>ERZ777003.3682-NODE-3682-length-14302-cov-6.032638_pt1 | contig 14302 bp, 13 predicted proteins | sample MGYA00374956_ERZ777003 | MGnify/ENA primary metagenome ERZ777003 (study PRJEB29302, sample SAMN06268252) | bioreactor metagenome | isolation source: Joint BioEnergy Institute, California, USA | place: USA:Joint BioEnergy Institute, California, USA | collected... | reverse complement strand
GCGTTCGTGCTTCTACCGCGACCTCGACGGCACCGCAGACGGGGCCGTCGACGGCCCGGCCGTTCCGGGTGAGCCGGAGCCGGCCGCGCACGAAGCGCTGGCGACGCTCGAGCGCACGCTCGAACAGCGCAAGCGCGAGCGGCCCGAGGGCTCGTACACGGTCGAGCTCCTCGCCGATCCGAAGCGGATCGGCGAGAAGGTGCAGGAGGAGGCCGAGGAGGTCGTTCGCGCGGCGGCGGAGGAGTCCGACGAGCGCGTTGCGGAGGAGGCGGCAGACGTCCTCTACCACCTCGAGGTGCTGCTGGCCTCCCGGGATCTCTCCCTGGCCGCGGCGCTGGAGGTCCTCAATGCCCGCCGCGGCTGAGCGCCTGGAGCTCGAGCCGTCGCTCGACCGGGCCAGGGAGCTGGCCCGTGAGGCCAACGTCATCCCGGTCTCCCTGCGCTTCGTCGACGACTGCGAGACGCCGGTCTCCGCGTTCCTCAAGCTGCGCGAGGCGTTCCCGGGGTCCGCGTTCCTGCTCGAGTCCGCAGAGCAGGGCGGGCGCCTCGGGCGCTGGTCGTTTCTCGGATTCCGGCCCCGCAGCGAGCTGCGGTGGGTGGACGGCCGCCTGATCGAGGACGCGGCGGGCGAGCGCACGGAGTCGGACGCGCCGGACCCGTACGCGGCGGTGGGCGAGCGGCTCGGCGAGTACCGGTTGGCAGACGCCGAGACGCTGCCGCCGTTCGCGGGCGGCGCGGTGGGCTTCTTCGGCTACGACCTGGTGCGCACGGTGGAGCCGCTCGGCCCGCCCAACCCCGACCCGATCGGGCTGCCGGACCTCGCGCTCATGGTCTGCGAGCTCCTGCTCGCGTTCGATCACCTGCGCCACGAGCTGCGCGTGGTCGCCTACGCCTTTACCGACGACGGCACCGCGGTCGAGGCCGCCTACGACCGCGCGCTCGCGGTCATCGACGAGGCCCGCGAGGTCCTGCGCGGCCCGGTGCCGCCGCCGCGCCCGCGGCCCGAGGTAGCCGAGCGCGAGATCCCGGAGTCGCTGCGGCCCGACGCGCCCGACGCGGAGGGCTGGGTCTCGAACCTGAGCCGCGAGCACTTCGAGGCGAACGTCTCGCGGATCATCGAGTACGTGCACGCCGGCGACGCGTTCCAGGTCGTCCCCTCGCAGCGGTTCACGGCCCCGGCGCGCACCGAGGCCTTCTCGATCTACCGCGGCCTGCGCACGGTCAACCCGTCGCCGTACATGTACTTCCTCGACTTCGGCGAGTTCCAGATCGCCGGCGCCTCCCCCGAGCCCCTGGTCAAGGTCACGGGGCGGCGCGTCGAGACGCGACCGATCGCGGGCACCTATCCGCGTGGCTCCTCCGAGGAGGAGGATCGCCGCCAGGCCGAGGCGCTCCTGGCCGATCCCAAGGAGCGCGCAGAGCACGTGATGCTCGTCGACCTCGGGCGCAACGACCTCGGCCGTGTCTGCGAGTACGGGACGGTGAAGGTCGACGAGTACATGGTCGTCGAGACCTACTCGCACGTCTTCCACATCGTGAGCCAGGTCTCCGGGACCCTGCGCGAGGGCATCGGGGCCCTGGACGCGCTCCGCGCGACCCTGCCCGCCGGCACCCTCTCCGGGGCGCCCAAGGTTCGTGCGATGCAGATCATCGACGAGCTCGAGCCGCACAAGCGGGGCTCCTACGGCGGCGCGGTGGGCTACCTCAGCTTCACCGGAGACCTCGACACCGCGATCCACATCCGCACCGCGGTCGTCAAGGACGGCAGCGTGCACGTGCAGGCCGGGGGCGGCACCGTCGCGGACGCGAAGCCGGACTACGAGTACCGCGAGTCCGTCAACAAGGCCCGGGCGATGTTCCAGGCGATCGACCTGGCGGCCGGCCAGCCGGAGTGGGGGTGATGGGCATGGGTCCCCGGGTCCTCGTCATCGACAACTACGACTCGTTCACCTACAACCTCGTCCAGTACCTGGGCGAGCTCGGAGCCGAGGTCGAGGTCGTCCGCAACGATGTCGCGACCGTGCCCGAGCTGCTCGAGCGCAAGCCGGACAGGCTCGTGATCTCGCCGGGGCCGTGCACGCCCGCGGAGGCCGGCACGTCTATCGAGGCCTCGCGCGCCTTCCCCGAGGCTGGGATCCCGACGCTCGGGGTGTGCCTCGGCCACCAGGCGATGGTCGAGGCCTTCGGCGGGCGCACGGTCCGCGGCGAGCCGGTGCACGGCAAGGATGCGCAGGTCGAGCACGACGGCAAGGGGATCTTCAAGGGGGTTCCGAACCCGCTGCTCGCGGGCCGCTACCACTCGCTCGTCGCCGACCCGGACCTCCCGCCTGAGCTCGAGCGCACGGCGAGCTTCGGTGACGTGGTGATGGGTGTCCGCCACCGCGAGCTACCTGCCGAGGGCGTCCAGTTTCATCCCGAGTCGGTTCTGACTCCCGAGGGCAAGCGGCTGCTGGAAAACTTCCTCGCCGATGACGCCTAACGACGTTCTCACCCGCGCGATCGACGAGGTCGCAAGCGGCGCGCACCTGACGGCGGATCACGCCTCGGCGGTCCTCGACGAGATCATGGAGGGCCGCGCCAGCGAGGTGCAGACGGCCGCCTTCCTGATCGCACTGCGCGCGAAAGGGGAGACCGTGCCGGAGCTCGTCGGGCTCGCGCAGACCATGCGCCGGCTCGCCGCGTCGGTCCAGAGCAACGCCGAGGATCTGCTCGATACCGCGGGGACCGGGGGAGGGCCGTCCACCTTCAACATCTCGACCGCCGCCGCGCTCGTCGCCGCGGGGGCGGGGTGCGCCGTCGCCAAGCACGGCAACCGCTCGAACACGAGCCGGTCGGGCTCCGCCGACCTGCTCGAGGCGCTCGGGGTGAAGATCGAGCTCGATCCCGAGGCCGTCTCCCGCTGCATCGAGGAGGTCGGCTTCGGCTTCATGTTCGCGCCGCGCCACCACGCCGCGATGAAGCACGTGGTCCCTGTGCGCAAGGAGCTTGCGGTGCGCACGATCTTCAACTTCCTCGGCCCGCTCACGAACCCGGCCGGCGCCGACCGCCAGCTCCTCGGAGTCTCCGACCGCCGCTACCAGGAGACGATCGCCGAGGCGCTCGCGGGCCTCGGCTGCGAGCGCGCCTTCGTCGTCAGTGGCGACGACGGGCTCGACGAGATCACGATCAGCGGGCGCACCCGCGTGATCGAGGTCGCGGATGGCGGCACCGAAGAGTGGTTCGTGGAGCCCGAGGACTTCGGGCTCGAGCGCAGCAAGCTCGAGGAGATCGCGGGCGGCGAGCCCGCGGAGAACGCGGCCGTCGTGCGGGCCGTGTTCGCGGGCGAGCCCGGGCCCGCGCGCGACGTGATCGCGCTGAACGCGGGCGCGGCGATCCTCGCCGCCGGCGGGTCCGATGACCTGGCCGCGGGTGTGAGCAAGGCGATCGAGACGATCGACTCGGGCGCCGCCGCGGCAGTCCTCGACCGCCTGACGTCGCTGACCACCCGGCTCGCGAGCTGATCTCTACCCTCTCGGGAGCATGAGCAGGCTGCAGGAGCTCGTCGCCGCTTCGCGCGAGACCGTGCGCCGGCGCCGCGAGCAGGTGCCGCTCGAGGATCTGCGCGGGAGCGCCCGGACCGTCACCGGCTTGCGCCCATTCAGCGAGGCGCTGGTCCGCCCCGGGCTGTCGTTGATCGCGGAGTTCAAGCGGCGCTCGCCGAGCGCGGGCGATATCGCCCCGGGCGCGACCGTGTCCGAGATCTGCGCGGCGTACGAGCGCGGCGGTGCCGCCGCGGTTTCCGTCCTCACCGAGGAGACGTCGTTCGGCGGCTCGATCGAGGACCTGCGCGAGGCGCGCTCGGCGTGCGGGCTGCCGATCCTGCGCAAGGACTTCATCGTCGACGAGTACCAGCTCTACGAGGCGGCCGCGAACGGCGCGGACGCGGTGCTGCTCATCGTCGCGGCGCTCAGCCCCGATGACCTCGCGGCGCTCTACGGCGGCGCCCGCGAGCTCGATCTCGACTGCCTCGTCGAGGTTCACGACGAGCGCGAGCTCGAGCGCGCGCTCGAGCTCGATGCGGACGTGATCGGGATCAACAACCGCAACCTCGCCGACCTCACGGTCGACCTGGAGACGACCCGAAAGCTGATCACCGACGTCCCGGCCGGGAAGACCGTCGTCGCCGAGTCCGGCTACGACCGCCGCGAGCAGCTCGAGGAGCTCGAGCGGATCGGCGTGGACGCGGTCCTGGTCGGCGAGAGCCTGATGCGCACCGGTGACCCGGAGAACGCCGTGCGCGAGCTGACCGGCGACGAGGAGGCGACCCGCGAGCACCTCGCCGATCGGGTCTCCGAGGGCGGCTGAGCGAAAGCTCACCGTCTTAATGAACTTTTCAGTTCGCCTTAGGGACGTTTAGGCATGTGCGGCCAAATTTGGTCGCATGAAGAAGTTTCTGAGCACCCCATTCGTCTCGGCGCTGGCCGGCGGCGCGGTCGTTGCCCTCCTGAGCTGGGTGGCCATCGCCGCGGGCTGGGTCGAGGCCGACAACGACTCGAACGACGATCCCGGCGTGGCGCCGGTGGCACTCGCCTCTCCTGCCTCCGAGAGCGACGACGGTGACCGGCTGACGATCAACGAGATCTACAACCAGGCCGGACCCGGGGTCGCGTTCATCGAGGCAGACCGTCCCCAGCGCCAGCCCCAGATCACTCCGTTCGGACCCGACGGGGGCGGCGGCGGGACCGCGACCGGCTCCGGCTTCGTCATCGACGAGGATGGCCGGATCATCACCAACGCGCACGTGGTGAGCGGCGCGGACGAGATCTCGGTCAAGCTCGAGGAGGACGGCGAGAGCTACGAGGCGGAGCTCCTCGGCGAGGACCCGTCGACCGACATCGCGGTGATCGAGATCGACGCCCCGGACGACGCGATTCACCCGATCCCCCTCGGGGACTCCGGTCGGGTCAGCGTCGGCGACGCCGTGGTCGCGATCGGCAACCCGTTCGGTCTGGATCACACCGCGACCGCGGGCATCGTCTCCGGGATCCAGCGCGAGATCCAGGCTCCGAACGGGTTCACGATCCGCAACGCGATCCAGACCGATGCCCCGATCAACCCGGGCAACTCGGGCGGCCCGCTGCTCGACGCGCGCGGGCGGGTCATCGGCGTGAACTCGCAGATCGAGGCCGCCGGCGGCCGCGGCAACGTCGGCATCGGCTTCGCCGTTCCGATCAACACCGCCCGCGAGGTCGCCCAGCAGCTCATCGACGAGGGCGAGGTGCAGCACGCCTACCTCGGCATCTCGGGCGCCGACCTGACCCCCGAGCTCGCCGATGTGCTCAACCTCGACATCGACGGTGGCGCGATCGTGCAGTCCGTCGTCGAGGACAGCCCGGCCGACAAGGCGGGCATCCAGGCCGGCGACACGGAGATCACGATCGACGGGCTCCCGATCGGGGCCGGCGGCGACATCATCGTCGCGGTCGACGGGGAGCGCATCGACTCGATGAGCGACGTGATCGCAGCCGTCGATTCCAAGGAGCCCGGCGATGTGCTCGAGCTCACCGTCCTGCGCGACGGCGAGGAGAAGGACATCAGGGTCAAGCTCGCCGAGCGACCGGAGAACGCACGGCAGTAGGGACTTCCCCCCACATCCCCGATACCAGACACCGACGGGCGGGCCGGCTTTCACGCCGGCCCGCCGTCGTGTTCGGCCCGCTCTGCGTCTCTACCCTTGGAGACCCCATGAAGGTCAAGTTCTGTGGCATCACCCGGCTCGAGGACGCGGAGCACGCCGTCAGCCTGGGCGCCTGGGCGATCGGGCTCCAGCACTGGGAGGGAAGCCCGCGCCGGGTCGACCCCGCAGCCGCGGTCGAGATCAGCGCCGCGGTTCGCCGGCGGATCAACGTCGTCGGCGTGTTCGTGAACGCCACGCTCGAGGAGCTCGTGCGGGCCGCCGAGGACGAGTCGCTCGCGATGCTGCAGCTCCATGGCGACGAGGGCCCGGACTTCTGCAAGGAGGCCGCGCGCCGTACCGGGTGCAAGGTGATCAAGGCGATGCGCGTGCGCAGCACCGCGGACATCCGCGCCGCCGAGGCCTTCCGCGTCGACTACCACCTCTTCGACGCCCACCGCCCGGGCACCCCGGGCGGCACGGGCGAGAGCTTCGATTGGGAGCTCCTCGAGGGCCGGCGCTCCCAGGTGCCGATGATCCTTGCGGGCGGTCTCAATCCCGAGAACGTCGCCGACGCGGTCGCCGCGACCCGCCCGTTCGCGGTCGACGTCGCCAGCGGGATCGAAAAGCGCCCGGGGGTCAAGCACCACAACCTGATGACGGCGTTCGCCCGCGCCGCCAATCGTCCCGCCGAGGCGGTCGCGCGGTGACGGCGATGGGGCCCGCCGGCGCCGCCGGCGGGGTGGGGGCATCGGTCGGGATCGAGGAGCGCTTTGGCCCCTACGGCGGGCGCTTCGTGCCCGAGGTGCTGCTGTCCGCGCTCGACGAGCTGACGCTCGCGTGGGCCGAGGCTCGCGACGACGCCGGCTTTCGCGACGAGCTCGACGGGCTGCTGCGCGATTTCGTCGGCCGCCCGACGCCGCTCTACCTCGCCAAGGGGCTCTCCGAGCGCGTCGGCCACCGCGTCTACCTGAAGCGCGAGGACCTCGCCCACACCGGCGCGCACAAGATCAACAACGCCGTCGGCCAGGCGCTGCTCGCCAAGCGGATGGGGAAGAAGCGGATCATCGCCGAGACCGGCGCGGGCCAGCACGGGGTTGCGACCGCGACGGCGTGCGCGCTGCTCGACCTCGAGTGCGTCGTCTACATGGGCACGGAGGACATGCGCCGCCAGGCCCCGAACGTCGAGCGGATGCGCCTCCTCGGGGCCGAGGTCGCCCCGGTGGACGTCGGCGCGCGCACGCTCAAGGAGGCCGTGAGCGCCGCGATCCGCGACTGGGTCACCAACGTGAAGACGACCCACTACATCATCGGGTCCGCCGTCGGCCCGGCGCCGTACCCGGCGCTCGTGCGCGACCTGCAGCGGGTGATCGGCGACGAGGCGCGTGAGCAGGCGCTCGCGGCCGAGGGCTCCCTGCCCGCTCGCGTGATCGCTTGCGTCGGCGGAGGATCCAACTCCATCGGGACCTTCGCGGGCTTCATCGACGACGCCGGCGTCGAGCTGATCGGGGTGGAAGCGGCGGGCGAAGGGATCGCGAGCGGACGCCACGGCGCCTCGCTCGTGGCCGGGCGCACCGGCGTGCTGCACGGCGCCCTTTCCGCGGTGCTCGCCGACGAGGACGGCCAGATCCTCGAGGCGCACTCGGTTTCGGCCGGGTTGGACTACCCCGGGGTCGGGCCCGAGCACGCGCACCTGCGCGACACCGGCCGCGCCCGCTACGTCGCCGTCACCGATCTCGACGCGCTGAACGCCTTCCGCGAGCTCTCCCGGCTCGAGGGGATCATCCCCGCGCTCGAATCGAGCCACGCGATCGCCTGGCTCCTCTCCGACGAGGGACGCGAGTCACCGGGCTACGACGTCCTCACGCTGAGCGGCCGGGGCGACAAGGACCTGGCGGAGGTGGTCGCCAGGCTGGAGGCGTCCGATGGCTGATCGAGTTACCGCAGACCCCGTCGGCAGCGGACGCGAAGCGGAGCAGCCGACGGGCATTGGTGCTCCGGCGATCGCCGCCGCCTTTGCGGCGGCGAGCGCCGCAGGGCGCGCTGCGCTTATGCCCTACATGATGGGCGGGTTCCCCGACCACGAGACGTCGCTCGCGGTCGCCGACGCCTACGCGGACGGCGGTGCGGACCTGGTCGAGCTGGGCGTGCCCTACTCGGACCCGCTCGCCGACGGTCCCGTGATCCACGCCGCCGGGACAACGGCCTTGAACGCAGGCGCCACGTTTGACTCGGTGCTCGAGATCTGCGCGCGTCTCGCCGAGCGCGTTGCGGTCGTGGCGATGACCTACGCGAACATGGCGATCGCGCGCGGGCCGGAGAAGTTCGCCGCCGCGCTTGCCGACGCCGGCGCGAGCGGCGTGATCGTGCCGGACCTGCCGCCCGAGGAGGGCGGCGAGCTCGCGGCGGCCCTGCGCGGGGCGGGCCTGGCGCTCGTGCCGCTGATCGCTCCGACCACGCCGCCGGAGCGTCGCGCCCGGATCGCGCGCGAGGCGGAGGGGTTCATCTACGTCGTCTCTGACACGCGGACCACCGGCGAGCGCGACGAGCTGCCCGCCCATCTGGAGGAGCTCGTGAAGGGGACGCGGGCCGAGGCGTCCGTCCCGGTGGCCGTCGGGTTCGGGATCGGAACGCCGGAGCAGGCGGCGACGGTTGGCCGGGTCGCGGACGGCGTGATCATCGGCTCGCGGCTCGTGCGCGCCGTCGGCGAGGACGGGCCGGAGGCCGCGCGGGAGTTCCTCGCCGAGACGCTGTCCGCCCTGGCTCGGTAGATTCCCGGCCCGTGCGACTGCTCGTTTTCACCGCCGTCGGCCTCATCGCCATGGTCGTCGCCTACGCGTTCTCGCTGGGCGGGTCGATCGCCGGGATGATCTTCCTGTTCATCCTCTTCAACGGCATCATGGACCGGTGGGCTCAGCCGATCTTCGATCGGCTCCGTCCGTAGCGGCGCTTCCTTACGAAACCTTCACCCACTTCAGCGGCGGCTCTCGCTAGATTGCCGCGCGTGAAGTTGGGAGTGCTGACGGGAGGCGGCGATTGCCCGGGACTGAACGCGGTCATCCGTGCGATCGTGCGCAAGGGCGTTGCCGAGTACGGGTACGAGTTCGTCGGCTATCGCGACGGCTGGGCCGGCCCGCTCAACAACGATTTCCAGCCGCTCGGGGTCCCCGAGGTCCGCGGCATCCTGCCGCGCGGCGGCACGATCCTCGGGTCGTCGCGGACGAACCCGTTCAAGGAGGAGAACGGGCCCGAGCGGATCGCCGAGAACATGGAGAAGGAGGGGATCGACGGGCTCATCGCGATCGGCGGTGAGGACACGCTTGGCGCGGCGAAGAAGCTCTTCGACGCCGGGATCAAGGTGGTCGGTGTGCCGAAGACGATCGACAACGACCTCGGCGCCACCGATTACACCTTCGGCTTCGACACCGCGGTCAACATCGCGATGGGGTCGATCGACCGCCTCCACACGACCGCCGAGAGCCACAAGCGAACGCTGATCGTCGAGGTCATGGGACGCCACGCGGGGTGGATCGCCCTGCACGCCGGGCTCGCGGGCGGTGCCAACGTGATCCTGATCCCGGAGCACCCCTTCAACCTCGACCGGGTCTGCGAGTACATCGAGCGGCGCTTCGAGAGCCAGTACGCCCCGATCGTGGTCGTCTCCGAGGGGGCGGAGCCGGAGGGCGGCATGCCGATCACCCGTGATGCGCCGAAGGACGCCTTCGGGCACGTGCGCCTCGGCGGGATCGGGCATTGGCTCGAGGGCGAGATCGAGAGCCGCACGGGCCACGAGGCCAGGGCAACGGTCCTCGGCCACGTCCAGCGTGGCGGCACGCCGACCGCGTTCGACCGCGTGCTCGCAACTCGCTTCGGGCTGCACGCGATCGACGCCGCGCACGCGGGGGAGTGGGGCAAGATGACCGCGCTGCGGGCTACGAACATCATCCTCGTCGACCTCGCCGAGGCGACCGCGGAGCTCAAGGTCGTCCCGGACGAGCTCTACCGCGAAGCCGAGGTCTTCTTCGGTTAGAGCCGGTAGCGTCGCGGCGATGCGCGCACGCCGCCTGCAAGCCGCCCTCTTCATCGGCGCCCTGATCGCCGGGATCTCCGCCTGCGGTGGCGGGGACGACGCGAACGGGCCCGAACGGCTCACGGTGTACGTGAGCGCACCGCTCAGCGGCCCGAGCCGCGAGCACGGGCGCGACATCGCGGACGCGGCCCGGTTGGCGCTCGCGGACGCAGGGGGCGAGGCAGGCGGGGCGGAGGTCGAGGTGGAGGTGCTCGACGCCGGCGCGCCCGGGGCGGGGTGGAGCCCCGCGCGAGCCGCCGCCAACGCCCGCACCGCGACGCGTGACTCGACCGCGGTTGCATACGTCGGCGAGCTCCAGTCGGGCGCGACGCGCGCGTCCCTTCCGATCACGAACAAGGCGTTCATGCTCCAGGTCTCGCCGGCGAGCGGCGCGGACGACCTCGTGGCGGAGTTTCCGGGCTCCGACGAGATCTCGGCTCTGCAGACGAACGGCGAGCGGACCTTCGCCCGGGTGATCCCGTCGGACGCCCGGCAGGCGGCCGCGGCGGCGGCGTGGGCGGCCGAGCTCGGCGAGCAGCGGCTCGCGTCCGCCTCCGATGGCACCGAGTTCGGCGACGCGATGGCGGCGGCGTTCGAGGAGGCTGCCGGGGGATCGCCCGGCGGGGGCGGTTTCACCTTCTACGGCGGGTACGCCGACGGCCTCCCCGAGCGCGCGGACATGGCCTCCGACGCCCTGCTCGATGGCGGCGCGTCGGTCTCCCGCCCGTTGCTCGTCACCTCGGCCGCCCTCGATCCGAGCCACCTGCCTCCCGCCGGCCGCGAGTTCGCCGAGCGCTTCGCCGGGGAGTACGGGCGCGAGCCCGGCCGCTACGCGGCGTACGGGTACGAGGCCACGGCGCTCGTGCTCGACGCCATCGACCGCGCCGACGACCCGGCCGACCGCCAGGCTGTGGTTCGTGCGCTCTTCGAGACCGCTGCCCGAGATTCGGTCCTGGGCCGGTACTCGATCACCGCCGAAGGCGAGACGAGCCTGAACGCGATGAGCGGCTACGAGCTGCGCGGCACCCGCGTCCAACCCGTGGCGGAGCTAGCGGCGGAGTAGGTCGCGCAGCGCGGCGTCGATCTCGCCGAAGCGGAACTCGAAGCCGAGGTCTTGCGCGCGGCGGGGGACGATGCGCATGCTCGCCAGGATCTGATCGGTGAGCTCCTCGCCGCGCATCGCGACGAGCGCGGCGCGTGGAACGGGAACGACGGCCGGGCGGCGCAGGGCGCGCCCGAGCGCCTTGGAGAACTCCTTGTTCGTGATCGGCTGTGGCGAGGTCGCGTTGAACGGCCCCTTTGCCCGGGGGTTGTCGAGCGCCCACAGGAGCATCGCGACCTGGTCGTCGCGGTGGATCCACGGCATGTACTGGCGGCCGCCGGCGAGCGGGCCGCCGACGCCGAGGCGGAAGGGGAGGAGGAGCTCCTTGAGCAGCCCGCCCTCCGGATCGAGAACCGGGGCGGTGCGGATCACGGCGACGCGCACGCCGCCGCGCTCGGCGGCCATCGCCGTCTCCTCCCACTCCACGCAGAGCTGCGCGACCCAGTCGGTGCCCGGTGCCGTCTCCTCGTCGACGAGCGCCTCGCCGTGGTCGCCGTAGCGGCCGACCGCGCACTGGCTCACGAGCACCGGGGGCACCGGGGCCGCGGAGAGCATCCCGTCGACCAGGTTCTTCGTCGCCCGGACGCGGCTGTCGCGGATGCGCACCTTGGCCTCGTCGGTGAGGCGCTGGTTGATGTTCTCGCCGATCAGGTTGATGACGCCGTCGACCTGCTCGAAAGCCGCCGCCGGCGGCCGCTCGTTCGCCGGATCCCAGGCGTGCCAGGTGACGGTCGGGTTGGTGGAGCGGGCGCGATCGGGGTCACGCGACAGGCCGAAGACCTCGTCGCCACGGGCGAGCAGCGCGTCGCAGACCGCCGTGCCGATCGTTCCGCTGGCGCCGCTGACGAGTACTCGCACGGGTCCCTTCTACCCGATGCGCTACTCGATGGTCGAGAACGTGCCGGTTTCCTCCGAGACGCGTGCGATCCCGGCGCGGCGGGCCTCGTCGATGACCGCGCGTGCGACAGCCGGCGCGACGTCGCGGTCGAAGACCGAGGGAATGATGTAGTCCTCGGAGAGGTCCTCCTCGGCTACGACCTCGGCGATGCCGCGCGCGGCCGCGATCTTCATCTCCTCGGTGATCTGCGGGGCGCCCGCGTCGAGCGCGCCGCGGAAGATGCCGGGGAACGCGAGCACGTTGTTGATCTGGTTCGGGTAGTCCGAGCGGCCGGTGGCCATGATCCGGACGTAGGGCTCGGCCTCCTCGGGCATCACCTCGGGGGTCGGGTTGGCCATCGCGAAGACGATCGCGTCGTCGTTCATCTTCTGCAGGTCTTCCGCGTTGATCAGGCCGGGGCCGGAGACGCCGACGAAGAGGTCCATGCCCTCGATCACATCGCCCGGGCTGCCGAGGCGCTTCTCGGGGTTGGTGTTCTCGGCGTACCAGCGCTTGATGGGCGTCATCTCCTCCCAGTCGTCGCGCGTGGTCGCGAGCGCGCCCTTGCGGTCGCAGCCGACGATGTTGGTGATCCCGGCCTCAAGCATCATCTTCGTGCAGGCGACGCCCGCGGCACCGAGGCCCAGCATGAGCACGTTGAGGCTCTCGATCGGCTTGCCGACGATCTTCAGCGCGTTGAAGAGGGCGGCCATCGTCACGACCGCGGTGCCGTGCTGGTCGTCGTGGAAGACGGGGATGTCGAGCTCCTCCTTCAGCCGGTCCTCGATCTCGAAGCACCGGGGCGCCGCGATGTCCTCGAGGTTGACGCCGCCGAATGTGGGCGCCATCAGCTTCACGGTCTCGATGATCTTCTCCGGGTCCTTCGTGTCGAGGCAGATCGGGAAGGCGTCGATCCCGGCGAACTCCTTGAAGAGCATCGCCTTGCCCTCCATCACCGGCATCGCGGCCTCCGGGCCGATGTCACCGAGGCCGAGGACGGCCGAGCCGTCGGAGACGACCGCGACCGTGTTGCGCTTGATCGTGAAGTCGAAGGCCTTTGAGCGGTCGCCGGCGATCTCCATGCACACGCGCGCGACGCCGGGCGTGTAGGCCATGGAGAGGTCGTCGCGGGTCTTGACCGGATACTTGTTGTGCTGCTCGATCTTGCCGCCGCGGTGCATGGCGAGCGTGCGGTCGACGTAATCGATCACGCGGGCGCCGCGGGTAGAGCCGATCGCCCGCAGGATCTCCTCCCAGTGGGCCTGGTCGCGCGCGTCGATCGTGAACTCGCGTACCCGCTTGCCCTCGCTGCCCGCGCCCGGGACCAGGTCGACGCCCTGAAGCGCGCCGCCGGCCTCCGCAATTGCAGCGGTGAGCTTGCCGAGCGGCTCGGCGCGCGCGTCGAGTTCGACGCGGACCGTGACCGAGAACTGCGCTGAGACGGAGGCCATAGGGGGCGGAGATATTACGTGTGGGCGTGAGTCGGCCTGCAAAACGGCGGTCGTTCCGCCATTTCGCCTGCGCGACGCCCGCGCTAGCGGTCCCGGTCCGGCGGGTCCCGAACCTATGATGGATCCGTGCCCGCGACGAAGACCAAGAAGGCCGCGAAGGACGCTCCGCAGAAGGGCGAGGAGCTCTTTCTGATCGACGGCAACTCGCTCGCCTATCGCGCGTTCTTCGCCCTTCCGGAGTCGATCGCCACCGCCGACGGGCGCCCGACGAACGCGATCTACGGGTTCGCGTCGATGCTCGCGAAGCTGCTCATCGACCACAGCCCGCGCGCGGTGATCGTCGCCTGGGACAAGGGCTGGTCGGGTCGGGAGAAGGTCTACGAGGAGTACAAGTCGCAGCGCAAGTCACGCCCGGACCTGCTGAAGGAGCAGTGGCCGCACCTGGCGCCGATGGCGGAGGCGTTCGGGTTCAAGAACGTCTCGGTCGAGGGCTACGAGGCGGACGACGTGATCGCGACCCTGACGACGAAAGCGCGGGAGGCGGGGATCCCGGTGATGATCGTCTCGGGCGATCGCGACGTCTACCAGCTGGTCGGCGACGGGGTGCGGGTGATGACGACCTCGCGCGGGATCACCGACACGAAGATCTACGACGCCGAGGGCGTGGTCGAGCGCTACGGGATCCCGCCGGAGCTCGTCACCGACTTCATCGGGCTGAAGGGCGACACCTCGGACAACATCCCGGGCGTTCCGGGCATCGGCGACAAGACCGCCGCGGAGCTCCTGCAGCGCTTCGGCTCGCTCGAGGGCGTGCTCTCCTCGATCGACGAGATCTCCGGGGCGAAGCGCAAGCAGAACCTGACCGAGCACGCGGAGGACGCTCGGATCTCGAAGCAGCTCGCGACGATGGTCACCGACGTCGACGTGCCCATCGACATCACCGCGGAGCTCCGCTCGAGCCCCGACCGCTCGAAGCTCCGTGACGTCGCCAGCGAGTTCGAGCTGCGCGCGGTGATCCAGCGCCTCGACGAGGAGTGGGACGAGGTCGTGCCGGGGCGAGCCGTCGAGGAGACGATCGAGGTGGCCGCGGAGGAGGGGACGGTCGCCGACCTGCCCGCCGGACCCGCGGCGCTCGCGACCGCGGGCGACC
>ERZ777003.3680-NODE-3680-length-14309-cov-4.785744_pt1 | contig 14309 bp, 13 predicted proteins | sample MGYA00374956_ERZ777003 | MGnify/ENA primary metagenome ERZ777003 (study PRJEB29302, sample SAMN06268252) | bioreactor metagenome | isolation source: Joint BioEnergy Institute, California, USA | place: USA:Joint BioEnergy Institute, California, USA | collected... | reverse complement strand
GCCATCGGGGCGCCGATCCTGGTCGGCGGGCTGCAGGACGACGACGACCCCACCAAGGTCCGCAACGTCGGCATCGTCTGGGACCCCGAGCACGGCCCCATCCAGACGTACGTCAAGCGGCACCCGGTCCCGTTCGCCGAGTACGTGCCCATGCGGTCGTTCATCCGCCGGTTCATCACCGAGCAGGTGGATCTGGTCCGGCGGGACTTCGTAGCCGGCGAGGTGCCCGGCGTGCTGGCCCTTGGCCCGGCCACGATCGGCGACGTGATCTGCTTCGAGGTCGCGTACGACGAGGTGGTGCGCGACACCGTCACCCACGGAGCGCAGATCCTCGTGGTGCAGACCAACAACGCGACCTTCGACGAGGCGGAGGCGCGCCAGCAGTTGGCGATGGTCCGGCTGCGGGCGGTCGAGCACGGTCGGGAAGCGCTCATGGCCTCGACCGTCGGCGTCTCGGCTTTCGTCGACCGACACGGCCGGGTGTACGACGCCACCGAGTTCTTCACCCCGGCTGTGATCGAACGGACGATTCCGCTATCCACTGGTCGTACGATGGCGACCAGGGTGGGCGTGGTGCCCGAGGTGGTCCTGGCGGCCGGTGCCGTGGTGCTGGTCGGGGTGGCGCTGGCCGTCCGAGCGCGCCGAGCGAGTGTGAGAACCTTGAATGATGACAGGGTCGGGCCGGATTCCGGACCCACGCCGGACGCTGCGAGCTCGACCGATGTCTCGGGGTCACCCGGAGACCCGGTGACGCCGGCGGCGGATGGGCCGACCGGGCGACCCGGGCCGTGACCAGGCGAGCCCGGGACGGTGGTGGAACGACGAGCACGAAGCGAGAGGCTGACGAGTGAACGAGGGCTACCCCGGCGTCGGACGCGTGTTGGTGATCATTCCGACCTACAACGAGGCCGACAACATCCGGACCATTGTGGGGCGGGTCCGGCGCGCCGTGCCGGAGGTGGACGTCCTCATCGCGGACGACAACAGCCCGGACGGCACGGGGGCCATCGCCGACGAGCTCGCGGCGGCCGACCCCCAGATCCACGTCCTGCACCGCAAGGGCAAGGAAGGCCTGGGGGCGGCGTACCTGGCCGGGTTCGCCTGGGCCCGGGACGCGGGCTACGACGTCGTGGTGGAGATGGACGCCGACGGGTCGCATGCCCCGGAGGAGCTGCCCAAGCTGCTCGACGCCCTCGTCGACGCCGACGTGGTGCTCGGCTCCCGATGGATCCCGGGCGGCAAGGTGCTCAACTGGCCGCTGTCCCGGCACCTGATCTCCCGCACCGGCAACCTGTACACCCGGCTGGCCCTGGGCATGCCGTTCAAGGACGCCACCGGCGGCTACCGGGCCTACCGGATGAAGGCGCTCGACGCGCTGGACCTCGGGGACGTCGCCTCGCAGGGCTACTGCTTCCAGGTCGACCTGGTCTGGCGGGCCTACCGGCAGAACCACCGCATCGTCGAGGTGCCGATCACCTTCGTGGAACGCGAGCGGGGCAACAGCAAGATGAGCTCGGCAATCGTCCGGGAAGCCCTCTGGCGCGTCACCGTCTGGGGTGTACTGGCCCGCGCCCGCGCGATCCGGGATTGGCTGCGTCGGTCATGACCTCCGCGTACACCTCGTCCGGTCGGCCGCCGACCTCGCCGTTCCCGCCGGGGCCGTACGGTCACTCGTCCTCGTCCCCCGGCCCCCTCAACAGCCGGCCGCAGCGTTTCCTGTCGGCGTTCCTCGGGGCGCTGGTCGCCGGGGTCGTCGAGATGCTCGTGTTCATGCTGGTCGCCCGGTGGTTCGGGCCCGGGCTGACCGTTCTGCTCATGATCGCGACCTCGGTGTTGGGCGTGTGGCTGCTGCGCCGGGAGGGGGCGAAGTCGTGGCGGTCCTTCCGCGACTCGCTGATCCAGGGCCGCCCGCCCGGTCCCAGCGCGACCGAGGGGTTGCTCGTGCTGGTCGGCGGTGTCCTCATGGTGCTGCCGGGGTTCGTGGGGGACGTGGTCGGCGCGCTGCTCGTCGCCCCGCCGACCCGGCGGATCGCCGCTCGGTGGGTGGCGTCGGCGGTGGCCCGGCGGCTCACCCCGGCCGCGGCGACCTCGCTGTTCGGACCCCGGACGGTCCGGGTGCGCACCGGCACCCCGCGACCGACGCCGCCGCGTCAGCCGAGCGGGGCGGACGCCGGCGAGCCCATCGAGGGGGAGGTCATCGACCCCCGCTGAGGCCCGTCCTCCGTCGACATGCCAAAGGCCCCGGACCGACGGCAACCGTCGGGCGGGGCCTTTCCGGTCTCACCCGCAGGACGCCTCGGTGAGGAAGGCGTCCTGCGGGGCCTGTCCAGACGAGGCGCGTCCGGTCAGACGACAGGCCCCGGTGTCGGGGCCGGTCACGGAAGACGGAACGCCGTCAGGACGACGACGAGCCTGACGACGACGAGGGCGATGGGGAGGACGTCTCGCCACGGCGAGCCCGGAGTTCGGCGAGGCGCTCGTTGAGGATCTCGTCGAGCTCCGCGATCGTCCGGCGTTCGAGCAGCATGTCCCAGTGCGTGCGCGGCGGCTTGGTCTTCTTCGGCTCCGGCTCGCTACCGTCGACCAGGCGCGCCGTGGTGCCGTCGAACTTGCACTCCCAGGTGCTGGGCACCTCGGCTTCTACGGAGAAGGGCACCTGGAGCTTGTGACCGCGCGGGCACACGTACTCGCGGATCTGTCGAGGCGCCAGCTCGGTGTTGCGGTCGGACTCGTAGCTGATAGCTCCGAGGCGACTTCCGCGCAGCATGCGCTCGGCCATGTTCGGCAGTTCCTCCAGGGTCGCGGTGTCGTGGGGTCGGGCGTCCACGGGACGGTGGGTCGGTGTGTGCAACGAGCCGGGGTGCGGGACGATTCCCACTCACCGCCACGTGACGCACACGACTTCTTACAAATGTAGCGAGCCGGTGACGAGACCCAAGGCGTTGGCCACGATCATCTTGGCCGCGTGGGCGGCATCATCGCCCGGAATCAAGCGAAATCTCACCGCCGCCAGGCGGGGCGGCTCGTAAGGCGCACCACTCGTCGCGGGCGGCCTTCCGTCGGCGCTGGGTGAGCAGTGGTGGCGAGGGCGGGGTGTCGGGGCGGCCAGGAGTGGCCGCTGGCCGGCACCATGAGCGTCGTGACGTCGTTGGCGGGTCAACCATCGCCTCGGATCTTCATCTCCTACGCCCGCCTCGGATCTTCATCTCCTACGCCCACGACAGCGACGCGCGCCGGGCGGCGGTGCGCCAGTTGCGGGACGTGCTGGGGTCCCTGGGGTTCGCCGTCATCCTCGACCAGGACGTGACCGGTCCGGTCAACTGGCCGGAGTGGCAGGAGCGGTCGATCAACGCGGCGGATTTCGTCCTCGTGATCGCCTCGCCCTAGTACCGGGTGCTGGCGATGCAGGCCCGGGTCTCCGACGACTACGCCACCCAGCTCATGGGCGAGGTCTACCGGGAGCTGGCCGTCGCCAACGCCTCGGTGAGCGAGGCGCTGGCCCGTGCCCGCTGCGCGCTCGCCGGCCTGGCTGGGCCTGGGACGGCGGCGGGTTCGGGGTCGCCGGCCGGGGTGTCGCGCGCGTCGTCGGTGCGGCCGGAGTACGGCGTGGCGACGCTCTTCGTCGCGGCCGGCGATCCGCCGCTGTGCGGGCCGGGTGACCCGGTTCACCTGCCGCGCCGGGTGGAGCCGCCGTCGGGGCAGCGGGTGCGGGAGCTGCGCCTAGGTGACCTGATCGGCCGGCGGCGGGAGCTGCGCTCGGCTCTGGCCGCGCTGCGCGACGACCCGCGCTTCCGGGAGGTCCACGGTGCCACGGCGGGGTCGTGCTCACCGGCATCGGTGGGATCGGCAAGACCGCGCTCGCCGGGCGGATCATCGCCCGGCTGAAGGAGGACACGACCGACCCGTGGACCGTGGTGGTTCACGAGGGGGAGCTCAACCTGCAGTCCCTTGTGGACAGTTTCGGGCGAGACTCGCCTGGCCTTGGGGAGCCGCTGGCCCGGCTCGAGGATGCGCAGAAGCTCCCCGCGCTGCGGTTGCTGCTGGACCGCACCCGGCTGCTGCTCGTGCTGGACGACTTCGAGCGGAACGTGACGACGGGAGGCGAGGCGCTCCGCGAGCCGTCAACGGCAGCCCTGTTCGCCGAGCTGGTCCGCCACGCCGGCGGTCGCAGCCGTCTGCTGGTCACGTGTCGCTACCCGGTGCCGAGCCGCGACCTGCCCCACATCGACGACCTGCACCGCATCGAGGTGCCGCCGCTGAGTCCAGCCGAGCTGCGCCGGATGCTGCTGCGGATGCCGATGCTGCGTGACCTGCCGGTCGAGGATCGTCGCCTCATCGTCACCACGATCGGCGGCCACCCGCGGCTCATCGAGTTCGTTGACGCCCTGCTGCGGGCGCAGAAGGGTCGTGGTCTGCTGCACTCGGTGTCGGAGAAGCTGCGGGCGCTGGCCGCGGCCGAGGGCGTGCCCCTGGCCCGCTCGCCCCGGGAGGCGCCCCCGGTCTCCGTCGCGACCCGGCAGGCGATGATCCCGGGCAGTCGCGACATCCTGCTGGATGAGCTGCTGGCGCTGCTGACGCCCCGGCAGCGGGAGGTGCTGCTGCAGGCCGCGGTCTCCCGGGCCCCCATGACCATCGATGACCTCGGCTCGGCCGTCGATCCGCCCGGTGCCGTTCGCGAGGACGCGGGCCGCCTCATCGATCTCACCCTGCTTTCCACTGTGGACGGCAGCGCGACCGACGTCGTCGTCCACACATGGGTGGCCGAGGCGCTCGCGCCCCATCAGGGCGACTAGGAGCCGGCCCGCCACGACCGCGCCCTCGACATGCGCCTGCGTCGGATCGACAAAGGCCGGGCGACGTTCGATGACTACGCCGAGTGTGTCCGCCATTTCGCTGTCCTCGGTCGTTTCGACGACATGGCGGCGTTCGTCGTCAGCGTGTCGCGGTATGTCGGCCAGCTCGGCACGGCGGAGCTCTGCGCCTACGCCCGCACCCTCCTGCCCGAGGATCACCGCCTGTGGGGCGGATTCCTCGATCTGGAAGTGACAGCGGCGACGGCAGCCGGTCAACCCCACCGAGCGAAGGTCCTCGCCGAACGCCTGCATGCCCTCATCGCAGCCCAGGCGGCCGCGCGTCCTGACGACCTTGCGCTTCAAGTTAACCTGGCAGTGACCTACAGCAAGCTGGGGGACTTGGCGGTTGCGGCGAGGGATGCGGCGGCGGCCCGGGACTGGTACACCCAGAGATTGGCGATTGCGCGCCGGTTGGTTCAGGCCGACCCGGGCAACGTGCAGTTCCAGCGCGACTTGTCGGTCTCCTACGGTCGACTGGCGATGCTGAGCGCCACAAGCGACCCGACGGAGGCCCGGCGGTTGATCGCCCGTGACATCGTGCGGCGCCTCGCGGAAATCGATCCCAGCAACGCCACCTATGCCCGCGATCTCGCCCACTGCGAGTCCTGGTTGGCCGTGTTGGACGCCGGCGGCACGGCCCAGAAAAGCTGACGTCGTGCGACCCCACGTGCCGCGGTGGTGCCGTGCTGGGACCACCGCCCGGGCGGCGCCACCGACACGCCCGCTCGGGATCAGCGAGAGGTCGGGGTGAGCTGACGAACAAGGGCGGCGAGCTGGCCGACCTGCTCGGCCAGCTGGGCGGCGTGGGCCTGGGCGGCGGCTGCGTCGGCCCGAGCCTGCTCCCGCGCGGCCTCGGCCTCCCGGCGCGCCGTGGCCGCCTCACCCCGGGCCGCCTCCGCGTCCCGACGGGCCGCCTCGGCGTCGCTGCGGGCGGCGTCCCGCTCGGCTTCCAGCGCGGCCAGCCGGGCGGCCGATTCACGCTCTACTGTGTCCAGTCGCTGGCGCAGCGCCGCCAGTTCCTCGCGGGCCGCGGCCAGCGCTGCCTCGAACTCCCGCTGGGCCTGCTCCTGCGCGGCCCGCGCCGCCTGCTCAGCCTCCTGCGAAGCCTGCACCTGGGCGAGCGCGGCGTCCCGCTCGCGTACGGCCTGGTCCCGCTCCAGCAGCGCCGCGTCCCGCGCCCGCACCGCCTCGGCCAGCTCGGCCCGGGCGGCGTCCCGCTCCCGGACGGCCGCGCCGTGTAGGGCCTGCGCCGCCGCGTGGTTGTGCCGGGCCTCGTCCCGCTCGGCCGTCACGGCGGCCACCTTCTCCAGGGCCTCCACAGTGGACTGCTCGGCCGCCCGGGCCGCCGCCTGGGCCTCCTCCACCTGCGCCTGGGCAGCCTTCACCATCTCCTCGGCCCAGGCCCGGGCCTGCGCCACCTCGGCCTGGGCCGCCTCGACCTGCGCGGCGGTGTCGGTGCGCAGCCGCTGCATCTCGGCGCGCAGCCGGGCCGCCTCGTCGCGCCACCGGTCGGCCTCCTGGCGCGCCTCGTCCCGCTCCAGCTGGGCCGCCGCCACCTCGCTGGCCGCCTGCGCCTTCACGGCGTCGATCTGCCGCTGCACCCCGTCGGGGGAGAGCTCGGTGTGCAGCGCCTCGGTCAGGGTCTCCACCGCCTTGTCGAGGCGCTCGACCACCTCGAACGCCTGGGCCACCTGGCCAGCCAGGCCGGGCCGGTTGCGCAGCCGCATGCGGGCCGCACGGGCCGCGCGCAGGCACGCGTTGTCGTTGTCACGGCAGTAGCGGAACGGCCGCCCGGCCGAGGCCCGCTGCGGCACCGGCCGTCCACAGTAGGCGCACGGCCGGGTCGAGACCGGCGGCACCTCGGTCTTCTCCTCGACGGGCTGGCCGGAGGGGTCCAGCACGTCGTCGGCGAAGTAGTCGTCCGGCCCCAGGGGTTCGTCCACATTGGCGTGAATGACGACCGGACGGTTCTTCTGCGCGCCTTTCACGCTATGCAGTGTATGCCCGAGACACGCCCGGCTGAACCATGACCGACCATTCCTGGAGGCCACCGGCGGACCGGCAGACAGCCGGTGGCCGGACCATTGGTTGGGGTCAGCGGCCGACCATGGACGAATGCTGCCGACTGGCCGTTCCCGGCGTCGGCGAGCCGCCGGCGGGTGCGGTGGGCGGTCGAGGTGCCCGCCGAGCAACGCCGACGGCTGGGCGTCGGTGCACTCTCCCGGCGACCGTGTTTCCACTGTGGACTCACCGGTTCCGGCGGGCTCATCGCTGTGGGCCGGACGTTGGCCGGCCGCGACAGTGGCCACACGGTGCCGGCATAGTCCCGGTGACCGGGCAGCGGCACGTCTCCGTCGCCCGGCGCGCCAGGCAGGTGGTCAGGCCGGGATGGCGCCTCGGGGACGTCGGTGATGAGCACCAGGATCGGCCAGAGGACTCTCGATGGGGCTCGGCGCCGCCGGGCAGCCCCGGGCGGCCCGGACGGTCCCACCGGCGAACGGCACCGAGAGGCGCGGCCCGCACCGATCGGTGACATCGGCGGTCAGATCCACCACCTCGCTGTCGACGGCGACGAGGTGGGGCTGGAGGCTGGGACGCTGGGCGGCCGACTCCTGTCCGGGCGACACCACGAGTGGTCGAGCTGGCCCGTTGCCTCATTCGGTTGCCTGACGCCTCCGGGTTGTCCCGACGTCTCCGGGCCGCCTTGCCGTCTCCCGCGTGGACGTGGTGCCTACCGGATCACCGGTCGTCTCGCGCATGGCGCGTGATCTCGCGCCTCGTGGTCTCGGGCATCCCGGTCCCAGGCCGCCCCGGCCCAGGCATGCTGAGACCACCGAACGATTACTGACGTCGACACCCCGGGGAGTAGTCCGCCATGGCCTATGTCCTGCTCGCCTTCGCCATCCTCGCCGAAGTCGCCGGCACGACCTCGCTCAAGTTCAGCAACGGCTTCACCCGGCTCTGGCCGAGCGTCGGGACGCTCGTCGGCTACGGCCTCTCCTTCTACCTGCTGTCGCTCGTCCTCAAGTCCGTGCCGGTCGGGACGGCGTACGCGATCTGGTCGGCGGTCGGGACCGCGCTGATCGCGACCATCGGCATCCTCTTCCTCGGCGAGGCGGCCACCCTGCCCCGCCTGTTCGGGATCGCCCTCGTGATCGTCGGCGTGGTCATCCTCAACCTCGCCGACGCTCGCGCCTGACGGACGCCTGCCCGGGCGTCGGCCCGGGCCGACGCCCGGCGGTCGGTCGAGCGACGGCGGTCAGGCGGCGTCCGTACTGCCCGTGATCATGACCCGTGATCGCCGTGAGGCGTTCGTACGTCTCTCGAGGCATGGCTGCCTCACCGTGATCGTGGTTGGTGATCGCGGTGCGGCAGGTGTCCGTTCTGGCGGCTGTCCCCGCCTCACGGGGATCAGGGGGCGTCCCGGCCTGACGCACCGGCGCCGACGAGCGCCGGGGGAGAGGGGCGTCGGCGCCGGTCGTGCGGACGGCTTCTCGGCGCCGTCGTCCCGCGCCGCGCTAGCCCTCTCGGTCGGGCCGTCGCCCCGTCACCGGCCACTCCAGCGAGGCCCCGACCGGCTGTCCGTCGTCAGCTGCTCGTAATTCCCAGCCCGTACGCCCGCTGAGGGGCATCGGCGCAGGTCACGCGCCTTCCACGAATTATCGGATTGTCGGTTAATGTAATCCGATAATCCAGAGAAACGGACAAAACGCCCTAGACCAAGGCTACACCATAATGACCGTTATGGTGTAACCAGGGGTCAGCGGAAGGGGAGTCACCGACGGCGGCGCGGTGGTGGATTGCGCCGCAATCCAATCCGGGTCGACGGCCACCGAGGGCAGCGGACTCCGCCCCTGGCTGGCCGCCGCCGGATGGAAGTCGGTACCGGCCCGGACCTGAGGACGTGCGGCAGCAGAGAGAAGGAGCGGCCGTGGCCGACGAGCGCCGACGGTCGGCCCGAGTCGTGAACGTCGACGTCGACTGGGTTGTGCCTGGCGGAGCCGAAACCGTTCGACGCTCCCGGTGGTCGGTGGGTTGGGCGATCCGGATGATTCGGGCGCCCGGTCGGAGGCGACGCCAGGGCCGGACGGACGACGAGCGCGCGCCGAAGCGAGCTGCCGGAATGACCCGAAGACCGGTCAGTGGGCCGGAGTCAGCCCGGTCCGAAGCTCCCGCGACCGCCCGGCCGGCACCACCCGGGCCGGCGGTTCAGCACCCCCGGTCAAACGGTCAGCATGCCGTCAGCCCGATCGGGCCGGGAGGACGCCGGACGAAAGGGAACTGGACAGAAGAGGAGAGGCGGGACGGCCGACGAGGCCGGGGTGAGCCCTCTTCCGGCTGGTAGGCTCCGGGCGCTCGGAAGGGGATTGACGACAGCAGCGCCCGAGCGGGCCAGTCGGCGGAGAGGCGGGGTGCGACGGTGGCGTCGGTGCGGACGGCAATGACGAGGGCGTGGCGGCGGTACGCGACCAACGCGGTCGCGGTGGGCGCGACGATCGCCGTGGCCTACCTGGCCGTCCGGCTGGTGATCCTCCTCGGTGGCACCGTATTCGAGTCGCACGACTCGGCCGTCTACGCCCCCCGGGAGGACCCGTCCCGCAACCACGGTCCGCTGCTCTCCTTCGTGGGCAACGCCCCCCGGCCGTGGGGTCTGCCGCTCTTCTACGCCCTGTTCGGCAGCGACGAGGGGCGGGCGGCCGCCCAGTGGGCCCTGGCCACCATCGCGTGGGCGGCGTTCGCGTGGGAGGTGTCGCGCCACCTGCGCACCCGGGTGGCTCGCGTCGCCGTCGTCGCCGCGATCCTGGTCTTCTCCTGCGTCCGCGAGGTGGCCAGCTGGGACCTCGCGATCCTCACCGAGTCCACCTCGATCAGCATCGGGGTGCTGGTGCTGACCTTCCTGCTGCGCTGGCGGCGGACCGGCTCGTGGGTGGCGGTGACCGCCATGACCCTGCTCGCGGTCTGGTGGACCTTCATCCGCCCGGACATCCGGGTCTTCACCACCGTGCTCATGGCGGTACTGCTCGTCATCGCCGGTCGGGCCGTCTGGCGGGCCCGGCGCGCCGGACCGGCGGAGACGGGCGGGGCCCTCGCCGACACCTCCACCCGGACGCCCGCCGAACCGGCGCCAGCTCGCCCGGCCGGCGGGCGGGCGACCCGTCGGACCGTGGTCGCCGCCCTGGCCTCCTGCCTGGTCCTCGGCCTGAGCATCGGGTGGTACGCGGCGATCACGCCGGGCATGGAGCGGGCGATGGTGCCGTACGACGGGGACGCGATCGATCCGCCTCTGCCGCAGGACGAGTACCGGTTCGTCTACCGGCTGCGGGTGGACGTGTCGACCAACCCGGAACTGTGGGCCGCCTACACCACCAGGATCGGCATGCCGACCTGCCCGGAGCTGGAGGCGTTCACCAGCGACACCTACCACTGGCGGGGCCGCGAGTGGGCCGAGGCCTACCGGCGCTGCCCCGCTCTCGTGGAGTGGGTGCACGAACGCAAGGGCCGGTACTTCTGGACCGACCTGGTCGTGGCCGATCCGGGCCTGTTCGTCAAGACGTTCTTCCGGCAGCTGTCGCTGACCCTCGGCGGCGAGGTCTACGCCGACGTGCCGCGAGTGGTCCCGATCGAGAAGCTCACCTTCCCGTCCCGCCGCTTCGGACTGCCGTTGGCCCTGCTCGGCTTCGCCGTCACGCTGGGCCTGGCCTGGTGGGCCGGAGCGTTGCGCACGCACCGCCGCCTGGTGTGGTTCGCGGTCGGGGTGTTCGGCGCGGCGCTGCTCTCGGCCACGGCCACGATCGTCATGGTGACCGGCGAGCTGCAGCGCTTCGGCGTGCAGGAGGCCGTCGCCACCCGGGTGGCGATGCTGGTCCTGCTCGGCTGCGCCTTGGACGCGTGGCTCGTCCGCCGGCGCGGCGGGGCGCCGGCGGACGAGGCGGCCGCGGTCAGCTCGCCAGGGGCTGCCAGTTCGGGCCCAGCTCAAGCAGCCGCTTGAGCTCCACCAGGTACGGCGGCCACCCCTGCCGGTACCGCTCGGCCAGGGCGTCGTCGGCGATCTTCTCGTGGACGAGAGTCAGGTAGGTGGCGCCCCGCGAGCTGCGCAGCGACCAGCGCACGAGCGACTCGCCCGCCCCGCCGTGGTTGCGCCACGTGTACGCCAGCGTCTTGTCGGTCTCCAGCTCGACGATCCGGTCCGGCCCGTACCCCTCCCAGGCCAGCGAGTAGCGACCACCGACCTGCGGCTCGATGGTCGCCGCGGCCCCGGCCACCCGGCTCACCCGCTCCGGGTCCAGCAGCGCGGCGAAGACCTCCTCGACAGGAGCATCGATGACCGTCCGGACCAGCGCGTCGCCCTGGGCCGGCACGCTGAAGTCGAACGGCGGCATCGTCTGGCGGTTCTCGCTGGCGGCGGCGAGGTTGGCCAGCGTGACATACCAGAAGCACTTGACCGGGATCAGGTCGGTGGCGATGTCCTCGTGACTCAGCGACACCACCGTCCCCTCCCCGTCGGGCGCCAGGGTCAGCTCCACAGTGGAGGGTCCCTCGTCGAAGCTCCAGGTGAACCGCAGCGCCCGCCCCGGTTCGTGGCCGGTGAGCGTCTGCCGGGGTCGGTCGCCCTGCGGGGTGTACCGCCCCCAGAACTCGTACCGCGACTGGGCCAAGTCCACCTCGGCGGACTCGGCGAACCACTCCGTCAGCTCGTCGCCATCGGTGAGGGCCTTGAACACTGTGTCGGGATCAGCGTCGATGCGCACCCGCAGGCGTAGCGATTCGGCAGTCACGGCCAACATGTAAACAGACCGGCTGCCCGCGAGGCGAGAACGCAACACCGGGTGCGCGTTAGTTCCGATTCATCCGGATGGTTCCGCCGTCGCCCGGCGCTCGAGCACGACCACCGGAATCGTTCGAGGGTTAGCCCGCGACTGGTGCTCGGCGAAGAACGGATGCGCCGCCACGATCTGCGCCCAGATGCGGTCGCGTTCGGCGCCCTCGGGGACCCGGGCCCGGGCCTGGTAGGTCTCGCCGGCCACCTCGACGGTGACCTCCGGGTCGGCCACCAGGTTGTGGAACCAGTCCGGGTGCCGCGGCGCGCCACGGTTCGACGCCACCACCGCGTCCCGGCCGTCGACCACCAACCGCATCACCGGGGTGGTGTGTCGTCGCCCGGTCCGCCGACCGGTGGTGGTCAGCAGCAGGAGCGGCCGGTCGTCCGGAGGCCCGCCCCGGGTCCGGAACTCCGCGATGAGCTGCCGGTTGTACGCCTTGATATCCGCTGGCATCGACATGCTGGGCCTCTCAGGACATGGTGGCCTCCAGCCGCGACTGTACCGCTGTCGCAACGGTCGGGGCAGTCGGTTGGGCCCCGGCCGCGGCGGGGTGACGGGCGCGGCGACCGCCACTACGCTGACCGGCGAGGGGAGGCGCGGTGGTCGAGCCGTACCTGGTCGTCTGTGCAGCGCTGCTGCTGGGGTCGGTGCTGGCCTGGGCGCTGCCGCTGGACCGCCGCAGCTTCGACGACGACTACGAGGACGGCTGGGACCTGGCCCCGCGCGAGGTCGCCTACCTGCGACGCGGGCCGTACGGCGTCGTGCTCACCGTGCTGGCCGACCTGCACGGCTGCGGGTCGGTCGATCTGAGCGGACGGTCCGTACGCCGTCTCGACCCCCGACACGACCTCGACGATCGGCTGGCCGTCGCCGTCTACGCCGGTCTGACCTGGGTTCGCCGGCCCTGGCTGCTGGCCTGGCTGCCCGGGGTGCGTCGGGCCTGCGCGCCGCTGCGGGCCGAGCTGCTCGCGCGGGGCCTGCTGCCCCCGCGGCGCCGTCGGATCTTCGCGGCGGCGCTGCTCGTCTACGCGGGCGGGCTCGCCACCGCGACGATGCTGGAGCGCGACCTGCAAGGCTCCACAGTGGTCAGTGCCCTGGGGGTGTGGGGCGCGGCCGGGCTGCTGAGCCTGGGACCGCGCCGCACCGTGGCCGGCGGGCGCGAGCTGCGGGCGCACCGGCGGGCCCTCGCCCGGGTGGCCGAGCCGGGCGGGCTGGGGGCGGAGTACCTGGCCGACCTGGTGGCCGCCTACGGCGCGATCGCCCTGCGGGAGGCGCGCCTGGTCCCGGCGGGGGCGCTGGGCCGGCCGCTACCGGCCGAGCCCTGGCCGGCCCGCGCACTAGCGCCGGTCCTCGATCCGTCGCCCGTCCTCGATTCGCCGCAGGTCCGCGCACCATCGCCGGTCGCCGAACCGTCGGTTGTCGAGCCGTCGGGCGGCGCACCGCCGCCAGTCGTCGAACCATCGGTTGTCGTGCCGACGCCGCGGGGTGGCCCGGTGCCCATCGCCGGTTCCGCGGGTGGGCCCGCCGCCTGGCCCGTGTCCGCGCCACGCCGCTCGTGGACCGTATTCCAGCCGGTCCTGGCCCCGGCCGTGGTCGAGCTGCCGGTCCGGCGTTCCGAGCGGGTCCGGCGCCCCGAACGATTGCGGGTGGCCGCATGATGACCGGACCGTCGCCCGCCCAGGGCGGTGCCCGCCCGGACGGCCTGCCGGCCGACGTCGCCGCGGTGCGCGACGGCCTGGCGCGCGTGGGCTACCTGGCCGACGACGGCCTGGCCACCGCCCTGTTCCTGGCCGTCCGCCTGGGACAGCCGCTGCTGCTGGAAGGCGAGCCGGGTGTCGGCAAGACCGAGGCGGCCAAGGCGCTGGCCGCGATCCTCGACACGGTGCTGGTGCGACTGCAGTGCTACGAAGGGCTCACCGCGGCCGAGGCGCTGTACGAATGGAACTATCCGCGTCAGTTGCTGGCCATCCGCCTGGCCGAGTCGCGCGGCACCACGCTCGCCGAGGCGGACCTGTTCGGTCCGGACTACCTCCTGCCGCGTCCGCTGCTGGCCGCCATCGACCATCCGGGCCCCCGGCCGGCCGTGCTCCTCATCGACGAGGTCGACCGCGCCGACGACGAGTTCGAGGCGTTTCTGTTCGAGATGCTCGCCGAGGGCGCGGTGACGATCCCGGAGCTCGGCACCCGCCGGGCAACCGTACGGCCGGTGGCGATCCTCACCTCGAATCGCACGCGCGACCTGCACGACGCGCTGCGGCGGCGCTGCCTGTACCACTACATCACCTACCCGGACCGCGAGCGGGTGGCCGAGATCATCCGGCGGCGGGTGCCGGAGGCGTCGGCCCCGCTGGCCGAGCGGGTGGCCACCGCCGTGCAGCGCCTGCGCGAGCTCACGTTGGCCAAGGCGCCCGGAGTGGCCGAGGCCATCGCCTGGGCCACCGCGCTGCAGGCGCTCGGAGTATCCACATGGGACAGATCAGCGGCGGAGCGGACGCTGGGCGCGGTCCTCAAGTACGACGAGGACTTCGCCACCGCCCAGGCGGCCGGGCTGTCCACGATCCTCGGGGAGTGAACGGGATGCGGGCCGACCTCGCCGAGCTGGTGACTCGGTTCGCGGCGCGGCTGCGGGCCGCTG
>ERZ777003.3678-NODE-3678-length-14311-cov-9.099537_pt1 | contig 14311 bp, 13 predicted proteins | sample MGYA00374956_ERZ777003 | MGnify/ENA primary metagenome ERZ777003 (study PRJEB29302, sample SAMN06268252) | bioreactor metagenome | isolation source: Joint BioEnergy Institute, California, USA | place: USA:Joint BioEnergy Institute, California, USA | collected... | reverse complement strand
GTGGCTGCAATCCTCCTCCGCGTGTGTGATCTGCTGCTTGATGAGGATGTTCTGCTTGATGAGGATGTTCTGCAGTCAGGGATGCCGGGGGTGGTGCCTGTGGATGAGGCGTGGAAGGAGGATGTGGGCGGGCCGTGCGCCCCGAGGTGAAAGCCCGCAGTGGTGCAAAAAGTGGGGGCCGGGCTCGAGGAAGGAGCCCGGCCGTCCCTTTGGGGGCGTGGAAAAGGAGATGAAAACACGCCCCGGAGCTTGGCGGGCTTTATGGTGCCCTACCCAGCTCTTCCCTGTCCCCTGTGGGGACTAGCCAACCTTGTGGGGTCGGCTTTTTTCGTGCGCCACGTCAGGTCGGAGAGGTCACTGACAGCGCGGTGACGGAAGCATCGGAGAAGGAACTTCCATCATGTTCAACAAGGAGGTTTTGGAGATACGTTCCTATGCGCCCACCTGACTGTGGTGGCGCGACGGGGCGGCACAACCCTTTTCGTCAGATTTTTCTTCCCGCCTGTCTTTCTGCTTTCGCCACAGGTCAGTCCGCCAGCCCGGCCCGCACCAGAAACGCCGCCATCTGGCCGCGGGTCACTGCGTCGTCGGGGCAGAACCGGTCGTTGCGGGGCGGGTTGCAGCCCCGGGTGATCCCCGCCTCCGCCAATGCCGTGATGTCCGCTTCGAAGAGGTGCCTTCTGGTGTCTGTGAACGCCGCCTTCCCGGCGGGCAGACCCAACGCTCTCACCAGGAACGCCGCCATCTGGCCTCGGGTGACTGCGCTGTCGGGGCAGAACCGGGTGTTCTGTGGCGGGTTGCACCCTTTCGTGATTCCCGCGTCTGCGAGCGCGGAGATGTCGGCTGCGAAGACCGAGCCTATGGTGTCGGCGAACAGGCTGGTGCCTTGAGGCAGCTTCAGGGCACGAGCCAGGAACGCGGCCATCTGGCCCCGGGTGACTGGCTCGTCGGGGCAGAACCGGTCGTTGCGGGGCGGGTTGCAGCCTTTGGTGATGCCGGTTTCGGCGAGGCGGGCGATGTCGGCTTCGAAAACATGCCGGCGTGTGTCGGCGAACCCGGCTGTGGGGCCCTGGTTGTCTCCTCCCCCGCTGTCTTTGCCTCCCCCGCCCTTCTTCCCTCCATTGTCTTGCCCGCCCCCTCCGGTCTTGTTGCTTCCGCCCGAGTTGTCGCCGCCCCCTTTCTTACCCCCGCCTTTGCCGCCCCCTGTGTTGTCTTTGTCTTCTCCGCGGAAGGGGCTCTGGGCTTTGGTGGTGATCTTGGTCTGCGCCCATCCGACTCCCCCGTCGGAGTCTTCGACCCGCGCCCGGATCGTCCAGGTCCCTTCCGGCAGCAGCCAGACGGCGTATGGACCCCACTGGTAGTCGTCGTAGCCGACGACGTTCCAGCGGATCTGCATGTTCAGGTTGCCGTCTTCAGGGTCGGAAGCGCTCGCCTGGGCGGAGACGAAGATCGGTGCTGCCAGGCCGGTGATGACGCTGTTGTTCTTCGGTGCGGTGATGGTGACGACGGGGAGGGCGTTCGGCGGCGGATCGTCGCTTCTGTCCTCGCCGCCTCCGTCGCCGCCGTCTCCTCCTCCACCTCCGCCGCCAGGGCCGCTGTGGTCGGCGTCGGCAAGGAACGGGCTGTTGTACACGTTCCACCGGTTCTTCAGGTAGTCGCCTTTCGGGGTGTGGGCGTAGTAGTCGTCATCGCCGCAGTCGAGGAGGAACTCGTGGGATTCGGGGCAGACGTATCGCAGCGTCACCCCCGGCCCGTCCGCATAGCACATGACGTCGTACTCGTCTGTGCAGTGCCAGGCGGCTGACGCGTTGGGAGCGGTGGACTGGACCGCCCCGAAGTTGTGGGCGAGCTCGTGGGCGGCGGTGTGCGCCCCCCAGCAGAGTTTCCAGACGATGGAGTACCCGGTGTGTTCGGGGACGGCGTTGTAGTTGAGTTTCGGGTCGGGGCGGTCGTCGGCGTACAGGGTTCCGATGCCGCATCCCCCGAAGCCGTCGTAGAAGATCAGGTAGCGTCTTCTTGGTTTGTCGAAGCCTTGGCTTGCCACATAGTCGAAGATCTGTGAGTAGCTGGGGTTGGCGCCCGGGTAGTTGAGGTTGTGGACCACCGGCTTGCATCCGGGGCCTCCGTGGTCGGTGCGGAACCGGATGTGTTTGGCTCCTCCGGTTTTGGCGGCGGAGTCGTGGAAGATCTCGGAGGCGTCGTAGGCGTAGTTCCTGATCGCCTCCACTTGGGCTTCGTAGGTGCCTACCGCCCCTTGGGGGCGCAGGTAGATGAGCTCCACCCGGTATCCGTCGGCTCCGGTGCCGTAGCAGTACGGGTTCCAGTCCCGTTCCGCTTCGGCGATGTGTGCCCCGTCCGCTTCGACCAACGCCACCGGCCTGTCCTCTCCCCCGCCTTCTGCTGTGTGGGTGTGGGCGCTGCCATGGTGGCCTTCATCGTGGCTGTGGCCGCCAGGGTGGCCGTGGCCGGCGGTGTTCTCGCTTTGGAGGCGCTGGACTTTGAAGGTGCCTTCGAGGGCGGGGTCTCCGCCGTGGGTGCACATGGCGGGGGTGCCGTCCTCTGCGGGCTTGACTTCGATCAGCCCGAGGGTTTCACAGTGCGCCGCGAACGCGGACAGACGGTCCACCCCGTCGACGGGTTCTGTGCTCCACCAGCAGATGCTGGTCGACACTGCCGCCACAGCCAGCCAGGAGGTGATGCGGCGGACACGTGTGCGCCGAGCGTTGGGTGAGGGTGTGTCGATGCTGGCGGGCATGTTCGGGGCGGCGTGTGCTCCCCGTTACTGGTCGCGGCTCCGCCGCTTCTGCGTACCCGCAGGGTCTTCTGCCCGGCTGTGGGATCAGAGGTACATCCCGACGCCGGCCTCGCGGGTTTCGCCTCCGTCCTTCTTCTCCGGCTCCTCTTCCGGCTGGGGGCTGCCGCCGGCGCCGATGGCGTTGCGGATGGCGACGTCCAGCTGGTTGGGCCGCCCGGTCTTCTCGGTGGTGATCACCAGCGCCCCGTTGGCGACTCCGACGATGACGTCCCCGCCGCCTTCGGTGTTGTTGTGGTCCCGGTTGATGGAGACGCCGATGTCGATGATCTCGGCGCGTCCGCCTTCGGGGATGCGGATCTTGCCTGCGAATCCGGTGAGCACAGCGTTTCCCTGCAGATGCAGGTCGTCGATGAGGGTTTGGGTGAGCTCGGCGAGGTGCTGGTGGATGTCTCCGACGACGGTGACCCGCTTGCGGGTGCCGAAGCGTCCGATGAACGAGACGATCTCTCTCCCTTCCGGCAGGGCGAAGTCGGCGGCTTGGATGGTGAGTCGCTGGTCCTCGCCGGTGTCGGCGATGGGGGCTGGGAGGTTGTCCATACTCTGGATGGTCCCCGAACAGCCGGCCAGGTTCAGTCAACCCGGATGTGCTGCTTCTGGGTCAGTCGGCGCGGTAGACGGCTGCTGCGCCTGCGGCGACGATCGCCGCTCCGAGCACCAGCACCCAGCCTGCCCACAGGTTCCATTCCAGAGCGCCTGCCAGCAGGTAGCCGGAGATCTCGCTGACTTCGGTGAGGGTGCCGGGTCGGGCCTGGGCCGCCGCGTATGTGAGGGCTGCGGTGCCGGCGAGGCCGGAGACGGCTGCCCGCACCCCGGCGTGCATCAGCGCCCACGACCCTCCGCGTGCCCCGCGCCTCCGGGCGTACAGGACCGCTGCTGCGAGGAGGGTTGCGGCCGCTGCAGCGGCTCTCTGCCACAGGTCCTCAGCTTCGGCCAGGATGTTTCTGACTTGTTCCACCAGCTCGGCGGGGGCGTCGGATTCGGCGAGGGCGTCGCCGGGGTGGTAGTCGGCTACTTGGACGCCTCGGACGACGACTTGGACGCGGCTGTCGTCGCCGTACATCCAGCCGATGATCCCGTCGAAGCTCTGTTCGATGATGCTTGTCAGGTCCGCCCGCTCGAGGCCCGCTTCTTGAGGTGAGACGCCGGATTCTGCGGTGAGGACTTGTTCGAAGCGGGCCAGGTCCACCTCCAACGCTGTGAGCCGCACCAGGTCCTCTCGGTCTGCGCCGACGTCGGCGGCGGCCCACAGGGCGACGGCGGAGACGGCGAGGGCAGATGCCAGCCACACCAGCAGCTTCACGACTTTCCGGTCCCGTCCGCTGAGGCCGGAGCGGTGGTCGGGCAGCTCGTAGCTCTGCTTGATGCGCCCTGCGCGTACGTCGTCGAAGTTGGCTTTGCTTCGTCTTGGTTTTCTGGAGCCGGGCAGTCTGGCCATGTGCCAGACGGTGCTGCGGCGCGGCCCGCTGTCCAGAGTTTCGATCTCGCCTGGGCGAATTCAGCCGGCCGCCACAGCGTCTGCCGCCACCCAGCTTTCCACCCAGCGGGCCAGGACCCGGTCGAGGGCTTCCCCTTCTCCGTCTTCGGTGACGGCGGAGACGTAGTAGCGCTGCCCTGAGACGGTGATGGTGAGGGCGGCCGCATATGCGGATCGTTCCCGCCAGACGGTGGAGCGTTCGACTCTCACCCCGCCGACGCAGTCTTCCAGCCACACACCGGGCCGCTCCCCCTCTTCGTCTTCTTGCGGGTGGACTGCCAGGATGACGACCCGCCCGTCGATGTCGGCGACGGTGACGAAGGGGGTTTGTGAGGTGATGTCCCAGCCGTTCTGTTCGCTCACCTCCTGCCAGCTGCCCCGGACTGCTTCTTCGGCGCAGGCTCGGCGGCCGCCGACGGTGGTGTCTCCGGGTGCGGCTGTGCCGCACGCGGCCAACGCCACCGCCAGCGCCACGGACGCTGCTTTCCGGAACCGATCAGCTCGCATCGTCTGCCTTTCCGCGTAGGCGCCTGATCTCGGCTCGGAGCAGCGCCCGGTAGATGGGTTTGGTCTGTATCCACACTTCCGGGGCGAGCCTGGTCTCTTCCCCTGCCGCGTCCAGCAGCCAGTCGGCGTTGCGGACAAGCCATGTGAGAAGGTTTTTCCGCCACCGGTCGTCGATGTCGGCTACCCGGACCAGCGTCCCGTCGCCGGGGGTCCACACCAGCCCCTGGTTCAGAACCACAGCCCAGTGGTTCTTCTTGCGCGGGTCTGCTGTGCCCATATGCAGCACATCTTCCAGCAGGCGCTGTTCGAATCGGTCGGCGGAGCGTCGTCCCATACAGGTGATGGTCCGCCGCCCCCGCCTCGGACGCATTCATTCCGCCCGCCATCCCGGCTCCGGTGGGTTCCGGTCCGCCTCCGCCGACGGTGACATCACATGGGGGTTCTACGTCGCACTGCCTGGCTTGTCGTGGCCGCCTCCGTGGCGGCTCTCCTCTCCCCTCCTCCGCCGCCCGCCCACCCGGACCGGCAGCCGGGGTTCCTGGTGGCGTCCTCCCCTCTGTTCCCGCCTGCCGCCATCCGCCGCCTCTCCCCGCATGTCCGCCCGCTGGGAGGGCCCTGGTGGTGGTCTCCTGTCCCGCCTCCCCCGCCTGTCACATCGGAGCCGGTCCGCCGTCTCCGCGCCTCCGAGCCGGTGCGGTTCGAGCCTCTCTTCGTCTCCGACGGCCCCGCCTTGGATGTCTCCTCTCTGTGGTCGCGCACCCGGGGTGAGGGCGTGGTGGTGGCGGTTATCGACTCGGGTGTGGATCTGGCCCACCCGGGGCTTGCGGGCCGCATCTGGTCGAATGCTGGCGAGGTGTGCGGGAACGGCGCCGACGACGACGGCAACGGGTTCGTCGACGACTGCCACGGGTGGGATTTCGTCTCCGGCTCGCCCGACCCGTCCCCGCATCCGCTGCTGGGTGGGCACGGGACGCATGTGGCGGGGCTCGTCGTGGGAAGCTTCGACGGCTGGCCGCCGGCTTCGGGGGTGGCCCCTTCCGCCCAGGTGATGCCGCTTCGGTTCATGGTGGGCTCGTCAGGAGACACGGCGGATGCGGTGTCTGCGATCACCTATGCGGTGGCAAATGGGGCGGATGTCCTGAACCTGTCGTGGGGTTCCTTCGAGCCTTCGGCGGCGCTGGAGGAGCGGATCCGCTGGGCGGTCTCCCAGGGTGTGGTTGTGGTGGCGGCCGCAGGCAACCAGGGGGTGGACGTCTCGGCCACCCCGTTCTACCCGGCCTCCTATGACATCCCCGGTGTGGTGTCGGTGGCGGCGGTTTCGCGGGATGGAGCGCTGGCTCCGTTCTCGAACTTCGGCGGCGCCGGCCCGCACCCGGGCCCCGACGTGGCCGCCCCCGGCGTGTCGGTGCTGTCGCTTCTGCCGGGCGGTGGGGTGGCGCCGATGTCGGGGACGTCGATGGCCGCCCCGCAGGTGGCGGGGCTGGCGGCGCTTTTGTTGTCCGATCCGCTCTCAGCCGGGTTCTCCCCTGCCGAGGTGGAGGACCGGCTCGTCTCGGCCGCCTCCGAAACCGATGTTCCGCTACCGGTCCGTTCTCGAGCGCCGATCGACCCTTCCCGGCTTCTCCTCCCTCCCCCTTTCCCGTCCCCAACTCTGCGTCTCGTGTCCGCCCCGCGTCTGCTGCCTCCGCCGGGGGCTTCACCGTCCCGGTCCGCCACTTTCGTCGTCCCCGCTGCCACGCCTGCCTCTTTCGAGGTGGCCTTCCCTTCCACCCCGTCGTCGGCCCCCCGGATCGACGGGCTGGTTGCCGCGTCCGAGCTGCGCCTGTGGGGGCGGATCGGCGGCCTGGTCGCCGAGGTGGCCTACCCCGACGGTGAGACCGCCGCGACCCTCATCCCCGTTCCCCGCCTCCCGGATCCGCTGCATCGGCTCTCCTTCCAGGTCTCCTTCCCCCATGAGGGTGAGGCGACGTTGTCGCTTCTCGCCGCCGACGCCGACGGGCGGGTGCGCTCTCCGCTGCCGCTGGTTTCGGTCCCGGTTTTCGCCTCGTCTTCGCCGGGAACTTCTTTGTTGTCACCCCTCGAATACGACCCGAGCCGTGGCCCTGCCGTGCTCACCCCCGCGCCTGTGTCGGTCGCGGATCCGCCGCTGTGTGGTGATCCAGATGTGGTGGCTTGGGTTCGTCTCCCCGACTCTGCCTCGGGTTGGCGGCTGTCTGCTGCCGGTTCGTCAGCGCATGTCGGGTTTTCGGTGTTCCCTCCCGCCGGCGACCCGTTCTGTGTGGCCGATGGTTCCGCCGCGCCGGCGCCTTCCGGGTCGCTGGTGGCTGCCGGCGCCCACCTGCTGCCCTCCCATGTCTCCCCTCCTCGCCTCCGCCTGTCTGCCGTCCCGTCCGACTCGCCGCCTTCTCCGGCTCTCCGCATCCACCCTTTTAGGCCCGGCCCCACACCGCGCTTCTCAGAGGGCGAAGTGCTGACCGTGGATGTCCCGGCATCCCGTCCGCTGTGGAGGGACGGGTCCTGGCAGGTCCTCTCCCCGGACGGCCGCGCCGAGCGGACCTTCCCGGCTGCCCACCCGCTCCGTCTCCACCTTTCTTCGGATGGGTTCTGGGTGGTGTCGCTGACCTCGCCGACCGGGCGCGTCTACGCGGAGGTGTCCGTCTTCGCCGACAACTTGCCGCCCCAGGTTCTCTCCGCCCGTCTCGTCGACGCCGCCTCCGGCCCGCTGCTGTCCGTGGAGGCGGCCGACATTCCAGGTGAAGTGATCACACTCTCTGTCTTCCCTCTCCCCGGCTTCCCTTCCCCGCCCCCTGTCTCGGCCATCGTCCCCGAAACCGGGGTCGTCTCTCTGGAGCTGCCGCTGCGCCCTGCCTCCCGAGATGATCTGATGTGGGCGCCGCCACCCGGGTGGGCGCCTTCTCTGCCGCTCTCTGTCCCGTTCACCGTCTCGGACGGCGCTTCGGAGACTTCCGGGTCGGCCCGCAGCGCCGGGTTCGTGCCGTCTTCGGGCTGGGGCGGCTTCGACTGTGTGCTTGTCTGCGGGTAGCGCCTGTCCGCCGCCCACCCCACCCCTATCCGGCTTCTTTCACGGCTGTTAGGGGCTTGGCGTTTCTGGATCCCGCCCCGACGGTGTGGCCCGTAACCGCAAGCAAGACGACCTGTTCCGGACAGGACCGTTGTCGACCCCAGAAAGGGGGAATGTCGTGCATACCGACCCTTCCAAGGGTGACCCGTTCGATTTCGTATCGGCCGGGGACGGGGACGCAGGGCATCAGGCTGAGCCGACTGACGAGGCGTTCGCTGAGCTGGCCGGCAAGGCAGCTTCCTCTGCTGTTGTGGAGGTTTCTTTCGCCGAAGCCAAGGTTCTGGCTTGGTCGGCGTCGACAGCTGCGCAGCTGGCTCACCTGGAGGGACATCCCTCCCATGCTGAGCCGTTGATGCAGATCGCCCGGCTGCTGTCTTCGGTGGTCTCCTCCGGCGAGCTGGTTGGCGAGCTGCGGGTGACGCGTCGCGGATTGAGATACCTGTCTGCGGCGGCCCGCATCATCGTCTGGGCTGCCGAAAACGACCGGTACGGCCCGGTGGGCTACCAGATGGCTGTCGCGTACTGGAACGGCATTCGAAGCCATCTGAGCGCACTGGGCACAGCCGCAGCCGATGAGGCTCTCGCCGAGTTCGAGCGCCTCTGCCCTTCTCCGGATCGCATGGCTGCCTTCGCTGCTTCTGCGGCGGACATGTTCGCGATCCGAGCCGACCTGCAGCTCCTCAACGAGTTTACGGCTCCCTGACGCCAGGGTCGACTGGCATCAGGCTCTCCCCGTGAACCATCAAAGGTGGGGGCCCTCCGGGGTCTCCACCTTTGACTTGTTTGGCCTGCCCTCTCGCCACAGCAGCTCGGGCACCGACAGTCGCCTTTGAAAACCAAGCCCGAGCCTGCGCTGTCCGGTTCGGCATGTCAACGGAAGGAGCGTGTATCGAGATGGATGCGATTCTGGTGGGGTTCTCCGGCAAGTACGGCGCCGGCAAGGACGCCGTCGCTGCGGAGGTGTTCTCCCGCCTGGGTATCGAGTCGGCCCGCATGTCGTTTGCGGCTGCCCTGAAGGATGAGGCGTCGCGGATGTATGTGGCGTGCCATCGCGGGCATATCCGGCCGGCGTTCGGATTTGCGCTGTCGGACGGTTCGGTGTGGCAGACTGGCCGCCTGGACGATCTGTCTTTGGAGGCGGGCCGCCCCAAGCTGGATGACGGTTCTGCCGCCCCGCTGGTCCCCACAGCCCCGATCCCCTGCACTGCCACAGCCTCCACCGATTTCGTCGCCAACCCGTCTTCTTGGGTGGGCCGGGTGGAGAACGCGGTGCTTTCCCGCATCGCCCCGTCCCGCGTCTGCGGGTCTGTGGCGGCGTTCCCGGTGGACGCCTATGAGCGGACCCCGGCGCATCGGAAGATGCTGCAGGTCCACGGGACGGATGTCCGCCGTTTCTCCGACGGCAACTACTGGGTGAACAAGGGCCTGGAGACGGCGCGCGCCTTGATGGCTGAGGGCAAGTCGGTGTTCTGCACCGATGTGCGTTTCACCAACGAAGCGGACGGCATCTTGGGTGCCGGCGGTGTCGTCATCCGAATCCACATCTCCCCGGAGGTGCAGCGGGAGCGCCTGTTGGCACGGGACGGCTCCCTGCCGTCCCCGGAGGCCGCCAATCATCCGTCTGAGACTCAGCTGGATGATTACGAGCGGTTCTCGCTGGTGGTCAACAACGACGGCGCTTTCGAGGACACCGTCTCCCAGGTGGTGGCCTTCCTCCGCGACCGTTTCGGGGATGTTCTCCCTGCGGCGGCCTGAGCCCCACCGCTCGACGTGAAGGGCGCCCCTGACCGGGGCGCCTTCTCTTTGTCAGGGTCTCTTGGCCGGGCCTTCGCCTGCAATGGGGAAGCACCCGGAAAGTGGATCTTTCCGGGTGCTTTCTGTTCTCTGGGTCAGCGGTCCGCTTCGTGGCGTTCCACGCTCACGAAAGCCCGTTCCGGCCATGACATGGCGGTCAGGTACCCGACGAACGGTTCGCCACTGAACGCGTCTTCGGCGTCTTCGCCGTGGACGCATGCGGTGTCCAGCATCGCTGAGTGTTCTCGAACTCGCGGCTCTTTCACCAGCGTGTGCCCGCCCACGGCGAAAGCTCCGTCGGTTTCGGCCTCCCAGACTTCCTGCCAGTCGGCACGGACGGGGAGTCCATTTTCGTCGGTTTCGCCGGTGGGGGCGCCGTACAGGAACCAGCTGTCGGCTTCCTGGTCGACCCGCCCGATGAGGTCGGGACGCACTCCCCCGTGGACGACCACCAGCCTGCCTCCGTCCAGCACCATGTGGTGCGGGAGCCGGGAGAGCCAGGCGGCCATCTCGCGGATGCGCGCCACCCCGGCCTCGTCCGGCTGGCTGCCGTCTCCGATCTCGGCCCTGTAGGCCTGCCGGAGGGTGACGTCCAGTCCGTGGGCGTTGCCGCCGGCCGAGCGTGCCGCCATGTCGGCGATGAGCTGTTCGGCGGCCTCGAGGGGGCTTTGGCCTCCGCTCAGCGCCTGCTCGCACACGCCGGCAAGCTTGGCCAGGTACCGGGCGGCTTTCACCTCGTGGTTGCCTGCCACCATGTGCAGCCGCCCCGAGTTGACGAGCTGCCGCGCCCACTTGAGAGCGTCCCAGCTGTGCGGGCCCCGGTCGCCGATGTCCCCGACGGAGACGAGGGTGCGGCCTTCGGGGTGCTCTCCGGTGTCGGGGTCGTATCCGAGCTTGTGGGCTAGCTGCTTGGCGGTGTGGAGGCAGCCGTGGATGTCTCCGACGATGTCGAAGGGGCCTTCCACGCTGCTTCGGTCCCAGCCGTCGGCGCCCAGGCGGATGCGCACGTCCTGCTGTTCGCCTTCGCGGATGACATGCACCTGGTCGAAGCCTTCAGTCAGCAGCTTCGCGGCGTTGACCTGTCGGGCCCGGGCGACGTTGCGTTCGAACGCTTTCTCGGGCACTGTCCGGTCCCGTTCGGCGTTCCGACGCCGGCTTTCGTCGGGGTCGGCTGCTACCAGCACCGCTATGACAGGTGCGCCGTAGCGCCGGGCAAGTTCGACGAGGGGCCGGCGGTCCGCTTCTTTCAAGGAGAGGGCGTCGTAGATGACGCTCATCCCTTGCGCGAGCCTGGCTTCTGCCATCGCCTGGGCGGCGGCGTGTATGTGGCGGGGGTCGCCTTGGGTGTTGGCGTCGCCGAACAGCTGTTGGCGGATGCCGTCGGTTTCGACGATGGCGGACGGGTTTCCGTCTGCGATCTGGCGGGCGACGGTGGTTTTGCCGGAAGCGACGCCTCCGACCATCACCACCAGGGCGCCTGCGGGCAGCCGACGGTGTGTGTTCTCCTTTGTGGAGGTCATCGCGTGTCCTTTCTCTCTGCCCTTTAGGGCGGTTGGTTGATCTCACGCGGTGACTGTCGGCGCCCCCTACCTCGCCGCCACTCTCCCACCCCCTCAAGAAAAATGAAGCCCTTCCGGTTCCCGTCCCAGTCGCCGACATGGCCGCCCCGGCATTCCACGCCGAACCACCCGCAGGGGTCGCCGCCTCTGCCGATGTCCACGGGCACGGCAGAAGCCGCCAGAGGGGTGCCCTTCGGTGTCGGAGAACTTGGCGTTCCCCGGTTGCGGGGAGGGTTGCACCGTTTGGTGATGCCTTCGGCTGCCGCCCACCGTATCTCCTCCCCGAACTGGTGTGCTGGCCGCCGGGTCGGGTCCGCTGCTTCTGTGGTGGCGGCGGCCTTGGCTGCTGGTCGGCTGGACCGGCGAGGGCCGCAAGCTTGCGGGTGCCTGGTGGGCTTACCGCAACTTCGTTGCAGAGCTGACGAATCTCGCCTCGGCCCCGTCGGAGTCGAAGGTGCTGTGGGGTGAGCTGATGACCGCAGCGGTGGCTTTGGGTTTGGCTGAGAAGGTGGAAACTCAGCTCGGCCTGGAGCGTGTGATCCCCCGCCTCAACGATCTGGCTCTCCTGGTTGTGGTGTCCGGCCCGGACGTGGTGGAGGTGTGGTGGAACCTCAAAGAGGATGAGGTTCCGGTGTTCCGCCTCCGCGCAGAAGGTGGGTTAGCCGCAGCAGGCTGCTGATCCGCCGCCTGCCGACCGGACCTCAACTCTGGGTCTTGCCGTCGGCTTCTTCCTCTGCGGCGTCCCCTGCCGCCTTACCCAGCCCCCGCCGCCACACCAAGGCGAGCACTCCGATCGCCAAGAACCCGCATCCGGCCATGAAGGGGATGGTGATGAACCCGAACGTGTCGAGGTAGGCGGCGGAGCACGGGTTCCTCGGGTCGCACGCCCCTCCGGCCTTCTCCAGTTCGGGGAAGTTCTGGATCAGGTAGTGCCAGATGGACACTGGCAGCCCACCGAATCCGACTAGTGCTGCCACCCACCACTGGTTCAGCTTCTTCCGGGCGGTGGCGTACAGCGCCCACAGCGCCCCCGGGTAGGCGAAGCCGCGCTGCACCCAGCACAGCTTGCAGGGCAGGAACCCGGCGACCTCCGAGTAGAAGAGGGAGCCGGTCATCATCGTCACCGCCACGCAGGTGATCAGGACCAGCGCGGTGTTCGGGTCGATGACGGCCCGTGCCCGTTTCGATGCGATGAGGGTCACCGCCCCTGCTGCGGCTGCCAGCGCCAGGACAGCGAAGAACACGGAGATGAGGTGGATGGCGTCGTAGCTCATTCCTTCGATTGTCCGCCCCGCCCGCCTTCTCGCATTCAGTGCCTCATCCGCCGGGCCGCTTTGGCCTCCTGTTTCCCCGCCGACGGTGGCGCTCGCAACACCCGCAACGAAAGGATCGAGACCATGGCTGTCCGCCAGCTCTCCCCTGTCTCCCGCTCGGAAGCGATCGCCGAGGCGTGGTCGCTGTCGGATCCGGAGCTCGCCGCCCTCATCGAAGGTGTGGAAGCTTCCTTGGGGGCGGCCGCCCCGCTCCCTTCCCGCCTCCAGGCAGCGTCCCCTATCTGCGACTATCTGGGGCATCTGCGTGAGGTGGCCCGCTTCCGGGGGATTCATCTCAACTGATCAGCGCTGAGGCCAGGCCGCCTGGCAGGCACCGAATGTCAGCACTGATTTTTCTGCGAATGAGGGGCCCGAAAAGGGGCCCCTCCGCGTTGTCTTCTCCCCCTCCTTTTCTCTCCGCCTGCCGCCACGGTGGGTGCCATGTTCTCCCGTTTTCGCCGCCCATCCTCCTCCGGGGTTCGGGGGTCCTCCCGGCTTCTCAAGTCGGAGCCGGAGTGGCTGGACGCCACCCCTGAGGAGCTGGGCCCGCCCGCCCCTTTCGATACGCACCCTCGTCCCAGCCGCCGTCTTCTCTCCTGGTTGTCGGCGGTCGCGGCTGTGGCGGTGTTGGTGGGCGCCGCCTCCTATTTCGATATCTCGTCTGCGGCTCTGGATTCGCCGACTTCCGCCACCGTCCCGACATCATCGGATGCTGTGGCTTCGTCGAATCCGGCAGATGTGTCCCGCTCCGCTCCGAAGGACCCCGGCCTGTCTCGCCGTCCGGGGGATCTTTTGGATCGCGACTCCTCCCCGTTCCGTTCCCGCCTCGCCGACTCCCCCACCGACCTTCTGGACCGGGCACGCCCTTCGCGTACGCCGGCCCTTTCCGGTTCCCGCACCGAGCGCCTCTGCCTGCGGCTCTCGGATCGTCTCGAGGATCTCGAGGGCGGCTCTGAGTTTCTGGGTGTGGTGGATGGCTCTGAGCTTTCGGTCCCCGACCTTCCTTCCCGCCGCCTCCCCGCCTCTCCCTCGTCGCAGGATGTGCGGAAGCCTGCGCCGTCGGTGACGGTTCCGCCGCGCCCTACGGTCGCCGCACCTGAGTCTCCGGTCCCTGGCCGCCCGCTCCCTCCCCGCCCCGAGGTGGACGCCCCGCCGCTTTTCGAACGCACCCCGGACCGCCCTTCCCTGCCGAAGGTCACCGAGTTCAAGAACCTTCCGTCCGCCGGGAAGCTGTCGGAGTCGTCCCGCTCCCGCCTCCCGTCTCTTGCGGATCTCCGCGCCGCCCTCTCTTCGAGCTGCCCTGACTCCGATTGAGCCGGGCCCTCGGGCCGGAGGCCGGCCCCCGACTTGACCCCCAACAAGAAGTCAACGCCCCTCCGGTCGGAGGGGCGTTGTGTTTCTCTGGAGCTGTCTCTGCGGTGTCCCAGTTGTTTAGAAGTGTGCCGCCAGGGCGTCGACGTGGGAGAAGAGCCCGAGAAGGTCGGATTTGTCGAAGACGGCCGCCCGCCACCGGGCCTTCCACGCTTCGGTGTCCCCGGGGTTGATGTTCCCGGAGCAGAAGACACCCAGCTTGTCATACCCTGCCTTCGTCAGCTCGGATACGGCTGCGGGGCCGTTGAAATCCCCGGTTCCCAGGTCGTCGTCGGAGATGATCAGGTCGTAGTTCTCGACCTGGTGTTCTGCGAGAGACGGCGGTGTTGTAGTCTGCGGCCACCTCCACCTCATGCCCTTTCGCTTCGAGGTGGCTGCGGTACAGCTCGTAGATCC
>ERZ777003.3677-NODE-3677-length-14314-cov-5.418963_pt1 | contig 14314 bp, 12 predicted proteins | sample MGYA00374956_ERZ777003 | MGnify/ENA primary metagenome ERZ777003 (study PRJEB29302, sample SAMN06268252) | bioreactor metagenome | isolation source: Joint BioEnergy Institute, California, USA | place: USA:Joint BioEnergy Institute, California, USA | collected... | reverse complement strand
TCGAAGCGGGGCTGCTCGACGGTGATGCCGCTCGGGCGGCCGAAGCCACTGCCACCGGGCGCCTGAACGAACTGATGGCCCTGGAGCCGCGCCATGCCTCGGCACTGCGCGCCCGGCTGTCCGACCTGCTGCGCCACGACAGCCCTGACAAGTCTCGTATCCAGTCGGTCGCGTCGCGGGTCTTGCGCCCCATGGACGAGGTGCGCATGGAAGTGCCCTGCGACATCGGCGATTACACCGATTTCCTGACGTCCCGCTATCACACCGAGCGACACGGACGGTTCAAGGGGCTGGCCGAGCCCTTGCCGCCGGCGTTTCTTTCGTTGCCTGTGGCCTACCATGGGCGTGCCTCGTCCATCCGTATCAGCGGCACACCGGTAGTCCGGCCCAACGGACAATATCGTGATGCCAACGGGAAGATCGTGTTCGGGCCTGCCACCATGCTCGATTTCGAGCTGGAATTCGCCGCCTTCATCGCACGGGGCAACGAACTGAGTCAGCCCATACCGCTCCAGCGGGCGCGTGAGCACATCTTTGGCTACGTGCTGCTCAACGACTGGTCGGCGAAGAGCATCCAGTGGTGGGAACAGGTGCTGGGGCCTTTCCTGGGCAAGAGTTTCATCACGTCCATCTCGCCGTGGGTCGTCACCGAAGAGGCGCTGTTGCCGTTCCGCATGGCCGCGCCGCCGCGGCTCGAGGGCGACCCGGAAATCCTTCCCTACCTGTATAGCGAGGAGGATCGCAAGCAGGGTGGGCTGAACATCCACCTTGAGGCGTGGATTACCACGGAGCGATCAAGGGCGGCAGGGGCAGCACCGCGCCGGATTTCGCGGACACACCTGCAGAACATGTACTGGACCTTTGGTCAGATGGTGACGCATCACACCAGCAACGGCTGCAACCTTCGCCCTGGCGACCTGATTGCCAGTGGCACGGTGTCCGGGCCGGAGGATGAATCGCGCGCCTGCATCACCGAGCTGACCAACGCCGGGAAGGATCCGCTACCCGTAGCTGACGGAGAGACCCGTCTGGCACTCGAAGATGGCGATGAGATCATTTTCAGGGCCAGGGCCGAGGCTGCGGGCGCGGTACCCATAGGCTTTGGCGAGTGCCGGGGTGTGGTCATGCCGGCGCCCCGGTGGCCGGGTGCTTGATGCCTGTCGTGCACTTCATGCAAAACAACCCGCACGGTACGTGCGGGTTGTGCATGATCAGATACGTGGTGGCAGCAACGGCCGCCGACGCCGGGCCTCAGGGATAGGTAAGGTAGCCGTCGTTGTTGGTATCGGCGCGCTGGAAGTCACGCATGGCCTGGTCAAGAAACTCCTGCCTGGTCAGAGCGCCGTCGCGATTGGCATCGGCGGTGGTAAAGGATTCGACCGTGATGTTGATTTCGGCGGGGACGAGTCGGCCGTCCGTGTCGGCGTCGAGCTTGCCGAAAGCATCTTCCATGAACAGGCGGTATTCACCCTCGCTGACGCGACCGTCGTTGTTCGTATCGAGCTTCTGGAACTGTTCCTGAGTGAATAGCGCGCTACCGGACTGGGCCATTGCAAGGGGCGTAATCAGGCTGAAGGCCATGGCCGCTGCGAGTGTTTTCTTCATGGTGTCATCCTCAGTCGAGCGTTATTTGCATCCGAGTGCCTGGCCAGCGTAGGCACCCGCACCGGCACCCGCCGCGGTTGCGAGGGTATTGCCCAGGCCTCCACCGATGGTGCTGCCCAGCACGCCACCGATTACCGCTCCGCCAACAGTACCGGCAATGCAGTTGAATTCGTGCTGATTCGCTTGACCGCCTCCTTGGTAGGGCGGTGTCTGGCATCCGGCGAGCGCTGCAAGGCTCACGGTTGCAACGAGAACGGAAATTTTCTTCATGATCGGTATCCGTTGGTTCGTACAGGGGTTAGGAGAAGGCATCTTCGCCGCCTGATCGCACTGCCCGGACTCACCCGCGCATTCACTCTGGCGAAGCTGAAACATCATACTGCAACGGCGGCGAAACACGACGCGCGTAAATTGGAGCGCTGATCGTCGGTTTCGGTTCCGTTATTGAGATTAATACATCGTCTGTGGCGCCGCGACCTTATCCTGACGCAATAAAGGGCGTTCCGTGGGTGTAAGGCGGCAGATACGACGTGGGCATGCCCGCAGCCCCAGCAGAGGGGCTGGTGGGCGGAGGCCATCATCGTGCGATGAACACCCCCCGGGCCCCCGGGGCGGTAGTCGTGGAATCAGATGGCAACGACAGGGTGTCGGATTTCGCCGATTTTCTCGACACCGGCCACCACTACATCGCCCGGTTTCAGCCATTCCTGGGGCGTGCGCCCCGCGCCAACACCCTCGGGCGTGCCGGTGGCGATGATGTCGCCGGGTTCGAGCGTGATGCCGGCACTGATGTCGGCGATGAGGTCGTCAACCTTGAACAGCATGTATCGGGTATTCGAGCGCTGTTTCTCAACGCCGTTGACCGTGAGCCAGAGATCGAGGCATTGCGGATCGGGAATTTCGTCGGCCGTGACGATGCAGGGCCCGAACGGCCCGTAGGTATCCATACCCTTGGAGTAGATCCATTGCCCGGCGCGGCGATTGTCGCGCGCACTGACATCGATCATCACGCTGTAGCCGAACACGTAGTCAAGTGCCTCCGCCTTGCGGACGCGGCGTGCGCGCTTGCCGATGATGACCGCAAGTTCAACTTCCCAGTCGAGCTGTTGCGTGAGTTGCGCGTCGTGCTGGATGGGTTCACCCGGCCCGATGACCGTAGTGGGCGGCTTGGAGAAGATGACCGGCTGCTTCGGGAGATCCTTGGACGTATCCAGTGCGCGGCTGGACTCCTCGACATGTTCCACGTAGTTCAGCCCGATGCCGAAAATGTTCTTGCGTGGGCGTGGAATGGGTGCCAGCAGTTGTACGTTGACCGCCGGCACGGCCACGCCCGCTGGCCACACGCCGCCGCATGCGGCCAGAAGCCGTTTGAGTGCGTCCAGCCCATAGGGCCCGAGGTCGATGAGGTCGAGCATGGAAGATGGCATGACTTCGCCTCGGGTGGCGGCCAGCCGCTGCACGTCGATGATGGCGTCTCCTTGAACGACACCCAGGCGTGCCGCGTCGACGATGGATGGGCGGTATGTAACCAGACGCATGACTTCAAACCTTTGGTTGTGAACTATGTGACAGGGTTTATTGGAGTTGGATAGTGTCGTGAATGTCTCGCTCGTGCCTGCATTCTATGAATGATTCGAGCAAAGTTCAATGCACGACGAAACGCAAGAAGTGCGCATTTTTCCGGGCTTGTCCCGGGTTGCGGGCCTTGCGCCAGGATGCCGCAACCGGGCGATGCTTTGGTTCTGAACTAATATGTTGGATCATTTTCCCGCGGGTTGACGGCACCGGGCGGTGTCGGCGCCAGTGGGGCCGTGCGTGTCGGCCGATGTGCGGGGCCCGGTTGCAGGCCGTCGCGGTGACGGCCATGCAGAAGGTCGCCGCGGGAAGGGATGGCTGATTTGCGAGCCGGGCTGAACATGGAGGCGTTGATGGGCACGGCCAATGTCCGGTGCCCACTGCCAGCATGCTTGGTGAGGGTCAGCGCGATGGTGGGCAGTCTGGCAGATTCGCAGCGGCGGGTGTCAGGAAACGCATGGCCAGGCCGGAAACACAACAAAAAAGCCCGCATGAAGCGGGCTTTTTTGGAAGAAGCAGTGGTGGCACCAGACTGGCGGAGGCGGTGGGATTCGAACCCACGATGCGGTTTTGGCCGCATACTCCCTTAGCAGGGGAGCCCCTTCGGCCTCTCGGGCACACCTCCGGGGCGTGTGTCACCAAAGGATAAATTCTATCACGACTTTGCAGGAAACGCGAAGCCGCCGTGCGAAGTAACGGTTTCCGGCGGGTGTGCTGCGATGCAGGGTAATCATCGCAGCCCGTCCAGCAGCCTGATGGCGCGCCTGCGGCTGATTATTCGCCCGCATCAGCTCCGTTGTCTTCTTCGCCGCTGTCGGCGCCCGCTGGCGTGACATCGGTGGGGGGCTGATCCAGACCGAAGGCCTTGTGCAGGGCACGGACCGCCAGCTCCATGTACTTGTCCTGGATGATGACGGAGGTCTTGATCTCGCTCGTGCTGATCATCTGGATGTTGATGCCTTCCTCAGCCAGCGTGGAGAACATTTTGTGGGCAATGCCGGCGTGCGAGCGCATGCCGATACCTACGATGGACACCTTGCAGACCTTGTCGTCGGCCACCACGTCAGCCGCGCCGACGACCGGGGCAACCTTGCTCTTGAGGATATCGAAGGCACGCTTGAAATCCTTGCGGTCGACGGTGAACGAGAAATCGGTGGTTCCGGCAACCGACTGGTTCTGCACGATGACGTCGACATCGATGTTGGCAGCGGCAATGGGCCCAAGAATGGTGGAGGCGACCCCGGGCTTGTCGGGTACGGCGAGCAGGGTGAGCTTGGCTTCGTTGCGGCTGAATGCAATGCCGGAAACGGTGGGCGTTTCCATCTTTTCGTCTTCCTCAAAAGTAATCAAAGTGCCCGAATGCATTTCTTCTTCGAGCGGCATGTTCGGGTCGGTCAGGGACGATAGTACCCGTACGGGCATGCGATAACGACCAGCGAACTCGACCGAGCGGATCTGCAGCACCTTCGATCCGAGTGACGCCAGCTCGAGCATTTCCTCGAACGAGACGACACCGAGGCGACGTGCTTCCGGAACGATGCGCGGATCGGTCGTGTACACTCCGTCGACGTCCGTGTAAATCAGGCATTCGGCGGCCTTCAGGGCAACCGCCATGGCAACGGCGGAGGTGTCGGAGCCACCGCGGCCCAGCGTGGTGATGTTGTTGTGCTCATCGACACCCTGGAATCCGGTGATGATGACGACTTTGCCGTCAGCCAGGTCGCGTTCCACGCTGTCGGTGTCGATCGACTTGATGCGCGCCTTGGTATAGGCCGAGTCGGTACGAATGGGTACCTGCCAGCCGGTGTAGCTGCGTGCCGAGAGACCGAGGTCTTGCAGGGCCATGCTCAGCAGGGCAACGCTGACCTGTTCGCCGGTAGATGCGAGCATGTCGAGTTCGCGCGGATCCGGGTTGGCTTGAACTTCACTGGCCAATGCGAGCAGACGGTTGGTTTCGCCCGCCATGGCCGAGGGAACCACGACAACCTGGTGACCGGCGCTGTGCCATTTGGCGACGCGTCTGGCTACATTTTTGATGCGCTCAACAGACCCCATCGAGGTGCCGCCGTATTTGTGAACATAGAGAGCCATAGCGATTGTGCAGAAAGTAAGACGCTGTCGGGCGCCAGAAACCTGGAAGGGTTACGTTTTCCCTTGTTCGGAAAATCCGAAAGGAAAAATCGAAGAATTATATCGGATGTCGGGGGCTTCGGCCCGGGATGGGGTCGCCCCGAGGGTTACAATGGGCGCATCGAATGTCGTGGGATCACGTCATGTTCAATCCAACGCGCGAGCAGGTCCGGCAGTTCTTTTGCGAGGCATGGCAGAAGTACCGGCATAACGCAGTGCTCACACCGCTCGAGACGATGGCGCTCGACTGGATCCTCCAGCATCCGGAATACCACGCGGATCTGGACTCACCCGAGGCGTTGACGGCCGAGTACACCGTCGAGCAGGGGCGTACCAACCCGTTCCTGCATTTGTCCATGCATTTGGCCATTTCCGAGCAGATCTCCATCGATCAGCCACCCGGCATCCGCGCGGCATACGAACGCCTCGCCCAACGATTTGGTGCGCACGAAGCGGCGCACCAGGTCATGGAGTGCCTGGGGCAGGTGGTCTGGGAGTCGCAGCGCAACGGCACCCCCCCAGGCTCGGAAGCCTATCTTGAATTGATCCGTCGCCGTGCCGGGCAGTAGGCGCGGTGATTCAGCGCAGCTTGCGTGGTCCGTACCTGTCTTGTCGACCGGGGCTGGCCGTCATATGCTTTTTGCAGCTGCTTATAGCCGTTGAACCCACTGAGACAGAATCCAACGTATGACGCCGCTGACCATCGAAGATCTTCGCAAGCTCGCCCGCCGGCGTGTGCCCCGCATGTTCTACGACTACGTCGACTCGGGCTCCTGGACGGAATCAACCTATCGGGCCAATGAAGACGATTTCGGGAAGCTGAAGTTCCGGCAGCGCGTGGCGGTGAACCTCGAGAACCGGTCGACGCGTACGCAGATGGTCGGTCAGGATGTCGCTATGCCGGTAGCCATTGCGCCCACCGGGCTTACCGGCATGCAGTATCCAGACGGGGAAATCGCCGCTGCCCGTGCTGCCAAGCAGTTTGGCATACCGTTCACGCTGTCTACCATGAGCATCTGTTCGCTCGAGGACGTCGCGGAGGGCACGGGCAGGCACCCGTTCTGGTTCCAGCTCTACGTGATGCGCGATCGCGATTTCATCGAGCGCCTCATCGATCGTGCCAAGGCAGCGAACTGTTCTGCGCTGGTCCTGACCCTCGACCTGCAGATCATGGGGCAACGCCACAAGGATGTGCGCAATGGGCTGACGGTTCCGCCTCGCCTGAATGCGGCCAGCATCTTCGACCTCATGACGAAACCGCGCTGGTGCCTGGGTATGTTGGGTACCCGGCGGCGTACCTTCGGCAACCTGGCGGGCCACATCAAAGGAGTCGACGACCTCAGCCAGCTCGCAAAATGGACTGCGCAACAGTTCGACCCTCAGCTCAACTGGAACGACATCGAGTGGATCAAGCGCTGCTGGGGTGGCAAGCTCATCCTGAAAGGCATCCAGGATGTCGAGGACGCACGCATGGCGGTGGAATCGGGTGCGGATGCGGTGGTGGTGTCCAACCATGGCGGCCGCCAGCTTGATGGCGCGCCCTCGTCGATTTCCATGTTGCCAGCCATTGTCGATGCGGTAGGCAACCGGATCGAAGTGCACATGGATGGCGGCATCCGGTCGGGACAGGACGTCCTGAAGGCGGTTGCGCTCGGGGCCAAAGGCACGTATATCGGACGCGCCATGTTGTATGGTCTTGGCGCCATGGGCGAGGCTGGGGTACGCCTTGCGCTGGAGATCATTCACAAGGAACTGGATCTCACCATGGCGTTCTGCGGCAAGACCGACATCCGCACCGTGGATCGTTCCATCCTGCTTGATGGTGGGGCCGTGTTTGGGGCGGGTGGTGCGAGGGCCTGACGCCAGTTGAAGCGTACGGGCCGCGGCCTCAAGGCGCGCGGCCCATACGAAGGCTATTGGGCAAGAAGAAAGACGGCTTCGCGTCGACACCATCGGGCATGGGCCCTGTCGATGCTCGGCGTTGGGGCCTGAACGGCTGGATGTTCAGGCCAAGCAGAGGGCGCTTACTTGCGCGTCGCCAGGGGGCCAGGTAGCGAAGCCAGCCACGCGGCGACGTCGCGGATTTCCTGATCTGACAATTGAACGGCGAAAGCGCCCATGACCGCATTCTTGCGCACGTTGGCCATGGCCGGCATGCCTGCCTGCCCACGTTTGTAGCTGCGCAGCGCATGCGCGAGATAGTCGGCGTGTTGTCCGGCGAGTACCGGATACGACGGATCGATGGATGTCCTGGCATCGGCGCCGTGGCAGGAGGCGCAGTTGAATTTTTCGAATACCGCCTTACCGGCTGCGAGGTCTGCAGCGCCAGCACCAGTGGCGAAAGTGGTGAATGCTACGAATACAAGGCCGAGGGAAAAACGCTTCATTGAGTTGCCCCATACTTATTTGAGGTTGGCATAGTACGCAGCCAAGTCGGCGATGTCCTGTTCGGACAGCGCTTTCGAGATCGCATCCATGGTGGGGTGCGTTCTGGCACCGCTAGCGTACTGGCGCAGGGCGGCTTCTATGTAGGCAGCATTTTGCCCGGCAATTTTCGGAACCCGGTAGACCTCGGGGAAGCTGGCCCGATAGCCAGGAATACCGTGACAGCCGATGCACATCGATACTTTGGTTTTCGCGGCCTCCGGGTCACCTTTGATGGTTTCCTGTGCGTAAGTGGCGCCAACAGAAGAACCAGCAGCCAAAATCACCAACGCGGGAATGATCCGCAGTTTGCCAATGCTCATGGGATACTCTATCAAGTGTCTCTTGTATTCTGCGTTGTACTTATGCAGAGTGAATCTGAGTGGGCGCAGCGTTAAGGGCTAGCGCTGTCGCCCAAGGCTCTGCGATTGTAAATGACTTCGCCGCCAGGCGTCCAACATTGCGCCGTGGCGGCAAGGCAGCCCGGTCAGGCTTCAGTACGGCTTGCGCGTGACGACCGCCGCCAGATGCGACTCGTGCGCACGAGCATTCTTTGGCTGGCGCTCGTCGGCTGCGCCGATGCGGGGACCACGCCCGCCGCGCTTGACGTTCTTCTTGCCGCGTGTATTGCGGGCGTCGCGCCCGCCCGGGCCGGCCGTAGTGCTGTTGCCACTGAACGTTGCTCCAGCACCATCGAAGTCGCCCTCGCGTCGTCCGCCCTTGCGGCCGCCGCCCTTGCGTTTGTTGCCCTTCGACGCCGAACGCAGATTCGCGTGCGGGTGCCCATTGGCAAACCCCCCGGTGATGCTCAGCGACCGCGGCGCGGCGACCTGATCGCCCAGCATGGACAAGGGAATGCCGATGCCAAATGGGTCGGAGGGGTGGGGAGTGACCGTCTTGCGTCCGCCTTGCAGCTTGCCACGGCGGCCAATGCGGGCCCCATGCATGCCGTTCTGCTCAAGGGTACCGAAACCCGGCGGCAGCGCACTGTCATGGGAGATTGGCTGGCTGGATCCGCGGCGCCCGCGCCCGTCTTCGTCGCGGATCAGCCCGAGGCGCAGCATGAGAGCCGTCACCAGGGCACTATCGAGCTCTTCCCAGCGGCCACGGCGCAGATTGCGCGGCAGAGTGATATCGCCGAATCGGGTGCGTATCAGTCGGCTGACCGTAATGCCCATGGCTTCGAACATGCGCCGCACTTCTCGATTGCGGCCTTCCTTCAACGTGACCCGATACCAGCGATTGGCGCCCTGACCACCCAGGTACTCGAGCGACCCGAAGGCAGCGATGCCGTCTTCGAGCTCGACTCCGTGAAGGAGGGCATGTCGTTGTTCCTCGGTGAGTTCGCCCAGGATGCGCACCGCATATTCGCGCTCAATACCGTAGCGCGGATGCATCAGTCGATTGGCGAGGTCGCCCGAGGTCGTGAAGATGAGCAGCCCCTCCGTATTGAGGTCGAGGCGGCCGACGGACACCCATTTGCCGTTCTTGACTTTCGGCAGGCGCCCGAACACGGTGGGACGGCCGCCCGGATCTTCATGCGTGACGATTTCGCCAGCCGGCTTGTGGTAGAGAATGACGCGCGGCGCGCGCCGGGTACGGCGATCGATCTGTTTGCCGTTCACGCGTACCACGTCGTTCGGCCCAACGCGCTGCCCGATGTGCGCTGGTTCGCCATTGACCGAGACCCGTCCCGCTATGATGAGCTCTTCCATCTCGCGGCGCGATCCGATCCCGGCGTCGGCCAGCACCTTGTGCAACTTGGGCATGACCACGTCACTCGCAAGGTACTTGCTGAGCCGCTGCCGCAGGTCGTTGCTGGGCCGAATGCGAGCCAGAGCTGCATCGGCATCCTCGTCGGGTCCGAAGTCGACGCCGGCAGCCGCTGCCGTGTCGACGCTGCTGGAACTGGTGGCGGTGGCCTGTCGGGCATCCGTTGCCCTGGGAGCGGACGACCAGATTTCGTCTTCGCCAGCAGGGTCGCCGGCAGCCGAAGACAAGCCACTCTCGTACCCTGCGTCCGCGAACTCGTCTGTTTCGTCGTTGTCCGCGCTGAAGGGCAGTGCAGACTGGATGCCATCGTTGCCGCCGGACAGTCCGTTCTGGCTTCCTTTTGCGCGCGACTTCCGTGCCGTTACACGCGGGGCGCTACGCCGGGGGCGGGTGGAAGCCGCGACCGTTTCGCCAGGGGCGGTTCCCAGGACATCGCCCTGTTCGGCGCTTTCGGTAGCCTGGGCTTGCTGGAGGGTACTGACGTCAGAGCGAGTGCCGGATTCGTTGATGGCCCGGCGGCGACGAAAGGGCGTGCGCAGACTGCCACGGCGGGCGCGAGCAGGTTTGGCTCCGGGGGCGTCAGCTTTCCCATTGACGCGTTGTGTGGACATGGTCACCTCGACCGTTTGCCCCGAAGCCGCATCCACTTGGGTGGAGGAGGATACAACTTCAGCAGCGGATTCGCGGGAAAATTCTTTCATGATTGCGACGTTGTACGAGTGTTTTCTTGCTCAGACGCAGAGTCGGCTGCGGATTCGGATTCCTCCATGGAGCCGTTGTCCGTGGAGGGCGACTCGAGAGCCAGTTCGGCCAGGGCCTCGGCGGCCTCGGCCGTTTCGAGGGGAGGGAGTTCGTCCAGGGCGGACAGGCCAAGATCGCTGAGGAACTGGCGAGTGGTTCCAAACAGGGCGGGCCGACCCGGCGCGTCACGATGTCCGATGACTTCAATCCAGTTGCGGTCTTCCAGCGTACGAATGACGTTCGAGGACACGGTGACACCACGTATTTCCTCAATGTCGCCGCGGGTCACCGGTTGCTTGTAAGCAATGATGGCCAGGGTTTCGAGCACGGCGCGGGAATACTTGGGCGGCCGTTCGGGATTCAGGCGTTCGAGGTACACGCGCATGGACGGTCGGCTTTGAAACCGCCAGCCCGCTGCGACATTGACGAGCTCGAGTCCCCGATCGCGCCAGTCTTCCTTGAGTTCATCCAGGATGGACCGGATGGTGTCTGCGTCGAGTTCGTCAACAAACAGCTTGCGCAACTCGGCAAGCGAAAGTGGTTGATTCGCACATAACAAGGCAGTTTCCAGGACGAGTTTAGCCTCGCTGGTATTCATCATTCGAGATGTGAGTGGTGCGGAACGCGTCCGCGTTTTATGCTTGTGTCGTTTTCAGGACGGGGGCTGGGTCGCCGTATGCTGTCGGGTGGCGTCTGAATCTGAGTTCGACCCCAATGCGTGCGACGCCGGGGACGGTGATGTGCCAGTGACTCGGTGGACTGCAATACGCGCAGGCAGCGCGTTGGCATATCGACGTCGAGCCAATGGTAACACAGAAGTTCTTCGACCAAGAAAGAGAATTTCACCAGAGGGCATCCCTCCACGAGTTGAAGTTCACGCCGGTACCCGAAGCTGCCGTGTTGGCCACGGTGCAACCACACCAGCATTCAGCGGCGAGATCAGCAACGACAGTGCCCGCGTGCGGCGCGCTGACAACGCTGGGACCGAATCTTGCGCTCCTGCTCGCGTGGCGCCAGGAGATGGTGCCTGCGACGCAGGCATTCCGGCATACGGTGGTAGCATGGCAACGGGACGTCAGCGCTTCGGCGTCAACTGCCGTGGTAACGGTTGTGTCCCTGCAATCCGCAGGGCCGCGAACCCGAATCAGCCCTACTGATGCAAGCCGCTCAGCGCGGCCGTGTAGCAGATGCAGGAGCGTGCCGCGGGGGCAAGTGGCGGTAGACGATGCGCCCCTTTGAGAGGTCGTACGGGGAGATTTCCAGTGACACCCGATCACCCGCGAGAATGCGGATGTGGTTCTTGCGCATCTTCCCCGAGGAGTAAGCGGTCAGGGCATGACCATTATCGAGGGTCACCCGGAATTTCGAATCCGGCAGCACTTCTTCGACAATGCCATCCATTGCAATCAGTTCTTCTCTCGACAATACACACCTCCGATATAGAAAATTTTCATGACAAGCCAAACCGGCCATCCATTCCGTCTTGCCCCGCAAACACTGGTCGACGCAGTCCGAGACCAGGCAATCTTTCTTCTGGATTCCGGTGGAAAAGTGATCAGCAGCAACCAGGCGGTTGCAAGTGTGACCGGTTATGCTGCAGCCGAGCTGCATGGGCGTCAGCTGCCTTTCTGGAAAATCGTGCAGGGGCTTCACCCGGCCGGTACGTTGTCATCTCGTGAGACCGTTGCATCGCCCGAAAAGTTCGAGGCCGAAGAATGGCTCATGCACAAGCAAGGCCATTCGTTCCGGGCGCGCGTCCGTCGATATCCTCTGCCGCAATCTGCGGGGAGCGGTTACCTGCTGATGGTACGCGACGTAACTGCCGAATTCGAAGCGCTGGAAACCTTGCGGCAGAGCGAGCGGCAGTTCCGGACGCTGGTGGACGGCGTCGTCGACTACGCAATCTTCATGCTGGATGCCGAGGGCGTGATAACGAACTGGAATAGCGGAGCCCAACGTATAAAAGGGTATACCGCTTCGGACATCATTGGCCAGCATTTTTCAGTTTTTTACACCGAGGAAGACCGCGCTCATGGTTTGCCTGCACGCTCGTTGGCGTCGGCCATCCGCCACGGCCAGTTTGAATCCGAGGGCTGGCGGGTGCGCAAGGATGGCAGCCGTTTCTGGGCGAATGTGGTGCTCGATCCCATTCATGGGCCGGACGGCACGCTGCTGGGGTTCGCCAAGATTACCCGCGACATCACCGAGCAGCGCAAGACTCAAATGGCGCTGGAAGAAACCCGAGCCGAGCTTGCCCACGCCCAGCGCATGGAAAGCATCGGGCAGCTGACCGGGGGGATTGCGCACGACTTCAACAACCTGCTCACCGGCATGATCGGTAGCCTCGAGTTGCTCAAGCAGTTGATGCCGGAAGAGGCCCGGCCGCGGCTGGAGCGTTATGCCGATGCGGCACTGGCAGCGGCCCACCGTGCGGCTTCTCTCACCCATCGGCTGCTCGCATTTGCGCGGCGGCAGCCGCTGGCGCCACAGCCGGTGAACGCCAACACGCTGGTACGGTCGCTTGCCGAGCTGTTTCGCCGCACACTGGGCGAGAACATCGCGCTGGAATTCAACACCGCGAGCGACTTGTGGCTGACACGGTGTGATCCGCACCAGCTGGAGAACGCGCTGCTGAACCTTGTCATCAATGCACGTGATGCCATGCCGGACGGCGGTACGCTGACCATCTCTACCCGTAATGCGCCCTGCGTCGGAGAGCGGACGGCCCGTCTGCATGACGTTGCACCGGGCGAGTACGTATGCATTGCGGTCAGCGACAACGGTGCCGGGATGCCGCCGGAAGTGGCGGCGCGCGCCTTCGACCCGTTCTTTACTACCAAGCCGGTCGGGGCAGGTACCGGGCTGGGGCTGTCCATGGTGCACGGGTTCACCCGCCAGTCGGAAGGTTTCGTGCACCTGAAGAGCCGGCCAGGGGCAGGAACGTGCATCGAGCTCTACTTGCCACGCTTCTCGGGCGAGGCTGCCTTGCCGCCGGAGGAAAGGCATTCCAGCGCCAGTGTGGAAGGCGCCGGGTTCGCATTGCTGGTGGTGGAGGATGAGCCCGCAGTGCGCTACCTGATCGTGGAAGTGCTGCAGCAGTCGGGGTTCATCGTGCACGAGGCGGGTGACAGTGCTGCCGCTTTGCGCATCCTGCAGTCACCCAAGCATCTTGACCTGATGATCACGGATGTCGGGCTGCCGGGCCTGAATGGGCGCGATCTGGCCGATCAGGTCCTCGCCCTGCGCCCGAGTCTGCCGATCCTGTTCATGACCGGGTACGCCGAAAGCGCGATCAGCAGCAACTTTCTGAAGCCGGGCATGGAGATGCTGACCAAACCGTTTACGCTGAACAGCCTGTTGCGCAAGGTCGACCATATCCTGAACGGGGGAATGTTGGCACCGTCGCGTGAAGAGGGCATGCGGCGCTGAGTGCGCCTGCGCCTGCGCCGGCGCGATGGCAGGGGCAGGGCGCAACCGGGCATCGACCCCCTTGCGTGTGCGATTTCGTGGCGTGTCGCATACACAACCGTTGCCAACTCACTCGATTCGTGTCTTCGCACGTACGAACCCCGCACAGCGGGGGTCATATCAAGGCATAATGCGCGCCGGCAGAGGTGGGCGGCGAGCCCGCCATGTGCCCGCACCGAAGAAGAACGCAAAACATCAACAACACCACTCAGCGAGTTCTCTCCATCATGTCCGAAACCTTCTTTCCGCGCTGGCGGCGTGTCGATACTGACGCCGCCGCTACCGTTGCGCCCGATGAGCGCCTTGCGCTCGGGCATAGCGTCGCCATGGGGGCGCAACACGTCGTGGCGATGTTTGGCTCCACCATACTCGCGCCTCTGCTGATGGGGTTCAACCCCAACATCGCCATCCTGATGTCCGGGGTGGGCACGCTAATTTTCTTCCTGTTCGTCCGTGGGCGCGTGCCCAGCTACCTCGGCTCGAGTTTCGCGTTCATCGGGGGCGTGATCGCAGTCACGGGCTATTCCGGTAGCGGGCCCAACCCGAACATCGCCGTGGCTCTGGGTGGCATCGTGGCCTGCGGGTTCGTCTATACGCT
>ERZ777003.3675-NODE-3675-length-14325-cov-14.732025_pt1 | contig 14325 bp, 15 predicted proteins | sample MGYA00374956_ERZ777003 | MGnify/ENA primary metagenome ERZ777003 (study PRJEB29302, sample SAMN06268252) | bioreactor metagenome | isolation source: Joint BioEnergy Institute, California, USA | place: USA:Joint BioEnergy Institute, California, USA | collected... | reverse complement strand
CGTGTTCTGCAGGCGCTCCGCCCTGCACCACCCGCGCCAGGGCCTGCGGCCCTGGACCCGCAAGGGAACGAGGCCTGTGCCAGTCTGCCCGTTGTCATGCCCACCTCCACCGATGCGCGTGCCCCAGGCACAGGCTGATGCGCTGCAGTGCCAGTTTGGCTGAGACGAGCGGCTGGTGGGCTGCCCGGCGGGGGAGAGCGCGAGAGGGGCCGCAGCCTCTCTCGCCCTGAAGCACACCGCACCGCGTAAGTCCTGCCATTCACCAGCGAGGAGTCTATGGAAGCACAGCTCCAGTACGGGAATTGGATCCGAAAAAAGAACTTGCTTCTATTGGGACTATTCACGCTGGTAATCGGTGGCTTCGCCCTTATTCCTGTGGGCTTTCTGTATAACCTTGTCATGGCGTTGCTGTTTCTTCTCGCCCTCATCACCTTCCTCTTCCCGCTCTACTCCTATGTCATGTTCTCGCAGCGGGGCGGGAGATACCAAGAGAAGGTGTACAACCTCATCATTCAGCAGCTAGGAACTCCGATCAAAGGCCGCATTCTCGATATTGGCTCAGGCAATGGGGTGCTCGCCGTAAAACTCGCGCAGCAGTTCGACGAGGCCGAAGTCACCGGGGTCGATTACTGGGGGGAGTATTCGAAGCAGATCTGTGAGAAGAATGCGCAGATAGGCGGCGTCGCGGAGCGGGTCCACTTTCAGAAGGGCGACGTCGCGGCGCTCGAGTTCCCCGACGATACATTCGACGCAGTCACGAGCAACCTCACCTTTCACGAAGTGCAGTCGGTCGCTGATAAGAGGGAAGTCGTGCGGGAGGCGCTGCGAGTCGTGAAGCCCGGCGGAAGGTTCGCCTTCGTCGATTATTTCTATGACAAGAAATTCTACGGAAATCCCTCCGCATTCCTCGATTATCTGAAGGGGCTGGGGTTAGCGCAGGTTGAATGCCGGCCGCTTCGGGACATGATCGCCGTCCCTGTGATCTTGAGGCACCCGAAGATCCTCGGCAAGGCCGGGATCATCTACGGCCGGAAGTAGCTAACCGCCTCTTTCGCACGCCCATGCTCTTCCCGCAATCCGCAGGCCGGCGGCTCGCTCTGCCGTGAGCAGCCTCGCGCCCCGGCGACGTTCGGGGAAGATTCGCCCCAGACGCTCCCGGCTACGGGCGGGCGGCACCCGCGCAACTCCTGTAGAATAACGGCGCTGTTCGACGCTATTTGAAAGGGGCAAGCTATGACCGTGCCGAGACTGCCGCTCAACGATGGCAACAGCATCCCTCAGATCGGCTTGGGGACCTGGCCGCTGAAGGACGCCGAGGTGGCGCCGGTGATCGTCGCCGCGATCGAGGCCGGGTACCGGCATATCGACACCGCCTACCGCTACGGCAACGAGCGCGGCGTGGGCCAGGGCATCCGAGACAGCGGCATCAGCCGCGAGGAGATCTTCGTCACCACCAAGCTGGACGGGGAATTCCAGGGCGGCGACCGCGCGATCGCGGGCCTGGACGAGTGCCTGCGGCGCCTGAAGATGGATTATGTCGATCTGCTGCTCATCCACTGGCCCCTGCCCCAGCGCGACGAGTACGTGTCCACCTGGAAGACGTTCGAGAAGCTGGTCGCGTCGGGCAAGGTGCGCTCGATCGGCGTCTCCAACTTCAAGCCCGCGCACATCGACCGGCTGCTGGCCGAGACCGGAACCAAGCCGGCGGTGAACCAGATCCAGCTGAACCCGCGCGTCTCGCGGCGCGAGCAGCGCGCCTACAACAGCGCGCAGGGGATCGTCACCGTCTCGTGGGGGCCGCTGGCCCCCGGCACCGATCTGCTGCAGCACCCGACGCTGGTGGGCCTGGCCGAGAAGTACGGCAAGACCCCGGCGCAGATCGTGCTGCGCTGGCACATCGAGCTCGGGCTAGTGCCGATCCCGAAGTCCGCCAACCCGACCCGGATCGCGCAGAACATCGACATCTTCGACTTCTCGCTCACCAGCGACGAGGTCCAGGCGATCTCGGCGCTCGACACCGGCGCCGACCCGGGCGTCGACTCCGACAAGTCCGGGCACTGAGGCCCCGGCGAAGCTCCCCGCGGCCGCTCCGGGCCGCAGAACTCTCCCCCGCAGGTGTGGTCTGCTCCGGCTCCGCCGGGGCAGACCGCACCTCACCTCCAGGCGCTGTGCTCCCCAAACAGCCGCAGGCCAGCGGCCGGGCCGAGCCCGGTGCACGGACATTAACCGAAAGTAGCCGACTGTTCCCTGCGCGGCGGCGCATTCTTGGTACCCTGTGTCACGAGAAAAACACGGCGCGAGCAATCCTCCGAGAACCGACATAGCGCCGGACGCTTCGTTCGTATCGAGCTTCGTGGTACAGGAGGAACCCCATGGCTAACACCATTGTCAAGGGGGACACGATCACCATCCCCGACCCGCCGCTGGCTCACACGCTGTTCAGTACAACGAAGTTCGCCTGGCTCTTTGCGCTGCTGCGCATCTACCTGGGCTACGAGTGGTTCAACGCCGGCCTGCACAAGGTCACCGACCCGGCATGGACCGCCGGCGGCGCGGCGCTCAAGGGCTTCTGGGAGCGCGCGGTGCAGGTCCCCGCCGAGGGCCGCCCGCCGATCACCTACGGCTGGTACCGCGAGTTCATCAGCTTCATGCTCGACCGCGATTACTACACCTGGTTCGCGCCGCTGGTGGCGTACGGTGAGCTGCTGATCGGCATCGCGCTGATCGTCGGGGCGTTCGTCGGTATTGCAGCCTTCTTCGGAGCGTTTATGAACTGGAACTTCATCATGGCCGGCGCGGCGAGCACCAACGGGATGCTGTTCGCCCTCGCGGTGGTACTGATGCTCGCCTGGAAGGTGGCCGGCTGGTATGGGCTGGACCGCTACCTGCTGCCGCTGATCGGCACGCCGTGGGCGCCCGCCCTCAAGCCGGTGCCTGCCACGTCGGCATAAGCCCTCCGCATCCCACGACACGGGCGCTGGAGCAGACCTCCGGCGCCCGTGTCACGCTTGCGCCGGGCGAAGAGACGCCCGCCGCCACCTCGGCGCCCGCCCGCGTACTCCGCTCCGTCTTCCGACCGATCCCACAGCGCGCGCACGGTTGTATGATGTGACCGGTCAGTCATATGACTGGTCGGTCACATCCCGTCGATGAAAGGGCGCTGGCCGTGCCGAAGCCAACCTTCCACAACCTCCCGCCGAACAAGCGCCAGGCGCTGATCGACGCCGGGATCGACGAGTTCGCCGCCCACCCGTACGCCGTGGCGTCGATCTCGCGCATCGTCGAGCGGCTGGGGATCGCCAAGGGCAGCATCTACCAGTACTTCGACAACAAGCAGGACTTCTACCTGTTCCTGCTGGAATACGCCGCCGCCGAGCAGCTCCGGCTGCTGCGGTCCATCGCGCCGTCCGATGCCGAGGCAGGCTTCTTCGACCAGCTCCGCTCGCAGATGAGCGCCAGCGTGCGGGTCGGCGCCGCCGCGCCTCAGCTGGCCCGCCTGATGGCGCGCGCCGTCACCGACGACCTCCCCTTCCGCGACACGCTGGTCCAGCGCCTGCGCGAGACGCGCACCGCGCACTTCCGCGCGCTGGTCGAGGCCGGCATCGCGCGCGGCGAGATCGACCCGGCGATCGACCCCGAGACCGCCGCCTTCGCGATCGGCGGCCTGACCGAGGCGCTCGGCGCGCTGGTGCTGCGGCGGCTCGGCGTGACGGCGCAGGAGGCGCTGGCCGATCTCTCGCGGCTGGACGGGCCCGAGGTGGAGCGGATCTACGATGACGTGCTGCGCCTGCTGCGCGACGGCCTGGCGCCGCCCAGGAGCTGACACCGCCGGGCCAAACGCGACATACGCTGGAGCAACCTGATGAACGTGCTCATTCTGACTGCTGGATCGCGCGGCGATGTTCAGCCGTACATCGCGCTCGGGGCCGGGCTGCGCGCCGCCGGCCACAGCGTCACGCTGGCGACGCTGCCGGCGTTCGAGGCGCTCGCCCGCGACCACGGGCTGGCGTTCGCGCCGCTGCGCGCCGAGCTTCTGGAGCTGCTCCAGACGCGGCAGGGCAAGGAGGCGCTCGCGGGCAGGGGCGGCTCGCTCGCGCTGCTGCGCCAGGTGACGCCGATGCTGCAGCGGATGCTGGACGACGCGTGGGCGGCAGCCGCTGGGAGCGAGCTGGTCATCTACCACCCCAAGGCGCTGGCGGGCTACAGCATCGCCGAGAAGCTGGGCATCCCCGGCGTGCTGGCGCTGCCGCTGCCGCTGTACTCGCCCACGAGCGCGTTCCCCAGCCCGCTGCTGCCGGTGGCGAACCTGGGCGCGTTCCTCAACCGCGCCAGCCACACGCTGATGGTGCGCCTCGCCTCGGCCTCCACCCGCGGCCTCGTGAACCGCTGGCGGCGCGCCGCCCTGGGCCTCGGGCCAGTGCGCGACGAGCTGATGCTGCACGGCCGCCCGGTGCTGCGCCTGTACGGCTACAGCCCGGCGGTCGTGCCGCCGCCGCCCGACTGGGACGCGTGGAGCGTGGCGACCGGCTACTGGTTTCTGGAGCGCAGCCCCGGCTGGCGCCCGCCCGAAGCGCTCGCCGCGTTCCTGGCCGCCGGGCCGCCGCCGGTCTACGTCGGCTTCGGCAGCATGCCGAGCGCGGACGCCGCGGCGAAGACGGCGCTGGTGCTGGAGGCGCTCCGCCGCACCGGGCAGCGCGGCGTGCTGGCGAAGGGCTGGGGCGGGCTCGCCGCAGCGGATCTTCCGCCGGACGTCGCCGTCGTCGAGGATGTGCCGCACGACTGGCTGTTTCCGCAGGTGGCGGCGGTGGTGCACCACGGCGGGGCGGGCACGACCGGCGCCGGGCTGCGGGCGGGGCGGCCGACGCTGATCTGCCCGTTCTTCGGCGACCAGCCGTTCTGGGGGCGGCGGGTGGCTGCGCTGGGAGCGGGGCCGCGGCCGATCCCGCAGCGCCGGCTCACCGCCACGCGCTTGGCCGAGGCGATCCGCGAGCTGGTGTCCAGCGCCGAGATGCGGGAGCGGGCCGAGGCGCTCGGCGCGCGAATCCGGGGCGAGGACGGCGTGGCGCGCGCCGTCGAGCTGATCGAGGCCTACACGGCTTCCCCGCGCCAGCCGGCGCGCAGCTAGCGCACCAGGAACACACCAGTGCCCCGGCCGAAGCGCGGCGACCGCGCGATTCCTGCGATTCGACGGTTTTGCGACCTCACGAGGCCCCATTATGCGGCTCAGCACGCTATACTTATAGGGTCAAATGACAGATAGCAGAGGAGGGCCGGGTATGGTACGAAGCGACCGGTGGATCTGCGCCCTCCGCCTGCTCCTCTTCGCCGCAGCAATCCTCATCCTCGGTGTCGGGCCGCACGCGCACGCGCAGCAGCCATCCCCCACGGTGCTGGTCGTCGAGGTGCGCGATACGGTGGACCTGGGGCTCGCGCCGTACCTGGCACGCGTGCTGGACGAGGCGCGGGCCGAGGGCGCCGACGCGGTGCTCGTTGAGATCAACACGCCCGGCGGCCGGCTCGACGCCGCGCTGCAGATGCGCGACGCGCTGCTCGCGTCGCCGGTGCGCACGATCGCCTTCGTCAACCGCGAGGCGCTCTCGGCCGGCGCGCTGATCGCGCTCGCCACCCACGAGATCTACATCGCGCCCGGGGGCGTCATCGGCGCAGCGACGCCGGTGGACGGCGCGGGCGCAACCGCCGACCCCAAGACCGTCTCGGCGGTGCGCTCGATCTTCCGCGCCACGGCCGAGCAGCGCGGGCGCGACCCGCTGCTGGCGGAGGCGATGGTCGACCCGGCGGTGGCCGTCGACCTCGCGCCCGCGGGCGAGCTGCTCACCCTCACTGCGGAGGAGGCCCGGGCGGCGGGCTACGCCCAGGAGATCGTCGCCGACCGCGAGGCGCTGCTGGCCGCGGCAGGGCTGGCCGGCGCCGACGTGCGCGAGCAGCAGCTCAGCCTGGCCGAGCAGATCGTTCGCGTCCTCACCTCCCCCGCCATCGCCGGGCTGCTCGTCGCGCTCGGGCTGCTGCTCCTGCTGGCCGACCTGCTGACCGCCGGCTTCGGCCTGGCGGGGACGGTCGGCATCGGCCTGCTGGCGCTGTTCTTCTGGGGCCACATGCTCGCCGGCCTCGCCGGGTGGGAGGGGGTCGCGCTGGTTGCCGTCGGCCTGCTGCTCCTGGCCGCGGAGCTGTTCGTCATCCCCGGGTTCGGCGCCGCCGGCGTGCTGGGGTTCATCGCGCTGGCCGCTGGCCTGTTCATCTCGCTGATCGGGGGCCAGGTGATCACCGGCCAGGACCTCGCCCGCGCCGGCTTAACGCTGGCGATTGCGGCCGGGGCGCTGGTGGCGGGCGGCGTGCTGCTGGTGCGCCACCTGCCGCGCATGGGCCGCCTGCAGGGGCTCATCCTGCAGGCCCAGGTCGGCATCCCCGGCGCCGTGCAGCCCAGGCGCCGCTGGACGTGGCTGGAGGGCGCGCGGCTGGAGGCCCACAGCGCGCCAGGGAGCGCGGAGCGCCCCTCGCTGCTCGGCGCGACCGGCATCGCCCGCTCGTACCTGCGGCCGGGGGGGATCGCCGAGATCGAAGGGACGCGGGTGGATGTCGTGACCGAGGGGGAGTACCTTCCCGCCGGCACGCCGATCGAAGTCATCGCCGATGAAGGCTACCGCCGCGTTGTGCGGCGCCTGAGGGCCGACGGCGATGAGCCAAGCCAAGAAGGGGCGTAGCGCATGGACGCAGGGAACCTCACGCTGGTCATCATTCCGATCGCAGTCCTTCTCATCCTGATGCTGTTCTTCTACTTCGTGCCGGTCGGGCTGTGGATCACGGCGGTCTTCTCGGGGGTGCGGGTCAGCATCGGCACGCTGATCGGCATGCGGCTGCGCAAGGTGCCGCCGGCGGATATCATCCGGCCGCTGATCAGCGCCGAGAAGGCCGGGCTGGACCTGGACATCGGCCAGATGGAGGCGCACTACCTGGCGGGCGGCAACGTCGGGCGGGTGGTGACGGCGCTGATCTCGGCCGACCGGGCCAACATCGACCTGCCGTGGAAGCGGGCGACGGCGATCGACCTGGCAGGGCGCGACGTGCTGGAGGCGGTGCAGGTGAGCGTCAACCCGAAGGTCATCCAGACCCCGCGGGTGGCGGCGGTGGCCAAGGACGGCATCCAGGTCGTGGCGGTGGCGCGGGTGACGGTGCGGGCGAACATCGACCGGCTGGTGGGCGGCGCGGGCGAGGAGACGATCATCGCGCGCGTCGGCGAGGGCACGGTCTCGTCGATCGGCTCGGCGGCCAGCCACAAGATGGTGCTGGAGAACCCGGACCAGATCTCGCGGTTCGTGCTGGAACGCGGGCTGGACGCCGGCACCGCCTATGAGATCCTGTCGATCGACATCGCCGACGTGGACGTCGGGCGCAACATCGGCGCCGAGCTCCAGACCGACCAGGCCGAGGCGGACAAGAAGATCGCCCAGGCGAAGGCCGAGGAGCGGCGCGCGATGGCGGTGGCCGCCGAGCAGGAGATGCGGGCGCGCGTGGTGGAGGCTGAGGCGCAGGTGCCGCTGGCGCTGGCCGAGGCGTTCCGCAGCGGCCGGCTCGGGGTGATGGACTACTACCGCATGCGCAACATCGAGGCGGACACGACGATGCGCGAGTCGCTGGCGCGCGACCAGGACGGGGAGGCGCGATGACCTGGCGAGACGACGAGGCCCGGCGGCAGCCAGGCTCCTCGCTCACGACGAGCCCGCCCGCCACGCGCCGGCCGCTGGAGCAGCCGATCGATGAGCTGGCGCCGCGGCGCCCGCGGCCGGCGGGCTCGCCCGCGGGCACGGGCCGGGGCGGCCGGCGCAAGACGCTGCGCGAGATGCTCGCCACGCCGGGCATGCTGCGGCACGCCATGCTGCTGCGCGAGGTGCTCGGCCCGCCCAAGGCGCTCGAGTAGGCCCGCGGCGCGCCTCAGGCCACGCGGCTCGGGAGCTCCTCGCCCCGCAGGCCCGCGCGCAGATTGGCGATCGACAGCTCGGCCATCCTCCGGCGCGTCTGGTGGGTCGCGCTGCCCAAGTGCGGCGCGATGACCAGGTTGTCGAGCCTGAGCAGCGGGTGGTCGCGCGGCAGCGGCTCCGGCTCGGTCACGTCGAGCGCCGCGCCCGCGATGCGCCGCTCCTCGAGCGCCTCCAGCAGCGCCTGGTGGTCGACCACCCCGCCGCGCGCGGCGTTGACCAGAATGGCCGTGGGCTTCATCAGCGCCAGCTGCTCGCGCCCGATCATCCCGCGCGTCTCCGGGGTCAGCGGGACGTTCAGGGTCACAAAGTCGGCCTGCCGCAGCAGGTCGGGCAGCGCCGCGTAGGTCACCCCCAGCTCGGCCTCGGCCTGCAGGTCGCGGCGGCGGTTGTGGTACAGCACGGTCATGTCGAAGCCGCGCGCGCGGCGGGCGACCTGCCGGCCGATGCTGCCCATGCCGATGATGCCGAGCGTCGCGCCGTGCACCTCCTGGCCGAGGAACAGGCTCGGGTCGTAGTGGGTGAAGTCAGGGCTGCGCGCGTAGCGGTCGCCGACGACGAGGTTGCGCGCTGCGGCGAGCAGCAGCGCGAAGGTCATATCCGCGGTCGCGCCGTCGAGGATGCGGGGCGTGTTGCCGACCGGGATGCCGCGCTGCCGGGCCGCCTCCAGGTCGATGTGGTCGACGCCGACGCCGAAGTTGCTGATCACCCTCAGCTTCGGCATGCGGTCCATCAGCGCGCCGTCGACGCGCGGGTGCCCGTAGGTGAGCAGGCCCTCGGCCGCGGGGAGCAGCGGCGCCAGGGCGGCCTCGTCGGCGGGCCAGACGTGGACCTCGCAGTCCTCGGCCATGAGCGACAGCATCTCGTCGGGCAGCACCTCGTCGACCAGCACCTGGTAGCGCGTCATGGTTTCACCCTCGCAGAGCCTCGGTTGGGAGAACGCCCACGTATCATACCACGTCGCTCTGCCGGCCCCGCCCGGCGAGGCTGGCAAGCGGGCAGCGGGCTACGTCACTGCTGGCCCGCCCCCTCAGGCCCCGCCCAGGCCTGCAGCTCGATGATGTTCCCCTCCGGATCGGTCACGTAGCACCAGGTAACCCGCCGGCCGTCGCTGGTGGCCAGGGTCACCACCTCGCCGACCGCGCGCCCGCCGGCCGCGAGGACGGCAGCGCGCGCCTGCGGCACATCGTCGACGGCGAAGGCGATGTGGCCGTACCCGGGGCGGTTGACAGCGGGCGGCGCGTGCTCCTCGCGCGGCTCGTACTGGAAGATCTCGAGCGTCGGCCCGTCTTCGCCGAACCCCGGCAGCCGCAGGTGGGCGCCGCGCAGCCGCGCGCCCCGAATGCCCGTGCCGGCCTCTAGCAGCGGCCCAGCGTAGTCGCGCTCGGGCGGCACCGGGGTGCAGCCGAACACCTCCTGGTAGAAGCGGGCCAGCGCCCGCCAGTCCAGGGCGACGAGATTAGTGTGGGCGTAGCGCGCAGTGAGTGCCATCTCCTCTTCCTGAAAGATTCACGAATGTCTCCCGGCGTGCAGCGGCCCGCTCACGCCGCGGCCGTCCCGTGGGCCCTGGCCGTGCGGGCCTGGAGGTCGCGCAGCACCGCGAGCTCGCGCTCCGTCGGCGGCGCGGTGGTGCCCAGGTCATCGGCGAAGCGCACCGCCCAGCCGGTGCTGGCCCGCACCCGCTCCACGGTCACGCCGGGGTGCAGGGCGGCCACCGTCAGCTCCTTTGTCGCCGGGTCCGGCTTCATGATACACAGGTCGGTGATCACCAGCGTGGGGCCGAGGGTGCGCAGCCCGAGGCGCTCGCGGTGGTCGCCGCCCTCGCCGTAGCCGAACGAGGTCACGAAGTCGACCCGCTCGACGAACGAGCGCCGGCTCTGGGCCATGACCACGTAGGTCTGGCGGCAGTGGGCGGCGATCTCCGGCGCGCCGCCGCCGCCCGGCAGGCGCACCTTGGGCCGGGCGTAGCCCCCGATGACGCTCGAGTTGATGTTGGCGAACCTGTCGATCTGGGCGCCGCCGAGGAATCCGACCGAGATCCGGCCGCCCTGGAGCCAGTACTGGAACATCTCGGGCACCGAGACGGTGCAGCGGGCCGTCGCGCACAGCTCGGGGTCGCCGATCGAGAGCGGCAGGACGTCGGGCCGCGTGCCGATCGTGCCCGACTCGTAGATCAGCGTGATGCCGGGCGCGTGGGTCAGCCGGGCGAGGTTGCAGGCCTGCGAGGGCGCGCCGATGCCGACGAAGCAGACGTCCTCGCTGGTGAGCGCGCGGGCGGCGGCGACGACCATCATTTCGGCGGTTGTGTACTCCATACGTGCTCCTTGGCGAACGGCGCTGTCAGCGGCGATTCTCGCCCTTCGCCCCCAGGACGTGCTCCTCCATCCAGCGCAGAAACGTCTCCCGGTCGCGCGAGATGGCGTCCCACGCGGTGTAGAAGGCGTTGTCGCGCCCGTAGTAGCCGTGGGCGTAGGAGGGGCGGGCGCCGCCCGGCACCTCGGCGATCACATCGACCGTCCAGTGGGGAAGGATGCAGCTGTTCGGGCTGGGCGCGCGCAGGTCGTCCACCACCTCTTCGACCGTGACGAGCGCCTGGCGCGAGGCGAGGACGACCTCCTTCTGCACGCCGATGATGCCCTCGATCAGGACGTTGCCCTCGCGATCGGCGCGCTGGGCGTGGATGATCGCCAGGTCGGGGCGCAGGGCGGGCACCGCCGCCAGCTGCTCGCCGGTGAACGGGCAGGTCACGAAGCGGATGTTGGGGTTGTTGCCGACCAGATCCGAGCCGTAGTAGCCGCGGAAGATGGCGCACGGCAGCCCGGCCGCGCCGGCGTGGTAGGCGCTGGCCATGGCCGCGTGGCTGTGCTCCTCGAGCTCCAGCGGGCGCGGCCAGCCGCGCTCCACCGCGTCGCGCAGGCGGTGCAGCGAGCCGACGCCGGGGTTGCCGCCCCAGGAGAAGATCAGCCTGCGCGCGCAGCCCATGCCGATCAGCTGGTCGTAGATCAGGTCGGGCGTCATGCGGATCAGGGTCAGGTCGCGGCGGCCCTGGCGGATGATCTCGTGGCCGGCGGCGAAGGGGATGAGGTGGGTGAATCCCTCCAGCGCGATGCTCATCCCGTCGCGCACGCAGGCGGCCACCGCCTCGGAAAGTGAGAGAAACCTGGGCATCACACGCTCTCGCCGGCTAGGTTGAAGGATACGATCTCTCCCTGGCGAAGCAGCGGGAGAAAAAGCTGTCGTGCAGATTCCGCCGCCTCCCCAAGCAGGGAGAAGGACAGAGGGCGCGCGCCGACAGACGCCTCAGCCGCCCGGGAAGTGGCGGGCCACCACGTCGAACAGCCGCCGGGCGCTGTCGAGCGCGTCGAACGCGTCCGTCTCAAGATACTCGATCGAGAAGTCGCCGCGGTAGCCGCGCTCCTTCAGCTCGCCCAGCACCCGGTCGAAGTCCACCGCGCCCTCGCCGAGCGGCACCTGCATGTGCCCCGGCGCGGCGTCGCGCAGGTGGACGTGCCGCGCCCGGTCGATCAGCCAGAAGGTCTCGCGCAGGTCCACCCCCTGCATCACGAAGTGCGACGGGTCGTAGACCAGCGCCAGGTCGGGCAGGGCGGCCAGCAGCCGGCGGGCCTGCTCCAGCGTCTCGAACGGCGAGCGCACGTGCAGCTCAAGCGCGAAGGTCACGCCCTGCGCCGCTCCCGCCGCGGTCTGCTCCCTGAGCGTCGCCACGCAGGCGTCCAGCACCTCCTCCCACGGGCGCGACGGGTCGGCGTTGCGCGGCTGGATGGCTGCGACGCGGACGCCGAGGCGGCCCATCAGCCGCACCAGCGCCGCCGTCTCCCGCGCCCGGCGCTCGCTGGCCTCCGCCGAGCGGTCGTGCAGCTGCGGCCCGACGCCGGTGTTGAGCGCGATTGGGGTGAGCGCGTGCCGGCGCAGCAGCCCTTCGACATGCCCGGCCGTCCCCTCGAAGTCCGCCGCCAGGTCGCGGGTGTGGACGTGGACCCAGCCGTCGATCGCCAGCAGGTCGATGTGGCGGAAGCCGGCGGCGGCGATATCGGACAGCGCCGTGTCGAGCGGGGACGCGCAGCGCACGGCGGTGGAGCACGCGATCATCATAGGGCACCCCTTCAGCTACAGCTCGCCGCGCTCGATCAGGATCTCCAGCGGGAAGCGCGGCTGCTCGAGCGGCAGCTCGACCCAGTCGCGCAGGCGGGCCGACTCGTAGATCGCCATGACCACCTCCAGATCCCTGAGCGCCGACTCGCCCGCGAGCGGGTGGCCGGCCCCCTCGCGCACCATGCGCGCGAACAGCTCGTAGCGGTTGGCCTGCGGCGGGTCGAGCGGCACAGCCTCAGCGCCCGCCCGGTCGTCGCGCAGCAGCAGCAGCGGCGGGTCCGCCCGGTCGCCGGCGCGGACCACGCGCCCGGCGCTGCCGATCACCTCGTAGTCCTGGTAGGGCCGGCCGCGCGGCTGAAGCGTGCCGGTGAACAGCTCGGCCCGCAGCCCGTCCGCGAACTCGACCACCGCCATGGCGCCGCTCTCGACCGGGTGGCCGTAGCGCCAGCCGCCGGAGACCGGGAAGCCCTGGCCCGGCTCCTCGGCCGGGTCGGGTGGCAGCCGGTGGATCTGGCCGAACACCCGCCGCACCTCGGCGTCGCCGGCCAGGTGGCGCAGCGTGTCCACCAGGTGCGTGCCGTCGCTCAGCACATCGCCGGCGCACCCGGCGCGGATGAGGCGCACCTCGCCGAGCGCGCCCTCGGCGATCAGGCGCCGCAGCGTGACGAACTCCGGCAGCATCCGCCGCTGGTGGTGGACGATCAGGGCGGTGTTCGCCCGGCGGCAGGCCTCCACCATCGCCCGCCCGTCGGCCAGGCAGGTCGCCATCGGCTTCTCGCAGATCACGCCGCGCGCCCCGGCCTCGGCGGCGCGGATGGTCAGCGGCGCGTGGGTGACGTTGTTCGTCGCCACCACCACGACGTCCGGCCGCTGCTCGGCGAGCATGCGGTCCAGATCCGTGTAGGGGCGGGCGCCCGCGATCTGCTCGGCGAAGCGCTGCGCCAGCTCCTCCTGCAGGTCGCACCCGGCCACCACCGTGAAGTCGGCCAGCGCGGCGAGGCTGCGGGCGTGCGCCAGCCCCATGCCGCCGCAGCCGATCACCGCCGCGCGCAGCGGCGTCTGGCCCTCGATCATACCTCGGCCTCCAGACCGCGCACGAACGCCAGGCTGCGCTCGAACGCCTCGAGCGGGTCCATCCCGTCCGGCGGGATCAGCTCGATCTGCATTACCAGCCGGTCCGGGTCGGGCGCGCGCTGGCGCAGCAGCCGGTAGCAGGCGCGCAGCGGCACATCGCCCTCGCCGATCACCGACGGCCCGACCTCGAAGTGCAGCGGGCGGGCATCGGGGCAGGGGCGCACGCGGTGGTCCTTGAAGTGCGTGCCGACGACGTAGGGCGCGGCGAGCTCGAAGGCCGGCAGCGGCGCCTCGCCGATCAGGTAGGTGTTGCCGGTGTCCAGGAAGATGCCCAGGTGCGGCACCTGGCGGCACAGCTCCACAAGATCCGCGACGTAGTAGTCGCCGTGGTTCTCGATCCCGAACGGCAGGCCCATGTCCCGGCAGCCCTGGCTGAGGGCGGGCAGCGTCTGCGCCAGCCGCTCCATCTGCCACGCCAGGCCCGGCTCGCGCAGGAAGCGGTGGTAGTGGCCGCCGACGCCGGTGTGGACCAGCGGGCAGCGCACCAGCCCGCGCAGGCGCTCGATCTGCTCCAGCGCCGCGTCCGCAGCGCGCCGCACGGCGTCCAGGTCCCGGTCGAACCAGGGCAGGCCCGGGATGAGGCTGAGCGCCAGGCCGTGCTCGGCCACCAGCGCCCCGATCCGCTCCAGGCCGGCCTCGCTGCGGCGGGCCAGCTCCCCCAGCCCAACGCCGGTGGACTGCAGGCCGTAGTGGGCCAGGAACTTCAGCCTGGCGATCAGCGGGTCCGGGTCGCGCGCGAGGAACGACCCCGGCCAGACGAGCGCATATCCCCAGTACACTGGCAGTCTCCTTCTGCGGGGCGTACGCGGTGGCTGCGCCCCCGCGCCCCGGATTGGAGAGGCTTCGCCCCTTCTTTGTTTTTCCACCGCTCTGCAGCGACTGCGTCGCCGCAGAGCGGTGGAAAAAATAGTGTCCGTGGAGGGCCTGCGGCCCTCCACACCTCCCCGCTTGCGCAGCCGGCGGAAGATAAGCGTCCGTGGGGAAACCTGCGACCCTTCACACCTCCCCGCTTGCGCAGCCGGCGGAAGACAATCGTTCGCGGAAGGTCTGCGGCCCTCCACACCTCCCGGCTCGCGGAAGACCTGCGGCC
>ERZ777003.3673-NODE-3673-length-14332-cov-12.373678_pt1 | contig 14332 bp, 6 predicted proteins | sample MGYA00374956_ERZ777003 | MGnify/ENA primary metagenome ERZ777003 (study PRJEB29302, sample SAMN06268252) | bioreactor metagenome | isolation source: Joint BioEnergy Institute, California, USA | place: USA:Joint BioEnergy Institute, California, USA | collected... | reverse complement strand
CTCGTCCCTGGCCAATATCGCCTCGAAGTAGAAAGCACGGGCTTTCGCAGGTTTTCGCGCGAACCGATTACCGTGGAGGTGCAAACGGCCGTTCGCATCGACGTCTCGATGATCGTCGGCGATGTGTCGCAGACGGTGGAAGTGACAGCGCAAACGCCTTTGCTGCAAACCGAGAACGCGTCGCTGGGGCAGGTGGTTGAATCCAGGAAGGTGCTGGAGATGCCGCTCAATGGCAGAAACATCTTCGGTTTGGTTGCGCTGGTCCCGGGTGTCGTGCCGGGCGGGCAATCGGGGACGACGCCAACTGGAACGAATCCGTTTGCTTGGGGCAACTACCAGATCGGAGGGGGGCAGGCGAATCAGAGCGCGTCCTTCATTGATGGAGCGCCCATCAACGCTTCCTACGCCAACCTGACCTCGTTAGTGCCCACCCAGGATGCCATCCAGGAATTCAAGGTGCAAACCAACAACCTGGGACCGGAGTTCGGCCGCTTTGCTGGAGGCGCAATCAGCCTTACAACCAAATCGGGCACCAATTCCTTTCACGGCAGCGCCTACGAGTTCTTCCGCAACCGCGTTCTCAATGCCAACACGTTCTTCAATAATCGCGCCGGTGTTCAGCGTCCGGCCTTCTCTCAGAATCAATACGGCGTAAACCTCGGCGGTCCCATCAAACGCGACCGGACGTTCTTCTTCGGAAGCTGGGAAGGATTTCGACTGCGGCAGGGCTCTTCCTATGTGTACACAGTGCCCACCGACGCGATGAGGGAAGGGGATTTCTCCAATGTCCGCAACTCTTCCGGAGCGCTGATTCCGATCTACGATCCGCTCACAACATGCGGGCGCCTCGGAAACGCCCCGTGCGCTGTCGATGCGAATGGGAATGAGATCATCACCAGGCAGCCGTTCCCGGGAAATGTGATCCCGGCGAGCCGGATCGATCGCGCGGCCAACGTCCTAAAAGAATACTGGGCGCGTCCGAACGGGCCGGGCGCTCCATTTACGAACGTCAACAACTACACGGCAAATGCGAGCGTTGGCGGCGACAACGATCAGGTGAACGGACGCGTCGATCATACGCTCTCCGAGAACCACCGCGTCTTCTTCCGCTACACCTACTGGCAGAACCTGAACTTGCCAATTGATCCCTATCGGACGCAGACCTGCGTGGATCGCTGCACAGAAACTTTCAACACGAACCAGGGCGTCTTCGGCGATACTTACACCATCACTCCGACGCTGATCTCCGACATCCGAATTTCGTACCTGCGCTTTAGCTACGACCGGACAGCACTCACCCAAGGTTACGATCTGACGAATCTCGGCTGGCCCGCTTCTATGAATAATCAGGTAGTGTTCCGCGTCGTGCCGCAGCCTGTGGTCGTGGGCTATAACGGCGTCTGGAGCACGAACGGCACGGGCAGCACGATCATCGCACGGAATGATATCTACTCTATCGGAGGCAGCCTTACGAAGATCTGGGGCAGCCACACGCTGCGGTTTGGAGCCGAGATTCGAAGGAATACGCACAACTACTACCAGCAGAACAACCCGTCCGGATCATTCAATTTCGATCAGCAGATGACATCGTCGAGCCCGTTTGGTGGATCCGGCGGAAACGGCTTCGCATCCTTCCTTCTGGGCTATGGCAGCGGCGGCGGTGTGACGAACAACGCTCTGGTAGCGGGCCAGATGATCTACCGCGCGTTTCACGTGGGAGATCAGTGGCGCATTACGCCCAGGCTCACGTTGAATTATGGCCTCCGGTTTGAACAGATGGGGCCTTGGTCTGAAAGATTCGACCGGATGGTCGTTCTCCTGCCCAACGCCGAAAATGAGCTCGCAGAGAAAACCGGACTGCCACTTCGGGGACGCATCGGGCTGGTAAACTCACCGGATAATCCGAGCCGCAATAACACTAGGCTCGGGAATCTGTTTGCGCCGAGGCTGGGAGTGGCTTACAGGGTGACGAACCAAACTGTCATCCGCGCCGGTTACGGAATCTTCTATTTGCCAAACGACATCGCATTCGGCTTCGCGCCGAATAACGACATCGTGAACGCATACTCGAACCCGTTCGTCGGCACACTGGATGGTTCCCTCACGCCAAAGGAAAGGCTGAGCAATCCATTTCCGAACGGACTTCTGCCGGCTCCTGGCCGTAGCCCCAACCTCCAGCAACTCTTCTATGGACAAGGTGTCACAGCGCCAATCTATGACGAGGCGCACGGCTACTCGCAGCAGTGGAACTTCGACGTACAGCGTGAATTGGCGGGCGGTTTAGCGTTGTCGGTTACCTATGCAGGTTCAAAAGGAACTCACCTTCCGGGACCTGACCAGCAGCTCAACCAGCTTCCCGAAGAGTTCATGTCTCTTGGAGCACAGCTCCAGCAGCAGGTGCCGAACCCGTTCTTCGGACTTGTCAGCGTTGGGACCCTGTCGCAGCCAACAGTGGCACGCGGTCAACTCCTGCGGCCCTATCCGCAGTACACAGGCTTCGCGATGCGAAATCCGCCAAACCGGGATTCGATCTATCATTCGGCTCAGGTGAAGATCGAGAAACGATTTGCGCGCGGCGGCTCCATTCTCGGCTCCTACACCTGGTCCAAGCTCATTAGCAACACGGATACGCTGACGGGTTGGCTGGAGCCGGGCGGAGGAGCAGGCAACGTGCAGAATCACTACGACCTCCGCGCGGAACGGTCCCTTGCCCTGTATGACACGCCGCATCGAGCTGTCATCAGCTACATCTACGATCTCCCGTTCGGGAAGGGGCAGCCCTTCGCAAGCGGCGTGACGGGTGTTGCCGGAAAGCTGATTTCGGGATGGGGCATTAACGGAGTAACGACATTCCAGTCAGGCGCGCCGCTTCCGATCAGCATGGGCGTCAATACAAGTAACTCGTTCGGCGGCGGTCAACGTCCAAATCGGACGGGCCGTCCGGCTAAGATTGAAGGCCCTGCCCAGCAGCGGCTGAACCAGTGGTTCGATACGTCGGCTTTCGCGGCTGCTGCTCCGTTTACGTTCGGCAACTCATCCCGCACTATGCCGGATGTCCGCTCGCACGGCATTTCCAATTTCGATTTCACCGTGTTCAAGAACACGCAGGTTACAGAAAGAGTCGGGGTGCAGTTCCGTACCGAGATCTTCAACCTGTTCAATCGCGTTCGATTTGGCTATCCCGGCACGGCATTCGGGACGCCACAGTTCGGCATTATCAGTGGACAACTCAATGACCCGCGTTTGGTCCAGATGGCCTTGCGGCTGATTTTCTGATCCTCCCGTGCCCGGCTCACCGCTGCGGTCCTCATTTTGAAGATCGCAGCGGATTTCTGCATGAAGTGGACAACACTGATTGGCCTGATTCTCGCCCTTCCCGCGCACGAAACTCCCGCTGGCGTGGCTTTTGTTCATCAGCATTCCCCAACCACGCAGAAGTACCTAATTGAAACGATGGGCGGCGGAGTGGCGCTGCTTGACTACAACAACGACAAACGGCTGGATCTCTTTTTCGTCAATGGAGGAAAACTCAACGACCCTCAAACGCTGCCCGCCGATTACGCACGAACAGATCCTCAGTACTGGAACCGCCTTTACCGCCAGAACCCCGACGGAAGCTTTACCGACGTCACGGCTGAGGCCGGACTCTCCAAGGCGGGTAACAACTACGGGATGGGCGTCGCCGTGGGGGACTACGACAATGACGGATTTCCGGACCTTTATGTGACGAATTTCGGATCGAATGTCCTGTATCGAAACAACGGCGATGGAACCTTTACGGACGTGACTTCCGAGGCCGGTGTGGCAGCGGGAGGATGGTCTGTCTCCGCAGGCTTCCTCGACTATGACAACGATGGCCGCCTTGACCTGTTCGTCAGCCGCTACCTGGATTGGAACTTTGACCGCAATGTCTTGTGCGGGACGCCATTCCACACGTACTGTCCGCCAACCAGATATCAGGGCACTGCGAACGTGCTGTTTCACAACGAAGGCAATGGACGATTTCGCGATGTAAGTGTGCTCTCGGGTATCGCATCGGTGAAGGGAAAGGGAATGGGCGTGGCCTTTAACGACTACGACGGAGATGGCTTCGCCGACATTTTCGTCTCTAACGACGGAATGGAGCAGTACCTGTTCCGCAACCGCGGCGATGGAAGATTCGAAGAACTGGCGCTTGAAGCCGGAGTGGCGTTCGCAGATGACGGAAAGAGCTTCTCAGGTATGGGCGTGAGCTTTGCCGACTACGACAACGACGGGCGCCCTGATATCGCCGTTACCAACCTTGCATTGGAGAAGTATGCCCTTTACCGCAACGAGGGAAGCCGTTTTTCGTACGCCAGTCTGAGGACGGGACTTGCCGGAGTGGCGGCCAGGAGCTCCGGCTGGGGAGTGGGTCTGTATGATTTCGACAACGATGGCTGGAAAGACCTCTTCGTCGCGCAAAGCCATGCGTTGGACAACGTGGAGAGAGTTCACAGCGGCCTGCGCTATCGTGAGCGGCCTGCCCTTTACAGGTACGCGGACGGCAGGTTCGAGCGGTTTGATATTGCAAAGATGCCTCCCGTCGCCGGACGCGGGGCGGCATTTGGGGATATCAATAACGACGGGGCGATCGACTCGGTCATTGCGGTTCTTGGCGGGCAGCCGCTTGTCTACTTCAACCGGCCGAACGCCAATCACTGGCTGATCCTCGAGCTCGTCGGCAGGCGCAGCAACCGGAGCGGAATCGGGGCGACGGTTCGCGTGGGAAATCAGTGGGCCTACACGACAACGACAGGCAGTTACCTGTCCGCAAGCGACAGCCGCGTTCACTTCGGCCTCGGAAAGGAGTCGAGGGTTACGGTGGAGATTCTCTGGCCGAGCAGGAAGCGGCAGACGGTTCGCGACGTCGCGGCCAATCAGATTCTGACTGTAGAGGAGCCGGAATGATTGCCGTGCTGCTCCTCTCACTCGCCTTGCAGGTATCGCCGGAGCTGCGGGAACGAGTCGAGGCGGGGCTGAAGGCGAAGGCCGCAGGGGATCTGGATCGGGCCATCCGCGAGTTTACGCGCGTTGTCGAGCTTGCGCCGGCTCTGCCCGCAGCGCACGTCAACTTAGGCGCAGTGTATTTCGAAAAGAAAGATTACAGCGCCGCAATCCCTCCCTTACGAAAGGCGCTGGAACTCAATGCAGACCTCCCTGCTGCGCACCAGATGCTGGGCGCCGCCTTATTGTCCCAGGGCTTTGCCATGGAAGCCATCCCGCACCTCGAAAAGGTGCAGAGCGACGACCTGTTAGGCGTCGCGTTGCTTGAAGCAGGACGTGTGCGTGAGTCGGTAGACCACTTGGAAGCGGCTCTTCAGAAAAGGCCCAATGACCCGGATCTTCTCTACTATCTCGCTCGAGCGCACGAACTACTCTCCAGACAGTTGCACCGGCGATTGCAGTCCGAACACGCCGATTCCGCCCGTGCTGAACAGCTGCAGGGCGAGACGCTGGCGGCGTCAGGCGATTACAGCGCGGCACAGAAGCACTTTCGTGCTGCTTTGGAAAAACGCCCGGACCTGCGGGGTGTTCACCACGCCCTCGGCGAACTCCTGCTCGAGTCGGGAGATTATGAACGGGCCGAGGCGGAGTTTCGTGCGGAAGCACGGCTCACGCCGGGTTCGGCCGTAACGGCATACAAGCTCGGTGTGACGCTGTTGCATAGGGGAATACTTCAGGAGGCGATCTCCGAATTGAAACGCAGCAATACTCTCCAGCCCGGTATGCCGGAGACGGAGTTAGAGCTAGGCAGAGCCCTGCACGCAGCGGGAGAGGCAGAGGCGGCCGAGCATTGGCTGCGAAAGGCGCTCCAGCATGAAAGCAGCGGATCTCTCGCTGCGTCTGCACACTTCCTGCTTGCGGAGATCTATCGGAAGCAGGGCCGCGTCGCTGAGGCGGACCAGGAGATGAAACTGTTTCAAAGACAGCGCAAGTAGATGGCAATCCAAATGCATCAGTTTCTCTGGTTTCTCTCCCAAGGGGGCGCTGGCAGCGATGGTCACAATCGAATCAGTGCCGGGACAGTCGGAGCGTGGACCAATCTGGTTCATGGAGCTGATTGCGACGTTGCTATTGGGTTTGGCAGCGGTGGGGGCTGGATGGGCCGCATACCAATCCACAAAATGGGGTAGCGCCGAAACCTTTACCCTGGATCAGGCGAATCTCCTGCGGCGCAATGCTGCTCTGCTCGAGAACAAAGGGCAGCTGATGCGGGTTGTCGATGTCGCGCTTTTCCTTGACTACCTGAAGGCGCGGAATCGTGGTGACACTCGGCTTGCGAATTTCCTGCTTGATCGTTTCCCGGCTCATCTAAGGATCGCTGTGGACGCCTGGCTGGCTACAAAGCCGCTCAAGAACCCCGACGCGCCGCCGACTCCGTTCGGAATGAGAGAGTACCGGATTGAGGAAGACGGAGAAGCTTTGCGCCTGCAGGAAGAAGTACAAAGAGTAGTTAAGGAAGCGCAACGCCAGAGCGACATATCCGATCGCTATGTTCTTGTAACAGTGCCTTTCGCCGTCGTTTCACTGTTCTGCGGACTCTCGTCGAAGGCGTGGGCGCCGCAGATCCGAATGATTATTGTTGCGATGGCGGCTGTTGTCTTCCTGGGGGCGGTCGTGGCCCTCGCTCTTCTGCCCGTCAACTGACTGTAAGTTTTGCCCGGCAGGAGATCCGCATGAATCCATGGCTCAGCGTGTTTGCGGCCGTTTTTACCGCCGCTGTGATGTTCTCTGCCGCGGCGGCGGCGCCGCCGGTGGAGATTCGCCGCATCCTTACGGAGCGAAAGCTGCTGCTGAGAGCTTTCCTGGTGAATGTAGTGGTGGTGCCGGCAGTAGCGGCCGTGCTGTTCCACGCTTTCCATACGGAAGATTTTGCCGTTGGCGCAGTGCTCGCGGCGATCTGCCCGGGGGCTCCCTTCGGAACCTACTTCGCTTCGCGGTCGAATAGAAACGTCGCGCTTGCGATGGTTCTGACCTGCGGCCTGACAATCGTCGCGCTGGTCTCGACGCCGATTACTTCGCGATTCATCTTTGGCGCCGATCGGATGGTTGCCCTGCCTGAAGGGCTCGGACTGTTACTCGCCGGGCTGATTATTCTCCTTCCCGTCTTTGCGGGGCAAGCGCTCCATCGACGGTTGCCCGCCATTGCCGCCCGCGTCGCAAGAGCCGCCCATCTGATTGCGATTCCTGCTCTCGTCGCCGTGAGTGTCGCGGCGGCCGGCATGCGCTCCAGAGGCGTTCGGGGAATGGGCTGGGCAGGATCGGCGCTGGTCCTGTCGCTGGTAGTGATTTCGATGGCAGCAGGATGGCTGGCCGCGCGATCGCGGGATACGAGAACAACGCTTGCGACAAGCACGGGATTGAGAAACGCGGGATTCGCCTACCTCTTCGCCGGGTACAGCTTCCCTGGCACTGATGTAGAACTCGGCGTGGCCGCCTACAGTATTCTGATGCTGGTTCCCAACTTCGCATTCACCGCAGTGATGCGGCGCGGGCAATCCGGGACGCGTGCCTAGCGCCGCAATCTGAAACGGAAGGCAATGCATGCCTGCCCCATCAGATCGGATAGCCTGCGAACGATAGAGACCCCATTGCTCACAATAAGGCTTTGAATTAGAATCCTCCACCAGCCTTTTACGGTCAAATCCTGACTCGGAGTTGCCAGATGAAACGAATGCAAACCAAGGTGTTTGCGGTCGTCCTTTCAGTCTGCGCCCTGGTCCCGGCCAATCTGCGAGGGCAAACGTTCGGGGAGATAACGGGCGAGATTCGAGATGCAACCGGCGCTGTCATCGCCGGCGCTACCGTTACTGTGACCAACCTCAACACCAACGCCACGCGAACTGCGGTGAGCAACGAGGCGGGTGTTTACAGTTTTCCGCTCCTCGTGCCAGGCTCCTACAGCGCAAAGGTGGAAAAGGTCGGATTTAAATCTGCCACGCGATCCCAGTTCGACGTACAGGTGCAACAGAGCGCTCGCATTGACTTCGTATTGGAAGTCGGTTCTGTGAGCGAATCCATCGAGGTTTCCGCCTCCGCTGGAGTGCTTGCCACCGAGAACGCCACCGTCGGAACGGTAATAGAAAACAAGCGGATCGTAGAGCTTCCACTCAACGGCCGCAACTATCTGCAGCTTGTTTCCCTTGCTCCGAATGTCAGTTTCGGCTTCCCGAGCGCCGGCCAGGCTGGCTCCCGCCAGGGCGGGCAGCGCGCGGCGCAGAATATCGCGGTAGCAGGCCAGCGAAACAACTTCAACCGCTTTACGCTCGACGGCGTCGAGAACACCGATCCGAACTTCAACACCTTCGTCATCCAGCCCTCGATTGACGCGATTCAGGAGTTCAAGGTGCAGTCCGGCATATATCCCGCAGAATTTGGACGCGCCTCCACACAGATCAACGTCTCCACGAAATCCGGCGGAAATGCGTTTCATGGTTCGCTGTTTCACTTCGTGCGCAATGACAAGTTTGATGCCAAGAACTACGCGTTCACCAGCGCGCGGCCTCCAAAGGATCCGTTCAAATGGAATCAGTTCGGTTTTACTTTGAGCGGTCCCGTTACGATACCGAAGCTCTTCGACGGCCGGAACCGGCTGTTCTTCATGTCGAACTATGAGTGGTTCAGGCAGAGGCGGTCGATTCAGGCGGTCTACAACCTCCCGAGCTCCGAGATGCGGCAGGGTAACTTCAACAACCCGACCGTCAATGGAATCTACGATCCGAAGTCCCGGGTGCTTCAGGGGGACCAGATCGTGGCGCAGCGCTTCCCGAACGACATCATTCCTCAAAGCCGCTTCCATCCGATTGCGGTAAAGCTGCTCGAGTTTTACCCGGAGCCCAATCTGCCGAATCCCCAGCTAAGACAGAACCGGGTTCAGGCAAACGGTCGACCCATCAACCGGGACCAGTTCGTGCAGCGCATCGACTTTGTCGAGTCATCGAATTCCAACTGGTTTGGCCGTTACAGCTACGGCGACGAAAACGAGCTTACCGAAGAACTCCGATTGAACGGAACCAAGGTGATTACCAGCGTCGATCAATGGATGGTGTCGAATACGCGTGTGCTCAGCCCGTCGGTGGTCAATGAGACGCGCTTCGGCTACACGAGCTTCTACAACACGATCGGAACCCAGCTCGCTTTTCAGCGCGATGTGCTGTCGGAGCTGAATATTCCCGGGCTGAAGGCCGGTCCGCCTGTCACATGGGGTACGCCGTCCGTGAACTTCTCAGGCATCTACAGCGGATTCGGTGATTCCTCCGAGGGCCCGTACGAGAACAACAACAAGGCGCTGCAGATTATTAACAACACGGCAGTCATCCGCGGCAAACACTCGGTGCGCTTTGGCGGCGAGATCCGCTGGGATCAGTACAACCAGGTTGGCAATCAGTTTGCCCGCGGCAACCTGGAGTTCCAGCGCAGCGCCACCATCAACCCCGCGGCAGCCGGAGTTACCGGAGATCCCTTTGCCGATTTTCTGCTCGGCGAGATCTTTCAGGCTGAAGCCGCCGTTTCTATCGCCGAGGCCCGGTTCCGCGCCACCAGCTTCGCTCTTTACATCGACGATACGTGGAAAGTGACGCCTCGATTCACCATCAACGCCGGGCTGCGTTATGAGAACACGCCGCCCTGGGAAGATCAAACCGGAAAGCTGTTTTCGGTTTACATCCCCTTTTTTGATTCGACGCCAAGTGTCGCGGACCCGAGCCGGTATCCAAAGTTCATTCGTCAGGGGAAAGGCGATCCCTACGAAGGCGTCAATATCCGGTGGCCTGACATCGAGGTCATTCGGGACGGGCGTCTGGGGAACCGGCTGGTGGCGCGGGATAACAACGATTTCGCTCCCCGTCTCGGTCTCACCTGGAACTTCGCCGAAGGATGGGTCATCCGCACGGGAGCCGGATTGTTCTACTCGCAGGACACCGGCAATCCGCGATTCGACATGGCCCGCAATCTGGCAGGCAGGACCCGGTTCGTATCCAACAATCAATTTCCGGACGTCAACTTCGATACCGCGTTCCTTTCTCTCGAAGGAGCCATAGCGCAGGTGCCCACTCCCTATGCGTTCGCAAATCTCTATGAACGGCGAACCCCGCGGACCATGCAGTACATGTTCGACTTGCAGCGCGAGCTGCCCATGGACATGCTGCTTGAAGTCGGCTACCTGGGCAATTTCAGCCGGCACCTTGAATCGCTGCGGGCGGTTAATGAGGCGATTCCGGCGCCCCTTTCCGATCCGCGGACGGTAGCCGAGCGGTCGCCCTATCCAAACTTCGGCCGGATTCAGCTTGTCGACAACGGCGGAAACGCGAACTACAACTCGCTAGGCGTGAAGCTGACGAAACGGTATAGCCACGGAGCCACCTTCATGATCAGCTATACGTGGGCAAAGTCCATCGATTACGCCAGCGCCATTCGCAACCAGGGCGGCGACACGCTGTTCCCCCAGAACAGCTACTGCATGCGGTGCGAACGCGGTTTGTCGAGCTTTGACACTCGCCATCGATTCGTCACTTCCGCTCTGTGGGATCTGCCTATTGGACGAGGCCGAAAGGTTCATATCGGCAATCGCTTTCTCAACGCTGTCGCGGGCGGCTGGCAGATCGGATCCATTATCACGCTTCAGAGCGGATTCCCGATCACTGTCAACGTTGGCGGAGACTACGCCAACAACCAGGCCACCGGATTCATCCGGCCGAATGCGACGGGAGAGAATCCAAACCTTCCACGCGGGAAGCAGGATCCGCAAATGTTTTTCAACCTGAATGCGTTCGCGCTGCAGCCCCGCGGCGAGTTAGGAAATGCAGGGCGAAACGTCTTGACCGGACCTGGCATCATCGGCTGGGACTTCTCCACTCTTAAGAACTTTCAAGTGAGTGAAGGGAAGATGTTCCAGTTCCGCTTTGAGGCCTTCAACTTCCCCAATCATCCGAACTGGGGGAATCCCGACACGAACATGTTGAGCAACAACCGGGGGAGGATCAACGGAACGCGGGGAAACATGCGCAATCTGCAACTGGGACTGAAGTTCCTGTTCTAAATTGGAGGGCCGAAGCTTCGGCTTCGGCCCCTCTTCGCCTACGAAGTCACTTCGGCCCAGACTTCTCTTCCTGTTACGGCTGGCAAGGTGAATCGAAAGTCGGCGCCCTTGCCGACCTCTGACTCCACCCAAATCTTTCCGCCATAGCGCTCCACAACCTTCTGGCAGATTGCGAGGCCAATCCCGGTTCCCGCATACTCGCGCCCATGCAGTCTTTTGAAGACGCCGAAGATGTGCGTCCTGTACTCGGGTGAAATGCCGATACCATTGTCCTTCACGGAAAAGAGCCAATGCGCATTCATGCGCGACGCGGAAACCCGCACGCGAGGCGGCTCTTTGCTGCGGTACTTAATCGCATTTGCCAGCAGATTCTGAAACAGCTGAACCATGTGGATGGGACGGCACCGGACCGGCGGAAGGTTGTCGCAGATAATCTCTGCGCCGGACTCCACAATGAGCGACTCGAGGTTTTGCATTGCTTTCCGCATTACCTCGTTGGTGTCTACAACCACGAGCTCTTCGCTGTCGCGGCCGGCCTCGACATACTCACGGAGCCCTTGCAGTAATTGGCGCATCCGGTCCGCGCCTTCGACGATGAACTGCAGGCAAGCCTCTGTCTCGCCGCCGAGTTCGCCATTCCAGTTTTTCGCAAGCAGTTGACTGTAGGAGGTCAGCATTCGAAGCGGCTCCTGGAGGTCGTGGCTGACCGCGTAGGCGAACTGTTGCAGTTCCGCATTCGCGCGTGCCAGCTCGATGTTGCGCTGTTCGGCTTCGAAGCGCGCCGCGCGTTCAAGGTGCAGCAGTTCCTGACGATCCTCCTCGGCCTTCCGGTGATCGGTGAAATCCCGCAAGACTTTGACGAATCCGGTGAGACGGGACATCTCGTTGTAGACCGGCATGAGGACACCGCTTGCCCAGAAGATGGAGCCGTCCTTTCGGCGATGCCACCGTTCGTTTGCGCACCGTCCCAACGCGACCGCCGTCTGCATTTCCGCCTCTGCGATGCCCGCCGCCACGTCGTCCGTTGTATAAACCAGCGACATCGGCTTTCCAAGAATCTCGCTCTCTGTGAATTGAAGAATACGCTCGGCTCCCGCGTTCCAGGTCGTAACGATGCCAAGGGCGTCGGTCGAAAAGATTGCGTATTCTTTCACACTCTCGACTAAAATCCTGTAGCGTCGCTCGGTCTCCTCAAGCGCGGCGCGGATCCGCCGCTCGCTGAGCGCTCGTTCGATTGCCGGTATCAAACGATGAAGACGCTGCTTCAGCACATAGTCGGTGGCGCCCTTCTTCAGCGATTCCACCGCGATTTCCTCGCCAAGCATTCCGGATACAAAGATAAAAGGAGTGTAGGGGCACAAACGCCGGGCCATCTCAAGAGCGTCTGTGCCATCAAAATCCGGCAAAGCAAAGTCAGAAAGAATTACGTCATAGTGCCTGCTTGTCAGCGCTTCCTGGAACGCGTCTCTGGTCCCCACCCGTTCGGCTGTAAAAAGCATTTCCCATTCCTGAAGGTGCTTTAAGACTAGATCCACATCAAGAGGATTATCTTCGAGCAAAAGAATTGATATCGGCCGCATTGCACCTACCGTCGGAGCTTTCGCTCCCTTGGCGGTTCGATTAAGGCTGCAGAGATCCGCCGAGTTCCTCGACAGCCGTTAGAAATTCAACCAAGCCCTCTGACGGCTTTCAATACTCCCAAACCACCGATTGGCGAAGCAACTTCTCCGAGAGGCGTCAGTTTGTGCCGGGTAACTGCCAGAGCTGCTGTGGGGACATACCTTACATGCGAGGCTCAAACAGCTTTCCGAAACTGTTGTTCCAAAGAAAAGTTTGTATTTGTTTGAATATTTCCACGCCAAAGCTTCGTGGATAATTCCATGTTTGCATTCATTACGATTGGTTGCGAGACCTCCTCGTGTGAACCGCCTGTACTCGCAGTGCTCACGTCTCTTTCTCATTGGCCGCTTCAATGATGTAGTAAGACGCGAGAGCGAGATGTTTTTGATCACTGAAACCGAGGGGCTATCGAGCGTGCGAACGGCGCTGCTGGCGCGGAAAAAGAAGATAGCTTTTGAATACCACGAACGAAGGCGAAACCAGGGTAGGGCAACTCGGGCAATTTGAGGTGCGCTCATCCGGAGAAAACCTGATAACTGCCTACTCCTTCCCAAAGTTCCGGTAGGCTTCGTCGAGGATCTCGACAACGTGCGCCACACGCTGGCCCCGTCCCTGCTTCCGGACCCCTGCAGCGAGCTGTATCATGCAGCCCGGATTTGCGGTGACGATGACTTCAGCACCGGTGCTGTTCACGTACCGCATCTTCTTCTCGAGAATCTTCATGGACATTTCATTCTGCACAACGTTGTATATTCCGGCGCTGCCGCAGCAGAGATCGGATAGAGGCATCTCTCGCAAGGTCAGCCCTGGAACGCTCTCGAGCAGCCGGCGCGGCTGCACGCGCACGCGCTGACCGTGCGCCAGATGGCAGGAGTCCTGATAAGTGGCGACGACGGGGACGGGCCCCATCTGTCGATTCAGTTCGATGGATGCAAGGAACTCATTTACGTCCTTCATCTTGCGCGTGAAGCATCTTGCTTTTTCCGCGTAGGCAGGGTCGTGCTCGAGAAGTTCATGGTACTCCTTAAGCGTGGAGCCGCAGCCCGCCGTATTTGTGATGATGGCATCGTACTTGCTCGGGTCAATCGCATCGATGTTGGCGCGCGCCAGCTTGAGCGCCTCATCGCGAAGACCGGCGTGAACATGCAGCGCTCCGCAGCAGTTCTGGTTGGCGGGAATATCGACCTCGCAGAAGTTCTTCTGCAGGACTCGTACTGTCGCCTCGTTCAGCCTCGCAAAAGAAACGTTCGCGATGCAGCCGGCCAGGAAGGCGACTCGGTATTTCCGCTGACCCTCTGCAGGGAAGGTCTTACCGATATTTCTAAAGAAGAACGGAGCTTCAGCGGCGGGTGCGAGAGACTCGATTTCGCTAAGGCGGCCCATCAGGCGCAGCAAGCCGGAGGACTGCACCAGCTTGCGGAGCCCCGTCGACTCGTAGAGATAAAGAAATGTGCCGGCGAGCCGCAGCATTGTGGGTGAGGACAGGAGGTGTCCAAACACAAACCGGCGTACGAGGCGCGTCCGTCGCGGGCGCTGTATTTTCGCCTCGATCTGAGCGCGAGCCGCTTCCACCATACGCCCATACGGGACACCGGAAGGGCAGGCTGTTTCGCATCCGCGGCAGGCGAGGCACAGGTCGATATGCTCGATGTA
>ERZ777003.3672-NODE-3672-length-14333-cov-8.175305_pt1 | contig 14333 bp, 24 predicted proteins | sample MGYA00374956_ERZ777003 | MGnify/ENA primary metagenome ERZ777003 (study PRJEB29302, sample SAMN06268252) | bioreactor metagenome | isolation source: Joint BioEnergy Institute, California, USA | place: USA:Joint BioEnergy Institute, California, USA | collected... | reverse complement strand
GACTGAGCCTCTCCGGCCCCGATAGCTCAGCTGGATAGAGCGACTCCCTCCTAAGCGATTACGGAAGGGGCGGCGGAAGCCGCCCTTTCCGCATCAGAAAGCCATTCCAGGGCACCCACTGAATCCCTCCGGGGCGGTCCAATAGGCGCGAATACGGCGGGGTTGTGGCACCAGAGCCGGGGCCAGTGCCAAAACGTCAGGGGCATCGGTGGTCTCGGTCGCGCCGCCGCCGTTGGACTCGGGGAGCAGAGAGCCAAGGCAGCGTCCTGGAAGCGGACCCCCAACGTCGGCCAGCCTCGCGGTCTGTCCGAGCGGTTTCCAGGGACCGTCGCAAAGCCTCCTCTACCCCAAAAACCGGGACAAACGGGCGGGAAAATGTGTGTAGGCACCACGACCCCAACCCCCCGAAGGAACGAAGCCGACAAATGGCAGAGATCGAATACGAGATTGACGAGGACGGGCTTGCCTACGACCCGACCGACTTCGAGTACCCCACCGACGAGGAGGGCAATCCGCTCACGGAAGATGAGCTGATTGAAGGCCTTGCGCTCTCCGAACTCATCGACACCTACGCCGATAGCGTCCATGCGCTCGAAGGCAAGCTGGGCCGCTCGCTCACACAGGCCGAGCTAGACCGCCTCGAAGACCGCTTCGTCCAAGAGGGCGAGCCCGACGCCGACGAGCTCTACCGGGAGACCTACGGGGACGGTGATCGCCTCGACTCCCCGGAGGGCAGGCGCGAGTACATGGTCGAGCGCCTGAAAGAGCAGCCGGCGGAGGCTTCGAGCCATGAGTGATTCGGTCATCAACCGTCACGCCCTCGTTGTCCACGGCGACTACTGCAACTCGATCAAGCGCGCGTGCCAGGAGATCCTTGCTCACAGCCAGTCGATCTCTCCCGGACCGACCGCGACTCGCCACCGCGAGATAATGGAGCGCTTCTTCGCGTACCTGGATTCGCTCTCGCCCCAGAGCCGCTACCTGCAAGCGCTGATCCGCATCCAGCAGGCGGCGGGAGTGCGGTCGATTGACCGGGGCTGGCAACCGTCCACAAGCCAGCGAGGCTTCCTCTCGCTGATCGGCAACGCCTCTCATGATCCGTCCGGCCCCGAACTCTTGGGCGAGTTGATCTCGCTCGGCATCTATGACGCCATGAAGAGCCTCAATGACCGGGTTCGCGTCGGGCTGGAACGGGAACGCGAGCAGGTGACGCACCAGGTCAAGTCTGCGCTGGACGCCGAGGTCAGCCGCGCGCGGGAATCTGAAGCCCAGGCGCTACATGCGGCTGAGGCTGCGCGCCAGACGATCCGCCAGCTAAAGGCCGAGCGCGACCAGCTTGCCGCGATAGTGGACACCCTTCGGGCCGAGCCTGAGCACGGCGAGCCAGAGGAAATCCCTGACGCGCCCTTCCAGCGCCGCAGGACCGACGTTCCCGGCCTCTACCTGTCGCGCCGCAAGAGTGGAATCGTGCTTTACGAGGTCAAGGCCGGACGCAACAAGCCCTGGCGAAGCTTCGATGAGCGCTCCGAGGCGCTGGAGTACCTGGAGGAAGCCCGAGCGGAGAAGGTTGCTGCGTAGTGGGTGTTCCCGTTCGTACAGGACAGGTGGCGGTCAGCGCTACCGCAGCGCCGCTTACCCAGGATGAGTTTCCAGTCGAGACCGTGATCCTGAAGGCGGCCCCGGAAAACGAGGCCGAGGTTTACTTCGGGCGCGGGGGAGTGACGCCCTCGAACGGCTACCCCTTGTCGGCGGGCGAAGAGTTCCAAGTCCGCCCCGCGCTCGGGAACCTCAGCCGGACCCCCAAGCCCAAGGATCTCTACGTCGTCGGCTCCAGCGGAGACACGCTCGCTTGGATCGCCACCCCGCGTTGATGTTCACCTTCACGGAGACAACCGACTTCACCCAGAGCCCCCGCGCCGGCTCGGTGATCGCGTGGCACATTCGCGAGACCAGCGGGGAAGATCCCGCCGTCGTCAACCTCCGCAACGGCAGCGCGTCCGGGCCGATTCTCGCCAGCATCAGCATCGTGGCCGGCGACTCAAAGCACTTCGCGGCGTACCGGCCCCAACTAGCCCCTCACGGCGTTTACGTGGAGGTCGAAGGCACCGTGCAGGGCGCGATCCAACCCGGCTAGCCCCAAGGTCCCCATGCCCCCTATCAACACCCCGTACGACCAGCGCATCAAGCGCCTAAAGCAGAAGATCGACAAGCGTCCGGGGCAGAACAACGCCCTGCGGCTCCGCCTTGTCAAGAACCAGCAGAAGCGCCACCGCTACCTCCAGCGCAACACGCCGCAGGACATCCCCTACTCCTCGCAGTTCGAGTCCACGGTGGGAATGCTGAACCGCAACCTCCAGCAGACGCTGGCCGACATCGCGGGACGCCGGCTCGCCACCGAGCAGCAGTACGGGTTCGGCGCGGACCAGTCCAACCCCTTCTCCGTCGCTCGCACGCTCGAGCAGAACTTCCACAACCAGCGCCGAGCCACCCTCAACTCAATGGCCCGCCAGGGCCAGCTCTACGCAGGCTCCCTCTCCAACGCCCGCGCAGCCGACCGGATGGGCTTCGAGCGCCAGCTTGACACCGCCCAGCGCCAGTACCAAGGCGATCTCGGAGACCTCGCCCGCGAGGAGATGCTGGCGCAGCAGGCGTACGACGAGGACTTCCTTGCGGCTGATGCGCAGCGTCTCGAAAGCGCGCTCAACCAGCCCCTCGATCCCTCCTCCGCCCCCCAGGCCCCAAACTTCAAGCGCCGCATCAAGCGCCTACAGCGAAGGATCAGACATAGGCGCAAGGGGAGGGGCCGATGAGTCCTGAGCATCTGGACGCGGCCTTCGATTCCTTCGACGCCTTCCTCGCGCTCTCTGGAGAGCCGCACGCGGAGACCGTCGCCCTGTGGGCCGAGATGGCAGGGCTCGCGCATGAGCATCGCCGAGTGATTGAGCGCCGCCGTCGAACTTACGTCGCGCCCGACGAGAGCCCTGAGCGCGCCAAGGCCTTCAACTTCGGCCTCACCGTGGGCTTGGTGCTCGCCCTCACCGCGACGGAGCTGGCGGACGAGGAAGAGTCGCCCCCAATCGACGCACATCTGAACTGATGGCCCACAACGTCTACACCGTCATCCCCCTCAGGAGTCCGTGAGCCCAATGGGTCGAATCGGACTAGGCACCAAGGGCCGGCGTGTCGGGCTCATTCCCGACTCCCCGAACATGGCTGCTATCGAGGCCATCGTTCTCCAGCGCGTTGCTACGGCGCTGTCGGCACCCTGGATTCCGATGGAACTCGAACAGGGATACGGGGCGCAGCACCCCGAGTGGTTCAAGCCCAGCTATCGCCGCGTCGGCGACCGGGTGGAGCTTCAAGGAAACATGACCATCCGCACCACCCCGAGCCCACCGCAGAGCGGCGTGTTCACGGTGCTACCCGAGGGCTTCCGGCCCGCCACCAATCTGACCATCATGATCGGTGACGAGACTCAGGGCAACATGACCGGCTTCGACGTGACCGTCAGCGGACACTGCCGGATCGTGCGACAGGGGTTCTGGGATCCCAACCACGGTGGCCCGCTCCAAGAGTTCGGCCTCCTCACGCTCTGCCTCGCCGGCCTTTCGTTCTCGGTGCTGCCTCAGCCGGAGTAAGAGCCAGTGGCGCGCAAGGTCTACACCGAACGCGACATAAGCGACGCGCTGACCGCGCTCGCCGTCTTTAATGGCTCGGCTGCGTCCGCAGAGCGCGAGTTGAAGGAGCAGGGGCTAACCGTTGTCCCCGCGCGCACCATCTCACGCTGGCGGCGCGAGAAGGCCGATCTCTACTTCGAGCTACAGGCGCGTGTTCGCGACAACATCTGGGGCGAGATTGGCGACCGCTGGCGCAGGGTCGCGGAGGAGGCCGCTGACGCAACCCTGACGATGGTTGAAAGGGCCCACCAGGCCGACGACCCGAAGGAAGCAGACCTCTACGCACGCACGGCCCGCAACCTTGCGACGGCGGGCGGCATATCGAACGACAAGGGCCGCGTAATCGACGGTCAGCCCATTACCGCGCCCGTGGTCCCTGAGCGCGACGAGGCCGAGATCATCGCCAAGCTGAAGAGGCTCGGCGTGGTCATTGAAGGGGAGGCCAAGGAAGTACCCGCCCCCGAGCTATCCGAGGCCGCATGACTTACGAAGTCGAAATCGAGGCAGGCGACATGCTCTCGATAATCGCCCCTTCCGAGATCACCTTCGTCGCCGGCGACCCGGCAGTGTGGGGGTGGCTAGACGGGGACCAGCCGGAACACGAGTTCGGCGCGCCCTTCATCCATCATCCCGCCTTCCCGATCGACGGCGAGCTGAGCGAAGACGAGTCCTCAATCACCTTCCAAGAGCGCGCCTACGTCGCAAGCCTCGGGCGGACCGTCCTGCGCGTCCAAGCGATAGCCCCCGAGCCCACGGAACCAGAGGAGTACGAGATCGCCCCCGTCGATTGGGACTCGGAGCTAGCCGAGCTACCCACCCTGAATGAGCGTGCAAGGCGACACCGTCTAGACGTGGATCGCGCCGGATGCTCGCACCCCGCCATAGACGAGGCCGGCGTCTTCATCCACTGCTTCAACTGCCGCAAGGAAGCACACAAGCGCACCGAGGCCACCGGCCCCAACCAGTGACCCCCAACCCCTTCCTGCGCCGCTACGCAGAACTGCTGGATCTAGTCCGCTACACGCGCGACAGGGAACCGACCCCCAAGGACCGAAAGCTCGTCTTCGAGTACGTGATCAGCGAGGTTGGTTAGGTAAAGCCGCCTAGTCCCTCGGCATCTCCCGATAGATGTCACCGAGCGTCGAGTCCAGCGCCCTGAGCGACTTCTGCGTTTCGGCGTGCCTCGCATTCACCGCGTCGATCAGTGACTCGATTGCACGCTGTACCCGGAGCGTGTACTCCTTGATCCCGTATCCGATGTGTTCGGGGCAGTACTCGTACTCCCAGCTTGGGATCTCGTTCTCGCACCATTCGTATCCGCAGACCTGATTGCTCATGAGCAACGACCCTAGTCGTACGGTGCCGCTCAGGCAAGGCGGATGGAAAGCGCCAGGGAGGGCGCGTAGGTACTCCGCAGGCGCAGATTCAAACCCTCCCTACGCGCGAGGCTTGCCCGCCATTCCTCCCGGGTTCAATCTCCGCTTCGTCGTCGTCCCATTCCGAACGCCCCTCGCTAGCCACGCGAGCCCTTGGCGCCGATCCGTTGGACTCACGGCTTAGGCTTACGCGTAATGCGACGGCTACATGCTTGGTGGAACTCCCTGCCCCAGCTAACCGCGTTCGGCTACGTCCTGGGCTTGGTTCTCCCCATCGTCGGATTCGTCATTGGAATCGGGATGCTCTTTCGCGACGATGACGACGCAATAAACGTGATCGGGGTATCGCTGATCGGGGCCGCGCTCTGGGCCGCTGCCCTGTACGCCTGAGCTTCGGTGCTCTCGCAGAATCTTCCGGGCGTAGTAGACCGCCCCGAGCGTCGGGTAGGCGACCGTGGCGAAGTCTTGAAGCCAATGAATCGAGGGCACGTTTCGGGACTATCGCGTCGCACCTACCGCGCGCTCGGGTCCAACCGAGGAAAGGCCGCGAGCGCTGCTGAACGCCCCCTCCCGGAGGCAGGCAGAGGCGTCGTAGTCCTTTGCCTCTGCCCCCGGATCTCGCAAGGGCAAGCCACGCTGAGCGGCGCTGACCCCTCGCGCATTCGGCACTAGTGCCTAAACCCCCCTTCCAATGGGGCGCCAGCGGGGCTCGCCGGCAAGCGCCACAGCTTCGCTCATCCGACGACGACGACGGGAGAAGAGAAGGGAAGCAAGAGGGCGAGTTTGCGCCCTACCTCAGAACCAAGCTTCATCCCTGCGGCTTGCTTCTTCTCTCCGACCCTTTGGTTCTTGTAGTAGTCAAGAGGGTGCATTACGCACCCCTTATCCCGGTGCCCGCCGCCTATCCCGGTTCCGTCGACGCCATTCCCGGACTACCAGCTACGCCCAGGGTGCCACGTGAAGGGCGCTCAGGCGCGTTCTAAGCCATTCTGAGGGCCTGTGAGGGTCAAGCTGGTGTGCCTCCCCTTCCTACGCCCTCAAATCCCTGTCGTCGCCCGTCTAGTCAAGGTGCTGTTGGGTAGCCCCGAGTGGGTGTCTCGGTACCCGGTTCGGTACCTCCCGCGCTGCGGCCTAGTGTCCGTGCGGGAATCCCCGGCGAGGTCAACGGCGTTTGAGTCTGCGAGCTACCCGAATGCCACGTGCGCGGCGGGCCGAATCCCGAAACCCCTCCGCCTTTCCTTTCCCGCTTACTGGCAGGCATGGGGGGCGCGAATACCGAAAGCGGCTGACGGCGGACGACGAGAGAGTGATCGAGGGGGGCACCCAGGGGGAGGGGGGAGGGTGCGATTCGGTGAACTTCCTACATATACATATTGCCCCCCTCTGAGATCCGCACCACCCAAGGGGCTTCCGTCATGCGCTCGGTCTACCGTGGACTTCCGTGACCGATCCATTCGCCCCAAGTCCGAAGCGCCTCAGCGTGGAGATCCTGAACGAGTCCGATCGTTCTGGTGATGGGGCGGAGTTGCGCTTGCGTGTCGAGGACCAGACCGACGCGGAGCCCGTAGAAGTGCCGGCGAGAGTGTCGGGGAGCGCTTGGAGCATCTATCCGCGTGAGGAGATCGTGCAGGCAATCGCATATCGGCTTAATGCCGAGCCTGAGGACTATCGGCTCTCGCTGGTCCGCGCCCTGGCCGAGATGGGCCGGATCGAGGTCGCCTCCGGCCCTGAGCGCGAGACCGGCCCATACATCAAGCTTCATTTCGAGTTGACCGCCTAGCTCTGAGAGGGGTTGGCCTGGGCCGGTGCCATGCCTATACTCGGCGCAACGTCGCAAATCGGGGGGAAGAATGTGGATCACCACAACGGCTAGCGGCGGAAGGTGACTCCAATGTTGGAGTTGGCTTTCTTCCTGCTGCTCGCCCTGCTCGTCACAGCAATCGTGATGTCGGTCATCGCGCTTCGACGGACCCGGCACGTCTGCCCGCATTGCCGAGGGGCGCGGCATCCGCAGGCTCGTGTCTGTCCGCATTGCGGGCGCGAGTGATCCTGGGGTTCAGCGCGCGTTGCTACGGGGGGTTGCACTAATCGTTTCGGTGATCGGCGCCGTGGCTGTCGGCGCGGGGATGGTGTTGCCGGGTTTCGACTTCGTGGACGCATCCACCTTGAGGACCGCAGACAGCGGAGCCGTCTCCCCTTGGACTGCCCTCGACTGGCATGCGGCAGTGAGCGCGGCCCTCGTCGGAGTGGGAGTCCTTCTGCTCATCCACGCCTTCGTTGCGCGAGCGGGGTGGGCGGCGCTGGTCGCGGTCGCTGTTGCTTTAGCAGCGCTCGTCCTGCTTGTGGACGCGACGCTTTCGCCGCCGGTAAGAACCGCTGGGAGCGACTTCACGGGGTTCACCCTCACCCGCAGATACACCGCTAACGCAATGGGCTTCGTAGGGCCTGCGGGGATCGGGGTTCTCGCGGTCGCCGGCGTGGTCCTTGCCGTCAGCTTGCTGCGCGCTCGCAAGCGCTGCCCCGAGTGCGCCGAGTCCGTCCAGACCGAGGCCCGCGTATGCCGCTATTGCGGATTCCGCTTCGAATCCGCGACAGGGGAAGCCACAGCCTGAGGCCGCTCAGAAGTCGAGATCCAGCCTGTCGGGATCAACCACGAACTTGACCGGCAGGTAGATATCGTCGGGCGCCATCTGAGCGCCGAGCCAGAGCGCACCGAAGCCCAGGATCACCCCAAGGGCAACAGCTCCGACAACCTCCCAGAAGTCCAAGGACTTCGACGGCGGCGGAACGTAGGCGTAGTGCTCGGTCCACTCCTCTCCGTCCCAGAACCGCTTACCGCCCGCGTGGTCATACCAACCGGCTGCATGCTCCAGCTCGCTCGCGTCACTGGAGCCCGACTTTGACTCGGGAGCAGTCATCATTCCCCCTCTGTCGGTGTTGACGAACGGTGCGACCCTATCGCTCGCGCCGGAACCCCTTTCCCCTCTCGGGGGCGGACCTGAAGGTGAGTGCTCAATACGCGCGTACTGTGCCGGGGCGGGGAGGGTGAAGCTCTGTACCTGGTGACTTGATCGCAGTCGCGGACACGGATACGGTCGGCCCCATGAGGGGACATCACGCCACATACAAGATCACCGCACCGCCCGCCGAGATGAACGCGCGCCTCACCGGAGCGCTCGCGCCGCTCGGCTACCGCGTTGTCTCAGAGGGGGAGCTTTCGGGTCAGTGGAAGACCGCTGGCCTCTCGCCGTGGGCGCTGGTGCTCCTGCTCGTGCCGCTCATCGGCTGGGCCGTGCTGCTCTTCATGATCCTGGCGAGCCCGGGGCCGCAGACGATCACCGCCACCTACGAACAGGACGGAACGGTGATGCGGATCGACGCCGACGACGCCAAAGCAGAGGAGCTGTTCGGGAACCTCGAACGGGTCTAGCGCCCTCGGCGCGAGGGCTCGCGCAAGGCCCCCACTCTCACAGTCTCCCGTGCTGAGCGGAGAGGCATGGACGCTTTGAAGGGGGGTGTTCGGGGTAGGTTCTCATTTCGTTCAGTGACGACAAAGGGGGAAGAAATGAAGTGGCTCGCACTAGGGCTGGCCGCGCTTGCGATCTTGGTAATGGCTTGGCTCGCCGTGGAGGTCCGCTATGCGGCATGCGTACAGGCCTCGCCGGTTCATGTCGGAGTCGATAGCAAGCTGCGTGGAGGCCACGGGTTCGATCCGCCCACGTTCGCGGAGATTGAGTCGGCCCGCGTAACGAGGGACGTGTACTCAGGTTGCTGGCACCCATAGGGACGGGGTTTTCCAGTAGGCGTGACGACCATGACTTAACGTAGTTGGGACAAGTCCCGCAGCGTTTTCTTTGGATGGTGGCGCGGCGGTGTACTTGGGTTCACAACCTCATGCAGAGCAGAGCGCCGGTCTCGTCGATTCAGCGGGCCGGCGCTGTGCGTTCGCGCGTACGCCGGACGGAATCTCCGGTTTCCCACAAATCACGAAATCCGTGGTACAAACGGGAGTGTGAACCAAACGACATCACCATCCCTAAGTGGCATCGCCACGCCCCCGAGAGCCTGAGCGCCGGGAACTAATCCGCGCGGAACTGAGGCGTTGGCGCACACGCCAGCGGTACCGCAGCCGCGTGCAGCGCGTCGGTTCCACTTTCGTGGCGAAGCGCGAAGCGCTCAAAGCCAAACATGCCCGCCCGCCGAGGCGCGGCACCTGCGCGCCTGCCACGCAACCGCGAGCGATCCGTAGCTCGCGCCGTCGCTGCGCGACCCGCACTCGACGAACCACAAGCCGGGCCAGTGGCGACGGCGACGGAGACTTACCGGATGGACTAGCTGCCTCGCCGCCTAGGCGGGGCTATGTGCAGCGTGAATCCGTTAGCCGTGCGCCCCGGAGGGGGTGGCACCGATAAGCGCCCGCGCATGCCAAGGCTGCGGTACCGCTGGCCGCTGCCACCGTGGCTCATGCCAAGGCATTGCTGGGAAGAACCGCCGAGCCCGGTGGTGCTGCGAGGGGTGCCGGCGCGCCGCATCCCGCGCGAGGCATCGCGCGAGCCCTGAGGGGCAGGCCGAGCAGCAGCTTCACGACGCCCGCAGGGCGGGCTATGTCCCAATCCCACCCGAAGAACTCGAAGCGATCCGCGCGCGCAGCAACCGAGGCTGCCAGTGTGGCGCATCGGTAGACGACGGATTCGGAACCTGCGTTCTCTGCGGCTTCCGGCTTCCCCGTGAGAAGCGTTCGCGTCAGGGGGAGCGCGACCGCCGGCAGCGCCCGAGCAAACCCACGGCACGCACTGCGAATCCGACGCAACTTCTCGTCGCCGTCCCGCCCGCTCGAACAAGGGGGCGGGCATGAGCGAGCAGCGCGACCCCTACTTGACGGATCGGGTGACGCGGCACCACGCCGAGCAGTGCGCCTGCGGAGGCGCGGGCTTCACCGACCCTGACGGGACTCGGATCTGTATCGCGTGCGGGCGCTACCAGGACGCGCCTCGCCGGGACGCGCGCATGTTCGAGCACGTCCGCGAGCTGATGAGGGCGGAGAACGTGCCGCCGCGCAAGACACGCACGGCTCCCCGATGGAGGGGCGAGGGATGAGGCGGCGCACGGACTTCACGACCGCCGCGCTCGAAGCTTCGAACCTGGGTCTCGCGGTCTTCCCGCTGCGCCCCGGCGACAAGCGTCCTGCGATCAAGGCCTGGCAGGGCCGAGCGACCACCGAGCCACGCCAGATCATCGCGCTTGGCGCGCAGTTCCAGGATGCGAACGTCGGCGCCGCTGCGCGGGACACCCTGGTAATCGACGTAGACGGTCCGCAGGGTGAGCGCAATCTGAGGGCGCTGGGCTTGGAACTGCCCGAAACCCTCATGGTGCGGACTAAGCGCGGCCAGCACTTCATCTACCGCGCCAAGCTGCCCAACGGCTGTCGGCGCGAGCTTGCGCCCAAGGTGGACATCAAGGGCAACGTTCGTGGGCGTGCGACCGGCTACACCGTCGTCCCTACGTCCTACGTCGCGGGCCACACGTACGCCTGGGACGGGGCGGAGGAAATCGCTGCGGCCCCGCCCGAGCTGATCGAGGCGGTTACGCCCGAGCGGCGCGAGACCAGAACACACTCCGGTGCGGTCATCCCCGAGGGCAGCCGCAACCTGTGCTTAGTCCGCTACGCCGGGCAGCTCGTGAGGGCGGGAACTCCACCGGAGGCGATTCAGCCCGCGTTGGCGGCGTACAACCGCACCTACTGCCGACCACCTCTGGACGACGACGAACTGAGAAAGATTTCTAGACAGGCTCAGGCTTGGCCCGCTGTACCCGAGTGGGTGTTGGACCCGCTCGGCTTCGCGCAGGACGAGCGCCTGAGTCGAGTGGCGCAGCACCTTCTTTGCGTTCTAGCGTTGGCGGACAAGCTGGGCACCGGACGGATGCGCGGCGGCCAGTGGCTTCGGCGCGCGTTGGGCGACATCGACAAGAACACACTAAGACGTGCGGAGACGGAGGCGGAGCGCCACGGGCGACTGAAGGTGATCCCGCCCGAGAAGCGCGGCCCTGGGCATGCCAAGTCTTATCTCTTGCTTCCTCGCGGTGAGCCTTGGGGAATAAGAAGTAGTCAAGAGGGTGCATTACGCACCCCTTATCGCCCCGAAGGCTTATCCGAGGCCCGTTCCTCTTCATCCGAATCTTCGTCGTCGTCTTCCAAGGCGGCAACTCCAGCGAACCCCATCACGAAAGGAGAACCGGATGCACACCGGCCCGATGCAGTAACCCCGAACTGTGGAGGTCGGAATGACTGACACCGCGACGGCGACCGTCGAACAGGCCGCCACAGCCCTCTCCGAAATCACTGACGGCTCACTCGATCAAGGCGAGCTTGCGGCGATAGTCGCCCGCTACGACAACCTCGATCTACCGGCGAGCGCCAAGCGCTTCAAGGCCTGGTGGCTGAGACAGGAGGCCAACGGTGCCCTGTTCTCTTGGAAGCCATTCGAGAATTGGCTGAAGCGAGAGCGCCCCCTGCCGGCGCAGGCCGAGTCCAGGCCCGCCTATGATTGGCCCCAGATCGAGGCCGCGCTGCGGCGGACGTGGGGCCGCGCCTACGCCCTGGTGGACGACAGGCCCGTCTTCCTGGCTCCCGAAGAACTGGACGAAGCGCTCGAAGCCGAGCGCGAAAAGTTCGAGGCGGGTGCGCGGTGATTCCGCCTGAGCAGGTAGACGCGCTCGCTGCCAGGATTGCTGACAGGCTCGAACCCCGGTTGCGCGAGATCGTGGCCGAGCTGTCCGAGACGAAGCCCGCGAGCGCCGCCCTCACCGTCGCGGAGGTCGCGCACAGGCTGAACGTGTCCGAGGACTACGTGCGCCGCAACGCGGCCAAGCTCGGCGCGACGAGGTTGGGCGACGGCCCGAAGGCCCGCCTTCGCTTCGACCCCGCGAAGATCGAGCGGTTCCACTCCGGCCAATCCGAGCCCGTTGCGAGCGAGCCGAAACGCAAGCGACCCAGGCAGCGCAAGGGCAGGAGCGCCGATCTGCTCCCGATCAAGAGGCTGAAGGGAGGGCGCTATGTCGAGGCGGCGTGACTCTCGGCGGCAACGCCAGCGCAAACCCAGGCGCAAGGATCGCGCTCGCCCGCAGCCTTCGCCCGAGCCAGCCGTGTTCACTTGCCGGGGATGCGACGGTGCCGGCTGCGCCTTGTGCGGTAACTGCGGCTGGCTTCGCAGTGGTTTGAACGGCAAGCCCATCCCGGTCGCTCAACAGAGCCCGCCCATGCGGAACTGGACGATGCTGAAACGCTGGCCACGCGGCCGCGTCCCGGTCCGGCGGAAGGCGATCGGTTGACTCCGACCGTCCCCCGCTGTACCGTCCGCTCATCCATAGAAATGGGGCCGCGCGCTGCCACGCCGGCCCCGTGGCGACGGGCCAAGGAATCCCAGTCCCGCCGCAACGGGAACGCTAGCGGCTTGCGTGGGTCCCTCTACCCGAAGGGAGGCGCAATGCCGCTAACCGCTGAAGAACGCGTTTCATTCGATCTCTACGAGAGGCGAAGGGACGCGTTGCTGACGCTGCTGTTGGGCCGCGTGCCACGCGTTCGTGAAGAGGAGTTCGACGCCATCTTCTCCGCCGCGTTGATTGTCGGCATGGATTCGATTGGCGACGAGCACCGGATGCGTGCCGCGCTGGAAACCGCCATCGACACGATGGAGGAGACCGGAGGCACGCTCCCGAGCCGACCCGACAAGATCGATGCCGCAGTTCTCGCCGCCACGGTGACAAACGAGGAGGAGGCGATGCGGCACTTGGATGTCGCCCACGTCCTCGAAAAGCTCGCGGATCAGATCAGCGTGGATCAGCGTGACCCCGCTGCGCTGCTTCGCGAAGCCGCAGGGCGCTTCCGGGCGGACGGGCGTAGGTGGGCCTGGGAGCAGGACCAGAACGGCCAGTCCGACGAGGGGGGCGAGAAAGACGAGCCGCAAGGGGGGCAGGACTGATGGCACGTCCAGCCACGGGTTAGGTGGTTGAGCGTAAGACCAAGGCAGGCCGGACGTTCGCTCTCCGATTCTCGGCCTATGGCAAGAGGCGCTACGTGACGCTCGGCACAGCCGAGGATGAGTGGACCCGCCAGCGTGCCGAAGCAGAGTTGGCGAACGTAATGGCCGACGTTCGGCGGGGAATCTGGAAACCGCACGATCCCGAGCCTGTCGAAGCCCCGCGAGAGGTTCCAACCTTCCGGGAGTTCGCGACTGATTGGCTGCGCTCGCGCGAGGGCGAGATAGCCCCGCGCACGGTCAAGAGCTACCAGTGGGCTCTCAGCTACCACTTGCTTCCGCACTTCGCGGACAAGCGGGTTAGCGAGATTGCGGTCGCGGAGGTTGATGCCTACAAGGCTGCGAAACTCCGAGAGGGACGGCTGGGCGCTGCGCAGATCAACAAGACGTTGAAGATCCTGGCGATGATCTTTGACGTGGCCATCGAGTACGAGTTGATGGAGCGGACCAACCCCGCGCGTGGCCGTCGCCGCCGCGTCAAGGAATCCAAGCCTAGACGGACCTGGGTGGAAGCCCGAACAACTCATGGCGCTGATCGAGGCCGCCGACGAGCACATGCGACCCATCGTTGCCACGCTTGCCGGCGCGGGGCTGCGCGTGGGAGAAGCGGTAGCGCTGGACTGGCGGGACATCAATCTCGCTACCGGAACGCTGACCGTGGGGCGTGCGAAGACGGACGCCGGGAGCTTCCGCGAGGTCGATTTACCCGGAGGCCTGATCGACGCGCTCAGCGAGTGGAAGACACTGCGGCCCGCATTGCCGAGCGCGCCGGTCTTCGTCACCCGGACCGGCAGGCGGCAGACAGTCTCGAACGTCGATCATCGGCTCAAAGCGACGATCAAGGCAGCCAACGTCCGGCTTGAAGCCCTGGGCATCGAGCCGATCAGCGCGCGTGTCACACCGCACTCGCTACGCCGTGCCTACGCGAGCATCCGGGCGGCAGCCGGGGACAACCCGGTCTATATCGCGGAGCAGTTGGGGCACGAAGATGCGACGTTCACGTTCCGCGTCTACCAGCGCGCCGTCAAGCGCCGCGACAAGCTCTCCGGTGCCTACGCCGAAGAGTTCGACCGTGCCTTGGTTTGGGCACAAATCGGCACTGGAGAAGGTCAACGCCCCGTCCATGCGCCGCGCCCGGTCACCGCGCGAGTCTCGGGGATCGCATCGCCAAGCCATAAACTCATCGCGAGCCCCGATAGCTCAGCTGGATAGAGCGACTCCCTCCTAAGGAGTAGGCCGCAGGT
>ERZ777003.3671-NODE-3671-length-14360-cov-15.309123_pt1 | contig 14360 bp, 12 predicted proteins | sample MGYA00374956_ERZ777003 | MGnify/ENA primary metagenome ERZ777003 (study PRJEB29302, sample SAMN06268252) | bioreactor metagenome | isolation source: Joint BioEnergy Institute, California, USA | place: USA:Joint BioEnergy Institute, California, USA | collected... | reverse complement strand
GGAAGGGTTGCAGGCCGCTGGCCCACTTGGGCTTCTCCCCGCCGGGAGGTTCGGAGGGCCGAAGGCCCTCCGAGAACCTTTTTTCCCGCGGCTCTGCGGCGACTTCGTCGCCGCAGAGCCGCGCAAGAGGCGAAGTCGGAGACCCCGCACCAGCAGGAGGGGCTTGGGGAGGCTGCGCCTCCCCAGAGTTCCACACAAGCTCTATCGCAAGGAGGGGCGTGATGTCCTCAGCGGACGCGTTCGAGGTGCGCGACAACGCCGCGGCGCAGCGGTTCGAGGTGGAGATCGAGGGCCGGCTGGCGATGATCACATACCAGCGGCGCGGCAACACGATCGTGTTCACGCACACCGAGGTGCCGCCGGAGCTGGAGGGGCGCGGCATCGCCAGCCGCATGGCGCGCTTCGCGTTGGAGAGCGCCCGCGAGCAGGGGCTGCGGGTCGTGGCGCGCTGCCCGTTCGTCGCGAGCTACATCCGGCGCCACCCGGAGTACCAATCGCTCCTCGCCGAGTAGCGCGGGGGCGGCGTCGCCGCCCCTTCCGCGCAAGAGCGGGGCGCTAGCTCCAGTGCAGCGCGACGCCCAGGAAATCGTCGCGGCGGTCGAGCAGGCCGCGGTACATCGCGTCCAGCTCGCGGCCGTCCACCGCGTGGGTCACCAGGTCGTCGAGCCGCAGCTTGCCGCTCTCGAGCAGGTGGACGAGCAGCGGCAGCGCCCGCGCCCTGGTGAACGGGAAGCGGTCGCGCACATTCACGCCGATCGCCGAGCCGTGGGCGCCGGTGACCGTGACCGAGCGGCCGTGCAGGTCCCAGTAGGTGTCGAACTGCTGGATGATGCCGCGCGGGCTCCCGACCAGCACCACCTGGCCGCCGTCCGCCACCAGGCGCAGGGCGTCCTGCAGCGCCGCCGGCACGCCGGTGGCGTCCACAACCACGTCCGGGCGCGCGCCGCCCAGCAGCCCCTGGATGGCCTCAAGCGGATCGGACGCCGACGGGTCGATCGTGCGCACGCCGTAGGTCACCTCGGCGCGCGCCCGCCGGCCGGCCACCGTGTCGATCCCCACGATCGGGAAGGCCCCGGCGGCGCTGTACAGCCGCACGGCGATCTGCCCGATCAGCCCCAGGCCCAGCACCGCGACCGACTGGCCCAGGATGCGGCTGGACTGCACCAGCGCCGAGAGCGGGAAGCGCGCCAGCGAGAGCAGCGCCGCCGCAGAGCTCGAGACGTGCTCGGCGATCGGCCAGATGTCGGCCTCGGGGCTCTCGGCGTCCACGACCGCGTGGCTCTGGTGGCGGCCCGGCCAGATCACTCGGTCGCCCTCCTTGAAGCGGCGCACCTCCGGCCCAACCGCCACCACGCGGCCGACGGCGCTGTAGCCGGGCACGAACGGGAACTTCGGCCAGGCGCGGGTGGGGTCCTTGAGCCACTGGTGGACCCCGGTGTAGATCGCCAGCTCGGTGCCGGGGCTGATGCCGCTCGCCTCAGTTGCCACCAGCACCTGGCCGGGGCCCGGCGCAGGCACCTCGTAGCTCTCGACGACGACGGAGTAGGGCTCGGGCATGACCGCGCGGATGCCTTGCATGGTCGACACTCCTTGGGGGCTTGAGCGCCGGAGCGCTCTCGAAGCTACTGGGCCGTCCAGCCGCCGTCCACCGTGAGCACCGCGCCGGTCATGAAGCTGGACGCCTCGGACGCCAGGAACAGGATCGGCCCGGCGAGCTCCTGCGGGTTGCCCCAGCGGCCGAGCGGGATGCGGTCGACGAACGACTGGAACGCGGCCGGGTTGTTCATCAGCGGGAGGTTGAGCTCGGTCAGGAAGGGTCCCGGCGCGAGCGCGTTCACGGTGACGCCGCGCGGCGCCCACTCGAGCGCCAGCGTGCGCGTGAGCTGGATGAGCCCGCCCTTGGCGGCGGTGTAGGGCGGCCGCTCCCCGAGGCCCACCTGGCCGAGCATCGAGCTGATGTTGATCACCCGCCCCCACCCGCGCTCGAGCATCTGCGGGGCCAGCGCCTGGGCGCACAGGAACGGCCCGGTGAGGTTCACCTGCAGCACGTGCTGCCACTCCTCGGGCGTGAAGTCGACCGCCGGCTTGCGCAGGTTCGTCCCGGCGCTGTTGACCAGGATGTCCACCTTGCCGAGCGCCTCGGTCGCCTCGCGCGCCATGCGGCGCACCTGCTCCGGGTCGGTGACGTCGGCGGCGATCGCCACCGCCCGCCGCCCGCTCTCGGCGGCCACGGACTCGGCCAGCCTGCGCACCGCCTCCTCGCGCCGCCCCACCAGCGCCACGTCCGCGCCCGCGGCCGCGAGCGTGCGGGCGAACACCTCGCCCAGCCCGCCGGCGCCCCCGGTGATCAGGGCCGCCTTGCCGTCCAGGCGGAAGATATCCATCACATCGGGCATTGAGAATCTCCTCTTTCTTCGCTGCACAGCGGTGGGAGAAGGGAGCACCCCTCTGGGGGCGCGCTCAGCGCGCCTCAGCGAGCCGCCGCAGGTAGGCGACGCTCGCCGCCACCTGCCCCTCCTCGTAGCTCGCCAGCGCGTCCGCGTCGGCCTCGAGCTCCCACGGCGTGCGCCACTCCTCGCCCGCCGGCCGAGCCGCCCGCGCGGCCATGCGCAGCGCCGGGATCACCGCCCGCACGTCGCGCGCCGGGAAGCCCGCCCACCAGTCCTCCTCGAGCAGCCGGATGTGGCGGGCGTGCAGCGCCGCGAGCTCGATGTTGCACGTCGCCTGCGGCGCCACCTCGGCCAGCAGCGCGAACAGCCCCGGCAGGTCGAGCACGCCCTCCCCGAGCGAGCAGCGCACCAGCCGGTAGCCGCTCTCGGTGAGGTAGATGTGGTAGTCCTTCAGGTGCACGTCGACGATCCGCGAGCCGAGCGCCCGCGCGAAGGCGAGCGGCTCCTCGCCCACCGCCAGCGGGTTCACCGCGTCCAGGGTCACGCCGATGCACGGCCCGCCGACCTCCTCGCACACCCGGATCAGGTCCTCGCTCGAGGCGTCCTGGTGGTTCTCGGGGGCCAGCACGACGCCGTAGGCCTCGGCGATCGGCCGCAGCTGCCTGAGGCGCCCGATCATCTCGTCCAGGTGCGCGTCCCAGCCGCCGGGCACGGTGTGGCGCGCGCCCTCCAGGATGCCGCTCAGCATCACCCGGACCGTGCGCGCCCCCACCGCCGCCGCCGCCGGGATGAGCCGCTCGAGCGTCGGGACGTCCACCACGCCGTGGTCCACCACGATCCCCAGCCCGAGCTCGTCGGCGCGGGCCTTGAACGCCGCGAGCGTCGCCGGCTCCAGGTCCGGCAGCAGGGCAAGCAGCGGCAGCTCCACAGTCGAGAGCCCGTGATGCGCGGCCATCTCGAGCAGGCCGTACGCGTCGAGCGGCGCCGGGCAGCAGCGCGGCGTGCCGGCGCCGGCGAAGCCGCAGCGCCAGGGCATGCTGTAGGCCGCCAGGCCGATCGGGTTGCTCCCTATGCTCAGTCCCACGAGGGCGCTCCTTCTACGCTGACAAGTTCTGGTGCGAATGGAGGCGGCTCGGCGCCTCCCCGCCAGGAACACCGCCCCGTCAGATCTCCGCGATCCCCCGCCCGTTCGGCAGGATCACCGCCTTGGCGACCTCCAGGTCCTCCATCGCGCTGAAGGCCGCGTGCCACTCCTGCAGGCCGAACGGCGAGACCAGCGGCGACACATCGATCTTGCCGCTGCCCATCAGCGCCAGAATGCGCTCCCAGGTCCCGTAGGTGTGGCTGAACGAGCCCTGCAGCGTCGCGGCCTTCCGGATCAGCGCGTCCAGGCTGAAGCCGACCGGCTCGCGCCCCCAGCCGATCTTGGTGATCTGGCCGTTCGGGCGCACCATCTCCAGGCTCTGCGCCAGCGTCGCCGACACGCCCACCGCGTCCACCACCAGGTGCGCGCCGAAGCCGTCGCCGCTGTTCAGGACCCGCGCGACCGCGTCCTCCTCGTCGGCGACGATCACCTCGTCGGCGCCCAGCCGGCGGGCCAGCTCCAGCCGCACGCCGTCGCGCCGCAGCCCGACGACGGTGAGCCGGGCGGGGCCGAACAGCCGCAGCACGGCCACGCACATCAGGCCGATCGGCCCCGGGCCGAGCACCACCGCGTGGTCGCCCGGCCGCGGGCGGCTCTTCTCGACGATCGCGTTGTAGGCGACGCAGGCCGGCTCGGTCAGGGCGGCGAAGGCCATCGGCACGTTGTCGGGGACGCGGTGCAGGATCGCCGGGCGCGTGCGGACGTAGTTGGCCATCGCGCCGTTGACCTGGAAGCCGAAGCCGCGCCGCTTCGGGCAGACGTTGTAGTGGCCGCTGCGGCAGAAGACGCACTCGCCGCACACATAGGCGGCGGTCTCGGACACCACCCGCTCGCCCACGCGCACGCCCTCCACGCCCGGCCCGACGGCCTCGACCACGCCGGAGTACTCGTGGCCGAGCACGACCGGCTCGCCGCCGGCGTGGCCGTGCTGCCACAGGTGGATATCGGTGCCGCACACGCCGCACGCCGCGACCTTGAGGATCACCTCGCCGGGGCCGGGCTCGGGGCGTTCGATCTCGGTCAGAAAGGTTCCTTCGCGCGGTCCGGTGAAGACGAGCGCCTGCATCATCGGGGGCATGCTGTGTCCTTTTCTCCTGGAGCGGCGCGCCTGCCTTCGCGGGCGAGGCACAGATTCGGGGAGGTCGATTATACCACGCGCGCCGGTATGCAAGCGGCGCAACTTGAAGTACTATGTTCTCATCGACCGCCGCCCTGTAGGAAGGAAATATGCGGACAGCTACCGCCGGCCGTGTGCTCAGCGCCGAGGCCGAACAGCTCAATTTGCTGACGCGCAATAACATCAAGGACCTGCTCGCCGCCTTCAAGCTCGACCGATTCCACTGGGCGCGCGGTCTGCTCGAAATCCTCTGCTGGATACCCGCCCGCCGCTTCTCACGCCAGATCGCCGAGTTCGACCAGCTGGTCGGCGAGCGCGGCCTGCCGGCCGGGGGAAGCTACATCCTCGAGCGCTTCGCGCGCAGCTTCGCCGTCATCGGCGCCGAGCACGCGCCCGCCGAGGGCCCGCTGATCGTCGTGTCGAACCACCCCGGCATGGCGGACGCCATGGGCCTCTGGGTGGGGCTCGCGCGCCAGGACCTGCGCATCATCGCCGCCGAGCGCCCGCTGCTGCGCGCCGTGCCCAACACCAGCGCCCACCTCATCTACGTGGACGAGCAGTCGGCGCGGGGCCGGACCACCGCGCTGCGCGCTGCGGTCGCGCACCTGCGCCGCGGCGGCGCGCTGCTGACATTCCCCGCCGGCCGGATCGAGCCCGACCCCACGGTGCGCCCCAACGCCGCCGAGTCGCTGCGCGATTGGTCGCCCAGCGTCGCGCTGCTCGCCCGGCTCGCGCCCGACGCGCTCCTGCTGCCGGCTGCCGTCGGCGGCGTGATCTCGGCCAGCGCCATGCGCAACCCGGCCCTCAAGTTCTTCCGCGACCAGAAGGAGCGCGACTGGGCGGCAGCCACGTTGCAGATACTCATCCCAGCCTACCGGGACGTCAACACCCGCGTTGCCTTCGGGGCGCCGCTGCCGGCCAGCGCCCTCGCCAGGCTCGACGGCCAGCAGGCCATCGTCCAGGCGCTCGCCGAACAGGTCACGCCGCTGCTCGAGCGCGTGAAAGGAGACCCTTAGCCTCTAGCGGCGCACTGCCGCCGCGGGGGAGGATCGGCCGCGCACCATGGAACAGAAGCTCAGCGATGCCCGTCGCCTCCGGAGGAACATGCACAACAAGATCCGCCAGATCGCAGCGCTGCTCGCCGCCACATGGCTGCTCGCTGCCTGCGGCGCGGATGCCGGCGCAGCCCTCTCGATCCCGTCGCCATCCGCCGCGCCCGCGCCCTCGCCCTCTCCGCAGCCCGCCGGGCCATCCCCGGTGCCTTCGCCCTCCCCAGCGCCCTCGCCCTCGCCCTCGCCTACCCCGCCGCCATCTGCCACGCCCTCCCCGGCGCCCTCGCCCTCCCCAACGCCGGATCCGTTCGCCGAATACGAGCAGTTCACGATCGAAGGGCTGCGCGCCAGGGCCTACGGCGGCGGGACGATCGAGGTCGGCGGCGTCCGCAGCCAGACGCCCGAGTTCACCCGCCACCTGTTCAGCTACGAGAGCGACGGCCTGCGGATCACCGGGCAGCTCACCCGGCCCCGCGGCGAGGGGCCGTTCCCGGTGATCGTCCTGGCCCACGGCTACTCGCCGCTCGCCAGCTACACGCCGGGGTACGACACCCAGCACGCGAGCGACTACCTGGCCGCGCGCGGCTACCTGTGCCTGGCGCCGGACTTCCGCAGCCACGCCGGCTCCGACAAGGCCCCCAACATGTTCCGCGCCGGCCACGTGATCGACACGCTCAACCTGCTGCCGCTGATCGCGCAGCTCCCCGACGCCCGCCCCGGCCCGGTGGGGATCTGGGGGCACAGCAACGGCGGCGAGATCGCCACCAAGGTCATGCTCGTCAGCGACCAGATCGCCGCCGCGCTGATCTACGCGCCCGCCTCGCCCGAGCTGGCCGATAACTACCGCGCCTTCCACCGCCGCCAGACGCTCTTCAACCCGCGCAACATCGCCGACTTCCCGGTCACGCCCGAGGAGGCGCCCGACCTGTACGCCCGCATGTCACCGGTCAACTACCTGCACTACGCCCAGGCGCCGGTGCAGATCCACTACGGCACGGCCGACAGCTCGGTGCCGATCGAGTGGGTCGAGAAGCTGCACCGGGGGCTGCTGGCGGCCGGCAAGCAGTCGGAGCTGTTCATCTATCCGGGCGGGACGCACTCGCTGCAGGGCGCCGACAAGCAGCTCTACTTGGAGCGGGCGCTGGCGTTCTTCAACGCGCACCTGCGGCCCTAAAGGGCTCCAGGGCAACAGACGGCACCACCGTTCTCCTCGCCCGCAGGTGTGGCGGGCTGCAAACCCTCCACGGTCGCTCGCTCTCCTTGTGCGGGGCTGTAGAGGGCTGCAAGCCCTCCACGGACACTTTTTTCCGCCGCTCTGCGGCGACTTTGTCGCCGCAGAGCGACGGAAAGAATCGCGAAGGCACGCAGATCCAGAAGATCCGCGTGCCTTCGAAGTCTTCCCGCGCTATTCGGTGTTACCCGGTCTTCGCCACGCCCCCCTCGCGCCGGGCCTCGATCACGTCCGGCAGGCGGTTGAGCTTGTCCAAGATCGTCGTCAGCTGTGCCAGGCTGTGGATCCTGAGCTTGGCCAGCAGCACCGCCCGGCCGTGCTTGCGCGTCGGCAGCTGCTCCACCGCCTCGATATTGATCCCGGCGTCGGCGATCGCGCCCGAGACATCGCGCCACAGCCCCACCCGGTCCCAGGCCTCGATCCGCACCGGCACCGGGTAGCCCTGCTCCGGCGTCTCCGAGCCCCAGGTCACCTCCACCAGCCGCTCGTGGTCGCGCTCGTTGAGCACCTGCCGGCAGTCCGCCCGGTGGACGGTGATGCCCTTGCCGCGGGTCACGTAGCCGACGATCGGCTCGCCCACCACCGGGTTGCAGCACTTGGCCAGCCGCGTCAGCAAGCCCTCGACGCCGCGCACCTGGATGCCCTTCGGGTCGGTCCTGCGCTCCGGCTGGGGCGCCACCACCGGCAGCCCCGAGAGGTCCTCCTCGGCCTTGGCGTGCTGCGCCAGCACCTTCTGCGCCACCTGCCGCGAGGTCGTGTCGCCGCTGCCGATCGCCGCGAACAGGTCGTCCGGGCTCTTGTACCCCGCGATCTGCGCGATCTCGTCGAACGGCACCGTCAGCCCGAGCCGCTTCAGCTCCTTCTCCAGCAGGTCGCGCCCGGCGGCGATGTTCTCGTCCCGCGCCTGGCGCTTGAAGAAGGCGCGGATGTGCTTGCGCGCCCCGGAGGTCCTGACGAAGTTCAGCCAGTCGCGGCTCGGGCCGCGCGGCGTCTTCGACGTCATGATGCTGACGATATCGCTGTTCTGCAGCTGGTAGTCCAGCGGCACCAGCTTGCTGTTGACCTTGGCGCCGACGCACGAGTTGCCGACCTCGGAGTGGATGCGGTAGGCGAAGTCCACCGGCGTCGAGCCGACCGGCAGGTCGATGATCTTCCCCTTGGGGGTGAAGACGTACACCTGCTCCTCGAGCTCGTCCTCCTTGACCGACTCGACCCACTCGTTGGCGTCGGTCATCTCGCGCCGCCACTCGATCAGCCCGCGCAGCCAGGCCAGCTTCGCCTCGAACGAGGTATCCGAGCGGCTGAAGCCCTCCTTGTAGCGCCAGTGGGCCGCGATGCCGTGCTCGGCCACCTCGTGCATCTCGTGGGTGCGGATCTGCACCTCGCACGGCTGCCCGCCGGGGATCAGCACCGTCGTGTGCAGCGAGCGGTACAGGCTCTCCTTCGGGTTGGCGATGTAGTCGTCGAACTCGCCCGGCACCGGCGGCCACGTGGTGTGGACGATCCCCAGCACCCGGTAGCAGTCGCTCACCGTGTCGACGATCACCCGCACGGCCAGCTGGTCGTAGATCTGGTCCAGGCTGACCCCCTTGCGCTCCATCTTGCGGTAGATCGAGTAGATGTGCTTGGGGCGCCCGGTGATGTCGGCCTTGATGCCCTCTTTGTCGAGCGTCTGCCTGAGGCGCTGGATCACCCGCTGGATCGTCTTCTCGCGCACGTCGCGCCGGGCGGCCAGCTGGCGGCTGATCTCCTGGTACTTCTCGGGGTTGAGCACCGCGAAGGCGCGGTCCTCCAGCTCCCACTTGATCTGCCAGATGCCCAGGCGGTGCGCCAGCGGGGCGTAGATCTCCATCGTCTCGCGCGCCGTGCGCCGCTGGCTCTCCGGCGACTTGGCGCTGATCGTCCGCAGGTTGTGCAGCCGGTCCGCCAGCTTCACCAGCACCACCCGCGGGTCGTCGGCCATGGCGATGAACATCTTCCGGTAGGTTCCGGCCTGGGCCTCCTCCTTGCTCTGCGCCTCCAGCTTGGACAGCTTGGTGACCCCGTCTACCAGGTGGGCGATCTCGGAGCCGAACAGCGCCTCGATCTGCTCCTTGGTGATGAGCGTGTCCTCGACCACGTCGTGCAGCAGGGCCGCGGCGATCGAGGCGGCGTCCAGGTGCAGGTCGAGCAGGATCTCGGCCACCGCCACCGGGTGGTCGATATATGGCTCGCCCGAGGCGCGCACCTGCCCCGCGTGCGCCTCGCGCGCGATCGCGTAGGCGTTGCGCACCAGCATCGCGCCGCTCTCGGCCGCGCCGCTGCGCTGGTATGCGGCCAGGCGGCTGGCGAGCATGTTGGCCGTCGGGCTGTAGACGTATTCCGGGTTCGGGCGCAGAGGGGGAGGAGAAACGGACCCACTGCCGCGCCGGGGAGGCCGGGGCGACTCGGCGGCCTCACTGCCGCCTGTCGCGAGAATCGTAGTCGAGTCCATCGCGGTACCTTGCGGCGCAGACCGGGAGCCAGGGTTTGGGCCTTCCGATGGGAGGGCGTCTGGTAGGGGTGCTGCGTGCGCTGTAGAATAGCACGCGCGATCGGGGTTGTCAAGGAATGGTTACGGCGGGCAGGAGCACAGGAGGGGCGCAGCGCGCCACGCCCCTACCCGCCCATCGTGCTCAGTAGTGCACCTCAACCGGCGTGCCCACGTCGGCCCACTCGTAGAGCCACTGGGCATCGTCGATGTTCAGGTTGATGCAGCCGTGCGACATCCGCACGCCCGTGCCCCACAGGTCGTGCCAGTAGGTGCCGTGCAGCGCCACGCCTCCGACGATGTACTGCACGAAGGGGATGTTCGGCACGTGCCAGGTCTCGCCGCCCGCCGAGCCGGCCATGGTCTGCACCGGGTACTTGGCGTAGATCGCGAACGACCCGGTCGGGGTGTTGAAGCCGTCCTTGCCGGTCGCGACCGGGGCGGTGAACACGGGCACGTCGCCCTCGTAGGCGGTGAGCATCTGGCGCGTCAGGTCCACGCGGATCGAGCGCGGGAACAGCGTGTGCGACCAGTTGGGCGCGCCGGTCAGCGCGTTGGTCGGCGTGAAGTTATACCCGCGGCGCTGCATCGCCTGCCGCCCCAGGTCGCTGAGCTGCACCTCGCGCAGCCCCTGCAGCCGCAGGCCGTAGGCGTTCGCCTGGCGCTGGTAGAAGCTGTCCAGCTCCTCCGGGAAGTACTCGAACTTCGCGCGCTCGAAGTACTGCACGACGCGGACCTGCCCGTCGATCTGGCTGACCTCCTCGAACGGCTCGGAGATCGGGTAGCCGAACACCTTCAGCCCGCCGCGCTTCTGCCAGAACTGCAGGAACTTGCCGCCGAGCGTGTTGCCCGTCTCGGGGAAGTAGATCCGCCCGTCGGTCGGCTGCCCGTCCGGGAACGAGCGGTCGCCGTACAGCTCGGTGCCGAGCAGCGAGAGCATCACCTGGTTCTCAGTGCCCAGGTTCTCGGGGTGATACTCGAAGCGCGCCCGCTCGAAGTACTGCACGATCCGCCCGTCCTCGACGATCTCGCCGCTCAGCGGGTAGCCGAAGACCAGCAGCCCGCCGTTGCGCCGCCAGAAGCTGAGGAACCCCGAGCGGTCGCTGACGTGAAACCCGGTGGGCGCGAAGTACATGTTCTGCACCACCGGCAGGACGGCGGCGTCCTGCACGCCGATCTGCCGCGCGATCTCAGCGCGACGCGCGGCGTCGGCCTGCTGCGCCGCGGCCACGCGCGCCATCGCCTCGGCGACCGGCATCGGGGGCTGGAAGTCCGCCACCGCCGGCCGCTGTGTCTCAAGCGCCACTGGCAGGGCGATCGTCAGAACGAACAGCGCCGCGACGACGGCCAGCGTTGAAGAGAGCCTGATGCCCGTCCGTCTCATACTGCTCCCTCAGGTCGCATCTGTTCCCGGCGGCCCTGGCCGCCCTCTCCTACGATTATAAACGGACTTTCGCGCCCGAAATATCCGACTTTGGGTCAGATCCGGCTAGTCCCGGTCGATCCCGTACACGATCAGCCCTTGCCCGGCGAGGTAGGTCAGCCAGATGACATCGCCGATATGTGGGAAGGACAGCTCGCGGAAGAGCTCGCCCGCCAGGATCAGGTCGGAGAGCAGGAACAGCGTGCCGCCGAGCGCGAGCGGTGTGCGCCGGGGGTCTCTGCGGGCCAGCGCCACGCCGATTCCCGGGACCGCGCTGAGCAGCAGGGAGTAGGCCAGGGCGGCGTAGGTGATGACAGGCGGCTGCTGCGGGCCGTACACCAGCATACGCCACCCCGCCGCCCCGATCCCCGCCGCCGCCAGCAGCTCCGCCCGCGCATCCCATAGCCCGCGCAGCGCAGGCCCTTCGCTTTCCCCGTTGGGGCGCTGCACGCTGCGCCCATACGCCGATCTTTCTCCGTGCCCTCCGTGTTCTCCGCGGATCAGGAGGGCGCCCCGGATGTATTGCGCGTGCCCCGCGCCGAAGGCCAGCATGCCGAACAGGATGTGCTGCGGCAGCCGGATCACCCGCGCCATCACCAGGTCGCCCAGGAACCCGAGGCCCATGCCCGCGGCGGCGCGGGCGGCGCGTGCGCGCCCCGGGCCCTGGGCGCCGCGCCACAGCAGCAGGGCGGCGCACCACACCAGCAGCGAGGAGAGCATGCGCAGCGGCAGCGGTATCCGGCTGCGCCCGTCGCCCCCGCCGAGCGCCAGGCCCAGCAGCAGCGTGAGCGCCGCGAGCGCGAAGAGCATGTTTGCCAGCCTGCGGTGCGTCATCGGAATCCTCCTGCAGATCAGCTCACTCTGCCACCGCCGCGCCCAGGGCGCGCCCCTGCTCCAGCGGGCGCTGCTGCCGGAAGACCTCGTACAGCAGCAGGCCCGCGGCCACCGCCAGGTTCAGCGAGTCCGCGCCGCCGACCATCGGGATGCGCACCAGCTCATCGCAGAGGGCGAGCACGTCGCGTGAGAGCCCGTGCCCCTCGCTGCCCAGCGCCACCACCACCGGGGCCTCGTAGCGCGCCAGCCGGTAGTCCAGCGACGCGCCCGGCGCGGCCCCGATGACCAGCGCGCCGCGCTGGCGCGCCCAGCCGGCCAGCCGCTCCGCGGTCGCCCGCGCCAGCCCCTGTGCGAAGATCGTCCCGGTGCTGGCGCGCACCGCCTGCGGGTCGTACGGGTCCGCAGTCGCGCCGAGCAGGATCGCCCCGCCGCCACCGGCCGCGTCGCTGCTGCGCAGAATCGTGCCGAGGTTGCCCGGGTACTGCACGCCGTCGAGCGCCACCCAGCAGCGCGTGTCGGCGACCGGGATGCGCTCCAGCGAGGTCCACCGCTGGCGCACGACCGCGCCGATTCCCTGGGCGTCCTCGCGGCTGGCCAGGCTGGCGAACACTCTGGGCGTCACTTCCAGGCAGGGGACGCTGGCGCGCAGGCTTCGCGCCAGATCCCGCCCGACCGGGCTGCGCAGTAGATCCGGGGCCAGCACGAGCAGCTCGAGCTGCGCGCCGTGGTCGACCGCGGCGGCCACCAGCTGCACGCCCTCGATGAAGAGGCGGCCGCTGCGCTCGCGCTCCTTGCGGCTGCGCAGCGCGCGGAGCTGCTTGATGCGCAGGTTCTGAGGGCTGGAGATCGGTGTCATTCGCTCCCCCTTGGCAGCCTGGGCCAGCGCAGGGGGCGGCGAAGCAGAAGCGGCCGTGGACCTGCCTGGCCCACAGCCGCCGATCAGCATCTTTTCGACGAAAAGTTCGCTTATGTCAACTGTTCCGTGGGCACACGACGACTATGGTCCACGGCCAGCCAGGGCGCGCGCAGCCACCGATCGCCAAACTGATAGCCCAGGGAACGCATAGGGAGCTCCAGGAGCACGACGAATCCCAGCCCAGCATACACCGCGCACCCGCGCCGCGCATCGGCCGCAGGGCGGAGCCGCGCCGCTACAGGCGCTCGAAGATCCCGGCGGCGCCCATGCCCCCGCCGATGCACATCGTCACCAGGCCGTAGCGCCCGCCGCGCCGCTCCAGCTCGTGCAGGATCTGCACGGTCAGCTTGGCGCCGGTGCAGCCGAGCGGGTGGCCGAGGGCGATCGCCCCGCCGTTGACGTTGACCCGCTCCTCGTCCAGCTCCAGCCTGCGGATCACCGCCAGCGCCTGGGCCGCGAACGCCTCATTGAGCTCCACCAGGTCGATCTGGTCGATCGTCAGCCCGGCCTGCCTGAGCGCCTTCGGCACCGCCGCCACCGGCCCGATGCCCATGATCTCCGGCGGCACGCCGGCCACCGCGTAGGAGACGAAGCGCGCCAGCGGCTTGAGCCCCAGCGCATCGGCCTTCTCGCGGCTCATCACCACCACCGCCGCCGCCCCGTCGCTCGTCTGCGAGGAGTTGCCGGCCGTCACCGTGCCGTTGGCGGCGAACACCGGCTTGAGCCGCGCCAGGGCCTCGGCCGAGGTATCGCGGCGCGGCCCCTCGTCCACATCGAAGACCAGCGTCTCGCGCCGCTGCCGGCCGCCCTCGAACCAGACGTTCTCGACCTCCAGCGGCACGATCTCGTCCTTGAACACCCCGCTGTCGATCGCCCGGATCGCCCGCTGGTGCGAGCGCAGCGCGAAGGCGTCCTGCTCCTCGCGGCTGATGCCGTACTGCTGCGCCACATTCTCGGCGGTGAGGCCCATGCCGAGGTACAGGTCCGGGTTCAGCTCGGCCAGCGCCGGGTTCGGCGCGAAGTGATGGCCGGCCATCGGCACCAAGCTCATGCTCTCGGCGCCCCCGGCGACGATCACGTCGCCCATGCCGGCCATGATCTGCTGCGCGGCGATCGCGATCGTCTGCAGGCCGGACGAGCAGAAGCGGTTGACCGTCTGCCCCGGCACCTCGACCGGCAGGCCGGCGCGCAGCAGGGCCACCCGCGCCATATTCATGCCCTGCTCGGCCTCGGGCATCGCGCAGCCGATCACCACGTCGTCGATCTCCTGCGGCTCGAGGCCCGGCGCCCGCTCGACCGCCGCCTTGATCGCCGCCGCGGCCAAGTCGGCCGGGTGGACGCCGCGCAGCGTGCCGCGCGGGGCCTTGCCCACCGCCGTGCGCGCGGCCGAGACGATAACTGCTTCCCTCATTATTCCTCTCCTTGCCGCGATCCTGTTGATCGCATGGGTGCGGTGTGACCTTCGCCGGCCACATCTCGCGTTCTTCCCGCTGCTCTGCGGCGACTGCGTCGCCGCAGAGCAGCGGGAAAATGTAGTATCTCGGAGGGCCTGCGGCCCTCCGGACCTCCCGCTGGGAAAAGTGGCCTGGATAGCCTGCGGCCCTCCGGACCTCCCGCTGGAAAAAGCGGCCCGGCCAATCAGCGGCCTTCGACACCCCCAGCGGGAAGCTTCCCTGGACGGCCTGCGGCCTTCCTTCCAGCGAGATGCGAACTTGGACGGCCTGCGGCCTTCCTTCCGCTGAAA
>ERZ777003.3668-NODE-3668-length-14400-cov-7.196863_pt1 | contig 14400 bp, 12 predicted proteins | sample MGYA00374956_ERZ777003 | MGnify/ENA primary metagenome ERZ777003 (study PRJEB29302, sample SAMN06268252) | bioreactor metagenome | isolation source: Joint BioEnergy Institute, California, USA | place: USA:Joint BioEnergy Institute, California, USA | collected... | reverse complement strand
CGGCTTCGGCCTGCCCGCGCTGCTCCTGCTCGGCTTCGGCCCGCGCGGCGGGCGGCTGCGCCTTTCCCTGCCCTTCGCCCTGCTCGGCCTCTGGCCGGCGGGGGTCACGCTGGCCCTGAGCCTCGCCCTTGCGGACGAGCCCGGCGGGCTGGACGGGGCGATGCGGCGGACGCTCCAGTACTCCTTCGCGCATAGCGGGATCGCCGTGCCGGAGGAGGCGATCGCCGTGGCCGCGCGGGTCAAGCCGGGGATGCTCGGCCTCGTCTTCGCCGTGGCCATGGCGGCCAACGCCGCCCTCGCGCAATGGCTGCTCACCCGCTCCGGCCTGGCCCTCGCCCCGACCCCGCGCTGGAGCGTGGCGGCGCGGCTGCCGGGCTGGTATCCCGCGCTGCCGGCGCTTGCCCTGCTGTGGTGGGCGGCGGTGGATCCCGAGGGGCTCGGCCTCGGGATCGGGCTGGCGCTGCTGGCGCCGGTGTTCCTCCAGGGGCTGGCGGCGATCCACGCCGCCCTGCCGCTGGGCCGGCCGGGTCGGCGGGCGATGCTCGGCGCCCTCTACGCGGCGATCCTGTTTCCCATGACCTCGACCTTGGCCGTGCTGTCCGTCACGGCCTTCGGTCTCATCTCTCAATGGTGGCGGCATCCCGGCGGCAGCGCCGCCGGCCCGCCGAATTCCGGAGGCACTCCGACATGATCGAAGTCATCCTGATGCAGCGCATCGAGAAGCTCGGCCAGATGGGCGACGTGGTGAAGGTGAAGCCGGGCTACGCCCGGAATTACCTGCTGCCTCAGGGCAAGGCGATCCGCGCCAGCAAGGAGAATCTCGAGCGCTTCGAGCGTGAGCGCGCCCAGCTCGAGGCCCAGAACCTCAAGCGCCGCGAGGAGGCGGAGCGCATCGCCGAGCGCGTCGCGGGCCTCAGCGTCGTGCTGATCCGCAATGCCGGCGAGAGCGGCAGCCTCTACGGCTCGGTCAGCGCGCGCGACATCGCCGAGGCGTGCAAGGAGGCGGGGCTCACCATCGACCGCCAGCAGGTGCAGCTCGACCACCCGATCAAGTCGCTCGGCCTTTGGAATGTCCGCGTGCAGCTCCATCCGGAGGTCACGATCACCGTGACGGTGAACGTCGCCCGCAGCGCCGAGGAGGCCGAGCGCCAGGCGCGCGGCGAGAGCGCCTCGGCCGAGGCCGCCGAAGAAGCGGTGAGCCTGGAGGACCAGCTCGCCGCGGAGCTCGCCGGGGAGGGCGGCGCGGAGCAGCCGCGCGCCTGACCGGCGGCGGCGGGAGGATGATGACGCGGCGTGGCGGCCCCCGATGGGTCGCCAGCCCGCATCGGGCCCCTCCTTGGACAAGCCGCGACCGCGCGCGCAGGGATCGGAGCGACGCCCTCCCTCGTCGTGCACCACGAACGGCGAGGGCCTGCGCGTTTCCGCTGCGCGCCCCCGGCATTGCGGCGGTTTTGCTCCACCGATGAGCTGAGAATTCCGGGGCAGCCGGTCAGGGGCGCGCCGCCTTGTAGCTGCCGATGACGACGCATCCCTGCCCCACTCCTTAGTGGTGGGGCGGGACATCCGCCCGGCGGTGCATGCCTGAAGTCTTCCAAGCGAGTTCCGTCCCGTAGGCCCGCCCCGGGCGGAGCCCCCCGTGGGTGGTTGCCCGCGCCGATGCAGGCCTTCCCCCGATCATCGCCGCATCAGCCCTGACCCGGGCATCCCTAAAAGCCAGCCGGCGCGGCGATGCCCAGGATGCCATGTGACCCGCGGGCCGCACCTCGCCCCGCTGATGCGCTGCGGCGCTACCGCACGCGCCTTTGATCGCGGCGGCGGCCCCCTTCCGCCACCCTCTCCTCGCCCGGCTGGACGACCAGCGGTCAGCTTCGCAACATTCCGTCGAGGAGAGACGGGCCATGCTGTTCCACGCGATCCTGAAGCGTCTGATCCGCCAGGGCACGCTCACCGTCCGCATGCCGGACGGCACGCTCCGCCGCTACCAGGGCGAGCGTCCGGGTCCCGCGGCGGGGATGGAGATCCGCACGCGCCGCGCGGTGCGGCGCCTCACCCTCAACCCGGCCCTCGCCTTCGGCGAGGCCTACATGGATGGCGAGATCGTCCCGCTCGACTGCTCGATCTACGAGCTGCTCGAGGTCGCCTGCATCAACATCAATGCGTCGCGCGGCAGCCATCCGATCGAGGGGCTGATGCAGAGCTGGCGCCTCGCGCGGCGCCGCCTCGACCAGCTCAACCCGGCAGGGCGCGCGCGGCGCAACGTCGCGCACCACTACGACCTGAACGGCCGCCTCTATTCGCTGTTCCTCGACCGCGACCGGCAGTATTCCTGCGCCTACTTCCCGACCGGGCAGGAGACGCTGGAGGAGGCGCAGGCCCTCAAGAAGCGCCACATCGCGTCCAAGCTGAAGCTCGACCGGCCGGACCTCGAGGTCCTCGACATCGGCTCCGGCTGGGGTGGCCTCGCGCTCACCCTGGCGCGCGACTGGGGCGCCCGCGTCACCGGCATCACCCTCTCGACCGAGCAGCTCGAGGCCGCGCGCGCGCGCGCCGAGGAGGCCGGCCTCGCCGACCGCGTGCGCTTCGAGCTGATGGACTACCGCGCCTGGAACCGGCCGGTGGACCGCATCGTCTCGGTCGGCATGTTCGAGCATGTCGGCATCGACCACTACCGCGCCTTCTTCCGCATGGTGCGCAACAGCCTGCGCGAGGACGGCGTGGCGCTGATCCACGCCATCGGCCGCTCCGACGGGCCCGGCAGCACGAATCCCTGGCTTGCGAAGTACATCTTCCCCGGCGGCTACTCCCCGGCGCTCTCCGAGGTGCTGCCGGCGGTCGAGAAGGCCGGGCTCTGGGTGACGGACATCGAGATCCTCCGCCTGCACTACGCCCAGACCCTGGCGCACTGGCGCCGGCGCTTCGCCGCCAACCGCGACGCCATCGCGAGCCTCTACGACGAGCGCTTCTGCCGCATGTTCGAGTTCTACCTCGCGGGGTCCGAGCTCGCCTTCCGCCATGGCGGGCACATGAACTGGCAGCTCCAGCTCACCCGCAGCCTCGACGCCCTGCCGCTGACGCGCGACTACATGTTCGAGGCGGAGCGCCGCGCGGCCGCGGGCGCCGCCGTGGCGCCCTCCGTCGCCGCCAGCCCGGACCCGGTGCGGGGCATCGCGCGGACGTGAGGCACGGGCGCCACAGCCGGGCGCCCTTTCCGCATGATCCCCGCTATCCACAGATTGCAACTTATCCACAGGAAAGCCGGAGGCCGTCCTGTGCGCTAGCGTCACGCCATGAACACGATCGATCCGCCGAGTCCCGCAGGGGATTGGACCGCGCCCGGGTCCAGTAGCGCGGGCGGGCTGCTTGGGCTCTCGCAGCGCCTGCCGCCGTCGAACCTTGCGGCGGAACAGGCACTGCTCGGTGCCCTGCTCGCCAACAACAAGGCCTATGAGCGAGTCTCGGAGTTCCTGGCGCCCGAGCACTTCGCCGACCCCGTCCACGGCCGCATCTACCAGGCCATCCAGCGCCGCATCGAGGCCGGGCAGCTCGCCGACGTGGTGACGCTGCGCGCCGAGTTCGAGCATTCCGGCCTGCTCGACGAGGTGGGCGGGCCAGCCTACCTGGCGCAGCTCCTCTCTGCCATGGTCGGCATCATCAATGCCGGCGAGTACGGCCGCGTCATCTTCGACGCCTATCTGCGCCGCCAGCTCATCGAGCTCGGCGAGGTCATCGTGAACCGCGCCTTCGGCGCCGAGCCCGAGCTCGACGCGCAGATGCAGCTCGAGGCGGCCGAGCAGGCGCTGTTCGAGCTGGCCAAGGACGGCACCACGGAGGGCGGCTTCGTCCCCTTCGAGCGCGCGCTGGCCGTCGCCGTGGAGCACGCGGCGAGGGCCTACTCCACGCCCGGCGGCGTCTCCGGCCTGCCCACCGGGCTGCGGGACGTGGACGCCAAGCTCGGCGGGCTGCATCCCTCCGACCTCATCATCCTCGCCGGCCGGCCGGGCATGGGGAAGACCGCGCTCGCCACCAAGATCGGCTTCGGCGCGGCGCGCGCCATCATGCGCGAGGCGCAGGACAAGGACCCGAACGCGGTGCCGCGCGGCGGCGTCGCGATCTTCTCGCTCGAAATGAGCGCCGACCAGCTCGCGACGCGCCTGCTCGCCGAGGAATCGCGCATCTCCGGCGACCGCATCCGGCGCGGCGAGATCGGCCAGCGCGACTTCGACCGCTTCGTCGAGGTCAGCCGCGAGATCGCCTCCCTGCCGATCTGGATCGACGACACGCCGGCGATCACGATCTCCGCGCTGCGCACGCGCTGCCGGCGCCTGAAGCGCACCAAGGGGCTCGACCTGGTGATCGTGGACTACCTCCAGCTCATGCGCCCCGCGCCGGGGCAGCGGCCGGAGAACCGGGTGCAGGAGATCAGCCAGATCACCCAGGGCCTCAAGGCGATCGCCAAGGAGCTGTCGGTGCCGGTGATCGCGCTCTCGCAGCTCTCCCGCGCGGTTGAGAGCCGCGAGGACAAGCGGCCGCAGCTCGCCGACCTGCGCGAATCGGGCTCGATCGAGCAGGACGCGGACGTGGTGATGTTCGTCTATCGCGACGAATACTACCTCGCGCAGCGCGCGCCGAAGGAACTCGCCTACGACAACCCGGACAAGTTCGCCGAGGCGGTCGAGAAGTGGCAGCGCGACATGGAGCAGGCGCACAACAAGGCCGAGCTCATCATCGCCAAGCAGCGCCACGGCCCGACCGGCACGGTGAAGCTGTTCTTCGAGGCGGAGTTCACCCGCTTCGGCGACCTCGATACGCACCACGACAGCGACGGATACGGGGACTGATCCCCGGCGCGGGGCATCTCGCCTGCCCCGTCCGCGGCTGCCCGCGGACCTCCAGGCCCGGTCAATACGTGCGATAGGCGTAGGGCCGCCCCCCGTAGGGGTAGCCCACGCCCGGCACCTGGTTGCCGCTCGCCTGCATGCACTGCGCGTAGGTGACGTCGTAGCGCCACTGCAGCCCCTCGGCGGAGGCCTGCGCGGTCCCGGCGCCCACGGCCGAACCCGCGAGGAGCCCGCCGCCGGCGCCGATTGCCGCCCCCGCACCGAAGTCGCCCGTCACCGAGCCGAACAGGCCGCCCACGAGGGCACCGAGGATGGTGCCGAGGGCGGCACTGCCGACCGCGCTCTGGGCCGCCGCCTGCTGCGGCGAGCCGTAGCCGATCTCCTGCTGCGCGACCTGGCGGCAGGCGAGGTCCTCCTGCCGGAAGCGCGCGAAGTCCTTGCCCGGCGGCGGGAGTGCCGCGACGCTCGGCCCGGTCGGCGGCGCGACGGTGCAGGCGCCGACCGCGAGCGCGCCGGCGAGCGCTGCGAAGCGTGACCACGTAGAGTTCAGCATCCAGCCCCCTCCTCCGCCCGGCCTACCCGCCCCGCGCCAGGACACCGCCGGAGGGCATCGCTGCAGCCAGCGAGCTGGCGGGCTCCGGCCGGATCGCACATGGCGGATCTCCGCGCGAAGAACGCCGCAGGCCCAGTCACGATCCCTCGGGCGGCGGATGGCGCGCCACGCAGACCGGACACGCCGCCTGCCGGGAAAGCCGCCGGGACAGATCAGGCCCGGTTCGCGCGCGGGACGGGGGTCGGCGGCCCGCAGCGCCAGGCAGGCTTGTGGGCTGGCTGAGAGCCCCCTCAGGCCGCCGCGCGCTGGCGCACGCCGAGGCTGTCCAAGGCGCCGCGCATCGCCTCCACTGCCGCGCGCATGTCCGCCGGCGTGACGGCGCCGATGCAGCCCACGCGGAAGGTCGGCGCGGTGGTGTTGAAGAAATTGCTGATCAGCACGCCGCGCGCCTTCAGCGCCGCGACAAAGCCCTGCAGAGTGAAGGCCGGGTCGGGCGGCTGGTGGACTGTGACGATCACCGGCCCCTGGTGGCGCCACTCCAGATAGGGCGTCAGCCCCAGCGACTGCACGCCCTCGTACAGCACCCGCGCGTTCTCCGCGTAGCGCGCCAGGCGCGCGGGCTGACCGCCCTCCTGCTCGTAGAAGTCGAGCGCGACGCCAAGAGCGCGCAGCACCTGAACCGCAGGCGTGAAGCGGTGCCTGCCCGGGCCGTTGCTCAAGGCGTACTCATGGATCGCCGCGAGGTCGAGCACCCAGGACCCCGCCTGGCCCGCGCAGGCGGTCAGCCGGTCGATACGGGCGACGGCGATGCCGATGCCGGGCATCCCCTCCAGGCACTTGCCGGTGGTAAAGGCCAGCGCGTCGCATTCCGGATGCGCGTCCATCCGGAAGGGCAGCGCTCCGAAGGCCGAGACGGCATCGACGATCAGCCGCCGTCCCGCCGCGCGGACCACGGCGCCGATCGCCTCGGGATCGTTGACGATGCCGCTGCCGGTCTCGCTGTAGACCATCCCGACATGGCCGATCGCCGGATCGGCGGCGAGCGCCGCGGCCACCTCCTCGGCGCGCACGGGGCGCGTGTCCGGCACCTCCAGCGTCACGGGCACGCGCCCGGCCTCGCGCGCCAGCCGCACCATGCGAAGCGCATAGGTGCCGTTCGCCGGGATCAGCACCTTGCCGCCCGCGGGAACGAAGGTGCGCAGGCAGGCCTCGACGACGGCGTGGCCGGCGCCCGTCACCGGCAGGACCGTGTGCTCGCCCGGGGTGCCGCCGGCGATCCGCAGCAGACGCTCGCGCAGCGCCGCGTGTTCCACCCTGAAGTCGTCGTCCCAGGGGGCGATGTCCACCGCCATCGCGGCGCGCACCTCGGGGCGGGTCTGAACAGGGCCAGGGATGAGCAGGAGCATGGGTCCTTCCGTAAGGTTGGGCACGGTGCGCGGTCGGGAGGAGCGATGGCGGCTCGCGCGACGGCGCAATGGTCAGGAGACGGGAACCCCGCCGATCTCGCGCCACAGCTTCTCGTGGATCGCTTCGGCGAAGGCGGCGTAGTCGGGGCAGTGCATGACGAAGGCGCCGGGCCCGCCGATCACCTCGGTGCGGTAGTGCTCGAGCAGTTCCGGCCCCTCCTCGTTCAGCACGGCGAGCGCGTTGATCGTGACGCCGGCGGCGACGCCGATGTCGCGCACCGGCCCGGGCGCGCGGCCCTGGTTGTGCCGCCCGTCGCCCGAGACGTCGAGCACCAGGCGGCGCGCCTCCGCGGGGAAGCGGCCGAGCAGGGCGAGGCCGGCGGCCATGCCCTCGCCCAGCGCGGTGGCGCCGGCGCGGACCAGGCGGGGCGAGGTCTCGATCGCCTCGGCGAGGCCCGCGGCGGTGGCCTCGCCCTCCACGCGGGTCCAAGGCACCACCACCTCCTGCGCGCCGATGCCGGACCAGAGCAGCATCGCCACCGCCACCGCGCCGCGCGGCCCGGCGGTGCAGGCGGCGACGATGCCGGGATCGCGGAACGCCGCGGCATAGCCGCCGAGCATCAGCCCGAACTCGTCGTAGTCCACCGAGGCAGAGGCATCCACGGCGAGGCAAAGGGCGAGGTCCACCGGGTTCACGGCGGCGGAGATAGGGCCGGCCGCGGCCTCGCGCCACGTCCCCTCCGGCGGGCCCTCAGCGGTGGCGCGTGAGCGTGTCGGCGGTGAGCCGCGCGTCGAGCGCGGTCAGGACGTCGGGCGGCAGGCCAAAGCCCCGCAGATGCGCGAACAGCGCCATCACCGCCGGTCGGTTCGCGTTTGCATCCTGGGCATCGGGCAGCCTGTCGTAGCCGGCGAAGCCGGTCGCCTTGCCGATCGTGTAGTAGGTCGCGAGCCGCACCAGCTTGCCGCGCGGCGCGGCGGCGGCGCGTCCGGCCATGGCGCGCTCCACCGTCCGGCCCGCCGCCATGTTGCTCTCGGGCGGGATCGCCAGCATGCGCACATAGGCGAGGCCGTCCAGCGCACCGGCCTTCTTCGGAAAGACGTGGTCGATCTGCACCTCCGCCCCTGCAAGGCCGGGGGCGCCGAGGAAGCGCTTGGCGAAGTTCTCGAAGATCTCGCGATAGCCGGTCTTGGTCGGCGAGAGCCAAAGCTCGGGCTCGCCGCCGGTCGCCCCGGGCACCCACACGAACCCGTCCTCGATCGCCAGGCCGGGGAGGAGCCGGTAGCCGCCCCCAAGGCGGAACGGCGCCACGCGGACGCTGCCGCGGTCCACCGTGGCGAGCATCTCGCGGTCCGAGACGCCGATCCAGGCGGCGTTGCCCGACCCGGCGCAGAATTGCGCGACGAGATTGGCGATCTGGCGCGTGACCCAGGCCGGGCGCATGGCGGTTCCTCCGAGACGTGCAGTGCATCGCGACGATACCGGTCCGAGGCGCCCGGAGGAATCGCGCGCGATGCCATCCCGGCGTGAGGCAGTCCCCGGGCCGGAGACGGACAACCGGCGTGCTCGGACGGGGTTGACCAAGCGCAACGCGTGGGCCGCGCCGATGCGGCAGAACGACACGCGACGAGGCGGCATCGGAGCGGGGCTGGCCAATGGACGAAGGGAATCGGCAGATCGTGGCGAAGCAGGCGATGAAGGAAGCACCGCCTGATGCCGGGCCGGGGCCTCACGCCTCCGGGACCGCGGAGCAGGCGAAGGCGGCGCAACCGCGGCCACAGGCACGCGCACAGCCGCAGGCGGTGCCGGTCGCGCCCAGCGCGGCGGGGGCGCCGCTGCCCAGCTTCGAGACCCTCGACCGCAGCCTTCGCGCGGCGCAGGCGCGCGCGACCCAGGGAATCTCGCCCACCGCCGTTGCGGCGCCCTGGCTGGACTGGGCGGTCCACCTCGCGGGCGCGCCGGGCAAGCAGATGGCACTCGCCTTGCACGCCCAGACCCTGGCCGCGCGCTACGCCCTCTGGCTCGCCCGCTCGGCCCTTGGGCGGGAGGCCGAGCCGGTCGCCGCGCCCGCCCCCGGGGATTCGCGCTTCACCGATCCGAGCTGGGGCCTGTTCCCGTTCAACGCCATCGCCCAGGCCCATCTGCTGGCGGAATCCTGGTGGATGGAGGCACTCCGGCACGTGCCGGGCGTCACCCGGCGCCACGAGGAACAGCTCGGCTTCATGATGCGCCAGATCCTGGACGTCTTCGCGCCGAGCAACCTGCCCTGGGTGAACCCCGCCATCATCATGCGCACGGCGCAGGAAGGCGGGATGAACCTGGTGCGCGGGGCCGGGAATTGGATCGAGGACCTCGAGCGCGAGCTCGCCGGCAAGCCTCCGGTGGGGGCGGAGCGCTTCGTCATCGGCCGCGACATCGCCGTCACGCCCGGCCGCGTCGTGCTCCGCAACGACCTGATGGAGCTGATCCAGTACGCGCCGGCGACGGAGAGCGTGCACGCCGAGCCGGTGCTGATCGTGCCGGCCTGGATCATGAAGTACTATATCCTGGACCTCAGGCCGGAGAATTCGCTGGTCCGCTGGCTGGTCGAGCGGGGGCACACGGTGTTCATGGTGTCCTGGAAGAACCCGGACGCGCGCGACCGCGAGACGAGCCTCGACGACTACCGCCGCCGCGGGGTGATGGCGGCGCTCGACGCCGTGAGTGCGATCGTGCCGGGGCGGAAGATCCACGCCTGCGGCTACTGCCTGGGCGGCACCATCCTCGCCATCGCCGCGGCGACCATGGCGCGCGACCATGACGACCGGCTCGCTTCCATGACCCTCCTCGCCGCGCAGACCGACTTCGCCGAGGCGGGCGAGCTGATGATGTTCATCGACGAGAACCAGCTCCGCTGGCTCGAGGACCTGATGTGGGACCAGGGCTACCTGGACACCCGCCAGATGGCGGGCGCGTTCCAGATGCTCCGCTCGAACGACCTGGTCTGGTCGCGCATGATCCGCAACTACGTGCTGGGCGAACGCGACACGGTGTCCGACCTGATGGCCTGGAACGCCGATCAGACGCGCATGCCCGCGCGGATGCACGGGGAGTACCTGCGCGGCCTGTTCCTGGAGAACCGCCTCACCGCGGGGCGCTTCGCGGTCGAGGGGCGGGTGATCGCGCTGCGCGACATCCGGGCCCCGATCTTCGCCGTGGGCACGGTGCGCGACCACATCGCGCCCTGGCGGTCGGTGTACAAGGTGAGCCTGTTCAGCGACACCGACGTGACCTTCGCGCTCGTCTCGGGCGGGCACAATGTCGGCATCGTGAGCCCGCCCGTAGGACTGCCCGGACGCAGCTTCCAGCTCATGACGCGCCGGCACGGCGAGCGCTACATGGACCCCGACACCTGGGCCACCGTCGCGCCGCGGCACGAGGGCTCCTGGTGGCCGGCCTGGGAGGCCTGGCTGAGCGCGGCCGGCTCGGGCGAGCGGATCGCGCCGCCGCCGATGGGCGCGCCGGAGCGCGGCCTCGCGCCGCTCGAGCCCGCGCCGGGCACCTATGTCCATATGAAGTGAAGGTCCGGCGGCGTCCCGGCGCGCCGCCGTTGCGTTGGATCAAGGCACGGGCCGCTCGGGCGGCGTCCCATGCCATGGCACGGCCGCGTCACCGCCACGGCGGCGGCATGCATGCGCAGGGAGACCGAAGGCGATGTACGAACGCAGCATGGGCGAGATCGTCCGCGACCAGCGCCCCCTGATGATGGGACCGGACGCCACCGTCGCCGAGGCCTGCGCCGCCATGCACAAGCGGCGCGTCGGCGCGGTGCTGGTGGTGGAGGACGGTGACCGCCTGGCCGGCATCTTCACCGGCCGCGACGCCGTGCGCTGCCTCGCGGAAGACTGCGACGCCAGGCGCACGAAGCTGCGCCAGGTGATGACGCGCAACCCCGTGACACTGGCACCGGGCGCGCATGCGATGGACGCGCTGCGCCTGATGTCCGATGGCGGCTTCCGCCACCTGCCGATCTGCGAGGACAACGGCCGTGTGCGCGGCATCGTCTCGCGCTACGACTTCCGCGCGATGGAGCACGCGCGTTTGGACGAGGAGACGGGCTTCTTCGAGATCCTGCGCTGAGGACGGAGGCGGACGGAGCCGCCCTCCGGCCCCGCCCGGCGGGCTGGCGGCGGCGGCGCAAGCGCTCCGTGGCAACCGCGAAGGGCTCCCGGCCACCCGGGGCGGCTAGCCGCCGGGCCCGTTGCGCCCTAGTCTCGCTCTGTCCGGGAGGAGATCATCGCGGATGCCCGAAAGCCCTGCCGATCCCAAGCTCAGCCTCGGCCCTGCGCCGGACGGAGCGAGCCGCCTGCCGCTCGCCGGCCTGCGCGTCCTCGACCTCACCCTCGCCCGGGCGGGGCCGACCTGCGTGCGCCACCTCGCCGACTGGGGCGCGGACGTCATCCGGGTCGAGCCGCCTGGTGCCAACGACGCCCTCGGCGGGCCGCGCGACAGTTTCGATTTCGTCAACCTGCACCGCAACAAGCGCGCCATCTCGCTCGACCTGAAGAACCCGGCCGGGCACGCGGCCTTCCTGCGCCTCGCGAAGACGGCCGACATCCTGGTCGAGAACATGCGGGTGCAGGTCAAGCACCGGCTGAAGATCGCCTATGACGATCTCAAGCCGCTGAACCCGCGGCTGATCTACGCCTCGATCTCCGGCTTCGGCCAGACCGGGCCCTATTCCACCCGCGGCGGCGTGGACCAGATCGCCCAGGGCATGGGCGGCCTGATGAGCATCACCGGCGAGCCGGGGCGCGGCCCGATGCGCGTCGGCATCCCGATCGACGACCTCACCGCCGGCAACCTGCTTGCGCTCGGCGTCATGCTCGCGCTCTACGAGCGGGAGAAGACCGGCCTCGGGCGCTTCGTGCACACCTCGCTGCTCGAGGCGCAGGTGTTCATGCTGGACTTCCAGGCGACGCGGTGGCTGATGGACGGGCACATCGCGGGCCAGGCCGGCAACGACCATCCGGTGAACATCCCGATGGGCGTGTTCCCCACCGCGGACAAGCCGATCAACATCGCCGCCTCCTCGCCCAAGCTGTGGACGGCATTCTGCCAGGTCCTCGAGAAGCCGGAATGGCTCGAGGTGCCGGAGTGGAAGACCGCCCAGGGACGGAGCAAGGACCGCGCGCGGGTCAACGCGGCGGTGGCCGAGGTGACGAAGACGAAGCCCTCCGAGTACTGGATCGCGAAGCTCGAGGAGGTCGGCATCCCCTGCGGGCCGATCAACAACATCAAGGAGGTGTTCGAGGACCCGCAGGTCCAGCACCTCGGCATGGCGATGCCGATGCGCCACAAGCGGCGCGGCGACATCAAGGTGGTCGCCAACCCGATCAACATCGAGGGGCTGGAGACCGGCGTCTACCGCGACGTGCCGGACCTCGGCGAGCACGCCGAGGAGATCCTCACCGAGGCCGGCTTCACACCCGACGAGATCAAGGAACTGCGTGCCTCGGGCGCGCTCGGAGCGGAATGAGAATGGTGCAGGTCACGGAATACGCGGGCGGAAAGATCCTCGCGCAGCGCGAGGAGGGCTTCGGGCGGATCGTCTTCAACCAGCCCGAGAAGCGCAACGCCATGTCGGTGGAGATGTGGGACGGCATGGGCGCCGCGCTCGACGCCTTCGCCGACGACGACGGCGTGCGCTGCGTGGTGCTCCAGGGCGCGGGCGACAAGGCCTTCGTCTCCGGCGCCGACATCAGCCAGTTCGAGCAGCGCCGCTCGGACGCCAATGCGCAGAAGGAATACGATCGCCTGACCTCCGGCGGGCGGGCCAAGCTCGCCGGGTTCCGCAAGCCGGTCATCGCCCAGATCCGCGGCTTCTGCATGGGCGGCGGCCTCGGCATCGCGATGTCGGCGGACATCCGCATCGCGTCGGAGGACTCCCAGTTCGGCATCCCCGCGGCGAAGCTCGGCATCGCCTACGGCTTCGACATGGTGCGCAACCTCGTCGCCCTGGTGGGGCCGGCGCACGCCCACATGATCCTGATGACGGGCGAGCGCCTCAACGCGCGCGAGGCGGAACGGATCGGCCTCGTCAACAAGGTCGTGCCGGTGGACCAGCTCGACGCGACGGTGGCGAAGCTCGCCGCGACCATGGCGGGGAACGCCCCGCTCTCGCTCATCGCGAACAAACTCACGGTGCGGACCGTGCTGCGCGACCCGGAGGAGCGGAACATGGAGGCGATCCGGGCGGCGTATACTGCCTGCTTCGATTCCGCCGACTACCGGGAGGGCCGCCGGGCCTTCATGGAGAAGCGCAAGCCCGTCTTCACCGGGCGCTGAGACGCACCACCGGTGCACATCCCGCCCCTGCTGCGCTTGAGCCCCGGCCGCACCACTTCCGGCCGGGGCGGCGACCGGTTAGCATCAACGCAACAACCCGCCAACGACCCGGCCCCTGCCGGGCGGATTCGCGGGCACAGGATGGCTTCACACGCCTCGGGGAGCGGACGGTCCGAAACCGAATATGGACGCCAGTAGCAGCCTGAACATGGCGGCGCATGCCGTGGCGCCCGCCGCAGTGGCGCCTGTCGCCCCGGACGCCGCCCAGCCGTGCACCGGCAGCGGCGGCGACGATGGGGGGGATACGGAGTGCGCGCCGATCTCGCGCATCGTCGCGGAGGTCGCGGCGCATTGTCCCGGCGATCGCATCACCCTCGGCGAGATGGCGGAGGTGTTCGGCGACCGCGCCTTCGGCCTGCTGATCCTGCTGCTGCTGCTGCCGGCGCTGCTGCCCGGCCTCGCCTCGGTCTTCGGGACGCCGATCCTGATCCTCGGCATCCAGATGGGCCTCGGCATGCGCGTGCCGCGGCTGCCGGGCTTCATCCGCCAGATGAGCATCCGGCGCAGCGACCTGCTGCGGCTCAGCAGCGTCTCGTCGAACGCGCTCAAGCGCGTCGAGCGCTACGTGAAGCCCCGCCATGGCCTGTTCATCTCGCCCTTTGGCGACCGACTGGTCGGCTGGCTCAGCGCCTATGTCGCGATCATGCTGATCCTGCCCGGTCCGGGCACCAACGGACCTCCCGCCTTCGGCAACATCGTCATGGCGCTCGGCCTGGTCGAGCACGACAGCCGCGTGGTGGGGCTCGGCGTGGTGCTCACCGTGCTCGGCTGCGCCTTCGCCACCGCCGTGCTCGCGCTGATCTGCTGGTTCGGCTTCGAGGCGCTGCGCTGGCTGTTCTGAGCGGAGGGCCGAGGGAACGCGGATGGAGACCGGCGGAACCGGACAGCGCCTGTTCCTTGAGGATCTCGCCATCGGCCGGCGCTTCGCGGCCGGGCCGGTGCGGATCAGCGTGGAGGACATCCTCGCCTACGCCACGCGCTTCGATCCGCAGCCCTTCCACACCGACCCCACGACCACGGGGCATCCGGTGCTCGGCGGGCATTCCGCGAGCGGCTGGCACACCGCCTCGCTCACCATGCGCATGATCACCGAGGCGCTGCCGCTCGCCTGGGGCGTGGTGGGCGGCGGCGGCGAGATCGCCTGGCCGCGCCCGGTCCGCCCCGGCGACACGCTGCGGATCGAGGCAGAGGTGCTGGAGACCGGCCGCTCGCGCTCCC
>ERZ777003.3667-NODE-3667-length-14405-cov-6.570871_pt1 | contig 14405 bp, 19 predicted proteins | sample MGYA00374956_ERZ777003 | MGnify/ENA primary metagenome ERZ777003 (study PRJEB29302, sample SAMN06268252) | bioreactor metagenome | isolation source: Joint BioEnergy Institute, California, USA | place: USA:Joint BioEnergy Institute, California, USA | collected... | reverse complement strand
GCCGAGGGGCCAAACAGCAGGCACACCTGCGGCACGCGGCCCGAGAGCTTGACCGCGTTGTAGAAGATCCGCCCCGCGCCGCGGCGGCCGGGGAACATCTGGACCTGGTCCGTGATCCGCGCGCCCGCCGAGTCGACGAGGTAGATCATCGGGATCTCGAGCTTGAGCGCGCGCTCCTGGATGCGCAGGATCTTCTCGACGGTCTTCGGCCCCCAGGAGCCTGCCTTCACGGTCGGGTCGTTCGCCATCAGCGCGACCCGGCGGCCGCCCACGGTGGCCAGGCCGGTGACGACGCCATCGGCGCCGAGCCCCTCCTGCTCCCAGTTGGCGAGCAGAGCCTCCTCGGAGAACGAGTCCGGGTCGACGAGCCGCGCGACCCGGTCGCGCACAGGCATCTTGCCCTGCTCGACGGTCTTCTGACGGTGGTGCTCGGGGCCGCCGGCAAGCGCGGCCTCGACGGCTTCCTGGAAGCCGGTCCCCTCTCGCGTTTCGCTCACGCCGCGCAGTCTACGCGGGCACTACCTCGCGCCCGGACGCGGCGCGGAATCGCGCATCGCGGCGCGGCGATCGGTCCGCTCGCGCGCCGTCGGCGGGCGCCGCGGGGGCGGTGCTCCCGCCGAACGGCGGATCATCTCGGCCTCCTCGCGGGCGCGCTCGACGATCAGCGCGGCCTCGCGCTCCGCCTCGGCGCGCACCTGGGCGGCGGCCCGTTCGGCCTCGTGCAGGATCGCCGCGGTGCGATGCCCGACGCGCACTAGCTCCCGGCGCAGGACCTCGGCTCGCGCCGGGTCACCCTCGCCCGTCTCGAGCCAGCTCGCGAGCTGGTCGAGGAACGTCTCCACGGCCCGCTTGCTGTAGCCGCGGCGCGCCATCGGGAACGTCTTGCGCCGGATCCTGTCGATCGTCACGCGATCCATTGGCTACGCCTTCCCGGGCCGGGGCGTCCCTAACTGCGTACGGCCTCCTCGTCTGCGGCTTCGGACACTTCCTCGGGGCTCTCGACCCCCTCACCGCGCTCCAGCGGGTCGAGCTCCCGCGGGCTGGCGAACGGGTCCTTGCCCTCGGCGGGCGTGTGGGCCGCGGTCACCTCCTGGAGCCGGGTGGCGAGCTTGTTGGCGTCGGCGATGAGCGCGTCGCGCTGCGCGACGAGATCTGAGATCACGGCCTCGATCTCACGCCGGCGCCGCTTGCCGTCGTCGATGATCCGCCGCACCTTCTCCTCGGCCGCCTGGACGATCTCCTCGCCGCGCTGGGTCGCGAGCGCCTGCCTGCGCTCCGCGTCCGCATCCGCCGACTCGCGGGTCTTCGCCGCGTACTCGTCGGCCGCCGCGCGGGTGCGCTCCGCGTAGGCGTTCGCCTCCGAGTGCTGCTGCTCGGCGTAGCGGTCGGCGTCGGCGCGCACCTTCTCCGCGTAGGCGTCCGCCTCCGCTCGCGCCTTGGAGGTCTCCTCCTTCGCCGCGTCGACCATCGACGCGACCTCCCGCTCGGCGTCCGCCCGGAGCGCCTGCGCGGTGTCCTCCGCGGTCGCCAGGATCGAAGCGGTCTTCTGGCCGATTCGGTCGATCTCGCGCTTGATCACCTCGGCGCGCGCCTCGTCACCACCCCCCTGCTCGAGCCAGTCCGCAATCCGGCTCAGGTAAGCGTGCACCTGCTCAGGGTCATAGCCCTTGCGCACGAACGGGAACGTCGCCGACCTGATGCGATCGATCCGCGTCTCGTCCATCCTTGACCTCCAGTGGGTCCTCGCCTTCGACTGCCGGGGCCCCCACCCCACCCCGTCGCCTCAACGGGGTCGGCGGATCATAAGAGACTTCGAACGACTATTCAGGCCGGGCGGACATCTGTTGTGTCCGCTCCTCCGAGGCGATCTCGCGCGTCTCGTCCTCGCCCGGCCCCTCGTCGATGCCGGCGGCGCTGACGAGGCGGCGAAGCTCCTCGAGGATTCCCTTGCGGCGCTCCTCGAGATCCGAGATCACCTTCTCCACCTCGCCACGGCGCCGGTTGGCCTCCTCGACGATCTGCTTCGCGGAGCGTTCGGCCTTCTCGCGCGCCTGCGCCAGCGCCTCATCCGCCTCGCCGCGGACACGCTTCGCGTACTCGTCCGCCTCGGTCCGCACGCGCTGCGCGTACTCCTCGGCCTCGGTGCGAGCGGTCTCGAAGGCGGATTCGGCCTCGGCGTGGGCTTCCTGCGCGGCCGACTCGGCTTCGGCGCGCACCCGGCGCGCGTAGGAGTCGGCCTCCTCGCGGACCTCCTCGGCGTACTCCTCGGCGGTGGTGCGCAGCTTCTCGGCCTTGATGTTCGCGTCGGCGAGCTGCTGGCGGACCTGACGCTCCGCGCCCTCGCGCATCGTCTCCGCGGCGTCGTGCGCCTCGGTGAGGATCGCCGTGGTCTGCTCGCCGATCCGTTCGAGCTCACGGCGGACCTGACCCGACTCGGAGAGCGCGTGATCCCCCTCTTCGAGCCAATCGGCGAGCTCGTCGAGGAAGTGGTCGACATCCTGCCGCTCGTAGCCCTTGCGGGCGAGCGGGAAGCTCGCGCTGCGGATGCGATCGACGAGGTCGTGGTCCACGGTTACCTCCTGGTACCGGCGCTAGCCGCTCGGGAACTGGCGAGGGTAGCGCCGGTACCCGGGGCCGTCTAGACCGGCGGGTCTACTGGGACAGGCTTCTCACCGGAGTAGTCGTAGAACCCGCGCCCGCTCTTGCGCCCGTAGTGGCCGGCGTCCACGAGCTTGCGCAGGATCTCCGGGGCGCCCATGCGCTCCTCGCCGTAGTAGTCGAGCAGCACGTCGCCGATCGAGGCGAGCGTGTCGAGGCCGACGAAGTCGGAGAGCGTCAGCGGGCCCATCGGGTGCGAGGCGCCCGCGATCATGCCGGCGTCGATGTCGGCGATCGAGCCGACGCCCTGCTCGTAGGCGCGCATCGCGTCGAACAGGTACGGGACCAGGAGCCGGTTGACGATGAAGCCGCGGTTGTCGTTTGCGGCGACCGTGGTCTTGCCGAGTTTCTCGCCGAGGTCGAAGCCGACCTTGTAGGCCTCATCCGAGGTCTTCTCGGCCTTGACCACCTCGAGCAGCGGCATGACCTGGGCGGGGTTGAAGAAGTGGAGGCCGAGGAACTTCTCGGGGCGGCTCGTGGCCTCGGCCTGCTCGGCGACCGAGAGCGAGGAGGTGTTCGTGGCGAAGACCGCCTCGGGCTTCACGATGCCGTCGACCTCGCGCCACATCGCCAGCTTCGCGTCGAGGTCCTCGGTGATGGCCTCGATCACGAGATCGCAGTCGGCCAGGTCGGCGTAGTCGAGGGTCGGCGTGATCCGGCCGCGGATGGCGTCGGCGTCCGCCTGCTCGAGCTTGCCCTTCTCCACCGAGCGGGCGAGCTGCTTCTCGATCTTGCCGATGCCGGAGTCGAGGGCGCCCTGGTCGGCCTCGCGCACGACGACGTCCCAACCCGCCTGGGCACAGATCTGTGCGATGCCGTGGCCCATGAGGCCGCAACCGACCACTCCTACCTTCGCGATCTCCATCTGGATTCGTTCCTCCGTGTGTGGCGTTGTGAGCGGCGCCGGAGGCTACAGCGAGATGCGGAATCGGACCTCCAGCGGCGAGCCGAAGCTCGGGCGGCGCTGCGAGCCACCGTCCCGCTCGAACCCGAGCGACGCGTAGAAGGCGAGGTTCCGTTCGCTCCCGGCGAGCGTCCAGACGATCGCCTCGCGGAAGCCCGCCTCGCGCAGATGCTCGAGCGCGCCGTCGACGAGGCCGCGCCCCAGCCCGCTCCGCCACTTGTCCGGGTGTACGTAGAGGGCGATCACCTCCCCCTCGTCGGAGGGCGCGCCCTGATCCCGGCTTCGCCCGTAGAGAACGAGGCCGCGCACGACGCCTCCGCTTTCGGCGACGAGCAGCTCCCCGGCCTCCATCCCCGCCCGCTCGAGCCGCTCCTCGATCCGACGGGCGCTCCACGAGCGCTCGGGATCGACGTGCTCGGGGACGAGCCCGCGAAAGCCCTCCCGCCAGGCGGCAATGGCCGTCGCGGCCATCTCCGCCGCGTCGGACCGCGCCGCGGACCGGATCACGGCGTCCGCCGAAGCCACTCCTCAGGCGGCGCCCGCGGCTTCGAGCAGCGCGCGCATCCGCTCGGCGAGCGCGTGCATGCCGCTCATCGGCCGCACGAACACGACGAGCTCCTTGATCCGCCCGTCCGCGTCGAAGCGGAGCAGGTCGATCCCCTGCAGGGACCGCTCGCCCACGTCGGCCTCGAACATCAGCACCGCGGTGTCGCCGGTCTCGACCTGCTCGACGTAGCGGAAGTTCTCGAACACCTTGACGACGGCGCCGAGGATGACGAGCATCGCCTCACGGCCCTCGTAGGGCTTGAAGACGACCGGGCTGCGGAAGACGACGTCGTCCGTGAACAGGTCGCCGGCCGCGGCGAAGTCCTTGGACTCCGCCGCAGCGCGGAAGGCGTCGCTCCTCACTCGAGCGTCGCGTCGAGGGTGATCTCCGGAACGCCGGCGAGAGCCGCGGAGATCAGGCAGGCCTCCTTGGCCTCGTTCGCGATGCGCTCGAAATCGCCCGCCTCGATGCCCGACACCTTGCCGCGGGTGTGGATGTCGATCCGGCTGATCTCGAAACCGCCGCCGTCCTTTGGGGTCAGGTGGACGTCGGCATCGGTCGTCACCGACTCGGCGGTGTGGCCCGCGGCGTCGAGCATCGCCGCGAACTGCATCGAGTAGCACCCCGCCTGCGCGGCGGCGATCATCTCCTCCGGGTTGGTCCCTGCCCCCTCCTCGAAGCGCGAGCCGAAGGAGTACTGGCCGGTGAAGGCTCCGCCGCCGAGCGACATCTCACCGTTGCCCTCCTTGAGGGTTCCGTTCCAAACCGCGGTCGCCGTCCGTTTAGCCATAGCTCCTCCGATCGATTCCGTTGCCTACGACTTGGGCCCCCACTCCACCGGACCCGCGGTCAGCACGTGCGCGCCGAGCGGTCGTCCGAGGGTTTCCTGTGCCGCCCTCGAGGCAGCGATGAGCTTCTGGAGGTCGATACCCGTCGCAACACCCATCTCCTCGAGCATCGAGACGAGGTCCTCCGAGGAGATGTTCCCCGTCGCGCCCGGGGGGACCGGGCAGCCGCCGAGCTCGCCGAAGCTCGACTCGAACGAGTCCACGCCCTGCTCCAGCGCGGCGAGGGCGTTCGCGAGCCCCTGGCCGCGGGTGTTGTGGAAGTGCGCGGTGAGCTCGACCCCGCCGAGGCGTTCGCGTGCCGCGGCGAAGAACTCGCCGACCTGGCGCGGGTTCGCCATCCCGGTCGTGTCTCCGAACGCGACCTCCTCGCAGCCGGCGGCGGCCAGCCGCTCGGCGATCTCGAGCACCTTCTCGCGCGGGACCTCGCCCTCGTACGGACAGCCGAAGCTCGTCGAGATCACGCCCTCGCAGCGCAGTCCCTCCGCCCGCGCCCGCTCGATCACCCGCTCGAGCCCGGTGAGCGATTCCTCGATCGAGCGGTTGACGTTCTTGCGGTTGTGCGTCTCGGACGCCGAGAGGAAGAGGTTGACCTCGTCGAACCGGTCGCGGTGGGCGAGCGCCCGGTCGAGCCCCCGCTCGTTCGGAACCAGGACCGAGTAGGAGACGCCCTCGGGGCGCGGGATCTTCTGGAGCACCTCCTCGGCGTCGGCGAGCTGCGGGATCACGTCGGGGCGGACGAAAGAGGTGACCTCGAGCCGCCGCAGGCCCGTCTCGACGAGCATCCCGATCAGCCGGACCTTGTCGTCGGTGGCGATGATCTCCGGCTCGTTCTGGAAGCCGTCGCGGGGGCCGACCTCGCGGATCCGGACGCTTGTGGGGAGGTCGCTCATCTCCCTTCCAAGGCTAATCAGTCGCGCTTGACGCCCCCGACGTCGATCACCCGGCGCTCGTGGGTGCCGACGCCGATCGTGCGCTCGCCCTCGGTGACCTCGACGTCGAAGCGCAGTTTGCGCCCGTCGATGACCTCGCGCAGCGTGGACGTCACGGTGCAGGTGGCGCCCTCGACGGCCCCGGCGACGTGCTTCACGCAGACCTCGAACCCGACCGTCGCCTTGCCCTCCGGGAGCTGCTCGTAGGCGAGCATCGCGGAGCAGCGCTCCATCATCCCGATCATCCCCGGCGTCGAGAGGACGCTGATGCCGATCGTGCCGCCGACGTCGGTGACGAGCCGGCCCTCGACGGTGAACTCCTCCGTGCGGGCAAGACCGGGCTCGAGCGCCATGCTCACACCATCCCCAGCCCGCCGGAGACGCCGAGCGTCTCACCGGTCACGTACGACGCGTCGTCCGAGGCGAGGAACGCGACCGCCGCCGCAACCTCCTCGGGCTTGCCGAGCCGGCGCAGCTGTGTCGCGGACTTCATCGTCTCGACGATCTTCTCCCCGAACTCCCCGAACTCGAGCGCCTGCATCAGCAGGGGCGTCTCGATCGGGCCCGGCGCGATCGAGTTGGCCGTGATCCCGAAGCGCGCACCTTCGCGGGCGATCACCTTCATGAAGGCGATCACGCCGCCCTTCGCGGCCGAGTAGACAGCCGATCCCTTCGACCCGACGCGCCCGGCTTCGGACGAGATCGAGACGATCCGCCCGTAGCCCGCCTGCTGCATGCCGGGCAGCACCGCGTGGGTGCAGGCGAGCACGCCCTTCAGGTTCACCGCGAGCACCCGGTCCCACTGGCCGGGGTCCGTGTCGGCGAAGAACCCGAACTCGTCCGTACCGGCGTTGTTGACGAGGATCGCGAACGGCCCGTGCTCGGCGACGACGGCCTTCGCGGCTTCCGGATCGGCGACGTCGAGCTTCGCCGCGACCGCCCCGATCTCCGCCGCGACCTTGCCGGCGCCCTCCTCGTCGATGTCGCCGATGACGACGTCCGCACCCTCTGCGGCAAGCCGCGCAGCGATCGCCGCGCCGATCCCGCTGGCCCCACCGGTGACGAGAGCCTTGCGCCCCTCGAGCCTCATGCGGGCGGAGCATATTTAGACTCCTGCGCCCCATGGCTTCCCGCGGCGACGCAATCCCCATCATCGGCGGCACCGGCGCGCTCGGCTACGGGCTCGCGCTGCGCTGGGCGGCGGCCGGCAAGCCGGTCGTGATCGGGTCGCGCAGCGAGGAGCGCGCGGCGGAGGCTGCGCGCAAGATCGCCGAGACCCTGCCCGATGCCGAGGTCGAGGGGCTCTCGAACGACGCCGCCGCCAAGCAGGGGCCGATCGTCTTCCTCACGGTCCCCTTCCGCGCCCAATCGGAGAACCTGAACAACCTGCGCGAGGTGCTCGAGCCCGGGCAGGTGCTCGTCGACTGCACGGTGCCGCTCGCCGCCGCGGTCAGCGGCAAGGCGACCCGGTCGCTCGGGGTGTGGCAGGGCTCCGCGGCGCAGCAGGCACAGGAGATGGTCCCGGACGGAGTCGAGGTCGTCGCCGCCCTGCACACGGTCAGCGCGCCCACGCTTTCGAACCGCGCCGCCGACCTCGCGGAAGACGTGCTGCTGTGCGGCGACCGCAAGGTCACGAAGGGCAAGGTCGCCGCCTTGATCGAGGCGATCCCGGGCCTGCGGGCGGTGAACGCGGGCCAGCTCGAGATGGCGCGCATCGTCGAGCAGCTCACGCCGCTTCTGATCTCGATCAACGCGCGCTACAAGACGCACGCCGGGATCAGGATCACGGGCCTCCCCGACAAGCCGCATTGGGAGTAGCGCCGTGAACGTCGTCCTGCTCGCCGGAGGCACCGGGGGCGGGAAGCTCGCCGCGGGCCTCCAGGACGTCCTCGGCGAGGAACTCACCGTGGTCGTCAACACCGGCGACGACACGGAGCTCCACGGCCTCCACGTGAGCGTCGATCCGGACCTCGTCACGTTCTGGCTCGCCGACGTGATCGACCAGGAGCGCGGCTGGGGCTTTCGCGACGATGCCTTCGTCGTCCACGAGCACCTCCAGAAGCTCGGCGCGCCCGGCTGGTTCGGGCTGTCCGACCGCGACCTCGCGACGTCGCTCTACAGGACCCACTTCATCGCCGAGGGCGGCACGCTGACCGCCGCCCAGGCGCAGATCGCCCGCGCCCTGGGCGCCGTTGCACGCGTCCTGCCGATGTCCGAGGACAGGGTGCGGACGCGGGTGCGCACCGAGGCCGGGTGGCGCGAGCTCCAGGAGTTCCTGATCCTCGACCACGGCCAGGGCGAGGTCGCGGAGGTCGAGCTCGACGGGATCGCGTCGGCCAAGCCCACGCCCGAGGTGGTCGCGGCGCTCGAGACGGCGGAGATCATCGTGATCGCGCCCTCGAACCCCGTGATCTCGATCGGGCCGATCCTGGCCCTGCCCGGCGTGCGCGAGGCGATCGCAGCAAGCGGCGCACCGGTCGTCGCGGTGAGCCCGCTGGTCGGCGGGCGCTCGCTCAAGGGGCCCACGGAGACCTTTCTGCGGGCGCTGGGGCGCCCGGTCAGCGCGGCGGGCGTCGCCTCGCTCTACGCCGGACTGCTGCGCGGCATGGTCGCCGACCCCGACGACCCCGGACCGCCGCCGGAGGGCATCAGCCTGCTCTCGGTGCCGACCGTGATGAAGAACGCCCTCCAGCGCCGGCGGCTGGCGGAGGACGTGCTCGAGTTCGCCCAGGAGCTCCGCTAGCCGTGGACGCGACGGTGATCCTCCCGATCAAGCGGTTCGGGCGGGCGAAGCAGCGCCTGCTCGAGCGGCTCGACCGGCCCCAGCGCGCGGCGATCGTCAAGGCGATGCTGACCGACGTCCTCGTTGCCCTCGACCGAGCCGAGCGGGTGGAGCGCGTGATCGTCGTAAGCGGCGAGGGCCGCGCCGAGCGCCTCGCCCTGCGCCACTCGCAACGAACCACCACCCCGCTCGAGGTGATGGAGGACCCCGACGACAGCGGCCACTCCCAGGCCGCGACGCTCGGGATCATCCGGGCGCTCTCGCTCGGAGCGAAGTGCTCGGCCCTCTTGCCCGGCGATTGCCCGATGCTCGTTCCCGCGGAGCTCGACGCCGCGCTCGAGCGCATGCACGAGGGACGCGTCGCAGTGATCCCCGACCGCCACGGCACCGGCACCAACGGCCTCTTGATGTCTCCCCCCGATGCGATCGGCCCCGCGTTCGGCGAGGGCAGCCGCGAGCGCCACGCCGAGCGCGCCGAGCGCGCCGGGTTCGAGGTGGCGATCGAGGAGATCCCGTCGCTCGCGCTCGACCTGGACACGCCGGACGACCTCGCCGAGCTTGCCCGCGTGCTCGCGGCCGATCCCGATCGCGCGCCGGCGACCGCCGCCGAGTTCGCGGCTCAGGGCATCCGCGGGGATTGAGTTGACCGCGAGCGTGGAGATCGTCCCCGTTCCCGGCCTGCCGGAGGTGGTCGAAGGGGACGCCCTCGGCGCCCTGATCGCATCCGCGCTCGAGGGGGCGGGGCTCCGGCTCCGCGACGACGACGTCGTCTGCATCTCGCAGAAGGTCGTCTCGAAGGCCGAGGGCATGACGCGCGCGCTCGCCGAGGTGGAGCCGGGCGAGGAGGCCGCGCGGCTCGCCGCGGAGCTCGGGAAGGACCCGCGCCTGGTCGAGCTGATCCTGAGCGAGACGGCCCGCGTCGTGCGCGCGCAGCGCGGGGTCCTGATCACGGAGACCAACCACGGGCTCGTCTGCGCGAACGCAGGCATCGACTCCTCGAACGTCCCGGGCGAGGGAACGGTCACGCTCCTGCCCGTCGACCCGGACGCCTCGGCACGCCGGGTGCGGGCAGAGCTCGCGGACGCGACCGGGGCGCGACCCGCGGTGATCGTCGCCGACAGCTTCGGGCGCCCGTGGCGGGTCGGCCAGACGGAGGTGGCGATCGGGTGCGCGGGGCTCGAGCCGGTGGACGACTGGCGCGGGAGCCGCGACCGCGACGGCAGGGGCCTCGCCGCAACCGCGATCGCGATCGCGGACGAGCTCGCCGCGGCGGCCGACCTCGCCCGCGACAAGTCGTCCGGGACGCCGGTGGTGATCGTGCGGGGCGCAGGCAGGCACCGCATCGTTGCCGACGGGCCCGGCGCGGCGGCGCTCCGGCGCGCGGCGGACGCCGACCTCTTCCGCTGAGCCCTAGTGGATGTCCGCCAGGAAGGAGGCGAGCGCCTCGCTGCTCTTCCCGCCGAGCGGGTCGGGCGCGCCCTCCTCGGTGAACTCCGGCGGGTGGTAGGCCTCGCCCGGGCTCCCGCCGATCGCGATGACCTGGGCCGGCTCGTCCCCGGTGACGATCTTGCGGCGCTCGCCCTCGCCGACACGCGCCCATACGCCCGGCTCGAGCTCGTAGCGCTCGTCGCCGACGATCAGGGTCGCCCGGCCGCGAACCAGCGTGTAGACCTCCTCCTGGTGGTCGTGCGCCTGGTCGTGCTCGGGGTAGTCCTCGAAGTGCGGCGGGAGGTTCATCACCGCGAGGCCGAAGGAGCTGACGCCGAGCCCCGCGCGGACTCGCAGGAACCCGCCGCCGAAGATGGCCTCGAACTCATCGAGCCGTTTGACCGTGACGTCAGGCATCCGGATCTCCGTTGGACGCGGCCGGCAGGAGCACCGCCGCACCTCGAACCCTACCCCCGCGCAGGTCCGAAAGCGCACGGTTCGCGTCGTCGAGGGCGTAAGCGTTCACCTCGGTGTGGATCCCGGCGGCCGCCGCGGCGGGCAGGAAGAGGCGGCCGTCCTCCCGGGTCAGGTTCGCCACCGAGCGCAGGACGCGCTCGCCCCACAGGAGCTCGTAGGGGAACGACGGGATGTCGCTCATGTGGATGCCGGCGCAGACGACGGTGCCCCCGCGCTCGACCGCGGCGAGCGCCGCAGGCACGAGCGCACCGGCCGGAGCGAAGATGATCGCCGCGTCGAGCGGCTCGGGCGAGGGGCCGTCCGAAGGTCCCGCCCACTCGGCGCCGAGCTCGCGCGCAAACGCCGCCGCCTCCTCGTCGCCGCGGCGGACGAAGGCGAACACGCGGCGCCCCTCGTGGCGGGCGATCTGGCAGACGATGTGGGCGGACGCGCCGAACCCGTAGAGGCCGATGCGGTGCGCATCGCCCGCCATCCGCAGCGCCCGGTGCCCGATCAGCCCCGCGCACAGAAGGGGCGCGGCCTGGACGTCCTCGTACTCCTCCGGAAGCGGGAAGCAGAAGCGGGCGTCCGCGACCGCCTCCTCCGCGTAGCCGCCGTCGACGTTGTAGCCGGTGAAGCGGGCGCGGTCGCAGAGGTTCTCGCGGCCGGTGCGGCAGAACTCGCACTCCCCGCAGGTCCACGCGAGCCACGGGACGCCGACGCGGTCGCCGACCGCAAACCCCTCCACGCCCTCGCCGACCTCGAGCACGCGCCCGACGATCTGGTGGCCCGGGATCAGGGGGAGCTTGGGGTCGGGAAGCTCGCCGTCGACGACGTGCAGGTCGGTGCGGCACACACCGCACGCTGCCACCTCGATTCGCACCTCGCCGGGCCCCGGCGCCGGGGGATCGACGTCGGCGGCGGCGAGTGGGCTTCCTGGGCGCTCGAGGAGCATTGCCCGCATGCGCTCATGATTGCGAGTTCGCTCCGCGGGTCGCCCGAACGCCGCTCGCAGCTAACGTGGTGCGCGTGCTCGAACTCGACTCGCTGAGCAAGAGCTATGACGGGACGGTCGCGCTCGACGGGCTCTCCTTCGCCGTAGGAGAGGGTCAGGTCTTCGGCTTCGTCGGCCCGAACGGGGCCGGAAAGACGACCGCGATGCGCATCATCCTGGGCGTGCTGGCGGCAGACGCCGGCGAGGTGCGCTGGCGGAAGCGGCCGCTGGACCACGAGCTGCGCCGGCGAATCGGCTACATGCCCGAGGAGCGCGGGCTCTACCCGAAGATGCACGTGGCCGAGCAGCTCACCTACCTCGCCGAGGTCCACGGGGTGGCAACCGACGAGGCCCGCGCGAACACGGCGCGGTGGCTAGAGCGGCTGGGGATCGCCGACCGCGCCCATGACCGCGTGGAGGAGCTCTCGCTGGGAAATCAGCAGCGGGTCCAGCTGGCCGCGGCGCTCGTGCACGAGCCCGACCTCCTCGTTCTCGACGAGCCGTTCAGCGGCCTCGACCCCGTCGGCGTCGACGTGCTCTCCGAGGTCCTGCTGGACGTGACCCGGGAGCGCGGAGTGCCCGTGATCTTCTCGTCGCACCAGCTCGAACTGGTCGAGCGCCTGTGCGACGCGGTCGCGATCATCCGCAGCGGCAGGCTGGTTGCCTCGGGCCGGGTCGACGAGCTCCGCACGCGCGAGGCCGGGAACCGGTGGAAGGTCGAGGTCGACGGCGCCCCGGAGGACTGGGCCGATCGGCTCGACGGCGTGCACCACCTGGGCGACTCGAGCTACGAGCTCGACCCGGGCATCGATCCGCAAACGCTCCTGGCGGAGGCCCGGCGCGCGGGCGCCGTAAACCACTTCGCCCGCGAGGTACCGGGTCTCGCAGAGCTCTTCCGCGAGGTGATCGGCGCGGACGCCGGCAAGGACGGTGACTCGTGACGAACCGCCGCGCCATCTTCCTCACCGCCCGGCGCGAGGTGCGCGACCGGCTGCGCAGCCGCGCGTTCCTGATCGCCACCGGCCTGCAGGTCGCGGTCGTCCTCGTGATCGTGGCGGTCTCCGCGATCACCGGTGGTGACGACACGCAGAAGTACGACCTCGGCGTCGTCGGCGACCAGGAGGCGCTCGTCCAACAGGCACGCGCGCAAGCGCAGGCGTTCGACGTCGAGCTGACCGTGAAGCAGGTCGCCGACCGCGCGGACGCCGAGAAGCAAGTCGACGAGGGCAACCTCGACGCGGCGATCGACTCCGGCGAGCTGATCACGAGCGCGTCGACGGAGGACACCCTCGTCGCCCTGGTGCAGTCCGCGGCGCGGACGGCGACCGCGTCGGAGGAGCTGCGCGGCCACGGGCTCAGCACCGCGGAGACGGAGCGCGTCCTCAACCCGCCGCAGCTCGAGCGCGTCGAGGTGGGAGGCGGCGACGAGGGCCAGGGGCTCGCCTGGATCGCGGCGCTGCTCCTCTACATCGCGATCTTCTCCTACGGGGTCGCGGTCGCCACCGGCGTCGTCGAGGAGAAGAGCACCCGCGTGGTCGAGGTCATCCTCTCGGCGATCAGGCCCGTCCAGCTCCTCGCCGGCAAGGTGCTCGGCATCGGCCTCGTCGGCATCGTCCAGGTCCTCCTGATCGTCGCGGTCGGGCTCGGCGCCGCCCTTCCCCTCGACACGATCGACCTCCCGAGCAGCACCCCGACGCTCGCGATCCTGGTCGCGATCTACTTCCCGCTCGGCTACCTCCTCTACGCCTGCGCGTTCGCGGCGACCGGCTCCCTCGTCTCCCGCCAGGAGGACGTCCAGAGCGCCACCTCGCCCCTCTTCATCCTGCTCGTCGGCGGCTACATCCTCTCCTTCTCGGGAATCGGCACCCCCGACTCGACGGTCGCCGTCATCTGCACCTTCGTCCCCTTCTTCGCCCCGATGATCGCCCCCGCAAGGGCCGCCCAGGACGCCCTCCCCGCCTGGGAAGCCGCCCTCTCGATCGCCCTGATGCTCCTGGCGATAGCCGCCCTGATCTGGCTCGCCGCCCGCATCTACGAAAGGGCCGTCCTCCGCATGGGAGCCCCAATCCGCTGGCGGGAGGCGCTGAAGCTGGTCCGAACCCCGGCTAGCTGACGCCCAGCGCCGCCCGCAGCCTCTGGATCACACCGGCGGGGTCGTCATTGACCTGCCGCCCCGTCACGTGCATCACACTGAGCCCTGCCGCCGTGAGCCGAGCTCCCTTCAGGCGGTCGCGCTCAAACGCGACGCGCCCCGAGTGGCCGTCGTAGCCGTCGATCTCAACGACGAGGTTCGCGTCCCGGAACAGGAAGTCGACCTCGTAGCCGGCCACCCGGGCATTTGCCTCGAAACCGGCGATCCCCTCGCGCCGAAGCAATCGGAGAAAGGCGCGCTCTCCCCCGGATCGGGTTCGTTGTGGACCGCCGGGGAGGCCTAGAACCCGACGCAGCACCCTCGCTCCCCGCTTGCGCGGATTGCGTGTGAGCTGGTCCTGGAGCTCCGATCGGCGCGCGAGGCGTCGGTACTCCGCTTCGGCCACCAGGCTTCCAACTCCCCCTCTTCCAGGGAGGAAGAGAGATCGAGAAGGGTCCGGGGTGGACTGGTGACGGGAAGGCCATAGGTGCTGCGGATGTCGCGGCGGGTGAGCTCAGCGCGGTGGACGCGGATGCCGTCACGGTCCCGCGCCTTCCCCGGCGGCACCGTCACGCACACCGGTCCGCGAGGCGGGTACGGCGTCAGCCCCCAGAGCGAAGCGGCGCTCGCATGGGAGAGCACCGCATCACGGCGGAACACCAGGACGACGGCGGACTCCATCGCGTAACGGGCCGGGACCTTGTGACCGACGAGGTAGACGCCCGCGA
>ERZ777003.3665-NODE-3665-length-14421-cov-5.716901_pt1 | contig 14421 bp, 13 predicted proteins | sample MGYA00374956_ERZ777003 | MGnify/ENA primary metagenome ERZ777003 (study PRJEB29302, sample SAMN06268252) | bioreactor metagenome | isolation source: Joint BioEnergy Institute, California, USA | place: USA:Joint BioEnergy Institute, California, USA | collected... | reverse complement strand
GGCCCAGCGCCGCGAGCCGCAGGGCGCGCCCGCCTACGCGCGCGAGCACGCGCTTGGCCAACTGCTCGCCGTCTTCGTCCCTGAGGTGGTGCAGCCGCGCGTAGATCTCCAGCGCGCGGCCCGCCGGCAGGTTGTCCGCACGCGCGCGATCGATCAGCTCCAGCACGTGCGCGAAATGCACGTCCAGCAGCTTGGCGCGGGTGACCTCCGCCGCCACCTCGAGGCGGCGCCGGAGGTCCGGATTCAGCCTGGACAGCGGACGGCGATCCAACGTCGGTCGCTCCTGTTGGTGCCCCAGACCGGTTACGGACGGGGGCGGAGTGGCATGCGGAGCACTGGAGGCTGGGCAAGATTTGTTCTCCGGGGCGATCCTGCGGGTGGATTTCCGACCAATGGTGTGGAATTGCTCGAACTTTCGGTGCTGCCGCGCGCTCGGACTGGTCTCGGGCGAGGCGACTGCCGGCCAGGCGGTTTGGCACGAGCGGGCACCCTTCCGGCGGGATTTGAAAAAAGTTGCGCAGTCATGCGCAAACCGACCCCACGCCGTGCCGGGGCGCCTGCTCGTTGCCGTGGCGGGGGACCGACGGGTCTGACGATTGCGGTTTCCGGGAGGGATCTGCTGGGCCCCGGTCAAGGCTCGGGGCGGTGCATACCGTGGCTAACGTCCGACCTCTGCGGCCGGTAGGCAGCTAATCCACGCGCGAGGCTGCCAATAGCGTCTCTCAGCCTGGACCTACAGCGTCGCGGGCATGGAGCCCCACGGCCACGGGCGCTGCGGCTAGCGCGTTGCGGGCCGGAAGCTGGTACGCCGCTGCTCGCTCAAGCAGCAAGCCGTGGAGGGAGTCACGGACGGCGAACGGGCATGGACTCAGCTGGCGACGAGAGGTCGTCAGTTCGCCGTCCTCGCTCAGGGTTCACGCCCTTGCGGAGGGGCGAGGCGCTTCCGAGGATGATCGAGCTCATGCACACGCTCCCCCGGAGGCTCCCGTGCCAGTCCCCGACTACCAGAGCTTGATGCAACCCGTCCTGCTCGCTCTGAGCGACGGACACGAGCGAACCGTGCGGGAAATCCGCGACCTCGTGGCGGCACACATGGGGCTGTCTGACGGGGACCTGCGCGAGCTCGTGCCCAGCGGCCAGAAGCCACTGTTCCACGACCGCATCAGTTGGGCGATCACGTATTTGAAGCAGGCGGGCTTGCTCGATCGCCCGAGGCGGGGCGTTTACGTCATCACGGACCGCGGAGCCGAAGTCCTGCGGCGGCACCCGGACCGGGTCGACAACACCGTGCTGGAGCAGTTCCCGGAGTTCAGGGAATTCATCAACCGATCGAACGAATCCGCCCCGCGTCGCCGGGCATCCGAGGCACTCGAGGAAACCCAAACACCGGAAGAATCGCTGGAGGCGGCCTATAGTCGGCTCCGGTCCACCATCGGGACCGAGCTCCTTCAGCACGTAAAGAACGCCTCGCCCGAGTTCTTCGAGCGGTTGGTCGTTCAACTGCTGGTCGCGATGGGGTACGGCGGGTCACTCAAGGACGCTGGGGAGGCGATCGGCCGGTCCGGCGATGGCGGGATCGACGGCATCATCAAGGAGGACCGCCTCGGCCTGGATGTGATCCACGTGCAGGCGAAGCGCTGGAACGATCGGACGGTCGGGCGTCCGGACGTGCAGGCGTTTGCGGGGAGCCTCGACGGCGTGCAGGCGAAGAAGGGCATCTTCATCACCACGTCGAGCTTCTCAGCGGAAGCGAAGGAGTACGTCGACCGGATCGACAAGCGGATCGTGCTGATCGACGGCCAGCAGCTCGCATCGCTGATGTATGACTACGGCATCGGCGTCGCCACGACCGCGACCTACACGGTCAAACGGGTTGATCCCGACTACTTCGGCGAGGAATAGCGTTTCACGCCGCCTGAGCTCCGGCCCGAACTCCCACCCTGTATCAGGGCTGCTACCATGGCACGACTGAACATCGGAAACGTCCTCGAGTGCGCCTCCGTCGAGGAGTGGGAGGCGTGGCTGGAGCAGAACCACGCATCGGAGCGGGAGGTGTGGCTCCGGCTCGCCAAGAAAGGCAGCGGCGCGAAGACGGTTTCGCGCGCCGAGGCGCTCGAGGTGGCGCTCTGCTACGGCTGGATCGATGGCCAGGCCAGGTCGCAGGACGAGACGTACTGGCTCCAGCGGTTCACGCCGCGGACGCGCCGGAGCAAGTGGTCGAAGATCAACTGTGAGGCGGCCGAGGCGCTGATCCGTGCGGGAAGAATGAAGCCCGCGGGTCTCGCGGCGGTGGAGGCGGCGAAGGTCGACGGACGCTGGGCCGCTGCGTACGCGCCGCCCAGCAGGATCGAGGTCCCACCAGACCTCGCCGCGGCGCTCGAGAAGAACCCCAAGGCGGCGGAGTTCTTCCGGACGCTGGATTCGCGGAACCGCTACGCGATCCTCTATCGCATCCAGGATGCGAAGAAGCCAGAGACGCGGGCGCGGCGGATCGAGAAGTTCGTCGCCATGCTCGCGCGAGGCGAGAAGATCTACTGAGCCACGGGTGCGGAAGGGCTCGTATTCGCGCATGTATCGGCCGCGGCGTAGCGGTGCCGGGGCCCGGGCCGAACGGCGATCCTCGGGGCTGGCCCAAATCCTTGCGCTCGCGCGTTCCGATTAGGGAGGGGCGAGCCTCTGGCGGCGCAAGGAGGACACCGTGCGGCCGTATCTCGCCTTCATCGCAGCGGTGTGTGCGGCGTGCGCGGGTAGCGAGCCGACGGAGCCGTGCCGGGCGTGGGGGAGTTGTCTGCCGGGCAACCTGGTCGTCCGCTTCGAGATCCTGGATGATGTCTTCCCGCCGAGGCACGATCGGGCCGGCGCGCCGGCCTGGGGTCCGGGCGACACCATCGCGTTCCGGGTTGCGGTCGAGAACCAGACAACGGCGCCCGCAGAGAGCTTCACGTTCGAGGCGGGATTCGGGCCGGCTGGCGAACACACCGGAGAGGCGCGCCCGATCCAGCTCGAGCCGATGACGGTTCCGCGGCTCGAGCCCGGCCAACGCGTGCTGTTCACCGACACGGCGGTCGTGGCGCTCGAAATCCACGAGCCGCTGCTCCGGCTGGAGGTGAGCGGATCAGGAACCCCTACGAGACCCCGCTCCAGCCGTTCCGGATCGCGTGGTGCTGGCGCGACATCGACTGGTGCCCGGGCGGGTACGGGGAAGCGCCGTCTCCGACCCCGCTGGTTCCGCCGGGCGAGTCCCGCGCGTTCGAGATCCCGATGACGGTGGTGAACGGCAACGTGACGTGGTTCTGGGACGCCGTGCGTCGCCCGATGGTGCTCTGCACCGACGGCTCGCCAGCCGACCGCTGCGCCTGGCAGTTCAACCTGGAGGCGCTGCCGAACTTCGAGGCCGAGTGCACGGTGCTGACCATCGCGCCTGGCCAGCAGGTCACGGACGATGAAGCGGACTGTGACCGCTCGGGCTCCGTGTACCGGTTCACGGCCCGCGCCGGTGAGCGCTACCGCGTCGACGTCGCCGAGGGCTCGGCGTTCATCGTCGGCCCGGACGGAAAACCGGAGAACGAGCCGGGGCAGACGGAGATCGCGATTCCGAGGGATGGGGACTACTACGTTGTGCTGGACCAGCGCGGCGTCTCTCCCACCGTTACCTTCACGCCGGTTCGGCTCTAGCGCGGGCGTTGGCCACGGAGCTGCGGCGGGAACGGCTCATGAAGCTGCGGCGGCAGCAGTTCGCCGAGCATCAGCGCGGTCCGAGCTTCGTCGGGATTGCATCGTCACCAGGCGATTCCGTAGATTGAGCAATGTGGGCCCCGGCCGAAGAGCGATGAAGCAGGGGTTCCGCGAACCCGAACGCTGCACGCCGAGGACGCGCGGCGCATTCGACCCCCCAACAATGACCTGAGTCGGCGCGCGACGTGAGCGTCTCGTGCAGACCATGTCGTCCGCCCGAACTGTCGGTTTCCGTTTCGCAGAGGTGATCGTTCGCCGACCGGTGCCGCCCCGTTGACGACCGATCCGGGGTCCGCATCGATCACATGCGCTCCGACAACGCGGGTGCGGTCGACGCCCACCCACGAGCCGCCACGGTCCCGAGCGCCCGAGTGCTTCGCCTGATGTCCGCGAGACGGCGTCGCGCAGCCACGCACTGCAGCCGGGAGCGGCAACAGCCGCCCACAGCGATGCGATGCGCATGAGCAAGCACGCTCCGCGAGTGAGTATCGGGGTTCCCGTCTACAACGGCGCGCGGTACCTGGGAGAGGCGATCGAGAGTCTCCTCCGCCAGACCTACGAAGACATCGAGATCATCATCTCGGACAACGCCTCGACCGACGCGACCGAGGAGATCGCATCATCGTTCGCCGCCCGCGATCCCCGCGTCCGCTACGACCGGTTGCCGAAGAACATCGGAGCGGCCGCCAATTTCAACCGTGTGCTGGCGCTGGCGCGGGGCGAGTACTTCCGCTGGGCATCCGCAGATGACCTCTCGGCGCCCGAGTTCGTCGAGCGCTGCGTCGCCGTCCTGGACCGGCAACCCGACGTCGTGCAGGCCTACCCGCGAGCGAAGCTGATCGATGAGCACGGAGCCGTGATCGGAGAGTATCACGACAACCTGCACATCGTCGCGGAGCGGGCGAGCGACCGCTACATCCAGGTTCTCGAGCGCATCGGGCTGTGCAACGCGATCTACGGCGTCATGCGCACGTCAGTCCTCCGCAGGATGCCTCCCCTGGGCGCGTTCGAGGGCTCGGACATCCCCTGGCAGGCGGAGATCGCGTTGCACGGAAAGATCTGGGAGATCCCGGAGTACCTGTTCTTCCGCCGGATGCACCGCGACGCACAAAGCAGCATGTCGGCGGACGCGCGGCAGGTGCATTACGACCCGGCGAGCGCCGGCAAGCCCGTCATGCGCCACTGGAGGCATGCCGGCGCCCGGCTCGGCGCGGCGATCCGCGGCCCCGGCGACCTGTGGGACCGGGCGCGGCTCCTGGGGTTTCTCGCACGGGACGTCGTCTGGTCTCGCGACGCGTTCGCCCGCGAGCTCGTCGCGTATGCGCGCTGCACGCTCGCCGGCCGCCGCCGGCGGTCGCCGGCGCGGGGCTCATGAGCCGCGCGAGGACCCGCCGAGCGCGTGAACCCCGCGAGGGCTCACGGGGCGCCTCGACCCCGAGGACTCGCGGGGCGCCTGAACCGTTCGCCAGGACTTCAGGTCGGAGGGCGTCCAACCGAACGACGTCGCGCGAACGTAGCGGGGTCAGGTCCCGACGCGCGCGCGACGGCGCGGCTTCGGTGCACGCCTTCCGGTGATCGCCGGGGTCTCCGCCGGGACGTCCGCCCGGCCGCCGTGCGTCCGGACGGCCTGGAAGCGCGAAGCTAGCCGTCCGGTCAGCGCGCCTCGCTCGGGCGCGGTGAGCCCCACGAACCAAGCGCCGAGCAGCGCAGCGGGCAACGCCGCCGCGACCTGGAGGAAGAACCCGATGACGCCGGTGGCGGGCCAGTACAGATCAATGAGGAACGTCGCCACAGCAAACGGGATCATGGCGACGGCGGGTCGCAGCCACACTTCCCGAACGACCAGCGTTGGCGACACGCTCAGGGTGCGCCGCAGGGCGTAGGGAATGTAGACGAGGGACACGAGCAGATTCGGAACCGCCGCGCCCCACGCGACCCCGACGAGCCCGTAGGGCCCAACGAGAAGGACGCCGAGCAGGACGTTCGCGGCCGCCTCGGCGACCGCGGCCGGCACGAGAACGCGATGCCGGTGCAGGCCCATGAGCGTCGCCACGACGATGTGGGGCCCGACCGCGAACCAGAGCGCGATCCCGAGGATGAAAAGCACGCGGCCCGAGGGTTCCGCGTACTCCGGCCCCATCCACAGGCCAATGAAGGTGTCGCCCCGGAGCAGGAACGTGATCACGACGGGCAGCATCACCAATCCCGCGATGCGCCCCGCCGTGACGGGGATCCGGGCGAGCTGGGACGAGGAAATCGAGCGCTCGAGGGCGCTGATCCGCGGCGTGATGGTCTGGGAGATCCCGGCGACGAGCGCGCGTGCGTACTCGATCAGGTTCGCGGCGATCGCGTAGGCCGTGATCGCGCCGACGTGCATGAACCCGCCGATCACGAACGCGTACGCCCGCACCACGATCATGCCGGTGACCTGGAGCACCATGCTGTACGCGCTGAACCCCAGGAGCTGCCTGACATGACCCCGGTGCCACCCTTTGGCCGGAACCCGGAGCTGCGGGTACAGTCTGCGAACCAGGAAGACGGAGACGATCCCGGTGAGCAGGGAGCAGCTGAGCTGGATGAGTGACAGGGCAAGGATGCCTCCCCCCAGCTTCAGCGCGCTGTAGACCGAGATGGCCCGGAGGGCCTCCGCGGCGATGCTGATCCCACTGCTCAGGTCGAAGCGCTGGAGCGCCGTGATGACGCCCCCGTAGACGCCGCTCACGAGGGCGATCGCAATGTTGACGCCCAGGATGATCACGACCGCCTGCGCGACGTGGTGGAGATCCGCCGGGATCGTGAAGAATCTGGTGAGGCCGAACGCGATGACGACGCAGGCAATAATGGCGATGGCGCCAGCGACGGAAAACATGAAGAACGCCGCCGAGGCGATGTGGCTGGCCTCGCGGTGCTCGGCCCCGGCGTGCAGATTGGCGACGTAACGCATCACGGCGCCCCGGATGCCGAGATCCAGGAGGCCGAGATACCCTACCGTCGATCCAATCAGCACCCAGACCCCGTACGACGCATCGCCCAGGCTGCGGACGATGAACGGGGCAAGAACGAAGCCGACGACGGCGGAGAAAATGAACGCCGTCCAGTTCGCGATCACGTTACGGACGGGACTCGGCACAGCGCTCCTCCTCCGGTCCCCGTCCTGTCTCGGTCATCGTCATCGACATGACTTCAGCCATGGTCGCCCCTCACGGGTACAGCACCGCCTTCCGCATCTCGAACCCTTCCGCGTACCCGGCGGGCGAAGCGCACTCGATGCCGCGCAGGCGCATCAGCCCGAGGAACGTCTCCGGCGTGAACCAGCGCTTGCTGCGCTGGGACGCGAAGACCTCCATCAGGTGAGCGACCTTGGTCCGGCAGATTTCTTCGTCGAGCGGCACATACACGTTTGGCGTCTCGAGGTCGCCGTCGTACTTGGGGATCTCGTACTCGAGCACGAGGTGGTCGCGGAACGTGCTCCAGGTGAGTTCCGCGATCAGCCGGTGATCCTGGTGCCGGTCGCGCCCCCGATGCGTGAAGATCACGTCCGGAGCGGGCTCGTTCTTGAGCGACTCGAAGACTTCCTTGATCCGGGCTCCCTCGTAGGGAAAAAAACCGTCACGAAAGCGATGGACGTCGACGGCGGACTCCGCCGCGCCGCGCAGGAACAGCTCCGCGCTGCGCCGCGCCTCCTCTTCCCTCTCCGCCGAGCCGCTGAACACGATCCAGCGCACGGAGACATCGCTCCGGCTCGCGAGCAGGCGCAGGATCGTGCCGCCGCAGCCGATCTCGATGTCGTCGGAGTGGGCGCCGAGGCACAGAATGCGCAGCCCCTCGCCCCGCGGACGACGGAACGCGAGCTCGAGCATTTCCAGGCGCTCAGGTCTCGGTCGCCCGCAGGCGCTCGCGTTCCCGCCGGTCGACCCTGATCCGCGCGGTGAGCGGCGTCACCGCCGGGCGCGGCGTGGCGCGCTTCCACACGAACCACGGCGGGTTGCCCGAGTCATAGAGATCATCCAGCCGCTTCTTGTCCTTCGCCGTGTCCATCGGGAGCCAGAAGCCGTCGTACTTGTAAGCGACGAGCTCGCCGTCCGCGATCAAACGCTGGAACGGCTCATGGACGAGCTCCTCGCCGGGCCGGATGTAGTCGAAGATCTCCTGCCGGAACACGAAGAACCCGCCGTTCACGCGCAAGCCGGACTGGGCAATGTCGCGGAAGCCGGTGACGGTACCGTCCTCGCTGGCGGTCAGGAAGTGATAGCTCAGGTTCGGCTTCACCGCGATGAAGCTGGCGATCTTGCCACTCCGCTCCAGGTGCTCGATCTGGTCCGGGAGATGGAGGTCCGTCAGGCCATCGGCGTAGTTGGCGAGGAACATCTCCTCCCCCTCGAGGTACGGCTGCACCGCCAGCAGCCGCTCGCCGATGTTGGCGTTCAGGCCGGTATCGACGAAGGTGATCCGCCAATCCTCGATGTCGCTGTTGAGCAGCTCGCGGCGCCGACCGCCGTGCGAGAGGATGAAGTCGTTCGAGACGCACTCCTCGTAGTTGAGGAAGTACTGCTTGATGAGGTCGCCGCGATATCCCAGGCAGAGGATGAAGTCCTTGTGCCCGAAGTGGGCGTAATACTTCATCAGGTGCCAGAGGATCGGCCGGTAGCCGATCGGCACCATCGGCTTGGGAACGTTCTCGGCGTAATCGCGGAGGCGCATGCCCAGCCCCCCGCAGAACAGCACGACCTTCATGACTGCCCCTTTCTCCTCGTTCGAGCTCGTCCCTGAACGGCCCGTCCTCAGCGGACGGCCGCGGCCAGGGCCGGCCGGTTGGTTCGCCAGCGCAGGCTCTGGTCGAGTCGCCCTTCGCGCTGGAGTCGCTGGATATTCCGGATGCGGAAGTAACGGTGGCCGGCGAAGTCCTCCGGGGTCATGCCGTGACGGTCGAACGCGGCCACCAGCTCCTCCACGCCGCGCCTCACGGTCCACTGAGGCTTGTATTCGGGGAGCAGCGTCTCGAGCTTGCTGCAATCGACGCGATAGCTCCGCGGGTCCGGGCCGGCGCCTTCCGCGTACCGGATGCGGCTGCCGGGCACGAGCTCCTGCACCATGTCCGCGATCTCGCTGACCCGGTAGTTCTCGCTCGTCCGTCCGACGTTGAACGCCTGGTTGTGAATCAGCTCGCGCGGAGCGTGCAGGACCGCGATGAACGCGCGGGAGAAGTCCTCGACGTGGACCAGCGGCCTCCACGGCGTCCCGTCGCTCTGGATCAGGACCTCGCCCGTGGCGTAGGCGGCCGCGACGAGGTTGTTCACGACCACATCCAGCCGCAGCCGGGGCGAGACCCCGTACGCCGTCGCGTTCCGCATGAACGTCGGGCTGAAGTCGTCGGTCGCCAGACGGGCAACGTCCTGCTCCACCCGGACCTTGGAGACGCCGTACGGCGTGATGGGATTGAACGCCGCCTGCTCGTCCAGCATGTCCTCTCCGGCAACGCCGTAGAGGCTGCAGGACGAAGCGAAGATGAAGCGCGGCACGCCGGCCGACCTGGCGAGCTCGGCCAACCGCACGGATGCGCGGTGGTTGATCTCTTCCGTCAGGGCGGGGTTCATGCTGCCGAGCGGGTCGTTGCACAGCGCCGCGAGGTGAATGACCGCGTCGAAGCCGGCGAGGTCCTCGGCTCGGATGTCGCGGATGTCCTTTCGGATCGCGGGACGGCCCGGCGATTCGTCGCCGAACGTGCATTCACGGAACAGGTCGGTATCCAGGCCGACGACGTCGTGCCCCGCCTCGCGGAGCATTCGGCCCATGACGGAACCGACGTAGCCGTTCGACCCGGTGAGAAGAACTCGCATACGCGACACTCCGACGCTGGAGAAACGGATTCGATGGCTCATGTCGAGGCTCAGGGGGAACCGGCGACCGGCACCTCGGGAGCCCGGCGAGCGGGAGGGCCCTCCGGGAGCGAAGCCGCCGGCGGCTGGCGGACGGGCGCCGGCGCGCTCGACCCGCGGCCGGCCGCCCAGTCCAGGCCCTCCCGCCGCAGCTCGAGGAGGGGCATTTGTCGACGGACCGCGCGGATCGCCTCGGCGTCGAGCGTCGCGTGGACGACGCCTTCGTCGCCCCCGGCATCCGCCATGACAGTCCCATCCGGCGCGACGACGATCGAGCCGCCGTCGAACCGCGTACCATCCGTGGCCGTGCCCACGCGGTTGCAGAGCACGACGAACGTCTGGTTCTCGATCGCGCGCGCCCGGGCGAGGACGCGTTGGGCCTCGGCGCGAACCGCCGGCCACTCGGAGACGACCAGGAACAGCTCGGCGCGGTCCAGCGCGTCCGCGCGGTACATCTCCGGGAAGCGCAGGTCGAAGCAAATGCTGAGGCCGGCCCGCCAGCCGCAGATCGGCGCGACGACGCGCCGGTCCCCCGGCGACAGGTACCGGTCCTCGCCCATCGGCGCGAAGAGGTGCCCCTTGTCGTAGTGGATGGGCGCAGCGCCGGTCGGTGGTACGAGCCATAGCCGGTTGACCAGCGCGCCCCGCTCATCGCGCGAGATCATGCTCCCGGCGATGTACGCCCCGCGCTCGGCGGCCAGGCCGGCGAGGGACTCGACGATCGCGGGCGTCTCGCGGTCCGCCACGCGGGCCCAGGTGTCGTGCGCGTATCCCGTCGTCCAGAGCTCGGGGAGGACGTACAGGTCCGCGGAGTCGGCGCTGCGGATCGAGGCGGTGGCGTGCTCGAGGTTCGCCTCGGGCTCGCCGTCGCGGATCGCGAGCTGGACCAGCGCCACGCGGAGCCGACGGGCCGCGTCGTCTCCCCGGACCTCGGCGCCGGGCCAGGGCCCGCCATGGCAGGCAACGGTATTCCCGCGGCGAGGCTCCATTCACTCGTCCACCGAGACGCGCGCCTTCCTGCGCAGCGACCGTCGCGTCGGCCCGTCGCTGTTCCCGTCGCAGGCCGCGCCGGGCGTCGCGGGCGTGACAGGGCGGAGCAGCTCCGCCCGGACCAGGTCCTCCGCCGCGCGGCGCACGGTCGCGAACGGAATGTCCGCGCGCTCCGCGATGTCCAGCAGCGAGTGCTGCCCATCCGAGAAGTTCAGCACCCACAGCAACGCGAGCTCGTAGCCCGGGAGCTGCGCGCGTCCCGTGACGCCGCCGTAGAGCCCGCGGCGGCCGAGCTGCGGCTCGCACTTCGGGTTCAGGTTCTCGTAGACGCCGTCGTGCTCGAGGATCTCGACGACGGCCTGGCACGTCCGGAGCGTATCCGCCAGGGCCGCCGGCTCCACGAACTCCAGGTTGTCGGCCGAGGTGTGGTACTCGGGGAACTGCCCGTTCGGCGTCCGCATCAGGCACCCGACCGGCAGGTTGAACCCCGGCGAGCAGTACTGCCGCTCGTCGTAGCCGTAGGGGACGAAGTCCCGGATCGTGTACTCTCCGCCCGAGTGCCGCAGCACGTGCTCGACGGCCCGGTCGATCACGGCGTTGCCCCTGCGACTCCGCTTGTACGTGGGGTGGCCGCGATCGCCGACGCAGGAGAGGACCAGTCCGTGGCGGATGCGCGCGGTCGTGGCTTCATTGAGCGCGAGCCAGGTGATCGACCCGATCGTGCCGGGGATGAAGAGGAAGCGGTACGTGTACCGGAGCGATGCACCTGCGAGCGAGCGGGCCAGCGCCACCGCCACCGCGATCCCCGACAGGTTGTCGTTGGCGAGCGAGGGGTGGCAGCAATGGCAGGAGATCAGGACCTCCTCGTCCGTCCGGCCGCGGATGACGCATTCGCCGTAGGTCAGGCTGCCGGGCGCGAGGGTCGAATCGATGCAGACCTCGTACTCGCCTTCTGCGAGCGCATCGAGCTGCCGCTGCGACAGGCAGAACCCCCAGTCCTCCTTGTAGTACGTGGTCCGATACGGGACCCAGTCCGGCCGGTCCGGCAGGGTGTGGAGCCGCGGCCGCAGCTCTTCGAGCGTCATCCGCGCGCGGACGGGAACGCTATAGCTGACCACGTGGAGGTTGCAGCGACGGAAGTCGACCACCCGCGTGCCGCGTGCGTCCTTGATGTACGCGTCCCGGATGTTCCATTCATTCGGGACCGTCCAGTCGAACACCCGGGTCCCGCTCGGTACCTCATGGATCTCGAGCGGGATCTCCCGGGCGAGACGGGCGAGGGTCTGCCGGACGCCGTCGCCCGTGATGCTCCGGCAGATCGGATACAACTCCGCGATGAGCGCGTGCATCGCACGGCCGACGTCGAGATCCGCTTCGCTCATCTCGCGGGCACGTAGTCGGGGTACGAGGCGTCCCGATCGTGGAGGATCGGGTCCGGGATCGGCCACTCGATGCCGAACACCGGGTCGTTCCAGCGCACGCCGCGGGCGTGCTCCGGCGAATAGAACTCGGACATCTGGTACAGCACTTCGGTGTCGTCCTCGAGCGTCTGGAACCCGTGGGCGAAGCCCTTCGGGACGTAGAGCGCCTGCCGGTTCGTCGCGGAGAGAACGACGGCGAAGTGCTTCGTGTACGTCGGCGAGTCAGGGCGGAGGTCGATGATCACATCGTAAATGGCCCCGCGCACGCAACGGACGATCTTCACCTCCTCGCGCGGCGCCGCCTGGTAATGCATGCCCCGCAGCGTCCCGCGCCGGTGGTTGTGCGAGAGGTTGCACTGCACCAACCGGGTCTCGAGGCCGTGGGCCGCGAACTCCTCCACGCAGAAGATCCGCATGAACGAGCCGCGATGGTCTTCACGGGGCTCCGGCTCGATCAGCATCGCCCCAGGCAGCGGCGTCGGCGTGAAGATCACGGGTACACCGTCGTTGTTGGGATCGGCACCACGAACTGCCCGCCCCATTCCCGGATGTGCGCCATCTGCGCCATGATCTCGTCCTTCAGGTTCCACGGCAGGATGAGCACGTAATCCGGGCGGGTCTCGTCGATCTTCTCCGGCGCGTAGATCGGGATGTGGGTGCCGGGCAGGTACTTGCCCTGCTTGTACGGGTTCCGGTCCACGGTATAGTCGAGGAAGTCGGTCCCGATGCCGCAGTAGTTGAGGAGGGTGTTGCCCTTGCCCGGCGCGCCGTACCCGACCACCGTCTTCCCCTCTCGGCGGACGCGGATCAGGAACTCGAGGAGCCGTCGCTTGGTCTCCTTCACGCGCTCGCCGAACGAGCGGTAGTAGTCCAGGCTGAGCACGCCCGCCGCGCGCTCGCGCTCCGCGAGCGCGCGCACGTTCTCCGAGACCGGCTTCGAGCGGTCCTCCGCGTGCCGCGCGTAGATCCTGAGCGAGCCGCCGTGCGTGGGGAGCTCTTCCACGTCGAACAGGGTCAACCCGTGCGCCGCGAAGATCGTCTGGACGACGAGGAACGAGAAGTACGAGAAGTGCTCGTGGTAGATCGTATCGAACTGGTTCTCCTCGATCAGCCGCTCCAGGTGCGGGAACTCGATCGTGATGACGCCGCCGGGGGCCAGCAGGATCTTCAGCCCGCCCACGAAGTCGTTCAGGTCGTGGACCTGGGCCAGGACGTTCTTGCCGAAGAGGAGGTCCGCCCGGTATCCCTCCGCGACGAGCCGCCGCGCCAGATCGCGCCCGAAGAACTCGACGCGGGTCGGGATCCCCTTCTCGATGGCGACGCGCGCGACGTTCACCGCAGGCTCGATGCCCAGCGACGGGATGCCGCGCTGCACGAAGTACTGGAGCGCGTAGCCGTCGTTGCTCGCGACCTCGATCACCTGGCTGCGTGGGCCCAGACCAAAGCGCGAGACGACGTGGTCGCAGTACCGGCGGCAGTGCTCGAGCCAGCTCGTGGAGTAGGACGAGAAGTACGCGTACTCCCTGAAGATCTCTTCGCCGCTCACGTACTCCTGGAGCTGGACCAGGTAGCAGCGGCCGCACACGTACACGTGGAGCGGATAGAACGGCTCCATCTGATTGAGCTGCTCGCGCGAGATGTAGCTCTCGCAGAGCGGCGACATGCCGAGGTCGACGAACGTGTGCTGGAGCGGCGCGCCACAGAAGCGGCAGCGCGTACGGTCGACGGGCACGTAATCCGCGAAACGCGTGACACTCGCCTCGAGGGTCGTCGGGGACATGCGGCGTCCTGATCCTGTACTGTCGGATCGATCTCGGTTGAACCTTCGGAAAACGGGCTTGACGGATGGACCGATGAGGTAGGGTTCCACACCGTCATCGAGGGCAGCGCGGTACACGCGCAACGCGTCGTGGACGACCTCGATCGTCCGGTCGATGTCGTCGTCGCTGTGGGCGTAGCTGACGACGAACGACGGCGCGATCACGCCGCCCCGGATGAGCTCCTGCATGAACAGCGTGCGGAACGGCTGCGAGCGTTCGCCCGTGCTGTCCCGCGTGACGAAGATCAGGTTGCACGGCCGGCCGATGACCTCGAAGAAGCCCTCGACGCCCGCCGCCGTGATGGCCTGCTCGACGCCGCGGCGCAGGCGCTCGCCCTGCCGATACAGCGTCTCGATGACGGGCTCCTCGCGGTACACGCGCATGGTGGCGAGGGCGGCGGCGAGGCCCGTTGTGTCGGCGCCGTGCGTCGTCGAGAGCAGGAAGACGCGCTCGTGCGGGTGGTGCAGGCCGCCCCGCTCCATGATCTCGCGGCGACCGACCAGAGCCGAGACCGCGAAGCCGTTCCCCAGCGCCTTCCAGAAGGTCGAGAGGTCGGGAGATCATGGAGCGGGGCGGCCT
>ERZ777003.3664-NODE-3664-length-14422-cov-3.854180_pt1 | contig 14422 bp, 16 predicted proteins | sample MGYA00374956_ERZ777003 | MGnify/ENA primary metagenome ERZ777003 (study PRJEB29302, sample SAMN06268252) | bioreactor metagenome | isolation source: Joint BioEnergy Institute, California, USA | place: USA:Joint BioEnergy Institute, California, USA | collected... | reverse complement strand
GGAGCGCAAAAAGACGATACGTTTATTTGTCAGGGCTCCGCGTCTTTGCTAGATCAGCCTAGAACCATACACACAAAGAATTTTGTCTGTTGAAAGGATCGACCATGGCAGAAACACCTCCGATTTATGAAGGGGCCGTAGACCGCGGTTTAGAGGGCGTCGTTGCCTGCTCGACGGGAATTTCGTACATCGTCGACGCGACGCTGACGTACCGCGGATATACGATCGAAGACCTCGCCGCGAATTCGACGTTCGAAGAAACTGTCTTTTTGCTTTGGAACGATCGGTTACCGAATAAAGACGAACTCGAGAATTTCAAACGCGCGCTCTACGCGGAAATGAACCTCGACTCGAAGTTCGTGGCTTCGTTGAAAACCATTCCGACGCAAAACGTGCATCCGATGGCGTGGTTGCGCACGGCCGTCAGCCTCCTCGGCGTGTTCGACACCGAAGCGCAAGACTCTTCTTCGGAAGCCAATCGTCGTAAGGCGCTCCGTCTCACGGCGAAGATGCCGCTTCTTGTGACGGCTTTTGAGCGTATCCGGAAGGGGCAGGAATTGGTGGCGCCCAATCCTTCCAAGTCGATCGCGTGGAACTTCTTCTACACGCTGACCGGCCAGGAGCCCGATGAAGAAATCGTCAAGTACTTCGACGTGTGTCTGATCTTGCACGCTGACCACGAGCTGAACTGCTCGGCTTTCGCGGCCCGTGTGACAGCATCTTCGCTTTCTGACATGTACTCGGCGATCGTTTCGGCGATCAGCGCTCTCAAAGGTCCGCTCCACGGCGGCGCGAACGAGCAAGTGATGCTGATGCTGAAAGAGATCGGCAGCATGGAACGCGCGAAGACGTGGATCGAAGAAGCCCTTCAGAACAAACAAAAAGTCATGGGCTTCGGTCACCGCGTTTACAAAAACGGCGACCCGCGCGCGAAAATCCTGCGTGAGATGTCGGACAAACTCACGGCGAAGATGGGCCAGCACTACTGGTTCGAAATGTCCGATCTCATAGACGACGTCATGCAGTCGAAGAAGGGCTTGCTCCCCAACGTCGACTTCTATTCGGCGACCGTTTACTACTCGATGGGAATCCCGATCGATCTCTATACGCCGATTTTCGCGGCTTCGCGCGTGTCGGGCTGGATCGCCCACATTCTCGAGCAGTGGTCGAACAACCGGATTTACCGTCCGCGTGGCAAGTGGGTCGGCAAGTCCGGACTCAAGTGGGTCCCGCCGGCCGAGCGTTAAGAATTGAAACACAATGCGTAGAGTCCGCCCTGTTCGAAAGTTCGACATCCGGGGCGGACTTTTCTTTTTAGTCGGCCGGTATTCGCCCTACCGGCCGCGCCTTACCTCAGGTCTCAATTTCAGACGTGTCGAGCCCAAAAACTCCGGCTACTTCGAGCCGATAGGCTTTCGCACCAATGAGGGTGTTGGTGCAAAAGGGGCGTGGAATGCTCGACATCAATATTTACATCGCAAGCCGAACTGAAGAAGAGAACTTTATCGTCCGTCGCAAGTTCGACGTTCTGAAAGACGAGTTTGAAAACGTCCGGTTTGTCAGCCTGCATCCCCAAGGATTGGTTTACTCGGCTCAGGAGCGCATGACGGTGGTCGTGATCAATTTGCCGGAATGGAGCGCGAACGAAATGACCCATCTCTACGATCTCCGGATGCGGGGTTATATGGGACCTGTTCTCGTCATTGCCAAGACGAATGACAAAACCGTTATGCGGAAGCTCCTGGCGATGAAGGGAATCGTCCTTTTGGAAAAACCCTACGTTGATAAAGACCTCGTGGGCATCGTAAGAAAGATGCTTCTCGAAAGGGAGGTCGCCCAAAGGATTCACCGTCGTTACGACACCGAGGAGCAGGCAGAAATCGAACTTTGCGATACGAAAGACCGCTTCTTGACTTGGATGTACAACCTCTCGAAGGGCGGAGCTTATCTTGAGTTCCTCACGCCCGCTCCGGTTCGGGCGGGAGACCGCGTGCGGGTGACGATCGAGATCCGGAAGACTAAACGGGTCTTCACGGTTCCCGCGCGGGTCGTTTGGACGCGGCGGAACGGGCTCCGTGGAGGCGCGGCGGCCGGAATCGAGTTCATCGGCGCTCCCGATATCAGAAAGACGAGAATCGAAGAGTTTTAGGAGAAGCGATCGTGAGTTTGATGAAAAGCCGGCGGACCGACTCCCTCTTGATCGTGGAATTTTGCGATCCGGACACACGCAACAGTTTTAGTTTGCGGGCGGCTGAAGAACTCTACTCGCTTCTGCAAAAAGAGAGCGGGCGTTACTTGGGTCTCATCTTTACGGCCCAGGGGCGTGTATTCTGCTCCGGTGGAAATTTAGCTGATTACTCAGCTTTGACGGAAGCGGAAGAGGGGCAAAGGATCAACCGCCGTATCGCCGCAATACTGGATGACCTTTCGCGGCTTCCAGTTCCGACGGTTTGTGTGGTGCAAGGCGATTGTTTCGGCGGCGGATTGGAACTGATCAGCGCTTTTGACCTTATTCTTTCCGCTCCGCATGTTCTTTTCGGTTTTTGGCAAAGGAAGATCGGACTGAGCTATGGTTGGGGTGGAGGCGCGCGGCTTGAACGCCGCCTGGGTGAACACCGCGTGCGCCAACTTGCGCTGCGGGCGGTGAACTTCGGTGCGCATGAAGCGCGGCAAATCGGGCTGATCGACGGCGTTTGTCTTGAGAGTCGGCTTTTGACCGAAGCGACGGCGACGGTTTCGGCACTGGCGCGTTTGCCGAAGAGGCCCGTTGGCCCTTTGAAAACGCTTACCTCCGCCAATGAGCGCGAGACCTTCGAAAAGCTCTGGTGGAGTGATGAACACCGAGCCGTTTTAAATAGATTTCGCTCGTAGAACCGTTTATTTCGCTTTTGAGACCCGAGGTTCGGTTCTTGAATCCGGGTTTCGGATCTCAATTCTTGGACACCGGTTTCCTGAGTTTCGTTCAACTCAAAATTAAGCCCTCCATTTCACTTTCGCCGGCCGGCACGTCTTGAGCAGAAGGCCTCCGGCAACGAAAGGAGGAGGGCAATGAGAGCACTCAAAGTCAAAAAACTCAATCCGTGCACAAAATCGATCACGGTTCGAAATTAAGTGCTGTGGGAGGCACTTCGGTGCCTCCTCTTTCTTTGAGAGGTCGGTTGTGAACCCCACGCTTTGGCAATTGAATCCCGCTCTTTCAATCGAGTTTCATAAACGTGAACGTACGTTGCGGATTGGACTCATGAGTCCCAATTGTTACGAAATATCGGATCGGTCCGAGGCGCTTTTACGTTTGATCAGCTATCTCAAGAACGAAGGATGTGTTGAGAAAGAAAAGCTTTTGAACCAAATCGCCCTCCTATTCGACCATGAACCTGGCGATATCTTTCATGATCTTCTGGCTCTGAAGCTTCTTATTCCCGTAATTGATTTGGATTCCCGGTACGCGCGTCACGAACTCTACTACGGTTTTTCCGGAGCACCGACGAACATTCAAAAGCTTCTTGCGGAAAGGTCGGTCTTTTTGATCGGTGTGGGCGGAATCGGCTCGGCTTGCGCGATGCTTCTCGGCGCTGCCGGTATAGGAGAATTGATTTTAGCTGATCAGGACGAATTGGAACTGTCCAATTTAACGAGAGCGACTCTTTTCGAGCTGAGCGATCTCGGAAAGCCCAAGGTGGAGGCTGCCGCGAAGCGATTGGCGCTTCGGAATCCCAAGGTTCGCGTCCGGACGATTTCGTATTCGCTCAACGCGGAAACGCTTGCTCTCTTCGAAGGGGCGGCAGAGGCCGCGGATATGATGGTTTTATCAGGTGACAGCGGAGCCGAGGTTCACAGGCTCACTTATTTTTTATCGAAAAAGTACAACAAGCCGCTTTTGAACGCAGGCTATGTCGAGCATTGCGGAGTGATCGGCCCGCTCACTGTTGGTGCGAATGCGAAGCGAGAAAGCGAACTCGCCGACGAGTCAACGGACACGGTTCAAGTTAATCCAGGGTACAAAGCTGCGTCTTTCGGTCCGTTGAACTCTCTGGTTGCATCCATCGCGGCGAATGAAGTCATCCGGTATTTTGCTGGCCAAGATCTGCAAACTCTCAACAGGAGACTGGTGATCGACAGCTATCAGTACACCCAAAAATGGGAGAGCTTCGCGTGATGAGCGTTAAAGCTAGAGTCCTGGCCGTCGATAGCGTCTTTGAAGGTGGACGTATGTTCGTGGGCGCCGTTTCCGTCGCATACCTTTTGAAACTTGGGTATTCGCCTTCGGTTGTCTCCCTCTTGAAGATGGTTCAGGCCATCGTCGTTTTGTTGGGAGAATTTCCGAGTGGCGTGATCAGTGACTACTTCGGGAGGAAACGGAGTCTCTTATTTTCGGTGCTTGCTGGGGTTCTCGGTTTCTCGTGCTTCATGCACGCCGGCCATCTTTCGGTGTTGGTTCTCGGTGAAGCGTTTTTGGCTCTCTCACTCTGCTTGTGGTCAGGTTCTTATGAAGCGTGGGCGTTGGAAGTCGGCGAGGTCAAAAACGGGAATATCCAGGAGTTTTTCCACACGAACGGGAGTCTCAATCAGTTTGCGGTCTTAGTTTGCGGACTTCTTGGCGGCTTTCTCGCGGGTGAAGGGGGATTCTATATTCATGCCTACCTCGCGGCTCTGCTTTCTCTGGTTTTTCTTTTTCTTTTCTTGCTCTGGATGCCCGATGGCTCTTCGAGATACGGAAGAGAAGAGATGTCCGCGTCGGCTTCCGTTGTTAATTCGCTCCTGCTCGACGCGAGAACCTCAATATCTGCCGTCGGAAACTCGAAAGTTCTCCTTGAGTTGACGGCGCTTGCGGTCGCGATGCAGTTCGCAGTGCAGCCGATGCTGCACTACTGGCAGCCGTTGGTAGCGGGCGTGTTCGGTGAAAGCGGAATGGTGTTCGGGTTTTTCTTCGCTGTGTTCTGTGGCGGATCTGCACTCGTGAGCTGGATTTTTAGAAAAACTCGCGTTGAGAGGATGATTGGGTTAGTTATCGTTTGGACTCTTGGGCTTTCCCTTGTGGGCGTGAGCGAGCAGAGGGTGTCGGTCGCCATTAGCTTGGTGCTGGCGCAAGTGTCGTATTTTTTCTTAAGGTCGATTTTCAATGGTCATGTGGCGGCGCATGCCCCGCCTGAACATCGGGCCAGCGTGCTCAGTTTCGTAAGTTTAGTTTCTCGAGGCGGAATGCTGGCGGCTCTTCTCTTTACGAGCTTACTCCTGGAATTTACGTATGAGGGGGAAGAGGGTATGCGGCTGTTATATCTCGTTGTGCCTTTGATAGCCGCTGGAGGCCTTCTTTCGGCTTTACTGCTGGGGGAATGCAAAGCGAATCTGAATAAGAGCTTGAAAACGAGAGGTCCAGAATGCAACTGAGGCGATTGAGACCGGAAGACAAAGAAACTTTTTATGCGGCGGTTCGTGCTTTTCCGGATGAGGAAGGATTCCAGTTCATTCCGATGCTCGATCCTTTGAAATTGAGCTTCGAAGAGCTGTTGAAGAAGTTGGAGGACCTAGAGTCGGATGACCGTCTTACGGAAGGCATTGTTCCCGGCTTTCTTTTGTTTGCGTTTAATGAAGACGGTGAGATTGTCGGCCGATGTTCAATTCGTTTCCGTTTAAATGAGTATCTTGAGAAATATGCGGGCCATATCGGTTACGGAGTCGTGCCGAAATTTCGTCGGCAAGGGTACGCGACACGCATCTTAAAAGAGGCTTTGCGGATCTGCCGGGAAGAACTCACGTTAAAGCGCGTTCTGATCACCTGCGACGACGACAACGTCGGGTCGATCAAGACGATTGAGAACAATGGCATCCGCGAGTTCACGACGTACATGAATGAAAAAATGACCGTCCCCAAAAGGCACTATTGGGTCGACCTATAGAACTTCAAAATCAAAGTAGTGGTCTTTGAACGGTTCGTCTTTCAGTACGAAATGCCACCACTCAAGTTCGTAGTTGACGAAGCCGTGCTTCTCCATCGCGGATTTGAGTAGACGACGATTCTTGCGAGCTTTCTCGGAGATTTTTGACGAGTCGGTGTGCGAAAGCTCGCTGAAGCAGTCGAACGCCGTACCCATATCGAGCTGGCCTGTCGACTCGGTTCCTTTCGTTGTCCGGCAGTCCATAAAATGTTCTCTAAAGCGCAGGTTCCCTTCGGCAGCAGTTGGGATTGCATCCTTTTTAACGAGGGTGAGGTCGACGACGCTTCCACGAGAATGTCCCGATTTGCTGGCGATGTACCCTCTTTTAATAAGTAGTTTTCTTTCTTCGGCCGGGTAAAAGAAGGCTTTGGTTGTTGAGTCCGGCCCCTTTTCCGTCCACTTGACGAAAGCGTCGACGGCGCGTTGCGGACGGTAGCAATCGAAGACGAGGAGCGAATAACCTTGCTTTGAAACCTCTTCCTGCACTTTCGCGAGAGCTGTCGCCGCTTCGCGGGTCAGATAACAACGGTTGGAGTGGTAACCGGGAACCGGCTGACCGTAGAAATTCCACGCAGTCGCATAACGTATTTCGATTTGGATATCCGGAGCGACGGAGGCAAGATCGACAAAGCCGTCAGGAATCGCAGGCTTCGTGATCGGCGGCGCCGACCGGGGCATGGTCACGCACGCTGCGAAGGTGAAAAGGATGAGGCCGAGTTTCACGAAAGTTCTCACGTTTCGCGAGGTCATTTGTTCCTCTACTTGCCGGGTTTTAAAATCAATTTAAACAAGAATTAGGTCGGGCGCAAAAGGAGCTTCTCGCGTAAGGGCGCGGTGTCTTCGTTTCACATCGCTAGAACTCCCCGTGGTTGCCGCCGTTTGGCGGCCGTGTCTAGGAAGTAGACAGGCTGAGAAGGATACAGACGACGGTTGCGTCTCTCGTGCTTGGCACGAACTCTGCTCTAAGACCTCGTAGGTATTCCAGTGCCTTGCGTAGGGTGAGGCATTGGCAACCGGAAAAGAGGTGCCGAAATGAACAAGAAACTCTTACTCGGCGGCATATTGGGACTGTTTTTGGCGACGTTCGTAGCCTGCGGAAACAAGGAAGAGCGGAAGGGTGAGACGGAGATGTCCGCGAACTGCTTCCTGCTCCAGACGAATCCCTACGCCTACACCGCGGCGTACGGGCAATGTAACTTCAATTACGGAGTTCATCCAGGCTTCAGCAACGTGCGCAACCACTCCGCAGGAGTTGGTTTGGGGTCCGAGCTGTTTATTCCGATTTGCTCGAGCGGAAAACTCGTGTATTCGCCCAGCAAAGGACTCGGCTGCGTCTCCAATAACCAAGTCTATTTGGGCTTGAGCGGACAACCGGTTTACTACATGTATAACCCGTCGTCGAACACGTTCGTTCCGTCTTCGGTTCAAGGATTGTATCCGCCGAACACAGGCGCGAGCGTGCCGCCGGTCTTGCGGGTTTGCGATGATTCCGAGCCGTGCCCGGACGGCCAGTCTTGCCGTTCGCCGTTCGGTCCGTATGTGTCGAGTGCAATCGGAATTTGCTACTTCTGAGGAGTTGACCAATACACTTTCGAGTTCCGCCGCCTTGCTCGGGCGGCGGACTTTTTTTAGGCCATTTCGACGAGTTCGCGGATCATCTTACGGATGCCCGTGAAGACTTCAAAAGGTTTCGCTTCGTACATATAAGCCGGAGTCGTCAAAACTTTATGATCGCGGTCGCTCACGTAATCCGTGACCGGGCAATTGACGTGGCGAGCTCCGGTTTTCTCGATTTCAGCGGCCGTTCCCTCATCGTTTCCGATGGTGACGTTCACACCTTTCGAGCCGAGAGTTTTCGCGATCAATGTGGGAGCGATGCAGATCGCACCGATCGGTTTTGCGGCTTTATGGAACTCGTTAATGACACGCGTGACCTCGGGGTGAACGCTGGCGTTCGCACCGTCGGTCGCCCAGCTCGAAAGAACTTTCGCGGCCCCGAATCCCCCCGGGAAGACCAGGGCGTCGAAGTCCTTCTCCTTTAACTCGCGCAAATTCTGGATTTCGCTTCTGGCGATGCGGGCCGCTTCCGTCAAAGCGTTGCGGGCCTCTGTAGTTGGACTTTTCTTGATATGGTCGACCGCTTTGATTTCAACATCAGGCGCGAAGCATGAGTACTGGGCGCCGGCTTCGGAAAGGGCGATCAAGGTGCTGACGGCTTCAGTGATCTCCGCGCCGTCGAGATATCCGCAGCCGGAAAGGACAACGGCGACTTTCTTGGTGACCGCGTTCATGGCTCAACCTCCTTCGGTTTTCGATTCGGAACGATCTTGCCAAAGAAGGCGGAGGGACAGCAAGGCTCAGGGCGTTGGCGTCGGATTCGGCTCGGCCTCGTAGGTGAAATCGACGACTTCTTGGCACTCGGTGACGAGAGTTTCAAGATCGCCGTCTCCGAGGGGCATCATCTGAGTGAGACAACTTTTGAAAAGGCCTGGAATGTAAAAGAAGATTGGAGCCATGTTAAATCCGCTGATTTGGGGAATATCCGGGCTCGTGACATATTCGAGCCGCGTGAGACTCCCGTGCGGCGAGTCCCAATAAACGAGATCGAAACTTACGTGTCGGTAGGTGAGTTCGCAGTTGGGGATCCCGAGACAGTTCGGATTCCCTTGGGGGCGCGCGCGAACCGCTTCGGGAGCTGGACCGCGCGTTTCCCACTCTCTTAAGTAGTGGAAGGTGACGCGCACCGGTTCATCAGACGTGAGCTTCAGGGTCGGAAGCGCTTTCGGCGTGACAGCGTCCGTTGAAGCGCACGAGCCGCTCGACGATGTTTGGAATGGAAGTTCGAGTTCGCGTGTCAGCAGGTCACTCGTTCCGTCTTGTTTATGGGTGTAGCGTTTTTCGACGATGTGGAAGGTCGTGATGCATTCGGACTCCACACGTCGGACCACGGTGTGGCCGGTGTCAGCGGAGTGAAAAATGAGCTGGCCGCCCGCGATCGTGTCCGTGGTTCGAAAGTGCACAAAGGCCCCGACTTTCGTCTGAAGAGGATCGGAGTCGCGGTAGAGGTTTTCCATCGCCCGGTAAATTTCCTCAACGGAGACTTCGGGGCCGTAGTCTGGCGCCACCGGCCCGTCATCGAGGTCGCAGGACGCAAGTGCGAGAAAGAGGGTGAGGAAGAAGGCGGCCCGCACCGTCGGTTTCATATCGAGTCCCACCCCCAAATCCACATTTGAACGGGGAGGATTTTTTCAAGCGTGGCGCCGGCCGCTCCGAAGTTGTGGATCTCCGGCGGTTTTTGCGGTCCGAAGACAAGTCGGACGATATCGCGCTCGTTCTCGGTTTCGAACGACTGGTATTTGACGGAGATTACGAAGCGGTTTTCCCGCTTTTCGATCGAGAAGTCGCCCACGCCGAGGTAACGGGCGTGGCGCTGGATCTTCGCGAACAAGCTTTCGAAGTTGAGAATCTTGATCATACCGAGATAGCCGTGATTGACGGCGACCCCGTGACTCGTGAAGTGCCGGATGAGGTTCTGCGAATGGCGGGGAGCGATGACAGTGATCGGGCGCCCTTGTGTCCGGCGGATGTGCGCGAACAACGGTATGAGAGCGGAAACGCCGCCGCCCCATTCGTGGATGTAGCCGTTGAGGTCGGCTCCTTTTCCTTCAATCGCGTAGGCCCGCAATTGGCCGTCGCTTCCCCAAGCGGTGTAAATGCGGCTATTTGGAATTTGTAGGTATTTCCGGATATCTTCGAGCGTGCGGACCGTTGTAACCGTGTGTTGGTTATAGAGACGCTGAATCGCTTCCGCGGAGACTTTGTTCCCTTCAATGATTTTCAAGTTCTGATCGGAGATGGGGATTTCGTGATCCAGCAGAAGGCTGATTTCCGTCCCGGCCAGTTCAAAGCCGAACCGGCGGTAAAAGTCGTAAATATTGGTCCAAAGAATCGCGAAATCGCAGCCCAGAGACTGTGCAGCTTCAAGACAGCTTTGAATGGTCTTCGTGCTTAACCCCTCGTTTCGACGGCCGGTTGACGTAACCACGCTTCCGATTCCCGCGACTTTTAAGACCGCCGAAGGGGTTTTGATGATCATCGGGCGGAAGACCGCGTGCGAGACCACTTGATCGCGTTCGGTGATGATTCGAATATTGTTGAGATTGGATTCGCTGAAGGCGATTGGATACTCTGAGGCGATTGACCAGCTCTCGTTCGGTCTCAGCTGCGAATCCAGAAACTTCACGACATTCGGAAATTCGGACTCATGAGGAGGACGTGGACCTTCCATGGCACCTCCCGACTCGGCCGCGGGACCGATTGTATCGGTATCTCCCTCCTGCGCGGCGCTTCACCTTGTTTTGAGTTTATATGAAGCATGGACGGTGAGGTGAGTCCGGGAGAAGCGATTCGGCCAAAGGTCGAGTCGGGCCCGTCGTTGACCTCGACCGAGGCATAGGGGAGGATGAGGCATGCTCATCGCCTTCGTGGAAAGTATCAAATATTCCGGCCATCTTTTGCCGATCGCGTTTTTACGCATTTTCCTGGGCTACTATTACTTTAACCAGGCCCTCATGCGGCTTCGGGGCGATTTCCTCACTCACGCTTATTTGGCGGAGGACATTCGGGCTTTTCTCCCTCGCAGCACGGCACCCGAGTGGTACAAAGCCTTTTTGGAAGCAGTCGCTATCCCGAATTGGCAATACGTTGCCGGGGTTGTCGTAGCTCTGCAGATGGCGATCGGCATTTCATACATCATCGGCTACATGGTCCGGCCCTTCGCACTCATCGCGCTGGCGCTCGTTGTCGCGACTCTCTTCGCCGTCGGACCCGGAGCGTGCGAGTCGTTGGTCACTTTCTTAACCGTTTTGCATTTTACGATTGGATGGATGGGAGCCGGCCGTTGCCTGGGTGTTGACTACTACTTTTATAAACGTCGGCGCGGTATCTGGTGGTAAATGGGTGGGGTGTCTATGGGCGAAGGAGTCAAGCGGTCGGCGTTGCGGGCTTTGCCAATTCTCGTCGCGCTCGTGGCTGTCGTGGCCGCGTTGGTTTACTTACTCAACGATCTGAAAGGAACCTCATCTGAGAAAAAACTTCGCGTGGTCGCCTATTCGTCTTTTATCAGTTCCTGGGGGCCGGGGCCTGAGATCGGCTCGCGTTTTAAAGAGAAGACCGGAATTGAGGTTGAGTTCCAAGACGGCGGCGACGCAGGTCTGCTTTTGAAAAAGCTCGAGCTCTTCCCCGCGGATGTCGTGATCGGTTTTGACCAAGCGACGGTTGCGGATGCGGCGCAAGCGAGACCATGGAAAAAGCTGAACGAGAAAGTGACGGCGGACATCGTCGGTGAGCTTCAGCCGCGCGTCGGACGCTGGATGGAAGAAGGCTTCGTGCCCTACGACTGGGCTCCGATGGCGTTCATTTACCGCGAAGGTGAAATCGAGCCGCCGCAATCGCTGGACGACTTGCTCGACGAACGCTTCCGCGGTGCGATCGCGCTTCAAGACCCGCGCATGAGCACGCCCGGGCTTCAGTTTCTGTTGTGGGTCGTCGGTGAATACGGCATGGACGACGGCTTTAAATTCCTGGAGCGCCTGAAATCCAATGTACACTCGGTGAGCGAAGGGTGGTCGGCTTCGTACGGTCTTTTCACCAAGAGGCAGGCGAAGATGGTGTTTTCGTATCTGACGTCGCCGCTCTACCACATCCTCGAAGAGAATGATCGCAGTTACAAAGCGGCGATTTTCAGAGGCGGCCATGTCACGCAGGTTGAATTCGTCGGTGTGCCGGAAAGCTGCAAGCAGTGTGAAGACGCCGAGAAGTTCGTGAACTTCATGCTTGAGCCGGAAATTCAAGCGGTGATCATGCGGAAGAACTTCATGTTGCCGGTCGTGAAAGGGGTGGCTGAAGGCGTCTTCGCCGAGTTACCGGCCTCGATCGGCGTCATGGACTTCGACAAGCAGGCCGAATTGATGAAACAGAAAGACGAACTCTTCTCACGCTGGCAAAGTCTCGGATGGTAAGTCAGAGGCGTCATTCATTCCAGATCGAGAGGTCTCGGGTTTTTCTCGGAACTCTTTCAGCGCTCGCCCTTTTTTTTCCCTTTATAGTCATTATCGCGAACAATCTTTCTTTCCGGATCCCTCTCACTTCGGAAGTCGGTTGGGTTATCAGCGTGACGGCCCTGCAGGCTGCTTTGAGCGCGATTTTCTCGATCGCGTTTGGCTTGATCGGGGCTTTCGGGCTCTTGGCGCTCGATGGTCGTCTTTCGCGCTTCGCGGAAGGAGTGGCCCTTTTGCCCAACGCCGGGCCTGTGATTCTCTTATTGCTCTCGGTGATGAAGCTTTTCCCTTGGGCTCGAGGTCTTACGGGAATTATCTTCGTTCACGTTCTTTTGAACGCCGGACTACTCAGCGTCGTTTTCGCGGAGGTCATTCGCACGAAGCTTTGCGGTTACGCGGAACTCGCTTGGGTGGAAGGCGCAACCGCGCGCCAGTTTTTCCGAAGGGTGGCGCTTCCGCTTTTAAAACCCGACCTCCTTTTGGCTTTCTTATTCGTGTTCGTCCTCTGCTTCGCGAGCTTCTCCGTTCCACTCGCACTTGGCGGATCCCGGGCTTCCACGATCGAAGTTCTGATTTATCAGAAAATTCGGGTGAGCGGAGAGTGGACGGCAGCGATCGGTCTGGCGTTGTTGCAGACTCTGACTTTGATTGCGTTCTCATTTGTTTTGGGGCGCATGCGGAACGAGACAGCTGCGCCGACTTTTAGGCGTATCCCATTCTTGATTTGGAAACCGGGTCTTATTGTCCCATTATTCGCCTCCTTGATTCTGGTGATCGGGCTGCTTGAGGGGGTCATAGCCGGAGCGCGGCGGGCTTTCGCACTTCCCCCGTTGATGGCGCAGCTGCCGTCGTTACTTGCGGGTTCCGTTCTTGTCGGTTTTCTGGCCGGTTTGTTCACCGTTGTTTTCTTGCTTCTTATCGCTTACGTACGGCCGCAGGGGCTTTTCCGGAAGATCGTCACGGCTTACGCAGCCCCGAGTTCGGTGCTGGTGGGCTTTTCCCTTCTCATCGTTTGGCGCGACCTGGGGTTTGCCAGCTACGTGAAAATCGCGTTGGCGATGACGCTTGTCACGGTACCATCGTTTTTGCGTTTCCGTTGGACGGCCCTCCTTGATTCGCTTGAAGGGCAAGTGACGATCGCGCGTACGTTTGGCGCCGGCCCGGGCCTGGTTTTTCGGAAAATCGTGCTGCCACAAGTGATCCGTCCGGCCTTTTTTCTCGGAGGACTTTGCGGCTTATGGGCCTGGGGCGATTTTTCGCTTTCGGGAGTCGTCGCGGAGCGCACGATGACCGTCGCGATGGCGGTCAACGGGCTTATGGAATCTTATCGTCTCGACATCGCGACCTTTCTCGTTTGGTTCGTCATTCTGGGTGGATTCGTCACCCTTGGACTTTTCGTTGGAGTCGGCAATGTCTTGGGTCAGAAACCTCAGGCGTGATTACGGGGATTTTCTCATTGATGTCCCCGCATGGGAAATTCTCGACGAGGGCGTTACCGCGCTCTGGGGGGCCAGTGGCTCGGGCAAGACCACGATGTTCCGTCTCTTGCTGGGGCTCGATTGGGCCGAGCCGGGATTCGCATGGGTTGTGGATGGCGTGGATCTCGCCCGGCTCCCGACGCCTGAGCGACGCTTGGGCGTCGTCTTTCAATCGTACGAATTGTTTCCCCACATGACGGCCGAGGAAAACATTCGTTTCGCGGCGGAAGCGAGACGCGTTTCCAAGGAGGAATACAAGACCCGTCTGGAAGAACTTGTGGAAACTCTGGGACTCGCTTCGTGCTTAAATAGGATAGCCGCGGTCCTTTCAGGTGGAGAAAAACAGCGCGTGGCTTTGGCGCGCGCCCTGATCGCGAAACCGAGACTCCTTTTTCTCGATGAGCCCTTTTCCGCACTCGATGCTCATTTGCGCTCGGAAGCGCGGCGCCTCGTGCGCAGGGTTTTGGACCGCGAAGGGATTCCGGCCGTGCTCGTCACGCACGACCGGGAGGATCTGAGCGTGTTCACGGGTAAAGTCAGCGAAATCGCCGACGGACGCATCGTGAAGGAAGAGAGGTTGGCCTGAACGCTCAGACCCCGTCTCGGAAAATAAAATAAACTGCCCCGATCAAACAGCAGCCGGCCCACAGGAAATTCCAGGTGGGTTTTACGCCCATATAAAAGACGGCGAATCCGAGGAAAACGAGAAGCGTAATGACTTCTTGAATGATCTTAAGCTGCGGAAGAGTGAAATAACCGAAGCCGTACCGGTTGGCCGGAACCTGGAAGCAATATTCGAAGAACGCGATCGCCCAGCTGACAACAACGGCGATATAGAGCGGTTTCGAGTTCAGGTTCTTCAGGTGGCCGTACCAGGCGAACGTCATGAAGACGTTCGAGACGGTTAAGAGTAAAAGAGTCGAAGACCAGTGCATCGAAGTTTCCTTTT
>ERZ777003.3658-NODE-3658-length-14463-cov-13.284009_pt1 | contig 14463 bp, 12 predicted proteins | sample MGYA00374956_ERZ777003 | MGnify/ENA primary metagenome ERZ777003 (study PRJEB29302, sample SAMN06268252) | bioreactor metagenome | isolation source: Joint BioEnergy Institute, California, USA | place: USA:Joint BioEnergy Institute, California, USA | collected... | reverse complement strand
AAGGGACGAATTCTCTACGATTCGCTCATCATCGCTACCGGCTCCACTCACGACTACTTCGGTCATCCAGAATGGGCGAAATTTGCTCCAGGGTTGAAAACGATCGAGGATGCGACGGAGATCCGGCGGCGCGTCCTGCTGGCTTTCGAAGCCGCTGAACGCGAGCAGGATCCTGTTGAGCGCCAGGCTTGGCTGACGTTTATCGTTGTCGGCGCTGGCCCGACTGGTGTCGAACTTGCCGGGGCACTGGGAGAGATTGCTCACGACACCCTACGCAAGGATTTCCGGTCCATACGCCCGCAGGAATCGCGGATTCTGCTGCTTGATGCCGCTCCGCGTGTTCTGCCTCCTTACCCTCCCGACCTTTCAGAGAAGGCGGAGCGCCAGTTAATCAATCTCGGCGTTCGTACGCGCGTGAATCTCATGGTGACGAATGTGGACCGTGAGGGCGTTACGGTAAGGCCAATGGGCAATGGCCACGAGGAGCATATTCGGGCCAAAACCGTGCTGTGGGCCGCAGGCGTAGCGGCGTCGAGTCTGGGTAAGAAACTCGCCGAGGCGACTGGAGCCCAGACAGACCGGGCAGGCCGAATCTTTGTATCAAGCGATTTGACGATTCCAAACCATCCCGAAATCTTCGTGGTCGGCGACCTCGCACACGTCGAAGAGGACGGCAAGATGGTGCCGGGCGTCGCACCCGCCGCCATGCAGATGGGGCGGTACGCTGCGAAGGTCATTACAGCACGAGTCAAGAACGAGCCCCCGCCTGGACCCTTCCACTACCACGACAAAGGAAGTTTGTCGACCGTCGGACGATCTGCTGCGGTCGCCTACTTCTCCGATCGCGTGAAATTTTCCGGATGGCTTGCCTGGGTGATCTGGCTGTTCGTGCACCTGATGTATCTTGTCGGGTTCGAGAACAGGCTGGTTGTGCTCATTCAATGGGCTTTCAATTATTTCACCTACAATCGCCGCGCACGTTTGATTACCGGGGGACCTCCTGAGCTGCCGCCGATCGCAAGGCCGGGGGCGAGGGAACCAGGGGCGGCGCAGCCGGAGCCTGAGCCTGTGGCCTCGCGCTAAGCGCTTGACAGCTTCGGCTCGGAAATTCGGAACGCTTTTTTGCGCCCCGTGTTGACAATATAACCGCGGAATTTGATGGTCCCGTTGATCATCAGATCCACAGGGCGGTCGACGGGAAAATCGAATTGCAGGATGTCGCCTTCCGACAGATTTAACAGATCTTCCACGGTCATTTTGGGACCAAGCAATCTTGCATCCAGATGCAGGGAGGCCGGTTCAATGAGCCGCAGCATGCGGGCGCGCTCCGCCGCACTCGATTCTGTCTTGCGCAGCGACCACTGCTGATCGAATTTCTGCCGCAGCATCTTGATGATGATCGAGGGAATGCCCAGGTTCATCATCCCCGATGTTTCGCCAATGCGGATTTCTATGCCGATGGCTACGACCGCTTCGTTCGGCGAAAGGATCTGCAACAACTGCGGCTCGATTTCGTGCGCTTCCACGCGAAATTCAATGTTGGTTACCGTTCGCCATGCTTCCTCGAGATCGTGAAGAATAATCCGGAATAGGCCGTCGAGGATGCTCCATTCGATCTCCGTAATTTCCCGCGTAATCGTGCCGATCGGCTTGCCGCTTCCGCCGAGCACCGTTTCGAGGATCGGGAAAACAAGCTGCGGGTTGAGCTCCAGCACGGCGTTGCCGTCGTACGGCCGCATGCCTACGGAAACCAGACAGGTCGGCGAGGGTAACCCTTGAGAGAACTCCATGAAGGAGAGTTGCTCCACCGAGACCAGGTTCACCATTACGTAAGCGCGAAGGTAGGCCGACAGGCTCGATGCCAGGCTTCGCGAAAAGCTGTCGTGCAGCAGGTGGATCGCGCGCAGCTGGTCCTTCGCAATCCGGTCAGGTCGGCGGAAATCGTAGGGAAGCGCTTTCTTACTCGGGTCGTCTTCCGACGGGTCCCGGGCGTTGCGGAAAACGCTATCTATCTCCTCTTGGGAAAGAAGTCGGTCTGCGGCCATTCACCTCAGCTCCAAATGCTAAATCGGCGGAAGGCTTCCCAAACTTCAGGTTCCGTGCTTCCACAGGCTACCATTGGGATAGCTATGGCCGATCAGCTCTACCTGTCGTACTGGCTCCGGGGATTCACCGACGCCAATATGCTCCGTCACTTGGAAAAGGCGGTCCGCTTGTTCCCGTTCTCCCGTCTCGCGCCCGGAATTACCCTTCGGGTATACGCAGTTTCACTGACCGAGCCCATCCAGTTTGAGCAAAGCTGGAGCGATCCAATTGATTGGGACAGTGTGATGGCTGCGGCACGGGAGTTCCGTGCTCCGGACATCGGATTTCAAATCGAGGGCAGATGGGACATCTGGCAGTTTGACCAGGATTGGTCGCTGAAGCCACAGCGGGTCTCGCTCTATTGCTTCGCTCCTCAGTTTGAGCGGGATCAAGGCGAGCACCTGACGTTCGACCTCGGCCTGGATGTTCACTTTCTGCCGCAGCCCGAAATTGCAGGTAGCGCGAGGATCGTTCAGTCGAACGTCCGGAGCCTGCTTCATCTGGTGCATGAGCTGGATCGTGAGCTTGCGGTGGAACGCCGCAAGCTGTGGGCGGAGTCCGGGGAGAATTTCGCGGAGAAGCTTGAGAGAACTCTCCAGAAGATCGAGTAAAGCCTAAGCGTCCGGTTCTAACTGCTCGAACAGGAACTTGACCGACTTTATGAGCTGAGCGGGCGTGAAAGGCTTGAGGAGGCTGGCGAGACGGTCAGGCATGCCATTCAGTTGAGAGACATCGTACGGGAATCCGCTGCAGATCAGAACGGCGAGCGACGGTGATACATGCAGCATGTCACGAGCGAGGTCATCGCCGGGTCTATCCGAAAGCTTCAGATCCACCAGCAGAAGCCTGAAACGGCCGGGGTCCTGGCGGAAGGCTTCCCATGCGGTTCCGCCGCTGGAACAGGCAGTGACGCTGTAGCCGGACCGCGTCAGATAGAGTTCTACCAGCTTGAGCAGCGAGGGTTCGTCGTCAACGACGAGGATGGAACGCTGCATCACCAGATTGAAACCGGAAGCTCCCCGGGCGTTGCGATGATGCCCAGCGTCGCTCTCGATGCATCCCGGCGGAATCCGCTGATTGTTACGTCGGCTCGCCGGACATCGAATCTGCCGTAGAGATGGAAAATCGGAGTCATTCGATAGGAAAATCCGGCTCCGCCGCCAAACGTTTCGAACTTGCCGTAGTTTTGCATCAGCGCTTCCCACTGTTGATAGGTAGTGCTGATTGAGAAGTTCCAACGTCGAATTCCCGTGTAGCCTGCATAGGCAGAAATGTTTTTGGTGCGCGACGTCAGGAAGAAGCCGTTCCCTGGCGTTACTCCCTGTGTGTACCGGACCCCGATGCGGCTCTTTCGGAACTCCCGGTCCAAATATGCTTGAAGGTAGGGAAAATGATTGAGGCGATGAAAGGCTGCCATAGTGGTCGTTTGACCCAGGAGCGCTGCGATCACCGGATCGATAGCAACCCGCTGCAGCCCCGTGTTTTCGAGCCGCATGGCGCCAACGTTCAAGCCCAGCTCCCAATATCTGCCGATCCTTTGAGAGTAACCAACGCTGAGCTGATGGACATCCGATGAGCCATATGCGTTTGTGAAATCGAAGCGATTGTACGAGTAATTCAGAGATACTGTCTTGTGGCGTGAGAGACGGTAGGCAATATCGCCGACGGCTGCGTAGCCGTTCATACCGATCAGAGCTGCCGAGCGCCTGCGGGTCAAAAAGCCCTGTCCCCCGGCACTGAAACTCAATCGAGCGCTCTTCTGCCAGATCACGCTTGCGCTGCCTTGTCCGTAGTTCGTCCTGCCATCAAAGAGCTCTGCGGCAGGAATGCCTGGCGCCGCCAGATCGGCTAACAACGGCGTGATAAAACCGCCGACAGCGCGGGAAGTTGTTCCGACTGTAGGCCGTACCGCAAATGTGACCCGTCGCGAAAGCTGGTTTGTGTAATCGAGAGATAGCGCATGGTCCGTGCCGTTGAAGAAGGTCTTCTGGTTGTAGTGGCGGTAATCGCCGCGATAGTCGACACCGAGTGCGGACTGACGCCAGTTATGGTAGCCATAAAGACCCACCAGCGCTTGAACGCCGTAGGCGTCCACCTGCGGAATTGTTCCGTCTGATTCAACCGACACCGGCGTAATGCCGGTATCATAAATGCCGTTCACTTGGCCAAAGGCACGAAAGCGCACGGTCTCAGCGCCGCGCCGGCCTGCGAGACCTCCACCGCGGCTGAGGATGGCCGGGCCTTCATACCCAATTTGTTGAGCCGATGCCGTAGCACAGAGGACGAGCGCTGCCAGAATTCCTCTCACGTTGCCTCCCAGGCCAGCCGGAACAGTAACTTCACGATTCGGTGTCTCCCGCACTCGCGATTACAAAGGCATTTTCGAGTCTGACGCCTTCTTGTGAAACCTGTCAAGCCGTTGTCTGGCGCTTTAATAAAGCGTTGCGGGACGCCTGTAGAGCCGGCGTATCCTCATTACATGCGAACTCATACCGAATATTTGACTTTTCGAACTGCAAAACACCGGGAATATGTGAATATCACGGGGGAAGTTCAGAAAGCCCTCAAAAAGAGCGGGATTCAGGAAGGCATGATCCTTGTGTCGGCGATGCACATCACCGCTGGCGTCTGGGTTAATGACGCAGAGGACGGGCTCCTTCAGGACATCGATGAGTGGCTCGAGCGCCTTGCGCCTTATCGCGACGACTACCGGCACCATCGGACGGGTGAAACCAACGGGGACTCTCATCTGAAGAGCCTGCTGGTGCATCACCAGGTGATCGTGCCGGTGACCGCCGGAAAGCTCGATCTCGGGCCCTGGCAGCAGATTTATTATGCGGAGTTCGACGGCCAGCGCCCGAAACGCTTAATTATTAAGGTGATGGGGGAATGAGCTGCTAAGGCACGATTTCGACCGTGATGGTTACCTGCGCCCGCACGTCAATCGTTCCAGGCTCGATGGTTGTTGTATCGGCGGCCGCTGCCAGTGCGACTGCCCGCTCGAAACGAGGTACCACGACGGGGGCCGCCTCCTCAACGGAGAGAACCTGGCCGAGTTTCAATCCCAAACCAGAAGCCATTGCTTCGGCGTTCCTTCTGGCTTGCGCAACGGCAGCGCGGAGAGCCTGAGCGCGCAAAGCCTGCTCATCCTTCACCATGAAATGGATGCCGCGAATTTGATTTGCTCCGGTCGCCGTAGCTGCGTCGATGACTTTGCCAACTGAGGTCAAGTCATCGATGGTTACCCTCACCGTGTTCGATGCAATATATCCCACGATGCGCGGAGCTTCTCGCGGACCAGACCGATAGTTGGGCTGCAGCGAATAGCCAGATGTCTGAAGGTCTGCACCGGCGGGCAGGACGCGCCGCAGCTCGGCGATCACTTCCGTTGTCTGTTTGGCATTCTGAGACGCTGCTGCTTGTGCTGTCGTCGCTTCTGTTACTACGCCGATCTGGATCTGCGCCCGATCGGGCTTCGCCGATACGGTTCCTTCTCCGGTGGCTCGAACCGCTGGCTTTTCCGGTCGCTGCGGGTACTGCGCAGTCAAAAATGTCCCGGTCAACAGGAATATGGTGGCAAACGCGCCCACTCTTCTCATTCGTGGTCTCCTTTTGATTTGAAGATCGCTTCAGGTGAGGGTTTCCTTTCACCGTGCGGTAAATTTTTCCGCGGCTCCAGAGCAAAAGCGTTCGAAAAAACTCTAAGTATTCCTCCTCTCTTTCCGCTCCGGTCGCTGGCACCCCAGTTGCACCCGTCCGGACAGGCTCGCTTGGCGGAGAGGAGGGGAGGCGTTGAAATCTGCAGTTACAGCGGCGGCAGCCGTCTTCGGGATTCTGCTGCTCCTTCGGGCGGAAGGCCCCCAGCCGGTCTATCGGGTTGACGTGAACATGATGGTCCTCAACTTTACTGTCAAAGACAACAAGGGCCGGTATATCAGTGGACTGAAGCCTGAAAACATCCGGGTACGCGAAGACGGAATTCCACAGTCAATTGTTTCTTTTTGGGAGGAATCATCAAAAGAAGCATCCATATCCCCGGGAATGAATCGAAGCGTCTTCATCCTGTTCGATACCAGTAATAACATGTACGCCGGACTCGTGTACGCGCAGGAAGCAATCCTCCGCTTCATTCGACAGCTGCATCCCACAGACCACGTCGCTGTCTATAGCTTCAGCAGAAACCTGTTTCGGGCGCAGGGGCTGACGCCGGATCATCAGAAAGCCATCCGCGCCGTTCGTAACATCGTCGCCGGAGATCAGACAGCCCTCTTCAACTGTCTCCTGCTGACGCTTCGTGATGCCGCCAAAGTTCCCGGACACAAGGCGGTCGTTGTCTTCTCGAATGGTGCCGACGATGCGAGCATGCTCAGCCCCGATGATGTACGCCGCGTTGCGGAAGATGAGGGGATTCCGATCTACGTCGTCTCTGCCGGTCCGTACAACCCGATCTCGAAAGCTGTCTTCAAGAGGCTGACCGAAAATACGGGCGGCCGCGTCTACTATGCGCCACGATGGGAGGACCAGAAGGAAGCGTTTGCAGCGATTCGTGAAGAGTTTCAGAATTCCTACACGCTGACCTATTACCCGGCACCGAACCCCAACGAAGGGTTTCGCCATATCGAGATCGATATTCTCGGGAAAGGGGAGGAGAGATACCAGGTGCAGGCACGTCCGGGCTACAGGCCGCACACTCTAGGCGTTTCGGCCAGGCATGCGGCCCGTTGAAGATCACAAGGGGTGAAAATCACAAGGGATGGTTTTGTCCAGCCTCCAGCCTCAGCTCAGGCGATTGAAGCTGGCGAGGCGTGACGTCGACCATGTCAAGCGTCTCAATTTCATCGCCAGAGGCGGCGCTCAACTCCTTGAACCGCCGCGCCACAACGAGCACACGGTTTTCGAGGGAACCTACGGCCCGGTTGTAGCACTGGATTGTGCGCTCCAGGTTGCGGCCCATATCGCTGAAGTGGTCCGCAAGCGTCCGAATCCGTTCGTATAGAATCTTGCCCTGCTCGCTGATCAGTTGCGCATTCTCGGCCAGCCGCTCCTGTTTCCAGCCATAGGCGACAGCCTTTAACAGAGCGATGAGAGTTGTCGGAGTCGCAAGGATGACGCCTTGCTCCACGCCGTATTCAATGAGGCTGGGATCCTGTTCAAGCGCGGCGCTAAAGAAGGTTTCGGCGGGCAGGAAAGCGACCGTAAATTCGGGTGCGGAGTCGAACTGCTGCCAGTAGGCTTTCGCGCCGAGGCGCTGTAAGTGAGTGCGGACCTGCAAAGCGTGGTCTCGGAGCCGTGCGGTGCGTGTCGCTTCATCCTCTGCCTCTAGCGCTTCCAGATAAGCATTCAGTGGCACTTTCGCATCCACTACGATGGACCGGCGGTTCGGGAGGCGTATCAGCATGTCCGGGCGCAGCCTGCCGTCCTCGGTGTGAACCGTTACCTGCTGGTCGAAGTCGCAAAACTCAATCATTCCGGCCATCTCAACAACGCGCCGCAGTTGAAGCTCGCCCCAGCGGCCTCGCGCGGATGGAGCACGAAGCGCCCGCACTAGATTGGCCGTTTCGTTCTGCAGTTGCATTTGGGTCGTGGCGAGAGCACGCACCTGCTCGGACAGACCGGCGTAGGCGCCTTCGCGCGCCTTCTCAATTTCGCGGATCCGGCTGTCTACCTTCTCGAGCGATTCTTTGAGAGGTTTCACGAGCTCTTCGATCGCCTTCTGCCTGTGGGTGAGGTCGCCCTGCGCAGTCTCATGAAGGCCGGCGAGATGTGTCTTTGCAAGTTCCAGGAATGCCTGATTGTTGCTCTTAAGCGCCTCGGCGGAGAGCGCCTGGAAAGCGTCCGAAAGCTTCTTCTGCGCCTCATTAAGGACGTTCAGCTTCTCTTCGGCCGATTTCCGGGTCTCTTCCATCCTGGCTGTCAAGGAGGAAGCCGTTGCCTGAAGCTTGGTGCATTCCTGTCGCAGGGCCTCGATCTGCTCGTCGCGCTTTTTGAGCTCGGCGCGAGCCGCCTCCAGTTCACGTTCTCTGCTGCTTATCCTTTCTTCCAGGCTGGCCCGCTCGACGGCATGCTCCGTTTGTTCTGTCTGGAGGGCCTGTTCTGCCCTCGGTGAAAGAAGCAGCCAGGTGCAGAAGGCGCCAACCAGCACGCCACCTAGCAAAGTCAGGAACAAAACAACAGGATCCATCAGCACTCCTCTTTGAAACAAAACGGCGACCCGGTTTGCGAGGGCCGGGTCGCCGGAACTCCCACCATCAGGTCCGGTATTGACCTGAATTTACGAGCAGCCGCTGGTGCCGCCGCAGTTTTCACACTTGTAGCAAGAGCCGTTGCGGGTCATGAGCGAACCGCACTCTGCACAAAGCGGAGCGTCGGCCATTGCCGTATCGAAGGGCAACGATTGCTGGCGCTCCTCTTCCGTGGGCCGGAGCTTCGGGGATTCGCCCGCTTCCGTAATTGCATACTCCGGACCCAGGAACTTGGCGCCAAGCCAGCGGAAGATGTAGTCCATGATCGATTTTGCGTACGGAACCTGCGGATTGCCGGTCCAGCCGCTCGGTTCGAAACGGACGTGCGAGAATTTGTCCACAAAGAACTTCAGCGGTACGCCATACTGCAGCGCGTAGCTGATCGCCGTAGCGAAGCTGTCCATCAGGCCGGAGATGGTAGAGCCCTCCTTGGCCATGGTGATGAAGATTTCACCGGGCGTGCCGTCTTCATACAACCCGACGGTGATGTAGCCTTCATGGCCGCCGATGGAGAACTTGTGAGTAATCGACTGCCGCTCGTCGGGCAACTTGCGGCGCAGGGGGCGGTAAATAACCCGTTCGGATACCTTTTCGGCAGCTCCGCCGGCGGTCTTCTTCGCACCCTTGCTGTCGCCCGAGCTTAGCGGCTGAACGCGTTTCGAGTTGTCGCGGTAGATTGCCACGGCTTTCAGGCCAAGGCGCCAGCTCTCGATGTAGGCGTTCATGATGTCCTCGACCGTCGAGTCTTCGGGCATGTTGATGGTCTTCGAAATGGCTCCCGAAATGAAGGGCTGCACGGCTGCCATCATGCGGACGTGGCCCATGTAGTGGATGGAACGGGTTCCGTTGACGGGACGGAAGCTGCAGTCGAAGACCGGCAGGTGCTCCGGCTTCACGTGCGGCGCGCCTTCGATTGTCCCGGTCGAGTCGATGTGGCTGACGATGGTCTCCACCTGCTCCGGCGTATAGCCGAGCCGGATGAGCGCCTGGGGCACGGTGTTGTTGACGATCTTGATCACACCGCCGCCCACGAGCTTCTTGTACTTCACAAGCGCCAGATCGGGCTCGATGCCCGTGGTATCGCAATCCATCATGAAGCCGATGGTGCCTGTGGGCGCGATCACGGTCGTCTGCGCATTGCGAAATCCTACCTTCTTACCGAGCGCGTAGGCTTCTTCCCAGCACCGCTTGGCGTTCTCATAGAGAGCTTTTGGCACGCGCCGGCTGTCGATTCTGCTCGTCGCCTCGCCGTGCATCCGGATGACTTCCAGGAAGCTCTGCTCGTTGACGGTATAGCCCGGGCACGGGCCGACGGATTCCGCAATTCTGGCGCTGGTAAGATATGCCTGGCCGCTCATCACCGCAGTGATTGCGGCAGCGTAATCGCGTCCCTCATCGCTGTCATAAGGAAGCCCCAGCGACATCAGGAGCGCTCCGAGGTTTGCAAAGCCAAGGCCGAGAGGCCGGAAGTCGTGCGAGTTCTTCGCAATCTTCTCCGTCGGATAGCTGGCGTTGTCGACGATAATCTCCTGGGCCAGGATAATCGTGTCGACGGCATGCCGGAACGCCTCCACGTTAAACTGGCCATCCGGACCAAGAAACTTCATCAGGTTCAGGGACGCCAGGTTGCACGCCGAATCGTCCAGGAACATGTACTCCGAGCACGGATTGGAGGCATTGATGCGTCCGGTCGCCTTCGACGTGTGCCACCTGTTGATGGTCGTGTCAAACTGCATGCCGGGGTCGCCGCACTGGTGTGTCGCCTCGGCAATCTGTCGCAGCAGGTCCTTCGCTTTGTAACGCTTCACGGGCTGACCGGTGAGCACGGACTTTGTCCACCAGTCGCCGTCCGATACCACTGCCTGCATGAATTCGTCGGTTACTCGGACCGAGTTGTTGGCGTTCTGGAAGAAGATGCTGCTATAGGCCTCACCGTCGAGGGAGGAGTCATAGCCGGCATCAATCAAAATGTGAGCCTTCTTCTCTTCGTTTGCCTTGCACCAGATGAAGCGCTCGATATCGGGGTGATCGGCGTTCAGGATCACCATCTTTGCGGCGCGGCGCGTCTTGCCGCCGCTCTTGATGACGCCCGCAAAGGCGTCGAACCCTTTCATGAAGCTGAGAGGGCCGGAGGCGCGGCCGCCTCCCGAGAGCGAACAGTTCTCTTCGCGGAGGGTCGAGAGGTTGGTGCCCGTTCCCGACCCCCACTTAAACAGCATGCCTTCCGTCTTTGCGAGGTCGAGAATCGATTCCAGCGTGTCACCGACGGAGTTGATGAAGCACGCCGAGCACTGCGGTTTGTGAACCGAGGGATCCAGCTTCTGCACGGTGCCTGACTCCTCATCCCAATACCATCCGTAGCCCCTCGGCTCTTTCACGCCGACGTTGAACCAGACCGGCGAATTGAAGCACGCCTTCTGCGTCAGCATCAGATGCGCCAGTTCGTTGCGAAAGTTCTCGGCGTCTTCCTTCGTTTTGAAATACCGGCCTTCAATGCCCCAGTCCGTAATCGTGTCAACGACGCGGTGGACCAGCTGGGCGACGCTGCGCTCTCGTTCCGGCGAGCCTACCTTTCCGTGGAAATACTTGCTGGCGACAATATTGGTGGCCGTTTGTGACCAGTCCGCGGGGACCTCCACATCCCGCTGCTCAAAAATAATGGCGCCCTTATCGTTCCCGATTGTGGCAGTCCGGAGTTCCCACTGAACTTCGTCATAGGGTGTCTTTCCGGCCTCCAACTTCGCGGTGAAGTATCGGGGAAAGGTCACGCCTGTGCGATCCTTTTTCGGCAGGCTTCGCTTCAGTTCCGCAGCTCGAGAGGTGAGGTCAACGCTTAACTGTCCCATTTGATTTCCCTTCGGAGGTTTTATTGTAAAGGCAACCCTAGTGAGTCTGCCCCAATATATTGGGGTTCGTCAAGAACTATATCTATACACAGTATCACGCAGTTACGAAGGCGCTACAATGCGGAATTCGGAGGCGTTTGAATTTCGACCTGGAGAGGGGCAAAGTGCCGCCGTCCGAGGCTCATTTCAAGGACTTGTGGGCCCGGCGGGAGCCCGTTCGGCAGGCGGAAGTTAATTTCATAGCGAGGCGGGACCGGGTCGGTGCAAAAAATATCCTCGATCTCGACCGGACGTCCGCCGATAAGCGCCTGAAAAGATTCGGGTTGGCTTGTCTCCTCGATGGTCACCTTGACCACGCCGCTATGGAACAGGGTGCCGGCCATGAGGTCGATGCCGTCGGAAACAGAGACGATCCGGGGCACCTGCGGGGGAGGCGGCAGGACGCGGATATGCCGCTCCGGTGAGATCGGCCTTCCCTGCCAGTAAAGCCGTACCGGCTGGAGGCCGGTTCCGAGTCCGGCGGGAAGCTGACAGTTTACCTGCTGGAGGCCGTCCGCTTCGGCTGGACCGATGTAGTTTACAATTCCGGCCTTGCCTCCGATCTCGACGCCGAGGTGATTGAGGTCCGCGTCGGCCAGCAAGCGGTCCACCCAAATACTAAGGAAGGCAAACCGCCCGCGGGGCGGGATTACGGGCTCTCCGCTGGAGGCGTTGGTGATTCGCCGGATATGGACTTCCGGAGCGTCCGCGGAGGGTTGCCATCCCTCGGGTTTCTTGCAGAGGGTAACCCACATGTATTGGGTCCCAACGCCCTCGAGCGCCAGTAATTGAAGATGATGCTGGCGGGCGAAGGCAGCGACTTCCTCACCCTGGATGCGGACGCCAGACCACGTATCGTACCGGGCTGCCGTCTCAGGAAGGCCGTTGATCTGGCACCGCAGAATGCCGCCCACCTTCAGCACGCGACGTGCTTCCCGCAGATAGTTCCACACGATCTCGCGGCTGGGAATGTGCTGAAAGACCGCGTAGGAGTAGGCGAAATCGAAGGAGTCGTCCGCAAAGGCCCGCAAGTCGGAATGAGGCGCATGGTGCGCGTGGGCGTGCGGGACATTGCGGAGGTTGCGCTGCGCGAGCCGGATCATCTCATCGGAGATGTCGACGCCGTGGATCTCGCCGAAGCACTCGCTCATGGGCTTCAGCAGGCGTCCCGGACCGCAGCCAATCTCAATCGCCCGGCGCGCCCGCGGATTCCCGCGCGGGAGCCGCTTGAGCTCTGCTCGTAGCAGACGGACGACGTCGGCGGCAGTGGCGAAGAACTCCTCCTCGCTCTGCTTGCGCCTTCCGAAAGCGACGTAATAATGCGCATCCTCGCGGGCGCGCGCATTCCAGTCCTCCTGCATCCAAGCCGTTGTGTCGGTCGGGTTCATCGTCTCTATGCTACCCCGCGGCCGCCCGCTTGGCTGAGGGGCGCTCAGGTCGAGTTCACCGATGGGTTTACTGGAAGGGACGGAGAAAGGATGGTGAATTATCTATTATTTGTAACTCAAATAACAAACAATTTGTTGAACAACAAGTAACGTTTCTGTTGACAGTTGTTACAATTTGGATTTTAATGGCGTTCGGGCTAATCACGATGAGACTCGCGCGAACGCTAGTTCCGCTGTTGCTTTTAGTTCTTACTCTCCCTGCTCAGCAAGCGGTGAATCCGCGAGATCGTTATGAGCGCTTTGTTGCCATCGTTCCGATGATTGGCGCTGGCACGCCGCAGGACCCTAGGCGGCCTCTACATACGCCTGCTAACGAAGCGCAACTTCAGCAGCACAACCGGCGACAGGCCAAAATGCTAGCTTTCTCCTACATCGTCAGCGATGACGGACAATACGCTCTAGTCGAATTTGTGGCCACGGATCGAGCTGCGTTTGCGGAGCTGATCGCAGATCCAACGATTAAGAAGTTTGAGAAAGGCCGGGCAAAGCGAGAAGACATAGAGCGGGAATTCCGGCGTTATCGCCGCCAGTTCAATCTCAGCGACTTTGGAGCGAGCGTCCAATCAGAAAACTGTTCGTGTTGCTGAGTGTGCTCGCGGCACCTCTTTCCGCCAGTTATACCTATTATGCGTACAGGGAGCTCACCTACCCTGCCGTTGGGATGACACCCAATGGTACGCCGACATATACCTCAGCGGGAATGTCTGGTCCGGCGTCGCTGATCGGAACGTCCCTGATGCCGAGTGATGGTACAAGTGACTACGAGGTTAAGACAGTTTCACAGGGGGCGGCCTGCCACGACCATTACCTCCGCGCTTCGGCCGACGCTTACTATGATGGGACCACCGCAACTGGTTCCTTTTACCAAGTTTGCTTTTGTGCAAACTCCGTTTCTATCTACAAGCGGGTTGGCGGAGTTCTCACACTGTTGGCTCAGGCATCCAGCAGCCTTGAGGGACCTGTGACGCTGCGAAGTGTGATGCGGGACACTTTGCTGCGGGTGTTCGTCAATGATCGCTATGTTACAGGTATCATCGATTCCTCCCTGCCGTCAGGCGCGCCAGGCGTTGGGGCGAGGAATAGCTCGGCAAGTGTTCGAGATTTGAGTATTGGTCTTATCGATCGGGTCGCGCCTCCAGCCGTGAACGCATCGTCCATCCGCACGTATGTGACGCCCAACCGTCTGGAGCTGTCGATGCCGGCGGCTCAGGACGATCCAAATGGCATCGGTGTATGGCTGTACCGGTTCACTCGCGATGGCGTCTTCATTGGCGAAGTAACGCAGCCTGTCTTTACGGATCCAACCGTTCAGCCAAATACAACCTACACATACGCTGTTTGGGTTTACGACTACCACGCCAATGGCTACTCTCCGGGGACGAGCTTCACTGTAACTACTCCGCCCGCCGACGCGATTGACGCGCGGCAAGTGGGCGTACGGCCTCTGGGCGTTTACTGGGGTACAGCAGGGGAACAGATCGATTTACGGTCGGGAAACCTGAATTACACGATACCGCTGTTGACGGCGAAAGGCAGAAACGGACATGACATCACCTTTGCCCTGAGCTACAACTCTCAAAACTGGCGAAGCGATCCCAGCGGCACATGGAACCTCGGTATGGATGTGGGCTACGGGTATGGTTGGCGGCTGATGGCCGGTTCCATTACTCCTTGCTGGCGCGACTTTTGGACGATCGACCACTACCTGTATACCGATTCCACGGGCGCGGAATATCGGCTTGACATTAATGCACTCGTGTCCAAAACAGCATCGTAGTTGAAGGTTGAACCGTCCTGCTACGG
>ERZ777003.3655-NODE-3655-length-14481-cov-5.762512_pt1 | contig 14481 bp, 11 predicted proteins | sample MGYA00374956_ERZ777003 | MGnify/ENA primary metagenome ERZ777003 (study PRJEB29302, sample SAMN06268252) | bioreactor metagenome | isolation source: Joint BioEnergy Institute, California, USA | place: USA:Joint BioEnergy Institute, California, USA | collected... | reverse complement strand
CCGCCGAGGCGTATGCCAACTGCCCCGGCTTTTCCTTCAGGTGCTCAATGAACTGGTCAACGCTGTTCGCCTGAACATCACGTCCCAGCACCAGTACAAGCGATGAAGTGCCAAGCGTAGAGACCGGGTCGAGATCAGAACGGGGGTCGTATCCCGCAGTATCGCGGTAGATGTGCGGGTTGATGCCGAGGCTGGCCGTATTACCGAGCAGCAGGACACTGCCATCGGGTGTCTCGCGCGACACCGCCTTCGCGGCGATGGATCCTGCTGCGCCGATACTGCGATTTTCAACCAGAACCGTCACGCCAAGCTCCTGACCCAGAGGACCGGCAAGAGCGCGTGCCAAGATGTCGTTGGCACCGCCCGGAGCGAAAGGTACGACGATGCGGATTGGAGATGGCAGCTGGGCTGCCACGGTCGCAGTACTCACACACAATGTCGACAGGAATGTGAGCCAGCCAAGCACAGTTTTTCTCAGGTACATCTTGCCTCCCTTGCCTCCTTGCTGACGCGTACCACTGCGCCTGTGGTCGGCGCGGGTCGTCAAAACCGTGAAATCTGTTCTTCAACTCATTTGGACCTCAATTGAATTGGTCCTCAATTCGCAGCAGCCGCGCCGCGTTGCGCCACTCGAGCTTCTCACGATCTTCGTGGCTCAACGGCAGATCGCTCAGGAACTTCATTGCCACGCGGTTCGATTCATATGGCCAGTCAACGGAAAACATCACTCGGTCGATGCCCAGCACCTCCAACGTACACCGGAACGCGGGCGCAGAGAACGCGCCACTGGTCGTCACCCAAAGGTTCTCGCGCAGAACCTGCTCAGGCAGACGGCGCAGCCGGCGATTGGCCGCAACGTACGGAGTATGGTCGAGCAACCGGTGAAAACCGAACGGAATGCCTTCTCCCAGGTGCCCCAGAATCACCTTGAGATTGGGAAACGCGTCGAACACGCCGCCAAATACCATGCGCAGGAAATGCGTGGAAGCGTCGATTGCAAAACCCCAAGCTGGCCTGGCGAGGTCTTCGTACCCGTGGAAGTACGTTTCCAGCGCGCCGCGGCAGCTAACGCCGGCAGGATCATCGCGCCGCGCGGATTCGTTAACCTACCGCTGACTACTTCCCGTGAAGCCTTCCCGGCTTCCTGCATGAATCCATGAATCGCCCTACCCTGCGTCAGCTCACCATCTTCCTCGAGGTTTACCGCCGCAAGAGCGTTTCCGTTGCCGCCGAGCGCCTCCACATGACCCAGGCCGCAACGAGCATTGCGCTGCGGCAGCTGGAAGCGCAACTTGGCGGCCTTCTGTTCAACCGCACCACGCGTCGCCTTACGTCCACACCCCTGGCAGACCAGCTCGCGCCACTCGCCGAACGCATGCTGGAAGATCTCCGCCGCATTGAAGCGCTCACGCGCACGGCGGAACACTCGGTTTCGCGTGTCGCCATCGCCTGCACTCCGACATTCGCGGCATACTTCTTGCCCGACCTCATGCGTTCCATCCATGAACACTTCCCCAACGTGCACATCGACGTCATCGACGTTTCGCAAAGTCAGTTCATCCCCACCATCACATCGCGGCAGGCGGACTTCGGGCTAGGGTTCATTGGATTTGAAGATCCCGAGCTGCGCCAGATTCCGCTGGTAGACGACCATCTGTGTTTTGTGTCAGCGGTTGGTTCGGCACACCTTCCGCCCGAGATTTCCTGGCGTGAACTTCAGCATCGACCGGTCGCGATGATCTCTCGCAGCGTGGGCATACGTCCCATGATTGAACAGGCGTGCGCACGCGCCGGCATACGCCTGAACGTGACACATGAAGTCAATCTGCTCAGCACAGCGCTGTCGTTGGCGTCGGCCGGCGTCACCAACACCATTGCACCCCAGCAGATCGTTCACCTGAGCGGCATCCGCGGGCTGGAGAGCAGTGTGCTTCATGGTCCTTGGGTGAAGCGTCATGTTTCGGCCATACTCAGCTGCCATCATCCCCTTGAACACTGGCCACGTCAGGTACTGGAACACTGTATCGCGTACTACGAGGGGCTTACGCAAAAAACGGACGGCACCGGAACAGGCAGCACGCCATGATCCGCAGGAATTGTCACTACCCAGCAACACTGCCCAATCGCCATTGCGGCGACATCTTCGGAATAGCACACCGCGGGTGACCAAAGCCACTCATGACTCGGTGCCCGCCCGCAGAACCCGCCCTTTCTCCTCAAACCCCGGCGGGATATGCGTCAGGTACGACTCCCCCAGGTTCCGATACAACACCGGGTGCGGCACGCGCTTCTCAAGGGGTGGCAGTTTCATGTAATCGCCGTAGATGCGATGCAGGTAGGCGTGCACGTCCGCCGGTACGGGAAACCTCACTCCGTTGAACTCGAGTTCGTTGCGGCTGCCGCCGCCACCATCGCCGAAGAACACCTCTCGGGGCATGAACTCTCGCTGGCCGTACGTGAAGAAGAAAACGCCGGCGTACCTGGCCTTGCGCAGCGGCACCAGCTTGCACACAGACTGAAACATGCGGTAGACGGCATGCACGGGGAACAGGCTCGCCACACCGTAGGCAGCGGCCTTGAATGGTCCGAAGCGCTTCCCAAGAAAATCCCTGGCGCGCAGGCTCCGGGTACGGTACCGGAACAGGTCATGAAGGGCTTTGGCCGCAGCGAAGTGCAGGTTGCGCCCCCGGGAGCTTTCAAAGGTACCATCAATGGGGAAGATGTCGATCCACACGCCCCGCTTCATGTAGGCCTGATCATCCTCGATCACGGTCGTGCCGGTATCGAACACTTTCGCGATGGGCACCACGTAAGAACCGTCGCGCGTGTAGCTTTCCAACAGATAAGGCGCGCGAAACAGGTGCCCACTGGCGAGCAGGCGCTCATAGTCGGGGCGCGGCACGCCGACATCGATGTCGTCGTCCCACGGAATGAATCCCCCGTGGCGCCGGGCCCCCAGCAAGGTACCGTAGATGAGGAAGTACTGGATGCCCAGCTCTCTGGCGACGCGGTCGAATTCAAGCAGTATCCGGAAGCCGCAGTCCTGAACCCGCTTCAGCTCTTCATGGTCCACGGCGGGCGCAGTCAGGTGATTGTTGTGATTGGCGCTCATTGAAGGTTTCTGCGGGTTGCCCTACTGCGAGACGGACTGCCGCAGGATTTGCTCTACATCGACATGGATGGCCAGGTTTCCCGCCCGCTCGGGCGTGTGCATCTCACCCGCCAGGGCCAATACATCCTCCGCACCCAGGTACTGCTGCAGTTCGTGCGGCAGGTCAAGGTCGCCCAGCATCTGATGCACTCGAACCAGCAATGCACGCTCGGAGTCCCGCAGGTGGCCAGTGAGGTATTGCTCAAGAATGGCGCGCAGCGTAAAACTGCACGCCAGCCCATGTGGAACCTGATAACGGCTCGTCAATGGGTAGGAAATGCTATGGGCCAGCGCGGTTCGCGTCTGGCTGATGGCCAGGCCCGCCAACAGGCTGGCACGCTGCATGCCTTCGCGGGCATCAAGGTTATCGGGCGCATCCAGCACCACCGGCAGATGCTCCACCACCAGCTGGAGAGCCTGCCACGCAAACGCTTCGGAGATCGGCGTACGGTTACGGTTCCAGAGCGATTCCAGCGCATGCGAGGTAGCATCCAGCGCTGTATACAGCGTTTCGCGTGCGGGCAGGGTCAAGGTGAGCCCGGGGTCAAGCACGGCGAGTACGGGAAACAGCAAGTCGCCCGCCACCGAATACTTCTTCTTGCGCACGTCGTCCCACACGGTGGCAAATGGCGTTACCTCTGAACCCGTCCCCGAGGTAGTGGGAACGGCAACCACGGGCAGCCGGGCCGACCACGACTGCGCGGCCCCTTCCCGGAAACAACGCGCCAGCGGCGTGTCCTGACACGCCAGGAGCGTAACCGACAGCACCTTGGCCGCATCCATGGCGCTGCCGCCTCCTACGCTAACAATGCCAACGATGGACTTGCCCGCGTGCGCTGCGGTCAGCGAGTCGAGCTCGTCCACCGTGGGGTTCGGCGTAATGGAATCGCAAACCAGCAGCGCATGATCATCTCCCAGCTGCTGCTGCAACCGGGCCGTCAGGCCCCGGCGCGTGGCACCGGCCGTGGTGACCAGCAGCCACAGCCCTGGGGCAAGCTGCGCGCCCAGCTGGTCGAACTTGCCCCGGCCGGCGTGGATACGCACCGGGTTGTGATAGGCCCAGCCCTGTGTCATGCTCGTGCGGCCTCAATGAACGCCTGCTTGTTCTCTTCGGGCGTGCTGGTGGGGCGGCCCAGGTCGGGCCGCGAACCGACAGATACCATTACCTCGAGCAGACTGGGACCCTCATTCAAACGGCCCAGATCGGCCCAGGCCTGCTTCAGCTCGTCGATGGTTCTGGCCTTGGCGTAGTGCACATACCCGCTTGCCCGCGCTATGGCTTCGAAATCCACATTCCCGGCCACGGTGGGCTGGCCGCCCACCGATTCGTGCGCGGCATTATTCAGCAGCACATGCACCAGGTTTACCGGGCGGCGGCTGCCGATCACGGGTAGTGCCCCCATGTGCATGAGCAACGAGCCGTCGCCATCCAGGCACACCACCCGTCTGGCAGGATTGCCCAGCGCCACGCCAAGGGCGATGGACGACGTATGCCCCATGGAGCCTACGGTAAGAAAGTCGCGCTGCGGCTCGTTGCGCGCTACCCTCAGTTCGAACACTTCGCGCGACGTCTTGCCGGTGGTCGACACAACAAGCGCATCGCGCGCCAACTCCAAAATACAGCGCAGCGCGTCCTCTCGCGACAGGGTGGCTCCGGTGGCAAGCTTGCGCTTCGACTTGTAGGGTGTGAACGCATCCTTGCGCACCACCAGCGCTACCGGAGCGTTCCGCTCGCTCAAGGTCTGCAGCGCCTTGCTTACCACTTCTTCGGCGTTCGAATCGGCGTCCACGATCTGGTAGGGGATCTCCAGCAAATCAAGTTGCCCGCAGGTAATGCGCCCCTGCTTCACATGCTGCGGCTCGTCTTTCACGCCAGGTTCGCCACGCCAGCCGATGATGAGCAGCATGGGAATGCGGTACACCTCGGGGTCGGTCAACGACGTCAGCGGGTTGATGGTGTTTCCCAACCCGGAGTTCTGCATGTACACCGCGGCATAGCGCCCGCTGCTGAGATGGTAGCCTGCTGCCACCGCAACCGCGTTGCCTTCGTTGGCGGTAATGATGTGCTCTTTCTCCGTGCTGTTGTCATCAATGTAGGCACATAAACTCGACAGCAGGGAGTCCGGCACGCCTACGAACAGGTCAATGCCGCCGCGCCGCAGGGCATCGTAGAACTCACTGGTTTCAATCATGTTGATGAGCAATCTGCTACTTGGTGCCCGGAATCAGCTCAAGGATCTCGTCGATCGACATCATGTCGGCATCGCATTCGGCCGAACGCCCGTGCTCCAGGATCGACTTCGCCGTCTTCACCATGGCCGGGTAGGCACTGCGCAGCAGCTGGTTGGCGTAAATGACGATGTTCACTCCGCGTTGCTGCAGTTCATCTTCCGTAACCGTGTTGTAGCTCGACGGCACCACAACCAGCGGTTTCCGGTTCTCGAACCGGTTGTACTGCTCGCAAAACGCGAAAATTTCCGTCGGATCTTTCTGACGGCTGTGAATGAGGATGCCATCGGCTCCGGCCTCGATGTATGCCCTGGCACGCGTGAGCGCATCCTCCAGGCCCTTGCCCAGAATGAGGCTTTCGATGCGGGCGATGATCATGAAGTCGTTGGTGGCCTGCGCATGCTTGCCCGCGTTGATCTTGAAGCAGAAGTTCTCGATGGAATCCTGGGTTTGCGGAACATCCGTACCCAGCAGCGAGTTCTTCTTCAGCCCCGTCTTGTCTTCGATGACCGCGGCCGACACGCCCAGGCGCTCCAGCGTGCGCACGGTGAACTTGAAATGCTCGGGCTTTCCGCCGGTATCAGCGTCGTAAATCACTGGCTTGGTGGTTACTTCCAGCACTTCGTTCAGCGTGGTCATGCGCGCGGAGACATCCACTGCTTCGATGTCGGGCTTGCCCTTGGCTGTCGAGTCAGTCAGGCTGCTGCCCCACATGCCGTCGAATTCGCGCCGCCCGTTCGGGGTATCGATGACCGTGTGCTCGATGATGAGACCACTGAGCGCGTTGTGAATATCAAGAAAGCGCAGGATGGGCTTCACCTGCAACAGGCGCCGCAGCGATTTCAGGCGAATATCTGGCGTGGTGCCGATTTCTTTCAGCGACTTGTTCAGCTGCGTGGACGAAATGCCCTGCGTGTACGGCACTTCCACCAGCTCGCCGCCCCAGCGCGCCAGGGCCTCTATGACGCGCTCGCGCGTCTTCTGCTGCACGCCCGTGCGCCAGTCGTCGCCGTGCACCACGTAGTCGGGCCGGATCATCTCGAGGTTGGGCACGTAATCCAGCGTAGTTTGCGGCACGACGCGCGATACACCCTTGATGTTCTCGATAACCTCGCGCCGCTGTTCGTAAGTCATGAAGGGCACCCGCTTGTAGCTGGCGATGGCCTCGTCCGTCAGCAGCCCGACCACCACTTCGCCCAGTTCACGCGCCGTCTTGATCACATTCAAATGCCCCGGATGCACCAGGTCGGCACTCATCCCGACATATACGATTTTCTTCACGTGTTCTCCTTGACTGAAATCATGCCCAATGCAGAGCGAATGCCGAGATAGCGGTGAATGAATACATACAGCTCGGCCAGCATCATCATCAGGGCCAGGGAAATTGGGGTAATCAGGCTGGCCGCATGGACGCCCAGGAACATGACGAAATACAGGATCGCCCCGAACACCACGGAGCGATTAGCCACGTCAACCCGATTGACCGCAGCGCAGATGGGGTAGCCTGCAAACACCGCACATACATGCACAATTATGGCAGCAAAGAACACATTCAATACGTCGATGCTCTCTGACCATTGTGCACCGAAAATCTTCAGAATGACCGTGGGCGCCAGCAAGTAGCCCACCACCGACCCCACCAGAGTAGCCGCAACCACCCCCAATGCCAGCTTGCGATAAAGCACCAGGTTGCGCTCTTTCGCCATGTACGGATACACGGCCTGCGACAATGCCCCGGCCATGGTCTGCATGACGCCATACAGCTGCCGCGCCAGTTGGTACACCCCCACGGCAGCGGGCATGGAAAACAACCCCAGCAGCACCGGAGCAGCATTCATGTAGGCCGTTACTGCAACTCGCGACATGAAGTAACCCCGGTTCATCTGACGCGCGTAGCGCATCATGCGCTGATTGCGCAGATCGACCCAGTAGCCCAGCCGATACAGGGCAACGAAGGAAAACACCAGCGTTGCCGCGTGACCCGCACCGTTCAACACCGGCACCAGCCAGTAGCTCTGATCGTGCCGAACGAACAGGAACACCAGCACCATGTACGTACAGCGCGACACAAACTCGAAGCCGGCCAGGTAACGTATCTGCTCGATACCCTGGAAAAAATAATTCGGTACGAGCCCTTGGGCCAGCACCGGCAGAATGGAAAACATCAATACCAGACGATAGTCGGCATATTTCTCCGTGAGCAAGGCATAACCGATTACTACAACAGCGCTAATGGCAATGAGAACGAGCTTCACTCTCAGTATGCCGCCCAGCAGCCCCGCCACGTACTTCCTGTTGTTGCGGTGTCGCGAAATCTTGTTGGTGGCCGACAGCCCATAACCGAAGTCCACCAGCACCATGGCCAGCATCATGATGCCGCTGGCGAATGCCACCACACCGTAAAGATCCGGCCCCAGAACCCGCGTCAGGTGCAGCAGGACGATGAACGGCACCACGTAATTTACGGCCGTCATCAGGTACATGGCGGTAATATTGCGGGTAAGGCGATGCTTTCCGATGCGTAAGAGAGCCGACTTCAAGATGAATTGCCCTGTTCCTGGAGGATCGTGCGCATGATTGTGCACGCCGGGTAACGGCGGCAAACAGCAGCTGCCCGGGGTGGCATAAAAGAAAATGCTACTTTAGTTTTCAAGCCTGTACCAAATGGAACCACCCGCCCAGGGCCGAACTCGGCCATTACAACCACTGAAATGAAAAGGCCGCACTCAATGCGTGGTCAGCTCAGCACCACCACCCGTATCGGCCCCTGCCGGCGCAACACGTCTACCACCACGTGTTCGCCCGAGCGCCGCAATGCCACATCCACCGACAGCGGGCCTATCCTGAGCTTGTGCAACACTACGCTATCGAGAAATGGCGGCAGATAGGGCTCGTTGAACAGCAGCCGCACGTTTTCGGGGTCGAAGCTCAGGCCAAGGCACGACTGCAGCATGAACAGCGGCGCCGCCGCCGCCCAGGCCTGAGGCGAACAGGCCACCGGGTAGAAGGTCGGCCCGCGAAATGCCTGGCGCGTAAACCCGCAGAACAGCTCCGGCAGCCTGCGCAACTCGATGTAGGTCGAAGCGGCGAACAGCCCGTCAAAGATGCGCCCGGCCTCCTGCTTGTAGCCGTAGTGCGCCAGCCCACAGGCAACAAGCGCATTGTCGTGCGGCCACACCGAGCCGTTGTGATAGCTGATGGGGTTGTAGCGTGCCTCGCCGGAGGCAATGGTACGAATGCCCCAGCCGCAGAACGAACGCGGATCCATCAACGTGCGCACCACCGAGGGCACGCGCTCCTCACGCGCAAGGCCAGTGAACAGGGCGTGGCCGGCATTCGAGCTTCGCACCCGGCACGGACGCTTCTCGCCATCGAGCGCCAGCACGTAGGTGCCCAGCGACTCGTCAAAAAACGCGGCGTCAAATGCCAGCTGCAGATCGCGTGCACGCCGCTCGAAGGCATGTGCCCTCTCGGGCTGGCCCAGGACGCGCGCCATTAGCGCAGCGGCCCGCCACGCCCCGTACACATAGGCCTGTACCTCCACCACGGCGATCGGCCCCTGGGCCAGGCGGCCATCGGCATGGAAAATTGAATCGTGGCTGTCTTTCCAGCCTTGATTCACCAGGCCGTCGTAGCTATAGCGGCCATATTCGACGAAACCGTCGCCATCGCGGTCGCCGTAGCGTTCGATCCATTCCAGCGCCGCTTCCACGTTCGGCCACAGGCGGCGAATCGTCGCCACGTCGCCCGTACGCTGCAGGTAGGCGCCCGCCAGCATCACGAACAGCGGGGTGGAATCGATGCTGCCGTAGTACCGGCGAAACGGCACTTCACGCAGTTCGGCCATCTCGCCATAACGCACCTCGTGCAGGATCTTGCCCGGCTCGGCATCCGACACCGGATCGAAGCTCCGCGCCTGGTTGGCCGCCAGGTGGCGCAGTACGCCCCTGGCAACCGCCGGGTCGAGCCACAGCGTCTGCAGCGCGGTAATCAGGGCGTCACGCCCGAAGACGGTGCTGTACCAGGGAATGCCAGCATAGGGATAGGGGCCGTCGGGTGTGTCGGTGACCAGCATGTTAAGGTCCGACACCGAGCGACGCACCCATTCGTTGAAAATATGGTTCGAGGTAACGATCGTGGCCGCGCGTGCGAAAGCCCGCCGCAGCGCGCGGCGCGACTGGCGCAATGCCGTTACCGCGCATGGCCGCAGCGGTCCTTCCTGGGCCCGGTCGAAGAGTATTTCGATGAGCAGGTTGGTACCCTGGTGCGAGCCCAGCTCTACCTCGAAACTCGCCTTGTGCGCGCACAGCTCGGTCGGTGCCGGATCAAAACGCACCATGGTAGTACGACGGCGGCCGTCCAGCCCCTTGTACGCCAGCACCACCGTATCGTTGCGCACCTGCGGCGGCTCCAGCGTACCCCGTCTCTCCCGCTTGTTGCCACGCACCTCGAACAGGTCGGCAAAATCCGCCGCAAACGAAATCTCGATGCGCAGCCGGTGCGTGTTCAGGTCGTAGTTCCGTACCGAAACGCGCTCGTAGGAAGCACCGTTCCACAGGAAGCGGGAGCGGCGCAGGTGAATCAGGCCATGTTCGAGACGTACCTCACCCCGCTCACCGTGCAGGTCGGGATTGGTCAGGTCGCACGTCAGCGTGGCGTTGTCGTCGCGCAGGGTGGACGACAGCAGCAACGGGTGCTGGCTTTCGATGGTCAGCCTCAGATCGGACAGGTACCGGGTATCGCGATAATAGATGCCCTCGGGGCTTCCGTCGGCAGAGCTTGCGTCGCCGGCGGGGTCGAACACCGCGAAAGTGTCGCCGTGCTTCAGCGTACGCGGTCGGCGTTCCTGCAAGGACGAAGTGGCATGCAGGCCGAATGCGCCGGCACCCTCGGCCTCCGGACGGCCCTCTGGCGGTACCGGGCCCGGGACGGCGGGTTTCTGGTTCATGTGCCCGCACCTCGCCGTCTAGGCAAGCACTTCCAGGGCCACCCGGCTGCTGCCTGCAAACGCCGCGTCGGGCATGACCGCCCCCGTGTCAGCAATGCGGCGGTAAATCTGCAGGTAATCAGCCGCCATGCGCTCGACCGTGAAGCGGCGTTCGAAGCACTTGCGCACCCGCGCGCGATCGATCTCATCCACCCGTCCCACCGCTTCGACCGCCTCATCCACACTGTCGACGATGAAGCCACTGACTCCATGTTCCAGTACTTCGGGCACTGAACCGTTGCGGGTGGCGATCACCGGCGTGCCGCAGGCCATGGCCTCGATCATGACCAGGCCAAAGGGTTCCGGCCAGTCTATCGGGAACACCAGGGCGCGGGCATCGCCCAGGAACTCGGCCTTTTCCTTTTCATTGATTTCGCCGATGAACTCCACGTTGCCGTGCCGCTCGATCATGGGGCGGATCTTTTCCCGCCAGTACGCCTCGTCCACCTTGTCGACCTTGGCCGCCATCTTGAGCTTCATGCCGGCCCGCGCCGCAATTTCAATGGCGCGGTCAGGCCGCTTCTCGGGAGAAACACGCCCAAGGAATGCCAGATAATCGCCTGCGGGCCGGGCCTTGAATGGCAGCAGGTCGCGCGGCAGGCCATGGTAGACAGTACCGGCCCAGTTCACGCCAGCTGGCATGGGAAGCCGCTGGTGGTTCGAAATGGACACCAGAGGATAGCCGCTGAACATCGAGTAGAACGAGCGCAGGTCGGGCAGGTCGAGCCGGCCATGCAGGGTGGTCAGCATCTTGTGGGCGAACGGCGCCGCCACCGGATAATGCACGAGGTCGATGTGGAAGTGCAGGACGTCGAACTCGTCGGCGCGCCGGCGCACCTTCTCCAGCATCATCAGCTGGTAGGGCAGCTGATCGCGCTTGTCCGGATCCAGCCGTATGGCCACTTCACAACACGGCACAAGTTCCGCACGGGTAACCGAGTCGCCACTTGCAAACAGCGTGACATCGTGCCCCTGGCGCACCAGCTCTTCGGTGAGATAGGAAACGATGCGCTCGGTACCCCCATAGAGCCGGGGCGGGCAGCACTCTGCCAACGGAGCAATCTGGGCGATTCTCATGGACGAAACCTCCTTCACTGAACTGCCTGATGGAAAGACGTTGCGTCGTCACGCGGTTGCCCGTTGGGGGCAACACAAAAACTGGCGGCCTTGCCATGCGGCCGCCAGATGACACACAGAGAAGACCGCTGAAACCATTATTTAGGGTCTTCCTGCGGGAATCCAAGCCCTCGCAACAGGCCCCGTGCCCCCCGGATGCCGCACAGTCAGCAGGCGCGCGCCCGTGCTGCCGGCCTACAGCCTGATGATGACGGTCTTCAGCTGGGCATAGTGAAACAGCGCCTCACGGCCTTTCTCGCGCCCAATGCCGCTTTGCTTGTAACCGCCGAACGGCGTTTCCACACCCCCACCGGGGTATTCGTTGATATACACCTGGCCCGCCTGCAGTCGCGCGGCCACGCGGTGTGCCCGGCTCAGGCTGGTTGTCCACAGGCCGGCCGCCAGCCCGTAGTTCGTGTCATTCGCGATTTCGATGGCCTCCTCTTCCGTATCGAACGGAATGACCACCCCGACGGGCCCGAAGATTTCCTCGCGCACGATGCGCATGTCGGGCGTAACGTCGGTATAGATGGTGGGCTTCACGAACCAGCCCGTGGGCGTGGCGTCTGGCTGCACCGTGGTGCCGCCTGTCACCAAGCGCGCACCTTCCTCGCGCGCCAATTCCAGGTACTTCTGCACGCGTTCGAACTGGTCGCGCGTAATGATGGGCCCAAGCGCACCCGGCTCGTCGGTTCCAACCGCCACCCTCTCGGCCTCGACCGCCAGCGCCTCTAGAAACTGCGGGTAGATGCTGCGTTCGACCAGGCAACGCGTGCCGGCAACGCACACCTGCCCCGAATTCACCGTAAACGCGCGCACCGACCCCTTCACCGCTGCGGGGATGTCTGCATCGGCAAACACGATGTTGGGCGACTTCCCGCCCAGTTCCAGAGTGACAGGGATGATGCGCTCGGCGGCAATGCGCCCCACTTCGCGTCCGGCCCGCACCGACCCGGTGAACGAAACCTTGGCCACGCCGGGATGCGCGACAATGGCCTCGCCCACTTCACGTCCCAGCCCGGTCACCACGTTGAGCACCCCGGCCGGCAGCCCCGCTTCGGTGGCGATACGCGCGAACTCCAGCAACGACACCGAGGTGTATTCCGAGGGCTTGGCCACCACCGTGTTGCCCGCCGCCAGTGCCGGGGCGATGGCCCGCGTGGCCTGGTTCAGCGGCCCGTTCCAGGGCAGGATGACCCCCACCGTGCCGTAAGGCTCGCGGCGCGTATAGCACAGTCGCCCCGGCCCCACATCAATGAACTCCCCTTCGAGCGACGGTGCCAGCCCACCGTAGAACTCCAGGTAATCGATGGCGGATTCCACCCCGGCGCGCGCCACGGGCAGCGGCTTGCCGGTTTCCAGGTGCTCGATTTCAACCAGGCGTTCGGCCTGTTGCCGGGCAGCCAGCGCGATGCGATTCAGCACGCGCCCACGCTCCAGCGGTTTCAGGTCTTGCCAGGCGCGCTGTGCCTTGTGCGCTGCTGCCACCGCCTGCGCCACGTCGTCCGCTGTACCACGCGTGATGCGATAGTGCTGCTGCCCGGTGCGCGGGTTGTATTCGTGAAGAACCTCGGCCTGCTCCGGATTTACGAACCTGCCCCCGATAAAGTGCCCCCAGATGGTGTCATCTGCCATAATCTGCCTCAAGTCGTTCCTTATTGAGTCGCATGCATTCAGCACCAACCATTATGCAACGGCTCGCGTAACTCCTGACATGCGTTGAGTCGGGCTGTGCGCAGCCACCCAAGCAACCCTGCATTGCAAAGGAGAATGCTCATGGCCAGCTTCATCAGGGTAGTCGCAGCCGCCGCCGCGGGGGCTCTCACCATGTATTTCCTCGACCCTGCCCATGGGCGACGCCGGCGCGCCGTCTTCTGCGACAAACTCGAGGCACGGGCGCGCGATGCGTGTGAACTGTTCGAAGGCAAACGCCGCCACGCGCTCAACAAGGCGCGCGGAGCACTGCACCAGGCGCGCGAGCAACTGGGCCTGCAGCCACAGCCCCCCGACCACATCCTGCGCGAACAGGTGCGTGCGCGCATGGGGCACATCATTTCCTATCCCAAGGCCATCGACGTCGAGGTGCACGAAGGTCGCGTCACCCTCAGTGGGCCGGTTCTGGCCAAAGACCAGGACCGGCTCATTTCCGGCATCCTCGAACTGCACGGCGTACATGCCGTGGTGAACAAACTCACGCCCCATGAAAAACCGGGTGGAGTGCCCGAGCTGCAAGGAGCCGTCTGAGTCCTGCGGGTTGCGCCCTGCCAGTGGCGCAGGGGCACCGCCCTGCGCGAGCGCCCGCCGGATGCACTGCCCCGGGCCAGTTGGCAATGATCAGGCACGATCCGCCTGGCCATGCCCTCGCGCCCGTGCGCCAATAGTGCCTCCCGGCCCCGGGGTTCATTCCACTTTGGCGCCCGTCGCCTGGATGACCTTGCCCCAACGCCCGGTTTCAAGGCGGATCCAGTCGGCAAACTCTTCCGGCGTGGACGCCACCACCTCGAACTCCATCTCTTCAAGCTTGGCGCGCATCCTGTCGGTTTTCAGAATTCTGACGACCTCTTCGTTATAGCGCCGGACAATGTGATCGGGCGTTCTGGCCGGCGCCAGCAGACCAATCCACGAGGTCGCCTCGAACCCCGGAAAGCCCGACTCGTGCAGCGTCTGAACATCAGGCGTAGACTTCATGCGCACCTTGCCGCTGGACGCGATCAGTTTCAGCCGCCCGTCCTGCACATACTGCTGCACGTTGCCCGGCACGAAGAACCCGGCCTGGATGTTCCCGGCCACCAGGTCGACCATGGCCGGTGCCGCCCCCTTGTAAGGCACGTGGGTAATGTCGAGCCCAGCCTCCATCTTCAGCATCTCCATGGTGAGATGCGAGGCGCTGCCCATGGCCACCGATCCATACGAATACTTGCCGGGGTTGTCCTTCACCTTCTTGAGAAAACCTTCCACCGTATCCACATTCATGGACGGATGAGCCACCAGGTATTGC
>ERZ777003.3649-NODE-3649-length-14519-cov-6.288302_pt1 | contig 14519 bp, 13 predicted proteins | sample MGYA00374956_ERZ777003 | MGnify/ENA primary metagenome ERZ777003 (study PRJEB29302, sample SAMN06268252) | bioreactor metagenome | isolation source: Joint BioEnergy Institute, California, USA | place: USA:Joint BioEnergy Institute, California, USA | collected... | reverse complement strand
CCACGTCCAGGATCAGATGCGCGACCGGCCCATCGAAGCGCAGCTTCCAGTGCCGGTAGCGGCTCGGATCGGTCTGGAAGCCGATGCGTGCCATGCCTCTCCCGCCCCACGCGCGCGCCGGCGCTCCGCGCCCTGACCGATGCAATATGGTGCAGATCAAGGAAGATGGCCGTCGGAAGATGCATTATCCTGCGAACCCGGCCTGCGGCCCGCAGGTTCGTGAACGCCGAACAGCCGCGTCGCGAAGTCCCGCACCGCCGCAAGCACCGCCTCCTTCGCCTCCAGGTGTGGCGCGTGGCCGACCTCTGGCAGAAGCAGCGTCTCCACCGGGCAACAGGCGTCCCGCTCCACCACCCGGACCTGTTCCACCGTGCCGTAGGGGTCCGCCTCGCCCTGCACCAGCAGCATCGGCACCCGGATATGCGCGAGCTCGGAGCTGAGGTCGAACACTTCCGGGAAGCGCGGGTCGAGCCAGGCCCCGTTCCAGCCGTGGAAGGCGACGTCCACATGCGCGTGATGGCGTGCGAGGCGCGCGCGCAAGTCGCCCTCCTCGTAGCGCCGCTTCGTCTCGGCGACGGCGCGCAGCCCGACTTCCTCGACCACGAAGTGTCCGGCCATCAGCACCAGCCCGCGCACGCGGAAATCCTGGCACAAGCCGGCGTAGATGGCGGCGATGGAGGCGCCGTCGGAATGGCCGAGCAGGATGCAGCGCCGGATCCCCGCCGCGTCCAGCACGCGCGGCAGGACCTCCCGCGCCTCGTCGTGCAGGTAGGTCAGCGGCCGGGGCAGCGGCACCGGGTCCGAATGCCCGTAGCCGAAGCGCGAGTACGCGAACACGCCGAGCCCTGTCGCTGCCGCGATGCGCGCCGGCACATCGCGCCACAGCGCCACGCAGCCCAGCCCCTCGTGCAGCATCACGATGCTCGGTGCCTCCTCCGGGCCCGGCCCCCACCAGGCGGCCTCGATCCGGCGGCCGTCGAGCGTGATGTCGCAGCGGCGCGGCGTGGGAGCGGCAGGGCTCATCCGGCTTTTTTCCTTGCCGCGCGCAGCCGGAAGCGCAGGATGTTGCCCGTCGCGGTCTTCGGCAGGTCCTGCACCGCCTCGATCCAGCGCGGGCATTTCCGCGGCCCGGCCTGCGCCTTCACATGCTCCCGCTGCGCCTCGAACAACGCGTCGTCCGCGCCTGCCTCTCCGTCTTTCGGCACGACGAAGGCCATCGCCTTCGGCAGGCCGTCCGCGTTGTGCCACCCGGTCACCATCGCCTCCTGCACCGCGGGGCGGGAGGCGACCGCAGCCTCCGCCTTCAAGAGCGAAACCCGGATGCCGCTCACCTTGAACCTATCGTCGGTGCGGCCCTGGTAGCGGTAATAGCCTTCCGCGTCGCGGAGGTACTTGTCGCCTGTGTAGGTCCACTCGCCGACGAAGGTGCGGCGGGATTTCTTGCGTCGGTTCCGGTAGCCCTCGGCCGCTCCCGGGCCACGCACCAGCAGCTCGTCGATCTCACCCTCCGGCACCTCGCGCCCATACTCGTCCACGATGCGCGCCTCGTAGCCCGGGACCACCACGCCGAAACCGCCATAGCACATGGCGCCGGGGCGGCTACTGAGAAAGATGTGCGGCATCTCGGCCGATCCGACGCCGTCGAGGATCTCCACGCCGACCCGTTCCTCCCAGCGCAAGCCGTCGCTCTGGGGAAGTCCACCGTGTCGAGCATCAGCATTGCCAGCCGCTGCCCGTATCCGATCCCCACCGCGCACAGCCTGCCGGCGAAGCGCGCTCGCCTCGGCGCAGTGCGATCGCAGCGGTGACGTCTTCGCCGAGCGCGGCGCAGGGCCGGAACGAGGCGGCATCAGCTCGACCCGCGGCGACGCCCCTTGGGTAACAGCAAGCCAGCCCGGAAAACCGGTGGGATGCCGGCTACACCGGCGAGGGTCCGGCGCGCCTACGGCACGGGCGCAGCGGCAGCAATGGGGTTCCTGTACCATATTGCGGCCGACCACCGCGCCAGCAACATGATCGTCATGCCAGGGCCGGCGTAACGGCCCGGTACGAATACAGCACGGGCAGGGGAGGGAGCGCGATGCACGCGACAGGCGGCGACCGGGGTCCTGCCGGGGACAACGCCACGCCCACGGCGCTCTTCGCTCCGCCGCGCATCGAGCGCCGCGCCCTGCCCGGCGGCGGCTGGCTGGTCCGCTCGCTCGAGCCGCTGGCGCCGCATGCGCCGCGCATCACCGACTGGCTGTGGCACTGGGCCGCGCAGGCCCCGCACCGCCCCTTCCTGCGCGAGCGCGCCCCGGACGGCGCCTGGCGCGGCGTGAGCTTCGGCGAGGCGGCGGACCAGGTGCGGCGCATCGCCGCGGCGATGCGCGCGCGCGGCCTCGGGCCGATGCGACCCGTCGCGGTGCTCTCGGGCAATTCGGTCCGCCACGCGCTGATCGGGCTCGCCGCGCAGGCGATCGGCGTCCCCTTCACCGCCGTCTCCCCGCCCTACAGCCTGATGAGCGCCGATCTCGGCAAGCTGCGCCACATCCTGCGCAGGCTGCGCCCGCGCCTGATCTACGTCGAGCAGGCGGCGCCCTTCGCCCGCGCCCTCGCGGTGGAGGAGGCGGCGCGCGCCGAGGTCGTGGTCGGCGAGGGTGGCGGCGGCACGTCCTTCGACTCGCTGCTCGGCGACGCCGCGCCCGGCGCGGCGCTGGAGGCCGCGATCGCCGCGGTGGACCCGGACGCGCCGGTGAAGATCCTCTTCACCTCGGGCTCCACGGGCGTGCCCAAGGGCGTGCTCGGCACCCACCGGATGATGGCGGCGAACCAGCAGCAGATGGCGCAGGTCTGGCCCTTCCTCCTGCGCGAGCCGCCGGTGATCCTGGACTGGCTGCCCTGGAGCCACGTCTTCGGCGCCAGCCACAATCTCAACATGATGCTGCGCTTCGGCGGCACGCTCTGGATCGACGAGGGCAAGCCCGTGCCCGGCCCGCCGCATGAGCGCACCCTCGCCAACCTGCGCGAGGTGGCGGCGACGATCCGCTTCGACGTGCCGCGCGGCTACGCGCTGCTGCTGCCGCACCTCGAATCCGACGCCGCGCTGCGCGAACGCTTCTTCGAGCGCCTGCGGCTGATGTTCTGCGCCGGCGCCGCGCTGCCGGAAGCGGCCTGGACGCGGCTCTCCGCCATCGCCGCCGCGCATGCGCCGCGCAAGGTGCCGATGGTCTCCTCCTGGGGCCTGACCGAGACCGCACCGGCAGTCACCACGGCGCACATGCCCGATCCGCCGACGGGCTGCATCGGCGTTCCCCTGCCCGGCGCCGAGCTCAAGCTGGTGCCCGTCGAAGGCAAGACCGAGATCCGTGTGCGCGGTCCCATGGTCTTCCCCGGCTACCTCGACGAGCCGGAAGCGAACGACGCGGCGTTCGACGAGGAGGGCTTCCTCCGCACCGGCGACGCGGCGACCTGGGTGGATGAGTCCGACCCGAATCTCGGCCTGCGCTTCGACGGGCGGCTGGTGGAGGACTTCAAGCTCGCCACCGGCACGCGGGTCAACGCCGCAGAGCTGCGCGGACGGGCGCTGACGGCGCTCGCGGGCCTGGTGCGCGATGTCGTCGTGGTCGGCTCCGACCGCGACGATGTCGGGCTGCTGATCTTCCCGGCCGACCCGACCGCGGCGGCGGATGCGGGCCATGTCGCGGAGCTGCGCGAGCGCCTTGCGCGGATGAACGCCGCGTCGGGCGCCGCCGCCTCGCGCCGCGTGGCGCGCGCCCTGGTGCTGGCGGAGCCGCCCTCGCTCGACGCCGGCGAGACGACCGACAAGGGCTCGCTCAACGTCCGCGCCATCCTCGCCTGCCGCGCCGCTGACCTCGCGCGGCTCTACGATGACGCCTGCCCGGAGGTGATCCGCCCGGACTGAGCCATCTCACGCGCCTGCGCGAAGCAGCGCGCGCGGGCGTCCCCGATGCGGGCGGCGAATGCCGCGATCGCCGCCCGGTCCTCCTCCAGCGCGCGCCGCCGCGCCGCGCCCATCGCCGCCATGTTCGCCGGCGCGGGGCCGCCGAGCACCGTGCGCACCGCCACGTTGCGCGCCGGGTCGAGCGCCTGCGCCACCGCCTCCTCGCTGAGTCCTAGCCGCCGGCCGAACAGCGCCTGCGCCGCGGCGTCGAGATCAGCGCTGCGGATCACCTCGGCGCTGCGCCCGGCCTCGACGGCCTCGCGCACCACCGTCGCCACCACGTTGTGCGCCATGCGGAAGCTCATCCCCGTCTCGCGCACGATCACGTCGGCGAGTTCCGTCGCGCTGCCGAAGCCTTCCGCCGCCGCGCGCGCCATGCGTTCGGGCCGCAGCGTCAGCCCCTCCAGCACCTCGTTGGCGAGCGTCAGGATCCGCCGCATGCGCAGCGCCGCGTCCATCACCGGCTCGTTCACCGCGGTCACGGCATCGTTCACGTCGGCGAAGGGCGTGTTCTTCGCGCAGCCCAGCGCGGAGGCAAGCGCCCCCTGCACGATGGCAGCGGCGGCACGGATGTGCTCCAGCGCCACTGGGTTCTTCTTCTGCGGCATGATCGAGCTGACCGCGCTGTGCCGGTCCGCCAGCTCCACGAAGCCGTATTCCCAGGTGCTCCAGGCGTAGAGGTCGGTCGCGAGCCGCGAGAGGAAGGTCGCCAGCACCGCCATCGCCCCGGCCGCCTCCAGCGCGTCGTCGCGCGAGGAGACCGCGTCGTAGGCGATCTCGAGCGGCGCGGCGAAGCCGAGCAGCTCGGCGGTCAGCGCGCGGTCCAGCGGAAAGGCCGTCGTGGTCAGCGCCCCGGCCCCGAGCGGGCAGAGGTCCACCCGCGCCAGCGCGCCCGCGAGCCGCGCATGATCGCGCGCCAGCACATCCGCCGCGGCCAGCAGCCAGTAGCCGAAGGTCACCGGCTGGGCGTGCTGCGCGTGGGTGTAGCCCGGCATCACCACCGCCGCGTGGCGCTCCGCCAGCGCGAGCACCGTGCCGCGCAGGTCGGCCAGGGCGCGCAGCGCCTCCAGCAGCGCGCCGCGCAGCGCCATGCGCCAGGTGGTGGCGTTGAGGTCGTTGCGGCTGCGCCCGGTGTGCAGCCGCCCGCCGACATCGGGGCCGAGGCGCTGCACGATCGCCCGCTCGACATAGGAGTAGAGGTCCTCCTGCCGGTGATCCACCGCGAGCGCCTCCGGCCCGCGCTCCGCCAGCTCGAGCACGGCGCCGAGCACGGCGGCGATCGCTTCGCGCCCGACGATGCCCTGGCGCTCCAGCATCAGCGCGTGCGCGCAGTGCGCCCAGATCTCGTGATCGAACACCTGTGCGAGCGCGCGCCCGACCGCCGGGCGGTAGTAGCTCTCGACCAGGGCGGCGGAGGGGGGCTCCTTGACCCGCTCGCGCAGGCTGACTTCGGCTTCGGTCATGAACGCATCCTCTGGCGCAGGCGCAGTGGATCGGGCGGCATGACGGCCCGGCCGTCAAGGGCGCCGCCTAACGACGGCCGAGCCACGGGGCACGACCCGCGCACCCGCGACGCGCATGCAGCACCACCACGGAAAGCGCAAACCGTGCGCGCAGCACGCCAGGCAGCCGCAAGACGCCCGCGCAACACGCATGCAACACGGCGAAACACGACCGAAACGGGACTGCTCCTATGTTCTCCAGGTCCCGGCGCGGAACCGATTCCGGCCGAGGGAGGGAAACGATGGCAGAGCTGAGCGCCCGCCGGTGGCGGATCGTCAACCAGATCGTACCGTCGGTCGTGCCGAGCACCTGGGGCGACGACAAGTTCGAGAAGATCGACAAGAACTGGAAACCGGGCGACCGCTACACGACCTGCGGCGGGCTGCCGGCCTACGTCGCCAGCCAGCTCGGCGTCTCGCCGGAGGTCCGGCGCGAGGGCATCACCGGTGGCGGACTGCTCGGCATGCGCGATGCCGCCATCCGGCGCGGCGCCTGGGTGCATCACGACATCACCCTGCGCTTCCTCGCCGGCGGCATGGGCCTGGAGGGCGAGATGCGGCGCCCCAAGCCCGGCGACTTCTACCTGCTCTGCAGCGGCGACGTCGGCCGCCACAAGGTGCTCTGCAACTGCCTGTCGCCGTCGAACCCCAACAACTACCGCGGCGCGGCCATCGAGCACGTCGGCATCGTCATCAGTGCCGAAGGCAACGTCTGGAAGACCGCCGATGCGGGCCAGTCCGACGGCCAGGTCATGGTCAACGGCGAGGCCAAGAACCGCCAGGCGGCGCGCTATGTGGAGCGCACCTTCAATCCCACGACCGGCGAGCTGGTCGGCGAGGCCGACCGCAGGGGCGGCCGCCCGATGCGCCGCCTGTGCGGCTGGGTGGATGTGGACAAGTTCCCCTTCCTGACGTGAGTACCCGGATGGCATAGTCGCCGGACACGGAGGGACGCGCCCGGCGACGGCCGCCGCCGGTTGACCGGATGGGCGCTTCCCACCGCGACGAACGCCCGGACGAAGCGCCCGACCGCGCCATTCGCCGGGGCAGCAGCAGGAGGACCGTGCCCCGATGAGCCAGCCCGCCGCCTCCGCGCCAGCGAAGCCGCCCTTCGCCCCGACCCGCAGCCTGCCCCTGCCCGGCGGCGCGACACTCATCTTCTGCTCCGGCGTCACCGCCCGCGGCAGCGCCGCCGAGGGCGGTCCGGTCGAGGCCCAGGCCGAGGAGTGCTTCGCCCGCCTCGCCCGCGCCCTCGCCGCCGAGGGCGCCGGCCTCGGCGACCTACTCAAGATCAACACCTTCCTCTCGGACATGCGCCACTACGCGGCCTTCGACGCCGCGCGCCGTCGCGCCTTCGCCGACCTGGCCACGCCCCCGGCCAGCACCTGCGTCGGCGGTGCGCTCTTCACCTCCCCCGGCTGCGACATCGAGATCGAGGGGATCGCGGTGCGCGGCGGCGCCGCCTCATGAGCGCCCGCCCGCCGCCACCCCGCGCGGCCGACCTCCCTGCCTTGATCCGCGCCGACTCCGCCCGTCTCGCGGCCGCCTGTACCGCCTGCGGCGCCTGTGTCGGCGCCTGCCCGATGGTCCCCACCCTGCCTTCCGTCGCCACGGCCGCGCGGGAGGACGTCGCCGCCGGCCTGCGCAGCGTGCTCCGCGGCGAGGCGCAGGCCGCATCGGCCGAGTCGGTCGCCTGGATCGGCGCCTGCACGCGCAGCGGCCTCTGCACCCCAGCCTGCCCGGAGCGCCTCGATACCGCCTTCATGATGCGCCTCGCCGGCATGCGCCTGCGCGGCGCGCTCGGCGCGTCCGAGCCGGGCGGGCCGCCGCGCCTGCCGGCCAAGGACGATCCCGGCTGGTCGGCCCGCGTGAAGGCCTTCGCCCGCATGACCCTGACGGAAGAGGAGCAGGCGCGATGGCTGTGACACCTCCGCCGCCCCCCGGCTCCGCCGCCGCGCCGGAGCGAGTCGTCTTCTGGTTCGGCTGCAACATCGCCCGCCACGGCGAGATCGTCCGCCTCTCGACGCGCATCCTCGAGGCGGTCGGCGTGGAGGCCGACCCGGCCGGCGGCCCCTCCTACTGCTGCGGCTCGCCCAAGGAGGCGAATGCCCGCATCGCCGGCGGCATGGCGCGCCGCACGGTCGAGGCGTTCAACGCCACCGGCCGCGACACCGTCGTCACCTGGTGCCCGTCCTGCCACATGAACATGGACGACTTCATGGCGCCGGCGACCGAGGCCGCCTTCGCCACCTCGCATATCAGCGAGGTGCTGCACGCGCGGCGCGACCGCATTGCCCCGCTGCTGCGCCATCGCGTCTCGGTGCGGCGGGCGCTGCCGCACCTCCACCACGGGTTCAACGGCCGGGTGCCGGTGAACACCCTGGTCCCGGACCTGCTCCGGCTGATCCCCGGCCTCGAGGTGCCGGAGCATCCGTGCCGTGCGCCAGGTCACATGTGCTCTGCCCTCGCCGGGGTGCCCGGGGCCCTGGGGGCGGCGCAGCGCGCCCTGCTGGCGGCAGCCGAGGAAACCGGGGCGGACGCCCTCGTCACCGTCTTCCATTCCTGCCACCGCGAAACGGTCTCCCTGGAGCGCGGGCGGCCCGGGCTGCGGGTGGTGAACTGGATCCACCTGCTGGCCGAATCCATGGGAATCCCGCATCGGGACGACTACAAGGCCTGGCGCAACGCCCCCGATCCGCGCGAGGCGGTCGGCCCGGAGCGGCTCGCCGCCGCCGGCGAGACGGCCTTCGAGCGCCTGGTCGAGCCCGAGCTGCGGCGCCCGCCGCCGGCCTGATTCCGCGCCCCGCCGCGCGGCGAGGGTCGGGCCGGGAAACCCGCGCGTAGGTGCCGTCCGCCCGCCTCCGCCTCGCCAGCTTCCCGCCGCGCGCAATCCTCGATTGAGCATCCCGAAGGCCGGCCGACCGTTTCAGGGGCTATCGGTCGGCGCGGGGAATCTCCATATTGCCGGCGCGCCGGACTCGCCGGTGCGCCCCCGCCTGGACGGCCCCCTCCGCGCCCGCCCGCCCGCCACCGTACCGGTGGCCGGCCGGCTGGCGCGGGAGCGACCCATGTGTGGAGGCGCGCCGGGCCGGGGCCGGCAAAGGGGCAACCAATGGAACGGCGCGTGGCGGAGGCAAGTCCTGCCGCGCGCCGCGGGCGCATTTTTTAGTCCGGTACGGCGGCACCCGGCCGGGCGGGAGCGTGTCAGTCAATGGACGGGATGTTCGCTGGCAGGAGCGTGGCGGAGCAGGCCGAGGTCGAGGCGGGCGCGGCCGCGCTTGGCCTGCCGGTCGCGACGGTCGAGACGCTGCTGACCCTCGGTCGTGAGCGCGGGCAGCTCACGCGCGACGAGATCGACACCGTGCTGGCCCCCGAGCGGATCGGCGCCGCTGAGGTCGAGGAGCTCATCGCGCTTCTCGGCGAGCTCGGCATTGACGTGGTGGATGCCGCGGACGCGCCGGGCGAGGACGGCAGCGCCGACCAGGACCAGGCAGCGCGCCTGTCCACGGGGCTGGCGACGACCGCCGAGGACGGCGGGGCCGGCGCGAGCGCCCGCGGCGGGACCGAGACGACCGCCGCCGAGGTCGCCGAGCCGGGCCCGGGCCGCAGCGACGACCCGGTGCGCATGTTCCTGCGCGAGATGGGCGGCACCCCGCTGCTCAGCCGCGAGGAGGAGATCGCCGTCGCCCAGCGCATCGAGGCCGGGCGGGACGCGATGCTCGCCGCGCTCAGCGCCAGCCCGACCACCTTCGCCACCCTTTCGGCCTGGCGCGATGCCGTCGCCGCCGGCCGGCTGCTGCTGCGCGACCTGATCGAGCTGGAGTCCTCCGCCATCGCCGGCGCGGGCAGCGGGGAGGAGGAGGAGCTGCCGCCGCCCCCGCCCCTCGTCTCCGAGGACGAGACCAGCGAGGACGGGGCGGCACAGCCGATCGCCACGCTGACCCAGGAGCAGCGGCTGCGGCCGGAGGTGCTCGCGGCGTTCGATGCCGTGCTCGAGGAGCGGGCCCGTCTTGCCGAGGGGCTGGACGCCGCGGCCGGCGAGACGCTGCGCCCGGAGGACGCCGCCCAGCTGGCCGGGAAGATCGCCGCGCTGCGCCTGCGCCCGAACCGGGTCGAGGAGCTGCTCGGCCGGGTGCGCGAGGCGCATCGCCGCCTTACCGCGCTCGACGGCCGCGCACTGCGGCTGGCCCAGCCCGCCGGGATCACGCGCGAGGAGTTCCTTCGCCTTTGGGACGGCAGCGAGGCCGGCATCCGGCGCGTGCAGCGCGCCGCGACCGCGAGCGGCAAGGAGAGCGCCGCCGCGGAGGCGGCCCGGGCCGCGCTGCGCCAGGGCCTGGCTGAGATCCGTGCCGAACTGCGCCAGCTCGAGACCGAAACCGGCCTCGCCGCGCCGGCGCTGCGCCGCATCCACGCGGAGGCGGTGCGCGGCGAGCGCGAGATGCGCCGGGCCAAGGAGGAGCTGACGCGGGCCAATCTGCGCCTCGTCGTCCACCTCGCCAAGCGGTTCCGCAACCGCGGGCTGATGTTCGGCGACCTGATCCAGGAGGGCTCCATCGGCCTGATGCGGGCGGTGGACAAGTTCGACTGGCGCCGCGGCTTCAAGTTCGCAACCTACGCGACCTGGTGGATCCGCCAGTCCATCACGCGCGCCATCGCCGACCAGGCGCGGACCATCCGCGTGCCGGTGCACATGACCGAGACTGCGGCGCAGGTTGCACGCACGGGCCGGCGCATGGCGCAGGAGACCGGGCGCGAGCCGACGCCGGAGGAGCTCGCCCAGCGCCTCGGCATGCCGGAGGAGAAGGTGCGCACCGTGCTGCGCCTCGCCCGCGAGCCGGTCAGCCTCGAGGCGCCGATCGGCGAGGAGGAGGATGGCCGCCTCGGCGACCTGATCGAGGACCGCAACGCGGTCATGCCGTTCGACGCCGCGGCGCGCGCCGGCCTGCGCGAGGCAGCGGCGCGCATGCTCGCCGGCCTCACGCCGCGCGAGGAGCGCATCCTGCGCATGCGCTTCGGCATCGGCATGAACACCGACCACACCCTTGAGGAGGTGGGCCGGACCTTCAACGTCACCCGCGAGCGAATCCGGCAGATCGAGGCCAAGGCCCTGAAGAAGCTGGAGCGCAGCCGCGGCGGCCAGGCGCTGCGCAGCTTCCTCGAGGGCTGACCGCCGCCGGGGCGTGGCGGCACCGGGGCGACCCGGTGCCGCTGCGACTGACATCCAGGCTCGACCATCGCGGCCGATGATCGCCGGCGGGCAATCCCCGCGCGGCGATGCCACACCTGATCCCGCACCGCGCTTGCGAACCCGCAGGATCCTCGTCCGAGGGCCCGGCGGGGGTGCGGCAGCGTGCCGGATCGCTCCTAGGCCCTGGCGGTGATGGCCGCGTCGCGCTCCGCTCCGGCGCCTCACTGCGCCGCTGCTTCGCGCGCTGCCGCGGCGCGCGCGAGCGGTCCCCAACGCTCGCGCTCCTCGGCTGCGTAGCGGGCGAAAGCGTCGGGGGATTCGGCGAGCAGCGGCGACATCCCCTGCTCGGCCAGTTGCGCCACGCTCGCCGGGTCGCGGAGCGCCTCGTTGATCGCCCCGTGCAGGCGCTCAATGATCGGCCGGGGCGTGCCCTTGGTGGTCAGGATGCCGAACCAGCCGCGCAACTCGAAGCCAGCATAGCCGAGTTCCGCCACCGTCGGCACGGAGGCCAGGAAGGGCAGCCGCTGGGGCGTGGGCACCGCCAGTGCGCGCAGCCGTCCGGCCTGGACGTGCGGCAGCGCCGTGGGCGTGGTGGCAAACATGTAGTCGAGCCGCCCGGCGAGCAGGTCGAGCATCGCCGGCCCGCCGCCGCGGTAGGGTACGGAGATGGTCCTGAGCTCCGCCATGCGGTCGAGCAGCAGCGCCGCGAGCCACGGGCTCGACCCGACGCCGGGATGGCCCCAGGAGAGTTCGCCTGGCCGTGCGCGTGCCGCGGCGACCAGGTCCTCCAGTCGCTGCCAGGGCCGGTCGGCGGGCGTGACCAGCACGGTCAGTACCTCCGAGGCCAGGGCCACCGGGGCGAGATCCTCGAAGGGCTGCACCGCCGGATTGGCCTGCAGCAGCGGATTGACCACCAGCGCGCCGGAGTTGTTGAGGGTAAGCGCGTGCCCGTCCGGCGCCGCGCGCATCACCGGCTCGAAGGTGAGCGAACCGCCGGCGCCGCCCCGATTCTCCACGACGAAGGACTGGCCGAGCCGCGGCGCCAGCGCATTGGCCAGGATCCGCGCCGTGGCGTCGAGCGAGCCGCCGGCAGCGGAGCCGGCGTAGATCCGCACCGGCCGGGTCGGCCAGACGAGGCCCGCCGCGCCCGGCTGCCCGGCCCCGCCACGCGCCGCCGCCGGCAGCAGAACCGCCGGCGCGGCGGCGAGTACGGCTCTGCGACCGCACCTCATGGCGCGCGGATGTTGTGCGTGCGGATCAGGTTGCTCCATTTGCTCACCTCCGTGGCAATCGGTTCACCGCCTCGTCGTCGGCGAGGCTGGCCTCAGCTGCCGTCGGCACGTCCGGCGATTGCCGCGCGCGTGACGCGCGACTGATCGCGAGCGGGCGGATGACCCGGTCGCGGATCCGGCCGATCGCGACCGAAAACTCGGCGAAGGTGGTCTGACCTTCGCCGGAGAGCGCGGCCCGCGCCCCATCGCGATGGAGGCCATCGGGCCTGGCCCGGACAACCTCGGCTCGGCCGATCGTGCCGGTGGCGCCGGGACGGTTGAGGACCACGAAGGGCTGCCTGAACGCTTCGGCGAAGCGAGCGGTCGGCAGCCTGCCCGATACGTCGGTCGAGCCGCCCGCCACCCAGGGAATGACGCGCGTGACCGGCCGCGTGGGCCAGGCCGTGGTAGGATCGCCCGCGGCCGGTTGTGCCTGCGCCAGCGCCCCGTACCCCGGCAGCGCCATGGTGCCGCCGCCACCACCGCTGGCGAGGCCGAGCCCCGCCGCGACCACGTCACGCCTGCGCATTGCGCGCACGTTCCTCCCAATGCCCGTGCGGGCCTCGCTTGGCGCGCGGCCCCATACGGTCCGTCCGTTGTGCGCAGGGACGCTGTTCCCCAGCCAGTTGGGATCGAGCACATCACGTCCCGGGAATGCTGTCATCCCGGTTTCGCCGCCCGCCCAGCGGCACCGCCGCGGCGAGCGCCGGGGGAATCGCGGCCCGCCCATTGGTGCGGGCGCGAACGGAAGCGCAGGGCGGCAGGGGCTGCGGCGCTTCGCTTCGCGCTCGCCATCGCCCACCGTTTCCGTTACCGTATTAATATGAAACGGAGCCGGGCGATCACGTTGGTTCTGCTGGGCGGCGGGGTTGCCCTTGGGCTCGGGGCCTGCGGCGATTCGCGCCACGAGGAATGCGAGCGCGCGCGGCGCGAGCTGCGCCCGGATGCCGAGCAGATCTGCGCGCGGGCCACCTCGTCCTCACACCACCGCTCCGGCAGCAGTTCCTGGTTCTTCGGCCGAAGCGGCAGCAGCAGCGCCCGGCACTCGGCCCTCGCCGGCAACTTCGGCGGCGGCAGCAGCCGCGTCGCGACCTCCAGTCGCGGCGGCTTCGGCAGCATCGCCAGCCGCTTCAGTTCCAGCTCCTGACGGCGACGGGCGTCAAGGCGATGCAGCGCCTGTCCCAGGATCCGCGGCCGGACCGGCTGGAGCGCGCCCGGCGCATGGGCTTCGCCTTCGCCGAGATCGAGGGCGAGCCCTATTGGGACGAGACCGCCTACTATCGCTTCACCGCCGAGGAGGTGGACACGCTGGAGCAGGCCACCGCCGAGCTCGAGGCGCGGACGCGCGAGGCGACCGCCTACGCCATCCGCAACGATCTCAACGGTCCGCTCGGCATCCCGGACGGCGCCTGGGCGCTGGTGAAGCGCTCCTGGGAGAGGCAGGAGCCGAGCCTCTACGGCCGGATGGATCTCCGCTGGGACGGCACAGGGCCGCCGAAGCTCCTGGAATACAACGCGGACACCCCGACCGCGCTGTTCGAGGCCGCCGTGATTCAGTGGGAATGGCTGGAATCGAGCGCCTTCCCGGGCGAGCCGGACCAGTTCAACTCCATCCACGAGAAGCTGATCGCCGCCTGGCCGCGCCTCGGCCTGCCGGACCGGGTCCATTTCGCCTGCGCCCGCGACTCGGAGGAGGACAAGGGCACGGTGGACTATCTGCGCGACACCGCGTTCCAGGCCGGGCTCGACGCACCCTTCCTCTACATGGACGAGATCGGCTGGAACGGGAGCGGCTTCCGCGACCTCGAGGAGCTGCCGATCGACGCGATCTTCAAGCTCTATCCTTGGGACTGGATGCTGCGCGAGGAATTCGGCCGCTGGATCCCGACCGCGGCGACGCGCTGGATCGAGCCCGCCTGGCGCCTGGTGCCGAGTTCCAAGGCCTTCCTCTCGCTGCTCTGGCACCTCTTTCCCGACCATCCGAACCTGCTTCCGGCCTTCCTGGAGCCGGGCAGGACCGGGGGGCCGGAGATCTCGAAGCCGCTCTGGGGACGCGAGGGCGCGAACGTCTCCGCGCCCGGCTTCGAGGTGGAGGGACCCTACGGCGACCAGCCGCGCGTCTGGCAGGCCTATGCCGAGCTGCCCGCCTTCGCCGGGCGCTACCCGGTGCTCGGGAGCTGGGTGATCGCCGGCGAGCCCGCCGGCCTCGGCATCCGCGAGGACGCAACGCCGATCACCCGCGACACGAGCCGCTTCGTGCCGCACCTGTTCACGCCGTGACGCACGCGCGCGCAAAGGAGGAAGGCGGCCGGATGGGGCGTGGCGCGGCAGGGGAGCGCCACGTCGCCAGGACCCGGAAGCGGCCACGGCTGCGGCCGCCGCCGATGCATGAGAGGGGGGAGAGCATGCTGCCATGACCAGCCTCGCCACACTGCCGGGGTTCATCACCCATTTCCTCGCCGGCCTGGTGCTGCTCGGCCTGGCCGTGTTCGTGCACATGAAGGCCACGCCGCACGACGAGATGGCGCTGATCCGCCGTGGCAACACCGCCGCCGCGGTGGCGCTCGGCGGGACCGTGCTCGGCTTCGCCATCCCGCTCCCCTCGGCGATCGCGA
>ERZ777003.3648-NODE-3648-length-14523-cov-6.450166_pt1 | contig 14523 bp, 13 predicted proteins | sample MGYA00374956_ERZ777003 | MGnify/ENA primary metagenome ERZ777003 (study PRJEB29302, sample SAMN06268252) | bioreactor metagenome | isolation source: Joint BioEnergy Institute, California, USA | place: USA:Joint BioEnergy Institute, California, USA | collected... | reverse complement strand
AACCGAATGGCCATGGAGCACTGGCCAGGCAAATATCAATCTGATTTTGCTATACAAATAACAAGCCGCGTACCCGATGCGCAAAACTTCACAGTTCGCTTTAGCGAAAATGATCTACTTGGCCATACCCGATGGCTAGACAATTATCAAAGTTCTCGTGCACGTGTTGCTGTGACAGTCGGTATGATGACAACAGGTTATGACTGCTCAGATTTACAAAATGTTGTATTTATGCGGCCTGTCTTCAGTCCTAGCGACTTCATCCAGATGAAGGGCCGCGGCACACGCCTACATACATTTACTTATATTGACTACACGAATGACGAAGAGGTCATAGCCCGTAAGAAAACTAGTTTTAAGCTTATAGACTTCTTTGCAGTCTGTGAATACTTCAATGAAAAGTATAATTACAAATCGGCACTAAAACTTCCTAAGAAAATTACAGCTTCACTTGTAGCCGAACCGGTTGTTAATGATACAGGTACTATTGTCGACGATGACGGCCCGGCTTACACACGCGGTGTCGAACTTGGCGAAGCAGACGAGCTCAAATCTGCCGAACAAACCATTGTCGGCCGTGAAGGCATGCGCATAGACCGCGAAATGTTCCAAAAGTTCATAGAAGAAACTCGCGAAGACGAAGAACTACGCAGACTAGACGAAGAGGATCCGGTGGCCGCTCTCGAATACCTAAAAAATAAAGTTCTAGACAAGCCAAACCACTACATGACCCTCGACAAAATAAAAAAGCACTTCAAGCTTGATCGCCGGGTCACACTTGGTGAAGTGCTTGATATCATTATGGGGCGCAAAGAAGAGCTCCCTAAAAAAGCAGAAATCATTCAAGACAAGTTTGATGATTTCGTGGCTACCAAAGAGCTTTCAGAGCGCCTTTCACAAGATCCAGAACTGTACCATCTAGCATTTCGTCTGTTCGATGCCTTCATATCTTCAGATGAAGTACGAGAAGCCATCGACTCAGGTCAATTCGGCAATCTTGCCCACACTGGTCAAATCACACTAGACGAATACCGTCGACTTCACGAAGAAGATTTAGCCCGACCTATCGTTCAATACATTCGTGATTATGTAGATACAGATAAACTAAAGGGATAAAACCGCAATGTCATACAAAGAGTTTAAAAAAAGAATTGACACCGCACGCAACATACTTGTTGGCGCCGTACCTTCACCTGCAGGCCAGATTGATCAAATTACCTACGCACTTATTTATAAATTCATGAACGATATAGACGATCAGGCGGCCGCACTTGGTGGCAAGCGCACCTACTTTGTCGGTGATTACGCCAAATTCAACTGGCACGAGCTTATGTCATCAAGCCTTGGCGCCCATGAGCGTCTTGAGCTCTACCGTGAAGCCATCCAAACCATGGCCAGAAATCCAAACATTCCCGAACTTTTCCGTAGCATCTACCAAAACGCCTTCTTGCCATTCAATTCAGCCAACGTATTAAATCTGTTCCTAAAAGAAATGGATAAATTCAGCCATGGCGAAAGCGACGACATTGGCGACGCCTATGAATACCTTCTTTCTATTACGGGCGCACAGGGTGACGTAGGTCAGTTCCGCACCCCGCGCCATATCATCAAATTCATCGTTGAAGCGGTCAATCCCACCAAAGATGACAAAGTCCTCGACCCAGCTGTCGGTACCGCCGGATTTTTGATCGCTGCCTACAACCACGTCCAGTCGCAGCATGACGGCAAAGATAAAGACGGTAGTGTAAATAATGAAAAGCGCCTATCTGCCGACGAACTAGACAAAATCCATCACAACTACCGCGGCTTCGATATCGACCCAACCATGGTGCGCACGGCCAAGGTGAATATGTATCTGCACGGATTCAAAACGCCAGATATCATCAATCATGACTCTCTTAGTAGCGAAGAATACTGGAACGATCGCTACGATGTCATCCTCGCCAACCCGCCATTCATGACGCCAAAAGGCGGCATCCAGCCGCACAAAAAGTTCGGTATATCAGCTAATCGCGCTGAAGTCCTTTTCGTTGATTACATAGCCAGTCATCTCAAGCCAACCGGACGTGCCGGTATCGTCGTGCCAGAGGGCATTATTTTCCAGAGCGGCAAAGCATACAAAGAACTACGCAAAAACTTAGTCGAAAATTACTTGTATGCTGTCGTCAGCCTACCGGCAGGCGTGTTTCAGCCTTACAGTGGCGTCAAAACCAGTGTGCTGCTATTCGACAAAGAGCTTGCCAAGCAGCGTGATGAAATCTTGTTTGTCAAAGTAGAAAACGACGGTTACAGTCTTGGCGCTCAGCGCCGCAAAATCACAGGTGATCAATTTCCGGAAGCACTCGAAGTTATCGAAAAGTTCAAAGCAGGCGAAGAGTTTTCGTCTGAGTTTGCACACACTGTGCCACGTAGCGAAATTGCCGAAAGCGGCGACTATAATTTGAGCGGCGATAGGTATCGTGTTATGGACGTACAAGCCCACAATGATTATCCGGTCGTTGAATTATCTGAGGTTGCTGAAGTTCGAAAAGGCTCCGCCATAACAAAAGCCCAAATTAATCCGAACGGCTCCATACCTGTAGTAGCTGGTGGACAAAAACCAGCCTATTATCACGATGTTTCTAACCGTGAGCCGGATGTCATTACCGTAAGTGCATCCGGCGCGTATGCTGGCTTTGTAAACTACTGGGCGGAACCGATATTTGCTTCCGATTGCTCAACAGTACAGGCGAAAGACGACAACAAAGTTATAAACCGGTATCTTTACGAAACTTTAAAATACTTACAAGAAGATATCTACAAACTTCAAACAGGTGGCGGTCAGCCGCATGTCTATCCAAAAGACATAGCAAAAATTAAAATCCCACTCCCCCCAATCGAAACCCAGCGCGAAATCGTCGCCGAGCTCGACGGCTACCAAAAAATCATCGACGCCGCCCAAACAATCGTCCAAACCTACAAACCCACCATCAAAATCAACCCAGAGTGGGGTAAGTCTAGGCTTGGTGACCTGTTAAGTGAAAAGCCTATGTACGGCTCTGGTGCTAGCAAGACTGATTTTGACCACAAAAATAGATATATACGAATAACTGACATTACTGATGAGGGCGAGCTAAAGGAGGACGACAAGGTCTCACCTTCGACGGTTGAGACAAAGTACTTCCTAGAGGCTAATGACCTTCTAATTGCTCGCTCCGGTAGCGTTGGCCGAACATACCTCCATAGAGCGAATGGGCTCAATTACCAATGGGCGGGCTATTTGATTAATTTCAGAATTGACAGCGAGGTTGCGCTGCCAGAGTATGTTTATTACGTAACTAAATCACCGATGTGGTGGAATTGGGTAGAGAAACATTCGAAAACAGGCACACTAACCAACATCAATGCTCAAGAGTATTCCAGCTTTGAGGTCCCACTCCCCCCAATCGAAACCCAGCGTGAAATCGTCGCCGAACTCGAAGCCGAACAACAGCTCATAAACGCCAACAAAAAACTCATCGAAATCTACCAGCAAAAAATCAAATCCAAAATCGCCGAGGTCTGGGGAGAGTAAGGGGGGCATAAATATCCTTGTGTCACTAAATATATCGTTAACAGCATTGTTGATGTTTTTTGCGACGGTAGCTGAAAAAGAAAGAAGGTAGGTATATGTGAATGCACAGCAATTCGCAGCGAAACTTAACGACACGCTAGATGGAGGCTTAACACTAAGGCCATTTAATAGGTATGGTCCTACAGATACAACCTGGTGGATGGTGCCATCTAATGAATGGCCAGCATTTAAATACAGTAAATTGTTTGTAAATCCTTTGTCTGCCACTAATAAATATGAAGTAGGACTTTATTTAGAAAAAGGACACAGTTCTAATATATTACTTGTTGAAGGGAACAAGCCATCCAACCGTGCACAAGTAATGGATAATGATTGGGAGTGGGCTAAGCTAAGTAAGGATAAGGGTAGGCTGGAAGACGTAATTATCTCAATGCAGCAAGCCGGTGTTAGTCCTAGGGTTCGCTTGGAGATCGAGCCATTTAGCCCTGAGCGAGCGGCCGAAAACTATGATGGTCAAAAACAAAAGATTAGACTGACATACGACTATACTGGGACGGCTATCAATCTGGTGGATAAAACTGATACGATCAACGATCCAAAACTGAGAGGTTTGATAGAAGATGTAACGCAGCAAACAAATGTAGCTGGGGTTGTGAATTCGATAGAATCATTCAGCGAATCAGAATGGTACTGGATGAACTTGTTGATATATTTTGAGGTGGACCCAACTGAAAATGTATCAACAAAGATAAGTCAATTGCTAAAAAGCTGTATAAAAGTAATGTGATGACAAAAGCAGATGAATTTTTCAAAAGCTTTACGACTCCTCTGGCAACGGACTTTTACAAATGAAAACAGTAGTCGCATCTCTAATAAGGAAAGATAACAAATTTCTCATCGCAAAACGTAAAGATGATGCGGCCCTTGGTGGCTTGTGGGAATTTCCTGGCGGCAAGGTGGAGGATGGCGAGACCGAACAGGAGGCGCTGGAGCGTGAGATAGTCGAAGAGTTCAACACACTTATCGCTGTCGGTAAGCTGCTTGCAAGCACACAGATAAATGATGATACTGTACTTAAACTATATGCCTGCAAACACAAACTTGGAGCATATCAGCTACGTGAACATTCAGAGTTAGCGTGGGTTGATAGCCTGCAGCAGTTATATGGCTATGAGCTAGCGCCGGCTGACGTGGAGCTACTAGAGCAAATTACAAAAGATAAACGAAGACCTGCGCTACATGAGTTAGTGATTGGCAATGCTTATAAAAACGAAGATATTATGCGGATATTCCTCGTGAGCGGACAGGGTGGTATGAGAAAGTCGAATCGTGCTAATAGCTTAATTCTTTTTGCACTGCATAATACTGGCAATCCGTACGAAGACAAATGGGACGACCAAGGCGTGATGCACTACACTGGCATGGGGCTCTCGGGTGATCAGTCGATAGACTATGCGCAGAATAGAACTCTAGCAGAATCGCGTACGAATGGAATAGACGTGCATTTATTTGAATCGTATGAGCCGAAAGAGTATATATACCGCGGCCAAGTACAGCTCGTAGGGGACCCGTACTATGAACGGCAAAAAGACGAAGCTGGTAATGGGCGTCAGGTGGTAAAGTTTCCGCTTAGGTTGTCGCAGCAATGATTTCCAAATCCGACTACATGCTCTTTCTCCGTCAGCCAGCCTGGCTTTGGCTGAAAAAGAATGACCCGAGCAAACTTCCACCCGTCGACGCAGCTACTCAGGCAATGTTCGACGCCGGACATGCTTTTGAGCCGTATGTTGAGTCATTATTTCCTGAATGCGTGGCACTCGGCTTCTCAGATTTCGATGAATACCGTTCGCTACCACTACGAACACAGCAAGCATTTGAATCGGGTGCTCAGGTAGTGTTCCAGCCTCGTTTTGAATGGAATGGATTTACCTGTATATCTGACATCGTGTCTGTAGTAGAAGGTAAAACGGTTGATCTGTACGAAATTAAATCCAGCACACGCGTTAAGCCGGATCATCTGTATGACCTTGCGTTTCAGAAGACAGTAATTGAGGGTAATGGCTTTACGGTCCGGAATGTATCGGTGATCCATGTAAATAACCAGTACGTTCGTATGGGCGACGTTAACCCAAAAGAGCTTACGAAGTTTGCAGATGTGACAGATGAGGTAGATGAAATTGCTTTAAAAACACCAGAATACATGGAGGCAGCGAAGAAAGCTGCCAAGCAAGCAGAAATGCCAGATCCGAATCCGGAGCTGGCTAAGCTTGGCTCGAAATCCGAATGGCTAAAGATTTATGAAAATATATTTCCATCAGAGCCAAGGGTTTGGCCAGAAGATACCCAGCCGGTAGTCAATAAATTAGAGATTGAGCGGTTCTTAAGTGAGCTACGATACCCGCTCTACTTCTTTGACTACGAAACCATGCAAGGCCTGGTGCCGTACTTCGATGGCCAGCGACCGTATCAGCAAGTACCGTTCCAGTATTCACTGCATATCATCCGTGAGCCGGGTGGGGAAGTTGAGCATAGGGAGTATCTTCACAAAGAAAATACTAATCCAGCACCAGACTTAGCTAAGCAGTTAGTAAAAGACATGGGTGATTCCGGCTCGATCATCACCTGGAATATGAGCTTTGAAAAGTCAGTCAACGAAGAGCTGGGTAGGATGTATCCAGAATATGCCGAGCAAATCACGGCCATCAACGAACGTGTTGTCGACCTCATGATTCCATTTAAGGCAAAATGGTATGACGATCCGCGATGCGAGGGAAGCGCTAGTATCAAAAAGGTGTTGCCAGTAGTGTGCCCTGAGCTAAGCTACAAAGATCTTGGCATTCAAGACGGTAACTCCGCTCAACGGCTCTGGATGGAAGCGGTACTCGATGAAACACGAGCGGACCAGAAAGAGCAGATACTCGCCGACCTGACTGAATACTGCAAGATGGATACTTGGGCAATGGTGGAGATATTTAGGGAACTAAAGGAAGCATCCGGGAAAGTTGTTTAGCGCAATGCCGATGGTAAATGGAGTAATCTACCCTGAGCTTAGACCGATATTGCATCAGTTTAATACTTTGAAGGTCTTAATTTTGGGAGATGCCTCAAACCCAGACCTGGCTGAACTTCTTGGGCAAATTGATATTTTACACACATATCTATCTGACATTGGAAGACCAAACCTCAAAGTATCGGTGCAATTTAATAGTCCGCTAAGCGAGGAAAACCTATTAGCAAAGATTGGTTCAGACGATCTTGATGTAATATTAGATCTCGACGGGTCATATTCAGATAAATTCACAAACAAAAACTTCTATAAGGTTGAGATTGTACAAACAATTGAAGAGCTTGTTTATTCGATCGAAAATTTCTTAGTAGGCAGCGGTGTCGCGTGGAGATTACGTGAACCTGTCTGGAATATGCAGCCGCTATTACGCTACATGGAGCAGCCAGGTCTCTGTCAAGATTATTATAATTACATGGTGGAGTGCCAAAGAAGCTCAAAGTATACCAGTGAACAGATTGACCGTATTCGATACATAGTAAACAAGATTAAGCAGATTGATTATGCTAGGGATTTACTACAATATTACGTAAAAAGACTTCGCAAAGCCGAGCGATCTGGCATCGGTGATGACGACACTTACAACTTGGAGCTGAACTATCACATTAGTAACTATTATTTTTTGCTTGCTGGCGCCTTAGACTCTATGGCGAGGCTTTTGAACGACTTTCTTAAATTGAAGATACCTCGTGATAAATATAGCGATCTAGGGCTAGAGAAAGCGACCTTCATTAAAAGGAATAAGGAAAAACGTACAGGTCTTGCAAGAAAACTTTCCGTGAAGAAAATTAATCACTGGATGTCATTTCTAAAAAAGCGCCGTAATTTCATCGCGCATGAAGGGGATATGCGGCAAACACCTTTGGCTGAAGAGATAAAGACGCCACTCACTGATATCGAAATAAATGCCATAGTCGATAAACAAATGGATTGGACACAGTTAGCGCGTCTAGCACCTCAGGAAATGTACGATGCACACAGGGCAATGGCCTTTGAAATGGCACGTATAAAAAATAACTATAAAGTTATTGCTCGAAATATCATGCACGTCCCTGGCAAAAACGGTGGGACAATTTGGCTCCCGTTAATGAGTGTTGATTTTGATTATGAACATTTCTCGGAAATAATGAGTAAAATTCTGGTGAAGCTGAAGTCTACTATTTAGTCCATCCATCAACGTCAAGCTTATAAGGCTTTTTGGCTTTAAATCTTCCATTTGCCTGCGTGGAATACTCACCATGAATAGCAATCTTGCCCGATTGTCCATTCTTCTTTAAATTCTTAGCTATAGGAAGAAGTTCATACCAAACCTGATAGTCGTAGCCTGGCTCTAAAACGTATGGCATCTGCTGCAGATGGCCATATCCATTAATAACACTGCTGGCGGGTTTACTTTTTATATTTAACGAAACGCTACTTAGTACAACTTTTTTGCCACCGGTATTAGCGATTTTTAGGAATATCATCGGATCGCTCAGCTCACCGTTTGGGTACGTCAGGACACCATTTGAAAAGGTTACGTCAAGTTTCACTCCGCCAGTCCTACGTTTGTATAAAAACTGAAATACGGTGAAGGCTAGGGCTGCGGCGGCAATTACCCAGCCCAAACCTCCATAATCTTTCACAAAATCTGACACGGCATTAATTATTTCGCCCATATAATCTAATTATATCAAATCAGTTATTTTGCAAGCTGCGCCAAAACATCACCCAAATTCGGATTATCCTTCCGTAATATCATGTACGGCCCATTCGGAACTCCTCGCCCAATTATCTTTCCTTCGTGAATCTGCTTGCGAATTGTTCGCACGCTTATATTCAGCTTCGATGCGAGAATCGTATCAGGAATAGATTTCTCGTGCCGATAATCTCCACACAGAGATCCCGGTATCTTCCGCTTATTTACTGCATCCTGGCAATTAGTGCACTTAAATCCCCATTTGTCATACCAGCCATCTTCATCGTAGACACTTCGTCTGCATAGGGAGCAGTTGCGACCCTTACCCTCAAGCGCAAAACCCTTCGGTTCGGTCTCAAGTCGTTTCTTCAACGCACGTTGAGCCATATCCATCTCTACGAGTAGGTCGACAAAACTAACAAGATTTCGTGCAGCTTCTTCGTACTCAGCGTCAGTTTCATACTTAATGCCTTTCTCGTCACACGTCTTCTTAAAGTCTTTAAGATATTTTTCCGATACTTTGTGATAGGTCATCATTCTTTTCCTTTCGTTTCTTTTCTTGATAGATGTCGTAAATCAGGTGGGCGAGTGCCATAGCATCTCGCTTCCTAAGTTCTTCAACTAATTCCTTGCGTTTCTGTTTTTCCGATACTTTTGCCATATACATCCTCCTTAAGCCATTAAAAATGAGACACCATTACTAGTGTCTCATTTGTCGCGCTTTACCTCTGTTACATGGTTCATGACCGGTATGCGGAGCCAGAGCAAGCACTAACAGAGGTAGACCGGTTTCCTAGACCGGTCTTTTCTCTTTTTTAGGACTACCTCTTATCTGTTAGCTGGTTCGAGTCCGGCTTCCCTATATTCATAAACGATAGTCTTGTTGTTGGAACCGTCAAAAGGATCGAAAGTTGTCGACTTACTCCTGTAAATTGGTTCTATAAGTGACCGTAAAGCCCCATAGTAATCAAGTGGCGAGAAAGGAGACCGGGTTCCTGGACCGATGACTGATTAGATATCTCTAATTATAATATAAACAAGGTAGCGGTTAATTTAACGCTTGTCTAATGCTACTGTTTTTGTCGAATTTATAATCGTACCCACGAATAAGTACGGCAGGTTTATTTGTGCCGCGCTGACCCATGATTAATGCAGCTGATGCAGCGAGCATGTAGCATACGGTCTCTTCGCTTACTTTTGGTTTTCCAGTCTCATCAATTGTTTCTGTAGATCGAATCGGGGGTAGCCCATATATTCCGATTGCAATTTGTGTCGCGCCCTTTTTGTCTATACGCCCGTCGCTATCGGTTATGATTACGCCCACATTTATGCCAGTTGCTTCCAGAATAGTTTTTCCAATTACTCGAGCGCTCGCATCTGCATCTTCTGGAAGCAAGATAACCTCTTCAGGCCCATTTTTGTCTACTCCGGAACTCGTCAAGCGCAAACCATTAGGAAGCCACCCAGCGATATAGTTGTCGCCCAAATCAATCCGGCTGCCGTCAGGTGCACCTGTTTCATCAATGATAACTTGTACGGCACGAGGGTCCTTACGGGGTACTTTTTGGTGAATTTGTTCAGCAATCTCACTGACCTCAACCTCGGATAAGTTCTTGAATCTGCCTTCAGCGATCGAAACTGCCTTTGAGGCTACACATACGATATCGTTTTCTTGAAAATCTATTCCCGCTTGTTGTGCTGCTTCAACCAATATTTGTCCCACATTATCATCCTGCTCTATGTACGGTATATTCGGTATTGCTTCTAGCTGGATGCGCTCACTCATAATCAACTCCTGCTGCTTCAAGTATGTTTCTGGTACCTATTATAGATGCAATTGATGATTCAACCTTATTTTTCTGCGCATGTGTCTCAACAGTCACAATGATATTTTCTTTCTTTACTTCATAGATGCACTTCATAATCTGTTCATAATCGATAATACCTTCTCCGGCGGGGACATATTTTTTGACGCTATCTTCATTCACAAAGTCTTTAACATGAATGTACTCTAACCTAGATGCCACGTCTCGAATAAAAGCAGGATTAACATCCTCGCCAATTTCGATAAGATTTGCGATATCAAGCCATAGCTTCAGATGTTCATGCTTATTGGAGCCGAGTAAATCAATAATGTCTTGCCTCGCATGTACCTTACAGACTGGTTCATTCTCTAAATAGAGATCTATATTCCGTTTGGCTGCTTCCTCGAGGGCATATACCAAAAGCTTGCTACGTGAAAATGTTAAACCCGGTTTATCTTCAGTTCCAAGTCCCGAGAATATTCTCAGGCGAGGTATTTTTAACTGTCCAGCAATGGCAAGAGCCTTATCAATTGTCTGTCTTTTTTCATCGTTCGATAACCGGGGGTTAAAACCAAAGTTATCATGTTCAACTTCTGGATCATCCTCATAGTCATACCACTTGAATAGTGGGGTTGCTGCAGCTACAACCTGAATACCCGAATCATCAACCTTTTTCTTAAAAGCTTGCACCTCATCATCACTCCAAAACACAAAGTTTTTTCTGTTCACTGTACGGAGCTCGCCGTACCGAACCCCATGGGCCACCATGGTTGCTATAGAGATGTCTAGGTTATCAGATATCTCATCGAAGTTTATTCCAAGCCTATACATTCTGCAGCTCCTTTAAGAGTTTGTTATGGATTCTCTTCAGGTCTTGTTCGTCTATCTCGATCTCTTTATCGAGCCAGGTTTCTAAAGCTGCAACTCCTTGATGTATCATCATCCATAGGCCGTCAACCGTCAGCGCACCGCGATCTTTAAAATAATTTAAGAGCGGTGTGTCAATCGGGTTAAACACGACATCGAAGTATATTTTATTTGAAACGTCGAGGTCATCGAGTTTTTTTGTATCAAACGGCAGCTTGTCTTTACCGACCATGCCAGCTGACGGATGCATCGATCCAGTCCCTGGAGCCAAACAAAAAGTGCATCGAAAGATGTTATTTTTGTTTTGGTATAATCAATCAAATGAAGCTACTGAGGAACAAGGAGCCCCTCTTACTCTGCACCTTACTACTAGTGGGATTAGTAGCAGTAGCCCTGTTTGCGCGTACATCTCTACAGAAAACAAAAATCAGTATAGTGACAGGTACTTACAGCAATTCTGCACTGGATGGATGCGATGGATTTATACTCAAAAATGGCGATACGGTAGATACCTTCTGCTTCTGGACAAGGCCAGAAGATCAAACTGACTACCAAGGCTCCATAGAGGTAGGTGATAGGGTTGAGTATGGAACAAAGTCAGGCAAGCAGTTTATTCGACCCAAGAAATAGTCAATAACCTATTGCTGAATCGTACTTAATCATGACTAAAACTTTCTATCGTTATGGGCCAAGGTTAAGGACCCTCGAAAGAGAGGTTTTTCTTTGACCCCTTGAATTCGATTTAACCTGCAGCCGAGGATCTTGGCCTCATTATCGCCCTCGGACTAGCGCTGCGGATATCAAGACAAATGCGGCAAAATTTCTTTGTTATTATAAGCGCATATAAAGCGCTACATATATGCGGTTTGCATGATTCTAGGTTTTGCAAGTTTCTTCGTTTTATATGCACCACGCTCTCATGCCTTAGAGGCCAGGAATAGCTCCTCGGAAGTGCAGGGCGAGCTGCGCGTAATTGCTGGCGACGGAAGCAGCTTCCAAAATCAGGTAAACCGACCGCACCAAGCCGCAGACAGCGCCATCTTACAAGCTGATCGAATAGAACAATCATTCTTGGACCAATACAAAAATGATAGCGACCTGATTGTTGGCACATACAACTATGGACTCCTAATGGGCTTAAGCTTAACAAAGCAACAAGCGGAAATAATTAGAAATGGCGCCATACCCATCCTTGGGGAGCCCGGTGAATCTCCAATCGTAAATAAAAACCCGAGGACTGGCGCAGAGTATGTTGAGATTGACGGCGGCTCTGGTGACAGGAGTATAGCCGCATGCTATAACCCTTATGTTCCACACACCGGCAGACGAAGAAGAGCATGGCGTAGTGGCAATAAGTTTTTCAATCCTATAATGTTCATTATATGAAGATGCATATTTAGGGATTAACACAGAAGAAATACCCACCGCAAGCTGTATTGATTTTTGTTCTTATGTGTAATTATTTATAGCAATATGGAACTCGATAGAGGAGAGGGCGAAGTAGCCATACTCACCACTTTGCCAGAGTGCAAAATTGTATACGAAGAACTTCACAAGACGACGCAATAACACCAGCTGCACACACGCGCCTTGATTTTCATAGCTGCCTCTTGTCACATTTCTAAAAACAAACTAGAGAGCTAGATATTGCCATTTGTGATCACCACATAAGCGGGTGCGCACCGCACGGAGCATAAAAGCAAAAGTTACGATTACGCATACTGCCAGAAGTTGTACCTTTAGCAATGGAAGCGGCAGTACATGTACTAAATAAGCGATCGAAACCTGAGGGCTTATGACTAGCTTTTCAGAAGAAGCAGGACGGCAATAACAATGGCCAACATACTGTCACAAACTGAACAAAACCAACCAGTGCGCTTTAGGCCCAAATAGTATCCAATAAAATCAAAGCATTAATAACTCTCGGGTAATTAATTCCAAATAGTTTATACTATTAATTAGGAGGGAACTTAGGACATCGACGCATTTCAACTTACTAGTTGCAATAACTATCAAACTAAATTATAATTATTAGAGTCGCCTTAGCATAATTTGTTTATTCGAACGGTTTTATTATTGTCTTTAAGCATAGTCAAAAAAGGGCGACGGAGCTTAGTGGCGTTTAACCGTTAGGTAAACATATCTGCTAAGGCGACACTCCGTCGTCCTTTTTTGTTATCAAAGAAGAGGCCTAGCCATAGTAACTAATGGGGGAAATATGAAGCCCACAATTACCTGCATAAATTGCGGCAAAAAAATTGCACTTGATGAAGCGCTACTTCACGAAATCCGTGATGAGGCACGAAAGGAGCTTGACAGAAATTATCAACAGCAACTCAAAAACCTTGAAACTAAACTCAACCAAGAAGCAGAAGCACGGCTAACAAAACAAATTCAGCTAGCTGAAACCAGAGCGTCAGAACGTGCCAGCAAAAGACTAGAGGGCCAACTACAAATATTGCGAACAGAAGCAGAAGAAGAGAGAAAATATAATCGCGAACTTCACAAAAAGCTTCAGGAGCTTACGCGGCAACTGCAAGACGCACGTAAGGCGCAAGAAACTGCAGAGTTGAATATGCAGAGAAAATTACTTGAAGAGGAAAAGAAAATCCGTGCAAACGCGGAAAAAACCGCCACGGAAAAAGCTCGCCTTGAGCTTGCCGAACGGGATAAAACTATTAATGATTTAAAGAAAGCTCTCGAGGATGCCCAGCGTAAAGCCGCGCAAGGCTCGCAACAGCTACAGGGCGAGGTTCTAGAACTTGATCTGGAAGATGCTTTGCGGCGCGAGTTCATCTATGACGAAATCCAACCAGTAGAAAAAGGAGTCAGCGGCGCAGATGTAAAACAAATCGTCAAAACTCAGCGTGGTGTTACATGCGGTGTCATCCTTTGGGAAATCAAGCGTACTAAAAATTGGTCGGACGCCTGGATCCAGAAACTAAAGGCTGATATGCGTGCCGAGGGCGCCCACTGTCCAGCAATTATTACCGAAGTTATGCCCAAAGAAGCTCACTCCAACATTTATCAGCACCGAGGGGTGTGGGTCTGCAAACCAGCCATGGCTATTGTTTTAGCAAAACTTCTACGTGAAGGCCTGCTTGCTGCCGCACGTGAGCGTGCAATAGCAAAACACCGAGAAACTGCCGCCGAAGCGCTTTATAACTTCATCACTGGGCACGAGTTCGCTCATCATGTAGAAGCTATGCTCGAAACATACCGCAGTATGCGTGAGCAAATCAACCGCGAGCGCAAAGCTTACGAGCGTCTTTGGAAACAACGAGAAGCACAACTTGAAACACTTACTACTGGCATTGCCGCTGTATACGGTAGTTTAGAGGGTCGAGTTGGATATGCAAGTATGCCAAAAGTAAAAGGCCTTGAGCTACTCGAAGCAGGCGAAGATTTGGAAGAAAAATAAGAAATATTAGATTAGGAGGGTTAAGTGGCTAAATCAATCTTCGATCAATTTACACACAAATATTCATTATCCAAAACGTTACGTTTCGAGCTCAAACCTGTAGGAAAAACTAAAGAGTTGCTTGAAAAAAATAAA
>ERZ777003.3646-NODE-3646-length-14527-cov-4.404989_pt1 | contig 14527 bp, 13 predicted proteins | sample MGYA00374956_ERZ777003 | MGnify/ENA primary metagenome ERZ777003 (study PRJEB29302, sample SAMN06268252) | bioreactor metagenome | isolation source: Joint BioEnergy Institute, California, USA | place: USA:Joint BioEnergy Institute, California, USA | collected... | reverse complement strand
CAGACGATGGGCTGCCTATTTTTTACTCAAAACCACGGGTTATTTCTGAGAGCCTTATAAGCTTCGTCGCCGCGGGACCGACGATCTCAGGACAGCGCAATTTTGCGAACTCTTGGAACGGCCGGAAAACGGGTCTTTAATTCGCGGCCCTTCCTCGCCACCAGTCGACGATCTGTTCGATCACCCAACCCGGATCATCAAGCGAAAGATCGTGGCCCGCGGTGGGATGGTTACGGAGTTCGGCTCGCCAACGCTTAGCGATCTCGTCCGAGCACGACGGATGCACCATGCGATCCTTGCGACTGGCGAGCACCAAAATCGGCACGGGCGGTTCATCGATACGGGGTTCAAAGCGGGCGGCAGCGAAAAGTTGGCGGAAGAAATTTTCGCGCGAGAAAGGACGGGAGAGCGCATAACGCGACCACTCCTTCGCCGTCACCTCTCTGATCTCCGGCCGGTTGCTGACCATGCGCAAGACTTCCAGCTCGCGCTCATAGGGGTCTTTGATGGTGATGATCCGACGCAGATGCATGAGAGCCGTCGGCATCAAACGCCGATACGGCGGAGAAAAACCTTTGAAACTGGTATTCATTAAAACGCAAGCTTTCAATTCGTCGGGCCAATTGGAAAGCCATTCGCTTGCAATCATGCCTCCGAGAGACGTGGAAACGATGCAAACTTGCGCGGGCGGTTCTTTCCCGTCTTCACGTATCCTTCCCCTGATTTCGAGAAACTTGTCGCGAACGAACTCCGCCATTTCGGCGATGGAAAGCGGAGCCTTCATTTCGGAATAACGTCCGGCCCCAGGCAGATCGATCGCATCGACGCGGGAGCCTTCGGCGATCGCTTTATTCAAAATGTCCTCGAGACGTCGAGGGAAATCGCTCCAGTGCCGGGCTTCGCGGGCTAACCCGCGCAGGAGAATCCAGTGGCAGGGCCGATCAGCTTTTGTCGCGTTCATACCAAGTTTCCTTCGCTTTCCTCACCAATTCCTCGCGCTCGGCGTCTTCGAGATTCGTCCAAGGTTCCGAACTCAAAACCGAACGATGAAGGAAGTCGAAGAGCGTGAGGTGACGCCGCAAAATGCGACGCTGCCGGTGCGGGAGAATCGGGTTAAACACGCCGAGACTCGAAAAGATCTGGCGCGGATTCTTTTTCATCCAAATCCAACTTCCCAGCTCAAGTGTCCACGGAATAAAGACATCGCCCGGCGCCTGTTGAATCTTACGGTCGAAGAGCCAATCCCATAGATCACCATGGGTCGTATACTGCACCGCTTGCGGTTCGATCCGATAAACATGATTCGGATAGCTGCGATCGAAGACCTTTTTCAAAGCCATCATCTCCGCTAGAAGGGGCGGCGGGCGGCGCGTCCGCGCGTACGGAAACCACAAGCGGTCCACGGAGCCGAATCCTGAATGGACGTCGACAGTGAGGCTCAAGCGCGACGGAAAAATTTCACGCTCAACGACGGCGCAAAGGGCCTTCGATTCGAGCTCCATCGTCTCCGCATCGACCACGGAGCCGCGGTAATAAGGCAAAAGATTTGATATGCGATGCCCACCGATGAGAAACATCGTCTTTTCGTCGGAGAGCACCGGCGAATTGCGCATGAGATCGACTCCCTTCCCGTTCGAACGGCGTCTAAGGAACATTCCGACCGGATTCACGATCGGCATGAAGACCAAGCGCGAGCGCTGCAAGCGGCTTTTGAATTCCTTGTCCCAAGTGAGAAGCTCGGCGATCGTACGCAACCAAGCGTTTGCGACTTCGGATCCGATCCGCTCCAGGCCGTGCACGCCGGCGAAGATCCCCAAGGTGGGCAACGTTTTGTCTTCGCTGCCCAACACGACGCTGTAGATCGGGAATTCTTTGCCTTGATACAGCACCCTCGCCTCAAGATACGCGCGCGCTTTTCCCTCGAGACTCGAAATCAACGATTCGAGTGTTGCGAGTTCCGGAAGCCGCTTCTCGATCTGGGTTTGGAATTCCGAATCTCGGGGAAAGTCTTTTGCGGGATCCCGAATTAAAGGCAACGACACGACCGACGCTCCTCAGCCCGTTCGTCTCAAAGGATACCGTTATTCAATGGAGCAAACAACGCCCGGCTTGCGCTAGACCTTCCGACAGCGAAGACTCACCCGCGCCGCGCTCTAGGATTGGCAGGTCGAACACCAATATGTGCTGCGCCCGCCGATTACACGCGACTTAACGGAGCTTCCACAAATACGACACGGAAGCCCCTTCCGGTCATAGACAAAATGCCTCTTTTGGAAACCACCCTCCTCACCGTCGGCTTGCCGATAATCGCGGATCGATGACCCTCCGGCGGCGATCGCTTCGAGCAAAACTTCCTGGGCCGCCTTCACGATCCGGGCACACTCCGCCTTCGTCAACCGGCCCGCGGGTCGCGACGGACGAACACCCGCACGGAAAAGCGCTTCCGATGCGTAGATGTTTCCGATACCCACGACGATCCGCTGGTCCATGATGAAGGTTTTTACGGGAGCCGTGCGTTTACGCGAGGCTTGAAACAAAAACTCGTCATTGAAGGCGGATGCATCCAAGGGCTCGACACCCAAACTTCTTAAGCGCGGATGTTCCCGCTCCTTACCCGGGTCGACCCAATCGATGATACCGAAACGCCGCGGATCACGAAATGCGAGTCTTCGTCCGTCATGAAACTCAATATAAAAATGATCGTGCTTGTCCTCTTCACCCGCTTCCACGAAGCGCCAGCTCCCCGTCATGCCGAGATGGCTGAGCAGCGCACCCTGCGCAGTATCAAATAAAATATATTTTGCTCGACGCCGGATCGCTTCGAACCGTCGGCCTTCTAGACGCTTGGGCAGCTCGGGCGGGATCGGGAAACGAATATCTCCGCGCATGAGTTTCACGTTTTGGATCACCGGGCGATCTCTGAGCAGTTTCTCAAGACCCGCCCGCACGGTTTCAACTTCTGGTAGTTCAGGCATGCCCACAATTTACTCGATGCCACCGCGATTACAAGCAGCTGAAGGCGCGTCCTCACGAATCCTCCTCTCTCTAAATCTCGGACCGAACCAGGCATTGCATTCTGGAGGAAATACCTCTATGTATCCGCCAAGATGAAGTTCACTCCCGGCCCCCATACATTTACATACGAGTACTCCCAACCGACGGAGTACCATTTCTGCCAGGATTCGGTCGTCTTCCCGAAGTTCGTCGCTCATTACTTGAAGGACCGCCCGGTTACGGATGATTACCGAGTTCTCGACGTCTGCGCGGGTTGCGGGGTCATCGGCTTTGAGCTCGCTCACCACGATCGGCGCCTAAAGAAAGTCGACTTTCTAGAAATCCAAGAAGCGTTTCGTCCTCACTTTGCCGCCAATCTCGAAATCACCGGACAATCGCCGGCGCACTTTCGCTTCATTCACGGAAATTACGCGGATCTCAAAAATGAACAGTTCGCAAATCAATATGATTTAATCGTCGGTAACCCGCCTTACTTCTTCCTCGGAGAAGGCCTTCTCTCTCCCTCAGAATTTCAAAATCGCTGCCGCTTCTTTATCGACAGCGATTTAAGAACCTTATTCGAAGGCGTCTTAAACGCATTGAAACCTGCAACGGGAGCCGCATTCCTCCTTGTGAAATCAGGTGAAACACATGGTCGCAGAAGCCTTCGCGATCTCACACTCTGGCTGGCTGGCCGCGGAACCGTTGAGAAGGCGACTGAAATTCGGGGAACCACTGTTATCAAAGTGACCAAACCGATTTAATGCATTGAATCAATTTGAACGCTACGAGTCTAAAACACGTCAAAAACTGCGACTTTTAAGCCACAATTCCGCGACAAAGGTCTAGTTTTTGAGGTCAACTGTCTAGACTTACAGCAAGTTTTAAAATGAACCCTTGCCTCACTTTAGTCTTGGTATTCAATTCATGTGATGGGGACTTTTTTTAAACCATTGAGGAGGGGCATTGCATGCACGCAATGAAACTAACGAAAAGGATTTTGATCGCGGTGCTGGGGCTGACCTGGTGCCTGGCGGCTGACGCTAAACACGTGCCGAGAATCGTCGGCGGCGTTGAGGCCGAGCCAAACGAATTCCCGTTCATCGCTTCTTTGCAGCGCTACTCGCACTTTTGCGGCGGTTCGCTGATCGCTCCGAATTGGATCCTGACTGCCGCTCATTGCGTGTCGGGCTCCTCTTCTGTGAAAGTGGTCATGGGTCTTCATGACCAAAAGAACCCGGTGAACACGGAAACGATTCAATCGAAGCGGATCTTCGTCCACCCCGAGTACCGCTCGAGCGCGTTGGACTATGATTTCGCTCTCGTTCAACTCGAACAGCCGTCGACTTTCCCGCCGATCGCTCTGAACCACGGCGAAATCGATGTGGATGATGAGAGCGTCATGACGGTCGCAGCTGGTTGGGGCGCAACCCGCGAAAGCAGCTGGACGCTCCCGAACCTCCTGCAAAAAGTCGAAGTTCCGCTCGTTTCCCGTGAGACCTGCAACACGTCTTACCCGAACAAAATCACTGATCGCATGGTTTGCGCCGGCTATCCGGAAGGTGGCAAGGACGCTTGCCAAGGTGACAGCGGCGGTCCGCTGATCGCGGAACTCAATGGCCAAAAGATCCTCGTCGGCATCGTCAGCTGGGGCCAAGGCTGCGCCCGCCCGAACAAATACGGCGTTTATTCGAACGTCGCAGCTGTGCATGACTGGATCTACAACACGATGGCAGCCGCCGAAGCAGCTGAATAAGAGAAACACATCAAATTCTTGAACGGTTTTTCGGGCCAGGCCTCCTCCTAACGGATGAGAACCTGGCCCGAAGTTTTTTGGAACAAAGTTGACGAAGCACCGAACGCTATGTTCGCGTCAGGGCATGAGGAACCGGACTGAAAAAGCCTTACTCCATGTTCTGACAGCCGCTCTTCTCGCGGCATCGGAAGCGAAGGCCTTCGATATCTTTCCGGAATTTCATTCGCTGACGGAAATCGAGGCCTCCGGACTCGACAACAGCGCCATCATCGATTCCGAATACCAATCCGACGCCATTACCTATATGCGCCCATCGCCTTGGGACGCGGAGTTTCACGCTGCTCCCATGGCCTATGACCTGACATTCGGAAGTTTCAACAACACGCACTTTCTCCATTATGACCGGCTGAAACTGCGAAAATCCCTGCTCGACACGCTCGAATTCCGCTTCACGTACTTTAAGGAACGGGACTTCGATACCGATCAAACGCACGCGATTCTCGAACTCGTGAAGAGACTCACGCCGGCTTTTTCGGTTTCGGTTTACAGGCAACCTTCGCACTTTAAACGGGAAAACGATATCGGCATCGCTCTCCTCGTTCATCTTTCCGAAACACATGAGTTCCGATTCTTCAACACGTGGGTGGACTTCACCCGTCCTGAACACAACGACCGCACTGACACTTTCATAACAGGAAATGAACCCATCGTCATCGGCTTCACAGATCGCTGGTATTCTCCGAAAGATGCGGCTCCCGGCCAGTTCGTCGAAACCTATCTGCGATACGAGTCGCCGGTCCGCTGGGATTTCAAATACGACCGCTACGAATACAAATACGAGAAGTTCACGGTCGGCACCGGTTCGCGCCTTCATTTGCCGCGATAGTCGGGCGCTTACTTGAACACGAGAATCCAGTTTTCGAAAAAGTTCGAAGCTATTGATCCCTATGCGCCCGATTCCCCCCGGTCACACCCCTCGCTCGAGCGCCACCTTTTTAAATCAGCGGTTTCAACGGAAATGCCATTGGGCCGCTTATGGGGGCGGCAAACGGTTGTCGAACCCGGACTCGGATGGTTTCATCGCTCGTGGCTCAACCAGGAAAGCCGTTCCCTTGAGCATCGGAACTTTCTCGTCAACGTGTGGTTCAAGTTTCAAGCGTTCAAGCGCACGGCGGACCAATTTGACGAACTCTCGGTCGGCTACGAGACGACGTTTTTCTCCTCTTCTGGAGACCCTTCGCTCGCCGCCCGAGAACTTAAGGCATGGGCCGTCGAACATCGCGCGAATTTCCGTTACACCTTCACTTTCACCGACCGCGCGGCGCTCGTAATCACGCTCTCCGGCGATCTCGATTCCGCTGTCCGCGGAAGCGGCGGACTTTTCGAAGGCGGGAACGGACAGTTCCGCGTCTTCTTTTAAGAGGCGATTTTCACTTTATCAGCGGCTTCAGCTTGATACTCCGAGTACGGAGTCTGCACGATGACGGGCTGGCCGTTTTCATCGATGTATCCACGCACGCGATACATCTTCAAGGGTTCGGACTTCCCTTTCACTTCGGCCGTTCCGGCAAGTTCAATAATGAACGCGTCTTTGACCTTCTCGTACATCTCTTGACTGATCAGAAGATCGACCCCGAACGCCTTCGTTGATGCCTCAAGACGCGAGGCTTGGTTTACGGTGTCACCGATAATAGTGTATTCCAAACGCGACTTCGATCCGATCGTGCCCGCCACTGCCTCACCGCAGTGAATACCGATCCCGATGGTTATCGGACCTTGGCCGCGGCTAAAGCGCAATTCGTTGAGTTTCGCCAGCTCCGTTCTCATCTCCAATGCCGCGCGGACCGCCAGCACTTCGTCGTTGCCCGTCGAACTCGGTGCGCCCCACATCGCCATGATCGCATCACCGATAAACTTGTTCACCCGCCCCTGGTTTCTTTCGATGCAACCGACCATGATCTCGAAGTACTCGTTCAACATCTCAACCACTTCTTCCGGCGTATGACCTTCGCTGAACCTCGTGAAGTTTCGGAGGTCGCTGAAGAGGACCGCAACATCCTTTTTGGTCCCGCCAAGGTTTTCGAGGTCGGATTCCATAAGAGTCTGCGCGACGTCGGCTCCTTGGGTCCGGACCAGAGCTTTCAGACCCGCCGTCATACGGTCGAAAGCGACGGCGAGGTCATTCACCTCATCTTTAGAGCGAATCTTCGAAGACGCATCGACGTCGAAATTCCCGAGCGCGACTTCTTTCGTCAGTTCCAAAAGACGCTCGATGGGACGAGTGAGCGTGATCGAAAAGAGGAAGATCAAAAAGAGCGCGCATGACAAGACCAAGCCCCCCACGTAGAAGGCTTGGCGCCGCACTTGGACTGCGGGTTCGAGAATCACTTCCTCCGGGATTTGCGCGATCACCGACACACCGAACGGTGTCCGGTTGTAAACGCCGTAATAGACCTTGTCCCCGTACTGGAATGAGGGCAAATGGTTACTGCGGAACTTCGACGAGATCGAGGCCTCGACCAAAGGATTATCCTTAAGCGAAACAGCCTCAAGGGCCAACCGGTCGTTCGGATGAGCGAGCACGGTCCCATTCTTATCGACAAGGAAGATCTCCGCGGCTCCGACCGACGAAAACGTTTTCTGGATCCGGTCCAAACGGATGTCCGCGACGGCGATGTGGCTGAATTCATCGTTCGCGTTTTTCACGAACGGAATACCGACCGTGATGAGAGGTAACCCTCCGCGAATCGAGGAGTTCACGATCTCAATTTGCCCAGCGAAAACGGCCGCGACCGGAAACGACCGTTGTTTGCGCAAGTTATCGATGTAATCGGGCCCGAAGCCGTTCGCGCGCAAATACTCTTCATTAATGATCCGTTCAACCAGCACCGGCCGGCCGTCTTTCATTTCATAGATTTCGACCGAAACCAGGTCGCGGTCGGCCCGAAACGAAATCTTGATCGCTTCTTCTTTTTCTTCAACGGACGCATGCGGCTTATACATCAAGGACGCGACCATGCGGAGTTTATCGACATAGCCTTGCAGCAGGCCCTCGACTTCAGTCGCGCGGCTCACCGCCTGCATCTGGTTCGACTGCTCGTGCGTTTGCCGGACTTCCCGCTCGAAATAACGGGAGCTCCTCAACGCAATAAGCGAGGTCACCGCCAGAAGTAGCGATGCCGTAATGCCAACCAGTTTGAACGCGATCGGGAACCTGAAATTTCGCATGCAACGGGCTTTTCGGCAAAACCAGCTCGTGAGTAAACTGTTCTTGTCGATAACTGGCCCCACCGAAGGTCCCGCAAAGTTCGAAATCCGCCTTTTTGTCCAGCAATCCAAATCTATTGAAATTTACTCCGGAAATTCCGAGAAGACGTAAGCGGTATGAAGATGTCTAGAAACACCACCCGTCTGTTGATCAGTTTCGGCGTTTCGCTCATCTGCGCGTTGAGCACGCACTATTGGTACGTCAGCGGAACGACGAACAACATTAACTACGAGAACCAAGCCCCGATCGCCCGCCTCGCCGAGCGTAAGAACGAGGTGCAACGAAAACCCTTGCGCCGCCTGATTTGGCAGGACATCGGAGTCAACGAGTCTCTGTACAGCGGTGAACAAGTTCGGACTCAGCTCGACGCGAGCGCGACGATCGAAATTCTCGAAACGGGAGACTTAGTCGAACTGGAACCGGGATCGCTCATCACGCTTGAAAGCGACGCCGGAAAACTGCAACTTGACTTTCTCGAAGGTCACCTTTTCATTAAGAGCTCCGGTGCTTCCGACAACCTGACACTCAAGTCCGGCGACAAGCAAATCGAACTGAACGGCGCCGACCTGAGCGTCGGCAAGTCCGCAAGCGGACAAACCGATATTCAAGTCTATAAAGGCAGCGTCCAGGGCGTGGCAGCGTCCGTCGACCCTTTCGAACCGTTGATGCCGCAGCCGTATTCCGAAGTTTACGTTTCCACGAACAGCTCCGAAGGCGTTCTCTGGGAATGGAAAAAAGATATCGACCCTGACTCGATTGTCGAACTCGAAATCGGGCCTTCGCGCTCGAAACTCTCGCCGTTCGCGAATATCAAAAGGGAAGGCAATCGTTTGCGTGCAATGCTCCCGCCCGGCGAGCATTACTGGCGGTTGACAGCAAGAAATCCGCAGCGTCCCGATGAAAAGATCCAGTCGCATATTTACCGCGTGAAGGTTTTGGCGAAGAGACCCCCCGTCCCCCTCTCGCCCGACAACAAGTCGGTCGTGAGACTCTTCGACGACGAACCCGTCATCGCCTTCCGCTGGGCGAACCCGGGCCGCTTGGATAATATGACCGTCGAAGTCGCCGAGTCACCAGACTTCAAAACCGGCTACCGTACGGTCGACGCAGGTGAGCGCGATTTCGCGGAATTTTCCGTCAATAAGTCCGGAACATATTTCTGGCGTGTCACGGGTTACTTGAAGGGCACGCGCGAGCCGCTGAGCAGCGCGATCTTAAGCTTCACAACAACGCTCGACAAAGCCTTGGAGCGCCCCGTGTTGATCGCACCCGACAACGGTTACAAGATGCAGGTCTCCGGAGACGCAGGATCCCTTCTTCTCCAGTGGAAGGCTGCGGCGGATGCCAAGGAATACAAAGTTACGCTGGTGAATAAGCAGAACAAGTCAACGAAAGACTACACGACGCTGTCGACCCAACTTGCGCTCACAAACCTCGAGCCGGGCGCTTACGAATGGAAAGTGAGCGCAGTTTACGAAGACACAAAAACACGCGAGATCAACACGAAGGCTTCGGACGCGTGGAACTTCACCGTCGCCCGACTGCCTGAAATCCAGTGGAAGAACACCGATTCAAGTTACTACTACCTGTCCGAAACACCCGAGGTTTTTGCGGAGTGGATCGCTCCGTCGCCGAACGCGGTTTCATATCGCGTGAAAATCCGTCCTCTGGATAAAGAGAATGAGTCGATTCGAGAAGAGTCGGTGCAAACGACATTCGTGAAAGCGAAAGTTCAATCCGACGGCCCATGGCTTTTGACGGTTGAAGCGCTCGATGCCATGAATAACGTCGTCGCTCGTAGCCGTGAAAAACGCCTCAATGTACAAATGGCTCCGCTTCCCGCCGCACCCGTCTTCTCGGCAGATTTACCCAATCCCCTTCAGGCGACGAAACGCGGAAGCGTGACACTGTCGTGGAGTCCGGTTCCGGGCGTCCAGAATTATGTCGTTGAACTCCTCGATGACCAAGGCGAACCCCGGTATTCGGCGCAAACCGATAAAACCGTCTTCACTTTCAACAGATTGAAGCCGGGCAACTATTTCGCGCGCGTGACAGCCGTCGATCCGGCCGGACGGCGCAGTCCCGCTTCCGATTCGCGTGACGTCTTCGTCCCGGAAACCAGCGATATCAGGGCGCCTAAAATGATGAAAGTCGAGGTGAAATAATGAGATTGGCATCGGCTTTCATCATCATCGCGATTCTCTTCGCCGTCCCCGTGGTGAAAGCCGCCACCTTATCTCGTTCCATTACATTGAACTGGGAGGAGGTCCCCGACAGCACCGGGTACGAACTCGAACTCACGCGCACTCTCTCGAAAGGCCAAAAGTCGAAGCCTCTCAAATTCAAAACAAAGAAAAATACATGGACAGGAAAAATTCTCCCTGGTGAATACACCATGCGCTTGCGCTCGCTCGACGACCGTGGCGTTCCAGGCGAATGGAGTGAACCCTCAACGGTCGTTGTACGCCTTCCGGAGACCACGCTGCTTGCACCTACAGAAAAAGCCACTCTGCAGACGAGCAGCGACAAGGATCAAGAAGTCGTTTTCCAGTGGGCCCCAGTGCCGGGCGCGAGCCGTTATAAGGTCGAAATCTTCGGAGAGGACGGCTCCCCGGTTCACGCGGCGGAAGTCGGAAACACCTCATGGAGGTATTCTCTTCCAGTTGCGCGCATGTATAAGTGGGCCGTCACGCCGATCTCTCCCGAGAACATCCCGGGCGATCCTGTCACATCCCCCTTTAGCTTCACGCTGGTCGGAAAAGCGCTTGAGGCGCCCGTGGTCGAGCAACCCGACAGTCGCTTCGCGGATAAAATCAGTTGGTCGACACCGGAACACGCCGAAACCTTCGACTACATCCTGAGCCGTAAGGATGCGCAGGGCCGCTGGAGAGTCGTCGCGCGGAAAAACGACGTGAAAGAAAACTTCGTCGTCATCGATCCGAAATCGCCTGGCGGCACTTTCCGGCTCCAGGTGAGAAGCAAATCAAAACTCCGGCACGTTTCGACCGTGGGTTCTCTCGAGTTTCATCTACATGAGGGAGACCGTTCCCCTGCCGCGATCGAAACTTTGAAGATGAAGGAGTCCATCGAAAAAGAGAAGGACCATTACTTCATCGCCACCTACTTCTTATCGAACCTGAGCTATCAGGGACAAAACAAGGAAATCGGCGGGTCAGTCCGCTACAGCGCCCTCTCCGGTACGGGCCGCCTGGGCTACGGATATATGCCGAAAGGCGAATGGGGCTTTATCGGCTCTGTCGATGTGAGCGGCGTGATTCTGAACGAAAGGAACTATATTTTCGCGGCGGGCGAAGCCACCGCCGTGTGGCGCACCTATATTGACGACCTGACGCAATTCCGGGCAATCGGCGGCCTCGCGTTCAACGAAATCCCCGAAGCAAAAGGCATAGCGAACGACCAAATCACCGTGAGCAACATCGGCCAGGTGGGCCAGGTGATCGGGGTTCAACTTTGGCGTCCTTTCACTTACCGCCTTGGACTTCAATTGAACGCAAAAGCGCAAATGGCCTTCTTCCGTCTTTCCACTCCAAACAATGAAGACATCGTCCCAACGCTCTCCTATCAAGTGGGAGCCATGGCCTCTTATCGGCTCAAACCGGACTTGATCGGGTTCGCCGGGATCGCCTACAAGCAGGATCGTGCCTCTTATAAAGCCCGTCCCTATAAGGGGGGAACGGACCCTATTTTCTCCAAACCTGGCGACGAAAACAGCGTCACGATGACAGGGACTTATTTGAACCTGCTTCTTGAATGGGGATTTTAGACGTTACTGAGCGCGCCCTCTGGCATAAACCTTCAGGCTCACGTTCGCTTGCCCGTTTCCACCCGAAAGATGCCCGACCACGAGCCGCAAACCGGGAGCCCTCGGCCCTGCCGGAGGAAGATAGTGAACCGTCACATTCGAAGCCGAGGTTTTGCCGATCGTCACTACGGCTCTCAATTTCACGTTGCGGCGGAACGCCTTGTTTTCGGAAAAGCCCGAGGTCACATTGACGTCGGTAAAACGGAAAGTGCCGTCAGAGCAGTCGGCGTCAGCCCCCGGAATGCTGGAAACGGACATCCACGTCTGCCCGTCATCCAAACTGTACTCGAGGTCGATCGCCCTCTTATCGCATTCACCGGAAATGGCAACGCCCGAGTTGAGATCGCGGATCGTGATGGTCCATTCGGTGGATCCCCCTTTAGTGGGAGGAGATACGTTTTCTAAAGACAGAGTCACTTCCGGCGTCGCGTTCGTACAGGCCGAGGAAAGCAGCCAGAATGTTCCCATCACCGCGAATAAAGCGGGAGAGCACCGTGATTTTGTCAGGGCCTGCCTGATCTTCATACTTCTTCTATTTCGGCCTTAAAGACCGGTTACTTTACATTCCATTCTGTTTCTAAATGAGACGGTCTACGCTTCACTATCCACGAAACGTCGCGTTCCCAGCTCTCCGATCAAATGCGGTGGATAATGAGCCAAATGAAGTAAACGTGAGTGAGATGATGAACCATCTGGTCGAGACCAAAAACGGTCCAATAGGAAGTGGTTTTGATGTCGTCGAAGCGGCCTAAATATCTCGGTCCCGATTTAATGCGATCCACGACGAAATGAACGATGAAGTCCACGATCGCGAGCCACCAAAGAGCGGGCGCCCAATACAGACAAATAACCAGCGTAAAGACGGCGTGGACGGCGCAATGGAGCGAAAGCGGAAACACGAAATCCCAGTTGGGGCTGAACTTTTTAAGCATGTAAGGGAACTGAAGAGGGAAATCGGCCAAAAAGTGTTTGACCTGAAACACCACGAACAAAGTAAAAACTGTTTGAAGGCTCGCCGATGTTCCCAAGCTGCTTACCCGTCCGAATGTTTATCTTACTATTATGACGATATCCGAGCCAGAAGGAATTTGATGCTGAACAAGACCGGACCGTGTCCTAGATCTCCTGTCTCATTTCAATTCTCAGGATCGTCCAATCCGTATTCGGCCATTTCGTTTATATAGGCTTGGCGCCTTAAAACCTCCCGCATTTTGTCTCGAGCCCGAATGTACCGCTTTCGAGCCTCTTCTCTTGCGCGTTCTTCCTTCTCGAGCTGCTTCAGATACTCACGCTCCAAACGTTCGATCGCAATCCGAGGATCCGGCCGACGGTCGCGTTCGACGACGAACGCGCGTCGGGCTCTTTCCCGCCGCTCCTCTTCCCGCTTCCTGATTTCCTTGTAGCGGTAACCTGCCTGTTCACGCTCCCGTTGCTCTTTTTTGAAGCGGTTCATCGTTCTTTGAAAATCGCGCGCGCGCGCGATGGCTTCCGCGATATCGGCTTCGAACTGCTGCTCTTCAGAGACGATAAAAGCGCGGCCCAACGGCCCAACCGCCAAGACCGTGGCGAAAACAACCATCGCTCTTATAAAGCTCAAACGGGAACTGATCTCTTTCATCACGTTTCTTTTCGGAAAAACCTCTTCCAGACTCACCTGGACCTTTGTCTGAAATTTGACCCTTTTCTGGTCAAACGCTAAGCTCAGGCCTACAAAGCACCCTTGTCACAGAGGAATCGCTATGGAATTTGTCGCAGATTTTGGCTTGTTTCTTCTTAAAACCCTCGTGATTGTGGGCGCTATCATCGTCATCGTCTCTTTTCTCGTGCAGGCCGGCTCCTCAGCCCGACAACGTCCCTCGCCGCATATTGAAGTGGAAAAGCTCAATACGCGTTTCCGGAACTTCCGTCGCCAGTTACAAAACCATCTGCTCGGCCGAAAAGAATTCAAAAGCTTTCTCAAAGAAGAGAAGAAAGCGGAAAAACTCGAACAAAAAGTCAGCCGGCCCGGACGGGTTTTCGTTCTCGATTTCCATGGAGATCTGCGCGCGAGCGGCATTGAATCTCTACGCGAAGAAATCACGGCCGTTCTTTCCGTGGCGAAACCTGGCGAAGACGAAGTCGTGCTCCGACTTGAGAGCGGAGGCGGAATGGTTCACGCCTACGGGCTTGCAGCCTCGCAACTGGCCCGCATCCGTCAAGCCAACGTCAAACTCACCGTTTGCGTCGACAAAGTCGCGGCTTCCGGCGGTTATATGATGGCATGTGTCGCCAACCGCATTCTTGCGGCACCCTTCGCCATCGTGGGCTCGATCGGAGTGATCGCGCAGGTGCCGAACTTCCATAAGGTGCTCAAGAAACATGATGTCGATTTCCGTGAGTTCACGGCCGGCGAGTTCAAGCGCACAGTCACCTTTTTCGGAGAGATCACGGATTCCGGCGTGCAAAAGTTCCGTGAACAAATCGAAGACACGCACCGCCTGTTTAAAGAGTTCGTTTCGCTCTACCGGAGCCAGCTCGACATCGGCAAAGTTGCGACGGGTGAACATTGGTTCGGGACCGAAGCCCTCAATCTCGGCCTCATCGACGAAATCAAAACGAGCGACGAGTACATCTACAGCCGTTCCCAGACCGCGGACGTCTATCGCATCCATTATGTGACGAAGAAGCATTGGTTCGAGCGCCTTCC
>ERZ777003.3645-NODE-3645-length-14536-cov-16.185277_pt1 | contig 14536 bp, 11 predicted proteins | sample MGYA00374956_ERZ777003 | MGnify/ENA primary metagenome ERZ777003 (study PRJEB29302, sample SAMN06268252) | bioreactor metagenome | isolation source: Joint BioEnergy Institute, California, USA | place: USA:Joint BioEnergy Institute, California, USA | collected... | reverse complement strand
GCGGTCGTCTCGTCCGGCTGCGAGGCGGACTCGGCGGTCGTCTCGTCCGGCTGCGAGGCGGGCTCGGCGGTCGTCTCGTCCGGCTGCGGCTCCGAGGGGCGGCGGCGGTGGTTCACCACCAGCCCGATCACCCCCAGCGCGATCAGCCCCAGGCTCGCCAGCTGCGCCGTGCGCAGCGCCCCCTCGCACGACCCGCCGATCCCGCTGGTACACAGGCTATCGGTCCGCAGCCCCTCGATCCACAGCCGCCCGCAGCCGTACACGATCGCGTAGCCCAGCGCGATATCGCCGGGCCGCAGCCAGCCGCGCAGCCGCCGCTCGAGCCACAGCAGCAGCCCGAAGCCCGCCAGGTTCCAGACCGACTCGTACAGGAACGTCGCGTGGAACAGCGTGTCGGGCGGGTAGGTGGTCATGTCGTTGTAGGGCGGCAGCCGGTGCTCGGGGTCGATCCGCACCCCGAAGCCGAGGTTGGTCGGGCGGCCGTAGGCCTCCTGGTTCATGAAGTTGCCCCAGCGCCCAACCGCCTGCGCCAGGAGGAACGGCGGCATGCAGATATCCAGCCAGCGCAGCAGCGGCAGCCGGTACAGGCGGGTGTAGATCAGCGCCGCGAGAATCGCCCCGATCAGCGCGCCGTGGATCGCCAGGCCGCCGCTGGCGGGGTTGATGATATCCAGCAGCGGGAGGCCGGCGAAGCGCGGCCACTCGAAGGCGACGTAGTACAGGCGCGCGCCGATCACGCCCAGCACCATCCCCAGCAGCAGCAGGTTCCAGACGTGCTCCGGATCCTGCCCGCGCACCCGCGCGCGGTGGGCCGCCACGTAGCCGGCCAGGATCGCGCCGCTGACGATCAGCACGCCGTACCAGCGCACCACCAGCGGGATGCCGAAGATCGTCGTGTTGATCAGAAATGGGTCGTCGGGTGGGTAGAGTCCCATAGCTCTCTATTCGTCTAGCTGCCTGCCGCGCCGGGCATTGTACGCCGTGCCGGGGGTGCTGTCAACGATACGCAGGTCGCTTCGCGCTGGAGCTGCGCCCCTGGGGAGGTTTGGGGAAGCCTCCCTCTTCCGCGGCGCTGCGGCGGGACATGAAGGGACGTGGAGCGCCTGCGGCCCGCCGCACCCCACGGCGGGGGCGGCTGCGCACATCTGCGCCGGGACGCATCCGGCGCATAAGAAAATGGTACAATACCGTGTGGCGCGGCCGCTGACAGCCGCCTCATACGTATGGCTATCTACCAGGAATATGCGCCGTTCTACGACGGGACCGGGCAGATCCGCTTCGCCCTGCTGATGGCGCGCTACCTGGCCGAGGTCCTCGAGCGCCACCCGCCGCCGGGGCGCCGGGCGCTGGACCTGGCCTGCGGCACAGGGACGCTCGCCGTCACCCTCGCCGAGGACGGGTGGCAGGTGGTCGGGGTGGACCAGTCGGAGGCGATGCTCGCGCTGGCACGCCAGAAGGCCGCGGCGGCAGAGGTGAGCGACCGCGTCACATTCGTCCAGGGCGATATACGCGCGCTCGCGACCGCCGGCCAGCGGCCGTCCTATGATCTGGTGACCTGCACCTACGACAGCCTGAACTACCTACTCACCGAGGAGGACCTGCGGCGCTGCTTCCAGGGCGCCGCGCGGGCGCTCGTCCCCGGCGGGCTGTTCTTCGGCGACATGAACACCCGCCACTTCCTCGAGGAAGTCTGGCCGGCGTGTGAGGTGGACGAGCGCCGCGGGTTGGTCCAGGTCTCACAGACCCATTTCGACCCGCAGACCGCGACGTCGACCATGCGCCTCACCGGCTTCGCAGGCGACGATAAGAGGGGGTACCTGCGCTTCGACGAGACGCACGTCGAGCGCGCCTACCCGCCCGAGACCGTCGCCGCGCTGCTTGCGGAGGCCGGGCTGTGCGTCGAGGCCGCCTATGAGTGCTTCACATTCCAGCCGCACCACGCGCGCAGCCATCGTATCGCGTGGGTCGCCAGGAAGCCGGGCGCAGATCGTTGACTGCACTGTGCGGCAGGGAAGGCGCGGCTGAGGAGCTTGCGGAGCGCGGTCCACCTGCGACCTGGCATAAGGAGGGCGTCGTTGAAGAAGATCGTCGTCATCACCACCGGCGGCAGCATCGTGACCAGGCGCGGGCCGGCTTCCGGCGCCGCGGTGCCGATGATGCGCAGCGAAGACTTGATGGAGCAGCTGGCCCACAGCGACATCGAGCCGTCCTTCGCCGAGTTCTCCAACCTGCCCAGCAGCCACTTCACTCCGGTGCAGGGCCTCGAGCTGGCCTACCGCATCGAGAGCATCCTGAAGGATGACGACATCTACGGCGTGGTGGTGGTCCACGGCGTCGACACGCTGGAGGAGACGGCCTACCTGCTCGACCTGACGCTCACCTCGCCCAAGCCGGTGGTGCTCACCGGGGCCGTGCGCCAGCCCACCGCCCCCGGCTACGACGGCGTCGCCAACCTCGCGGCCGCGGTGCGGGTCGCCGCCGCGCCAGAGGCGCAGGAGCTCGGCGTGCTGGTGGTCTTCGCCGAGCAGATCCTGGCCGCGAGCGCGGCGCAGAACGTCCACACCCAGGCGCTGGCGGCCTTCGGGGCCAGCGGGCCCGGCATGCTCGGGCGCGTGGAGGGCGGGCGAGTCTGGATCGCGCAGCGCCCGGCCCAGCGCCAGCACATCCCGGCGGCGCGCCTCGAGGAGCGCGTCGACCTGATCACCGTGACGCAGGGCGCCGACGACCGGCTGCTGCGCCACTCGATCGAGGACGGCGTGGCCGGCCTGGTGATCGAGGCGTTCGGCGGCGGGCGCGTGCCGCCCTGGTGGCTGCCCTCCATCCGCGAGGCGATCGCCCAGCGCACCGTCGTGGTGGTGGCCTCGCGCTGCCGCGCGGGCGCGCTCTACGACGAGCACGGGTACGTCGGGGCGTACCACGACCTGCAGCGCCTCGGGGTGCTGTTCGCCCACGACCTGAGCGGCGCCAAGGCGCGGATCAAGCTGATGCTGGCGCTCGGCGCGGCCAGGCGCCCGGAGGAGGTGCGCACGTGGTTCACCTAGAGGGCATCGAACACGAATGACAGTACTGCCAAAACCTGAGGAGAAGGCCGCGTACGTCGAGCGCATGTTCTCCCGCATCGCACCCGGCTACGACCGCATGAACGGCATCATGACGTTCGGGATGGACCGCCGCTGGCGCGACGCGGCCGTCGCCGCTGTTGCGCCGACCGCCAACGCGCGCACCCTCGACGTCGGCACCGGCACGGGCGACTTCCTGCCGCTGCTGGCGGGCTGGGCGCGCGACGGCCTGACGGTCGGGGTGGACTTCACGCTGCCGATGATGCGCGCCGGCCTCGGGAAGATCGAACGGGTGCGCGCCAGCTTTGTGGCCGGCGACGCGCTCCAGCTGCCCTTCGCGGACGAGAGCTTCGACGCGATCACCACCGGCTTCACCCTGCGCAACGTGGTGGACATCGGCGCGGCGTTCCGCGAGATGCTGCGCGTGGCGCGGCCGGGGGCGGTGCTCGCCTGCCTGGAGGTCGCCCGCCCGCACAACCGGCTGCTGCGCCTCGGCCACCACCTGTACTTCCAGCACATCGTGCCGCTCCTGGCCCGCGCGCTCGGCGCCGACGCCGACGCCTACACCTACCTGCCGCAGTCGGCGCGCGCCTTCCCGCCGCCTCCGGTGCTGGCGCAGATCATGCAAGAAGCGGGCTGGGAGGACGTCCAGTACCGGCTGCTCGGCCTCGGCGCGGTGGCGCTCCACACCGCCAGGCGAAGGAAGCGCCGGAGTTAGTATTGGCAGAAGTGACGCGGCCGGCAACGATCGCCCTTCTTCTGCCGCAGAGCGACAGCAACACCTCAGCGGTCGTCACACGACAGGCCCCTGCGGGTGCAACACAGCATGCCACGTTGACGTCGTACGGAGCGCAGACGATGGTCTGCGAGTGATGGAGTACGGACGGGATGTCAAGCTATGAGGATGATCGCCTGCCGCAGCGCGACCGCGAGGCCGAGCGGCGGCGGCGAGAGGGGCTGATGCAGCGCCGGCTGCGCGCGGCGCGCGGCGAGGAGGTGGACGACATCCTCGACGATGATGACGAGGAGGAGTACATCCCCCGCGCGTACCGGCACGTGCCCGAGCCCTACGTGCCGAACTACGCCGCTGGCGGCTGCGCGACCTCCATCCTCTACCTGGTGCTGGGCGGGATCACGGTGGCGCTGCTGTTCATGCTCTTCGGGAGGCAGGTGTTCCAGAGCGTCACCCAGAGCGTGCCCGAGCGCGTGCGGCAGGTGATCGCCACGCCGACGCCGACGGTGCGCGACCGCGGCGGCACGATCCAGCAGATCCGCAGCCTCAACCGGCTCGAGACGCAGCAGTTCTCGATCGAGCGCGTGGTCGAGGCGCGGGTCGAGCGCGGCAACTTCCTGGACAACTTCCTCGGCGAGCGGCTGCTGCTGATCGCCAGCGGCGACGTGGTGGCCGGCGTGGACCTGAGCAAGCTGCGCGAGAGCGACGTGCAGATCTCCGAGGACGGCGAGCACATCACGCTGCGGCTGCCGCCCTCCGAGATCTTCAGCGCCAGGCTCAACAACGAGCGCACCACCGTCTACGACCGGCAGACCGGGATCGTGACGCAGATCATGGGCGGGCAGGACAAGACCCTGGAGACGCAGGCGCGCCAGGAGGCCGAGAAGCAGATCCTCGACGCGGCGTGCGAGAACAACGTGATGCAGCGGGCCGCCGACGACGCCAAGCGCTCGATGGAGGCGTTCCTGCGGCTGCTGGACTTCGAGAGCGTCGAGGTGATCGCCGAGGCCGGCACGTGCGCCCCGCCCGTGAGCGACACGGCTCCCTGAGCCCGGCATCTCTGGCAGAGCTTCGCTCCCCTGGAGGGGTTTGGGGAGGCGAAGCCTCCCCTGAATTTTCCTTTCCGCCGCTCTGCGGCGGAAGAAAGATCCGCGGAGGGCCTGCGGCCCTCCACACCTCCCCGCCAGGGAGGGCGGTCGGCACGGCCGCGTAGCTCGTGTCAATAAGGGCTTGTAGCGATGGTAACTGTCTCATTCGACCCCGAGGCGCGCACGATCTACTGGTACTTCACCGAGATCGAGGCCGGCAGCACGGCCGGCGAGGGCGAGTGCGCCGGCTCCCTGCTGCTGGACGGCGACGGCCAGGTGATCGGGTGCGAGCTGGAGCTGGACGAGAGCATCACCGAGCAGGACCTGGCGCTGGCGCTCCAGCACCCGCAGGTCAGCTACCGCAGCGCGGACTACACGCTGACGGTGCTGATGGTGGACGAGGAGCCGGCCACGGTCCAGCCGCTCCAGGAGACGGCCATCCTTGACTTCGACGCCGACGACCGGCTGCAGGGGTTCGAGGTGACAACCGCGCCCGAGTTCGAGCTGGAGCAGCGGCTGGGCCGGCTCGAGCCGTTCCTCGTCAGCCTGGAGGAGGACGAGGAGCCGGCGGCCGGTGAGGCGCCGGCGGCTGACGACCGGCCGCGGCCCGATTCGGAGAGCCTTTCGCCCGGCCTCGAGCCCGTTCGCTCCGGCTTCGTCGCGATCGTCGGCCGGCCGAACGTCGGCAAGTCCACGCTGCTCAACGCCCTGCTCGGCCAGAAGGTGGCGATCGTCTCGCGCAAGCCCCAGACCACCCGCACCGCCATACGCGGCATCCTCAACCGCCCCGGCGCGCAGATCGTCTTCGTCGACACGCCGGGGATCCACCAGCCGCGCACGCGGCTGGGCAGCTATATGGTCGAGCAGGCGCGCCGCAGCATCCCCGACGCCGACGTGATCTGCTTCGTCGTGGACATCTCGGAGCCGCCGCGCCGGCTGGACCGCCGCATCGCGGACCTGGTGCGCCGCGCGCGGGCGCCGCACCTGCTGGTGCTCAACAAGGTGGACCGCCCGACCAAGCACGGCGCGGAGAACCTCCAGGCCTACCGCGACCTCGGCCCGTGGGACATGGAGGTGGCGATCTCGGCGCTGCGGGGCGAGGGGCTCGAGGCGCTGGTGGACGAGATCGTGAAGCGGCTGCCCGAGGGCACGCTGCTCTACCCGCCCGACCAGGTGACCGACCAGAGCGAGCGCGAGCTCGCGGCCGAGCTAGTGCGCGAGCAGGTGCTGCGCCACACCGAGGAGGAGGTGCCGCACAGCGTCGCCGTCGAGGTCGAGGAGTGGGAGGAGAAGGAGCGCGCGATCTACATCCGCATGACGATCTACGTCGAGAAGGACTCGCAGAAGGGCATCCTGATCGGCGCGGGCGGGGCGATGCTCAAGAAGATCGGCAGCGCGGCGCGGCGCGGCATCGAGGCGGCGCTTGGGCGCCAGGTGTTCCTCGACCTGTGGGTCAAGCCGCGCCCCCACTGGCGCGACGACCCCTCGTCGCTGCGCTGGCTCGGCTACCAGGAGACGTGACCGCGCTCCGCCGGCCAACCGTCCGTTGCTCGGGACACCAGAGCCAACTTCAGACACTGTCCCCGATCTAACCCGACGACACACACACATCTCGGGCCAGAGGGCCGCTCCGGGGACGGGGTGGCCCTTCTACGGGTATACTATGCTTCTTGCGAACGACAGAGGGAGTAAGTAGACAGTGTTGCAGGTTACAGATCAGAACCGAAAATGGTGGGCGCTGGCTGCCGTCGGTAGCGGCGTGATGATGAGCACTATCGACGGGAGCATCGTCAATATTGCGCTCAAAACGCTGCAGGATTACTTCGGCGCCGGGCTGCACGAGGTGGAGTGGGTGGTGCTGGCGTACCTGCTGGCGATCACCTGCCTGCTTCCGAGCATGGGGCGCCTGGGAGATATGATCGGCAAGCGCCGGGTGTACCTGGCTGGCTTCGTCGTGTTCACCGTCGGCTCGGCGCTGTGCGGGCTTGCCTGGAACGTCGGGTCGCTGGTCGCCTTCCGCGTGGTGCAGGCGCTTGGCGCGGCGATGCTGCAGGCGCTCGGCCCCGCGCTGCTCGTGACGGCCTTCCCGCCGCATCAGCGCGGCCAGGCGCTCGGCTACACCGGGACGATCGTCGCCGCGGGCATCCTGACCGGCCCGGTGCTGGGCGGCCTGCTGCTGCGCGTGGCCGGCTGGCAGTCGATCTTCTACGTGAACATCCCGATCGGCATCGCCGCGATTCTGCTCTCGCTGCGCGCCCTCGACGATGACCGCCAGCGCAGCGAGCAGCGCTTCGACCTGGCGGGCGCCGCGCTGCTGGCCGGCGGCCTTCTGCTGATACTGCTGGCGCTGACCGAGGGCCAGGTGTGGGGCTTCAGCGACTGGCGCACCGTGGCGGCGCTGGCGGGCGGCCTGGCCGGGCTGGTGGCGTTCGTGCTGTGGGAGCGGCGCACTGAATCGCCGATGATCAACCTCGGCCTGTTCAGCAGCGCCTCGTTCAGCCTCAGCCTGCTCGCGGCCTTCACGTCCTTCCTGGCCGGGGCGTTCAACTTCCTGCTGATGCCCTTCTACCTGCAGAACGTGCTCGGCTACGACCCGCAGCGCACCGGGCTGACGCTGATCGCCTCGCCGATCGTCCTGTCGCTCGTCTCGCCGATCAGCGGCCGGCTGTCGGACCGCTTCGGCGCCCGCTGGCTCGGGACGGCAGGCCTGGCGCTCACCGCGCTCGGGCTGGCGAGCTTCTCCACGCTGAACGCCCACAGCTCGCAGCTCGATGTGATCCTGCGCATGATGCTGATGGGCGTCGGCTTCGGTATGTTCCAGTCGCCGAACAACAGCCTGATCATGGGCAGCGCGCCGCGCAGCGCGCTGGGCGTGGCGGGCAGCCTGCTGGCGGTGATGCGCACGCTCGGCCAGACGGCCGGCGTGGCGATCGCGGGCGCGGTGTGGGCGACGCAGGTCACGGCCGCGGCCGGCCGGCTGTACGACCCGATCACGTCCGCGCCGACCGACGCGCTCGTCGCCGGGCTGCATACCGCGATGCTCCTGGCGGCGACCCTCGCGGCCCTGGGGATCATCCCGACGATCATGCGCAGCCGCCCGGCGTCCGGCGAGCAGCCGGCCCAGCGCCCGGCGACGTGAGGCGCTCCCAGGCCGCTCGGGCGGGCCAGGTGCGGCGGGCGAAGCGCTTTACGACCACGCCCGCCGCCTTCACGAAGTAGAATGGCGTGGAGGGCCGATGGCCCTCCACGGATACTTTTTGAGCCGCGCAGCGGCGGACAGAGAGCATTTCCTGGGAGGCAGCGCCTCCTCAAACCCCTTCTGGGGAGTGCGGGGGCAAGGCCACCGCGTCAGTCACATCAATGAGGAAGGAGCACTCGCAATGAAAGGGCTGGTTCTGAGCGGTGGGAAGGGGACGCGGCTGCGGCCGATCACCTACACCAGCGCCAAGCAGCTCGTGCCGGTTGCCAACAAGCCGGTACTGTTCCGCGTGATCGAAACCATCCGTGACGCCGGCATCGACGAGATCGGCATCGTGATCGGCGACACCGGGCCCGAGGTGCGCGCGGCGGTGGGCGACGGCAAGCGCTGGGGCGTGCGCATCACCTACATCCCTCAGGAGCAGCCGCTCGGCCTGGCCCATGCCGTCAAGATCGCGCGCCCCTTCCTCGGCGACGAGCGCTTCGTGATGTTCCTGGGCGACAACTGCATCCAGGGCGGCATCGCGCCGCTGATCGAGCAGTTCGCGCACAGCGACGCCAACGCCCAGATCGTGCTCACGCGCGTCCCGGACCCGCGGCAGTTCGGCGTGGCCGAGCTGGACGAGCACGGCCAGATCATCGGCCTGGAGGAGAAGCCGCGCGAGCCGAAGAGCGACCTGGCGCTGGTCGGCATCTATATGTTCGACTCGAGCGTGTGGGATGCGGTGGAGGCGATCCGCCCCTCGTGGCGCGGCGAGCTGGAGATCACCGACGCCCTGCGCTGGCTGATGGCGCACGGCAGGCGGGTCGTGCCCTACGTCCACGAGGGGTGGTGGATCGACACCGGCAAGAAGGACGACATGCTGGAGGCCAACCGCCTGATCCTCGAGGAGCTGACGGGCGGCGTGGCGGGCTACGTGGACCGCGACTCGCAGCTGATCGGCAAGGTGATCATCGAGGCCGGGGCGGAGATCATCAACAGCACCATCCGCGGCCCGGCGATCATCGGCGAGTCGACGCGCATCGTGAACAGCTACGTCGGGCCGTACACGTCGATCTACCACCACTGCCTGATCGAGGCGAGCGAGATCGAGCACTCGATCGTGCTGGAGCACTGTGTGATCCGCGACCTGCCGCACCGCCTCGAGGACAGCCTGATCGGGCGGTACGTGGAGGTGACCCGCTCGCCGCTCAAGCCCAAGGCCTACCGCCTCGTGCTCGGCGATCACAGCACCGTGGGGGTGCTGTAGGGGCGCAGCGGGGCGCAGCGTGCTGCGCCCCTGCCGGTGCCTCTACGGCGTCCCGCGCAGATAGTCCACCCCCGAGATGCGCATCAGCTTGTTCCAGTGGTGGCGCGACTCGATGTAGCGCACGGTGCCGGAGGCCGAGCGCATCACGACCGAGTGGGTGGAGGCGCCGCCGGAGAAGAAGCGCACGCCGCGCAGGAACTCCCCGTCGGTGAGACCGGTGGCGGCGAAGAAGATGTTCTCGCCCTGCACCAGGTCCTCGGTGCGGTAGACCCGCCCGAGGTCGATCTGATTGGCGGCCGCCAGCTGGCGCTCCTCGTCGTTGCGCGGCCAGAGCTTGCACTGGATCTCGCCGCCGATGCACTTGAGCGCGCAGGCGGTGATCACCGCCTCGGGCGCCCCGCCGATGCCCATGAGGATGTCGGCCGGGGGCTCGTCGATCGCGGTCATCACGCCGGCCGACACATCGCCGTGCAGGATGAGCTTGATGCGCGCGCCGGTCTCGCGGATCTGGCGGATCAGCTCCTTGTGGCGCGGCCGGTCCAGCACAACCACGGTGACGTCCTCGACCTGCTTCTTGAGCGCGCGGGCGACGTTGCGGATGTTCTCGGCGACCGGGGCCTCGATGTCGATCGCGCCGCGCGCCGCCTCGCCCACCGCGAGCTTGTCCATGTAGGCGATGCCGGACCAGTTGTAGAGCGCGCCGCGCTCGGCCACGGCGACGACTGAGATCGCGCCGGGCATGCCCTCGGCGAGCAGCGTGGTGCCCTCGATCGGGTCGACCGCGACGTCGACCTCCGGGGGGGCGCCGCTGCCGACGCGCTCGCCGGTGTAGAGCATGGGCGCCTCGTCCTTCTCGCCCTCGCCGATCACCACCACGCCGTCCATCGGCACGCTGTCGAGCACGAAGCGCATCGCGTCGACGGCCGCCTGGTCTCCGGCGTTCTTATCGCCGCGGCCCATGAAGCGGGCGGCGCGCAGGGCGGCGGCCTCGGTGCAGCGCACCAGGTCCATCCCGAGGTTGCGCTCCAGTCGCATGAGAGACCTCCTGGCTAACTGGGCGGACGCATAGGACGATTGTAGCACGGGCGGTGCGCGCCCACAGGCCCGGCGGGCCGCTGGCTCGCCAAGATCTTTTCCGCGGGGAGGTGTGGAGGGCCTATGGCTCTCTACGGGTATTGTTCCCGCTGCTCTGCGGTGACTTCGTCGCCGCAGAGCAGCGAAAAAGAGCTTTCGGGGAGGCTTCGCCTCCCCAAACCCCTCCAGGGAAGGGCGGTGCGGGGGCAGCACCAGCGCAGGGGTCTGCCGTTTGCACTCTTCGCGTTTGAGTGCTAAAATCGGGCTTGACAAACTTTGGGCTTTTGAGTATGCTATGGGGCGGTTAGCACTCGCCACCCGAGAGTGCTAACCGCCTCAGCGATTTACAGCAACTGTACGAGGAGGGACCTAGAATATGGGTTCGGACTTCCGCATCCGGCCACTGGCTGACCGTGTCGTGGTCAAGCCGGTGGAGCGCGAGGAGAAGACCAAGGGCGGCATCTATCTGCCGGACACCGCCACCAAGGAGCGCCCGATGGAGGGCACCGTTCTGGCCGTCGGCGAGGGCCGGCTGGACGAAAACGGCAAGCGCGTGCCGATGCATGTGAAGGTCGGCGATAAGGTGCTGTTCGCCAAGTACAGCGGCACCGAGTACAAGGTTGATGACGTCGAGTACCTGATTCTGTCCGAGAAGGATATCCTGGGCATCATTGAGGAGTAGTCAGCGCGCGATGGCCAGCATCCAGTATCGCAGGCCGCGTTGAGTTGCCGCGCGAAGGCCGCAACGAAGCCGCAGCCGCCCTACTGATTGCTGACAGCTCGACTGACTACTAAACCACTACAGTTGTAGGAGGAGCAACACTCCCATGCCGAAGCAGCTTGAGTTTAACGAGGCCGCGCGGCGCTCGCTGAAGCGCGGCGTAGATATTGTGGCCGATGCGGTAAAGACCACCCTCGGCCCGCGGGGGCGCAACGTCTCGATCGATAAGAAGTTCGGCGCGCCGACCGTGACCCACGACGGCGTGACCGTGGCCAAGGAGATCGAGCTCAAGGATCCCTTTGAGAACATGGGCGCCCGCCTGCTCGTCGAGGTCGCGACCAAGACCAACGACGTGGCCGGCGACGGCACCACCACCGCCACCGTGCTGGCGCAGGCGATCGTCAACGAGGGCATGAAGGTCGTCGCCGCTGGCGCCAACCCCATGCTGATCAAGCGCGGTCTGGACAAGGCCGCTGAGGCGGTGGTCGCCGAGCTGAAGAGCATGGCCAAGCCGGTGCGCGACCGCGCCGACATCGCGCACGTCGCCGAGATCTCGGCCGCCGACAGCGAGATCGGCAACCTGATCGCTGAGGTGATGGAGAAGGTCGGCAAGGACGGCGTCATCACCGTCGAGGAGAGCAAGGGCATCGCCTTCGAGACCGAGTACACCGAGGGCATGCAGATCGACCGCGGCTACATCTCGGCCTACTTCGTGACCAACTCCGAGCGCATGGAGGCCGAGATCGAGGAGCCGTACATCCTGATCACCGACAAGAAGATCTCGAGCATCCAGGACATCCTGCCGGTGCTGGAGAAGGTTCTGCAGGTCAGCAAGAACCTGGTGATCGTGGCTGAGGACGTGGACGGCGAGGCGCTGGCGACCCTGGTGGTCAACAAGCTGCGCGGCACCGTGAACGTCCTGGCGGTCAAGGCGCCTGGCTTCGGCGATCGCCGCAAGGCGATGCTGCAGGACATCGCGATCCTGACCGGCGGCACGCTGATCTCGGAGGAGATCGGCCGCAAGCTGGACAGCGCGACGATCGAGGACCTCGGCCGCGCCCGGCGCGTTGTCGCGGACAAGGACAACACGACCTTCATCGAGGGCCGCGGCAACGAGAAGGCGATCAAGGCCCGCATCGAGCAGATCCGCGCCCAGATCGAGACGACCACCAGCGACTTCGACCGCGAGAAGCTGCAGGAGCGCCTGGCGAAGCTGGCTGGCGGCGTGGCGGTCCTCAAGGTTGGCGCGGCCACCGAGCCGGAGCTGAAGGAGAAGAAGCACCGCGTGGAGGACGCGCTCTCGACCGCCCGCGCGGCTGTCGAGGAGGGCATCGTCCCGGGCGGCGGCGTGGCGCTGATCAACGCCATCCCGGCGCTCGACAAGGTCGAGACCTCCAACGACGATGAGCGGTTCGGCGTGCAGATCCTGCGCCGGGCGCTCGAGGAGCCGATGCGCACGCTGGCGCGCAACGCCGGCGAGGATGGCGCGGTGATCATCGACACCGTCCGCCGGCTGGCCAAGGAGCGCAACGACAACACGATCGGCTACCACGTGCTGCGCGGCGAGTACGGCAGCATGATCGAGATGGGCGTGATCGACCCGGTGAAGGTCACCCGCTCGGCCGTGCAGAACGCGGTCTCGATCGCGGGCCTGCTGCTCACCACCGATGCCCTGATCGCGGACCTGCCGGAGGAGAAGCCGGCGACCCCCGCGCCGGGCGGCGGGATGGACTTCTAGGTAACACGGCTTCCGTGGCTCTGCGGCCGCTTCGTAGCCGCAGAGCCGCGGAAAGGGGAGGCTTCGCTTCCCCAACCAAAAAGGGCCGCGCAGCTTCGCTGCGCGGCCTCTCTGTTTGCCGGTCAGGACTTCAGGCGCGCCAGGCGCTCGCCGGCCGCGTGCAGCGTCTCGAGCTTCTTGGCGAAGCAGAAGCGGGCCAGCTGCGGCGCATCCGCCGGCTCGCTGTAGAACACCGAGTTGGGGATGGCCGCGACGCCGACCTCGGTGGTGAGCCAGCGGCAGAAGGCGCGGTCGTCGCTGTACCCGAGCGCGCCGATATCGGCGCTGAGGAAGAACGACCCGCGCGCGGGCAGCACCGGCAGCCCGGCGCTCTCCAGGATGCTGCGCAGCAGCAGGCGCCGCTCGTTGTACTCGGCGCGCAGCCGCTCGTAGTAGCCGCTCACCGCGGCGTGCTCGAGCGCCGCCGCGGCCGCATCCTGCAGCGGGGTGGCGGTCGTGAAGGTGACCCACTGGTGGGCCTGGCGCAGCGCGTGGTTGAGGTGCGCCGGCCCCACCGCCCAGCCAACCTTCCAGCCGGTGACGCTGAAGGTCTTGCCGACGCTGTTGAGGGTCAGCGTCCGCTCCCACATGCCCGGCAGCGTGGCCAGCGGCACGTGCTCGGCGCCGTCGAACACCAGCCGGTCGTAGACCTCGTCGCAGATCGCCAGCGTGTCGTGCTCCTGGCAGAGCCCGGCGATCAGCTCGAGCTCGGCCCGCCCGAGCACAGTGCCGGTGGGGTTATGGGGCGTGTTGACCAGGATGAGCTTCGGGCCACGCCGGAAGGCCGCGCGCAGCTCGTCCGGGTCGAGCGTCCAGGCCGCGCCGCCCGAGCTCCCCGAGGCGGGCGGCCGGAGCCGCACCACCACCGGCTGCGCCCCGGCCATCGTGATCCCCGGCACGTAGGAGTCGTAGGCCGGCTCGATGACGACCGCCGTGTCGCCCGGGTTGAGCAGGGCCAGCGCCAGGTCGAACAGCGCCTCGGTGGCGCCGCTGGTGACCGTCACCTCGGTCTGCCAGTCCACCGCGCGGCCGTAGTCGCGCTCCCACTGGGCGGCCACCGCCTGGCGCAGGCGCGGGAGGCCGGGCATGGGCGGGTACTGGTTGAGGTCGGCGGCGACTGCGCGCGCGGCGGCCTGCTTGATGAAGTCCGGCGCGGGGAAGTCGGGGAAGCCCTGGCCGAGGTTGACGGCGCCGTGCTGCACTGCAAGCGCGCTCATCTCGGTGAAGATCGTGGTGCCGAACCCGGCGACGCGGCGTGCGAGAACCTCGCGCATAGTTACCCCTGCTGATTTCTTCTTTTTTCTTCTGCTGCTCAGCGGCGACTGCGTCGCCGCTGAGCAGCAGAAAGGGAAGATTCCGGGGAGGCTGCGCCTCCCCGGACCCCTCCCGCGTCCCTGATCCTGCGGCGAGGAATGATGCCGGGGAGGCTGCGCCTCCCCGGGCCCCTCCCGCCTTCCCGAACCTGCGGCGAGGAATGATGCCGGGAAGGCTTCGCTCCCCGGATCCTCCCGCCTTCCTGAACCTGCAGCGAGCAGGGCTGCCCGGAGGCTGCGCCTCCGCGGACCCTCCCGCGTCCCTGATCCTGCGGCGAGTAGTGCTGCCCGGAGGCTGCGCCTCCCCGGACCCCTCCCGCTTC
>ERZ777003.3644-NODE-3644-length-14544-cov-5.575333_pt1 | contig 14544 bp, 10 predicted proteins | sample MGYA00374956_ERZ777003 | MGnify/ENA primary metagenome ERZ777003 (study PRJEB29302, sample SAMN06268252) | bioreactor metagenome | isolation source: Joint BioEnergy Institute, California, USA | place: USA:Joint BioEnergy Institute, California, USA | collected... | reverse complement strand
ATGTCGGCCTTCTTGTTCAGGGCCACATCGATGAAGCCGGGATCCTGGTGGCTGAAACCGTTGTGGTCCTGGCGCCAGACGTGGCTGGTCAGCAGGTAGTTCAGCGACGCGATGGGCTTGCGCCAGTGCAGCTCGCGGCTGGTATCCAGCCACTTGGCGTGCTGGTTGAACATCGAATCGACGATATGAATGAACGCTTCGTAGCAGGAGAACAACCCGTGCCGACCGGTGAGGAGATAACCCTCAAGCCACCCCTGGCAGGTCGTTTCAGACAGGATCTCCAGCACCCGTCCTTCGCGCGCCAGATTGGTGTCTTCCGGCAACAGGCCGGCCATCCAGGCCTTGTTCGTTACCTCGTACACAGCATCGAGCCGATTGGAGGCGGTCTCGTCAGGGCCTACGATGCGGAAGTTGTGGTTGGCGGCATTCAGCTCCATGACCGCGCGCAGGTACTTGCCCATTTCCCGTGTAGCCTCGGCAATGACGCTCCCGGGCGCGGGGACGTCCACGCCAAACGACACGACATCCGGTAACTGCAGCGGTTTCAGGATGGCTCCGCCGTTTGCGTGCGGGTTCGCGCCCATGCGCCGTGCACCTCTGGGTGCAAGGGCCTTGAGCTCAGGACGCAGACGTCCGGCGTCGTCGAACAGCTGGTCTGGACGGTAGCTGCGCAGCCACTCTTCGAGCAGCTGCAGGTGTTCCGGTGTCTCGCGCACGCTGGCCAATGGGACCTGGTGCGACCGCCAGAAGTCTTCAACCTTCCTGCCATCGACCTCACGCGGTCCGGTCCAGCCCTTGGGTGTGCGCAGGATGATGACCGGCCATGCGGGGAACTCGTCGCACCCCTCCTCTCGGGCCTTGCGCTGAATCTCCCGGATGCGGTCGTGGGCGCAATCGAGGGCAGCCGCCATCTTCTGGTGCATGAGAAACGGATCGCTGCCTTCCACGAATATCGGCTCGTAGCCGAATCCCACAAACAGGCTGCGCAGGTTCTCGGCGGGGATGCGCGCCAGCAGCGTAGGGTTGGCGATCTTGTAACCGTTGAGGTGCAGAATGGGCAGCACAGCCCCGTCCACCCGCGGGTTCAGGAACTTGTTCGAATGCCAGGCAGCGGCCAGCGCGCCGGTCTCGGCCTCGCCGTCGCCCACGACACAGGCGACGATCAGGTCCGGATTGTCGAACGCGGCGCCAAACGCGTGTGCGAGCGAATATCCCAACTCGCCGCCCTCGTTGATCGAACCGGGGACATCGGGAGCCACATGGCTGGGGATGCCTCCCGGAAACGAAAACTGCTTGAACAGCTTGCGCATGCCAGCTTCGTCTTCGGGCACATCCGGGTAGATCTCACTATATGTGCCCTCAAGATACGTGTTGGCCACCATCGCCGGACCCCCATGCCCGGGCCCGCACACATAAATCATGTTCAGATCGCGTTCGCGGATCAGGCGGTTGAGGTGCACGTACACGAAGTTGAGACCGGGGGTGGTGCCCCAGTGCCCGAGCAGCCGGGGTTTCACGTGCTCGCGCTTCAGCGGCTGCTTCAGCAGCGGATTGTCGAGCAGGTAAATCTGGCCGACCGACAGGTAGTTGGCGGCGCGCCAGTAAGCGTCGATCAGCTCCACCTCGTGTTGCGACAATGGTGTACTGGAAAGTTCGATGGGGGTAGACCTCATCTTGCAAACTCCCTATATCAGGAGCTGCGCTGGCACCGGCTTGAACTCGTCGGGCGCAGCGCAGCCCGTGCATGCATGAACCAGCCGATGGCTGCAAGCTAGTCGGCCGTGACATGGCGCCGGCGCTCGGCGACCAGTCGCGCCAGGGCGACGGAAGCCAGGCGCACCTGCAGGCTGTCGGCGCGGCTGGTGAGAATGATGGGAACCCGAGCCCCGACCACGATGGCAGCGGCGTGCGCCCCGCCAAACAGAATGAGCTGCTTTGCGAGCATGTTGCCGGCTTCGATGTCGGGCACCAGCAGGATATCGGCCTGGCCAGCCACCGGCGAGTCGATATGCTTGATGCGGGCGGAATCGAGGCTGACGGCATTGTCGAACGCCAGTGGGCCATCGACGATGGCGCCGGTGATCTGCCCGCGTGCCGCCATGACCGTGAGCGCCGCAGCGTCGAGGGTTGACGGCATCTGCGTGTTGACCGTTTCTACTGCGGCCAGCACGGCCACCAGCGGCTTGCTGATGCCCAAAGTGTGTAGCAGGTCGACTGCGTTCTGACAAATGTCACGCTTTTCGTCGAGGGTAGGGGCGATGTTGATGGCCGCGTCGGTGACAAAGAGCAACTTGGAGTAATCGGGCACATCCATGGCGTAGACGTGGCTGATGCGCCGTTCCGTGCGCAGCCCGTTGTCCCGGGCGACCACCGCGGCGAGCATCTCGCTGGAGTGCAGGCTCCCCTTCATGAGCGCCTGTACCTCGCTGGCGGCAGCCATGCGCGCAGCAGTTTCGGCCGCGGCATGGCTATGGGGGGTGGGCACCATGCGCAGGTCGGCGATCGACACCCCCGCCTCTTCGGCTGCTGCCCGGATCTTGTGCTCTGGCCCCACCAGTACCGGCTCAAGCAGACCTTCGTCACGTGCCTCGACAGCCGCAAGCACGCTCTCCGGGCTGCACGGATGCACCACGGCGGTGCGCAGCGGGGGCAGTGCGCGTGCGGGCCCGACCAGGGCGTCGTAGCGTGGTGAAGGCGCTCGGGATGACGATGGTGAAGCGGATGAATCCTGCATGAATTACCTCCTGCACAACAAGACGAGAGCAGCCAGCGGGACTAGCGTCAGCAGCATGAATGCATGCCCCAGGCCGCCCAGCAGCATTCCAGCGTAACCGAAAAGTACCGGACCGATGACCACCCCGACATATGTGAACACCAGCACGCCCCCGGTGACGGACGCGATGGATCCGTGCTGGGTGCGCCGCGCGATCTCGCCAAGGAAGACTCCGTTCCAGCCGATCGCGGTTCCACCCAGCACTGTCACCACGACCAGCATGAGCCACAGCGGCCAGGAGGTCGAGAAGAATCCTGTGACGAATACGGACACGACCATGATGAGTGCCAGCACCCGCAATATGTGCGTGGGAGAACCGAACACATCGGCCAGCCGCCCCCAGCCAAGGCGACCGACGATGCCCGCAAACTGCGTCAGAGCATAGATGCGCCCGGCCTCGATCGGATCGAATTTCACTTCCTGGTGCAGATAGACCATAAGAAAACTGCCCACGCAAAGCTGGCACACCGAGAACAGCAGCGACTCGATGGCGACCGACCGCCACTGCGGATCACGCAATATCGTAACAATTGCTTGTATGGATCCTCCTTTGGAAACATTATGTTTTGTCTGGTCACTGTCAGCCGCATGTGTTGCCACCGCTCTGTCGTGAAAATCCACCAGCGGATTCACCAGCACGATCGTGAGGCAGGTGAGAACGGCCATGGCCATGAACCCGGCCAGCCAGTCGACTGAGCTGGCGATGGGCGGCAAAGTAAGCCCCACCAGAAGACCGCCCATCGGTACGCCGGTCTGTTTCAGGGAAAACACGAACGACGACCGTTCCGGCGTAGCAATTCGCATCAGCATCTGGGCGCTCGCGGGGGTGATCGGACCGTAAGCAAACCCGCATGTGAATGCACCGACCCAGTGCATGACCAGTATGACCGCACTTGCCGATGCAAAGACCCCCGCCAGGGCAATACAGGATAACCCCAACACCTGCAGCAACAACGAAAATTGCGATGCCCTCACCGGCCCCATTCGGGCAATCATGCCCCCGCTGACGCCCGCTCCCACCATCGCGCCCGCATACAGCACCATCATGAACGGCCCGATCAGGCCACTTGCACCGCCGGGCAGGGATGGCACAAGTACTGGAAAAGCAAGGGTATTTGCGGTTGCGACCACCTGAATGACGATTGCGCCCAGCAGCGTGCTGGCCTGTCTTTTGCGTGTTTCCACCAAGTGCATGTCTGACATGATTTTTTTATTTCTTTTTCAACAACCGGATATTTCGAGGGCTCGTGCAAGCCAACACCATACGGTATTTGTATGCAACAGGGTCTGGCGAGACTTCGTCTGATGATGTATGACGTATGTATGACGGAAGCAACAATACACCGATTCCGTCTCTCTGCCGAAGAACCATCCGCGCGTATCTTAGTCCCAGATAGGGGTACGGATGAAAATAGGCAGAGCGTGGAGACGTTTATCGCCGTATAGTGAAAGCGTATTCACGAGGTGTCTGGAGGGTATCAAAGTGGCGGCAAACATTTTCGAAGGCTTCAAGGCGCAATACGCCAGCACGCAGGAAACTGAACTCTCCCTGCAGGAATACCTCGAGTTGGCGCGGAACGACCACATGGCGTATGCCACCGCAGCGGAACGCATGCTGGCGGCCATCGGCGAGCCCGAGGTGGTCGACACACGCAATGATCCACGCCTTTCGCGGCTGTTCGGTAATCGCACTATCTATCGGTACCCGGCCTTCAGCGAGTTCTACGGCATGGACGACGCCATCGCCCAGATCGTGTCGTTTTTCAAGCACGCGGCGCAGGGCCTGGAAGAGCGCAAGCAGATTCTGTATCTCCTCGGCCCGGTGGGGGGCGGCAAGTCGTCCATCGCCGAGCGTCTCAAGTCACTGATGGAGAAGTACCCCATCTACGCCCTCAAGGGTTCCCCCGTCAACGAGTCTCCGCTGGGGCTGTTCCACCCCGACCGCTTCGGCAAGATGCTGGAAGACGAATACGGCATTCCGCGCCGGTATCTCACGGGCATCATGTCGCCCTGGGCCATCAAGCGCCTCAAGGAGTTTGACGGCGACATCACCCGCTTCCGGGTCGTGCGCCTCAACCCGTCGGTGCTGCGCCAGGTTGCCATCGCGAAGACGGAGCCGGGCGACGAGAACAACCAGGACATTTCCTCCCTGGTCGGCAAGGTCGACATCCGCAAGCTCGACCGTTACTCGCAGGACGATCCCGACGCGTACAGCTACTCGGGCGGGCTGTGCCTGGCGAACCAGGGGCTGCTTGAATTCGTGGAAATGTTCAAGGCCCCCATCAAGATGCTGCACCCCCTGCTGACGGCGACACAGGAAGGCAACTTCAAGGGCACGGAAGGGTTTTCTGCAATTCCCTTCAACGGCATCATTCTGGCACACTCGAACGAGTCGGAATGGCAGACCTTCCGCAACAACCGGCACAACGAAGCCTTCCTCGACCGAATCTACGTGGTCAAGGTGCCCTACTGCCTGCAGGTTTCGGAAGAGGTCCGCATCTACCGGAAGCTGTTGCAGAACAGCAGTCTGGCCAGTTCGCCCTGTGCGCCCGGCACACTGGAAATGATGGCGCAATTCTCAGTCCTCACGCGTCTCAAGGAACCCGAGAACTCCAGCATCTACTCCAAGATGCGGGTGTACGACGGCGAAAGCCTCAAGGACGTCGACCCGAAAGCGAAGTCGCTGCAGGAGTACAAGGACTACGCCGGAACCGACGAGGGCATGAGCGGAGTTTCCACCCGCTTCGCGTTCAAGGTCCTGTCGAGCGTGTTCAATTACGACCTCACCGAGGTCGCGGCAAACCCGGTGCACCTCATGTACGTGCTCGAGCAGCGCATCGCACGCGAAGACTTCCCGGAGGAAACCCGGCGCCGCTATCTTGAATTCATCAAGGGGTACCTCGCACCGCGGTACGCGGAGTTCATCGGCAAGGAAATCCAGACGGCCTACCTCGAGTCTTACTCCGAGTATGGTCAGAACATTTTCGACCGCTATGTCACGTTCGCCGACTGCTGGATCCAGGACGAAGACTTCCGCGATCCCGAGACCGGCGAGATTTTCGATCGGGCCGCACTGAATGCCGAGCTCGAGAAAATCGAGAAGCCTGCAGGTATCGTCAACCCGAAGGACTTCCGAAACGAGATTGTCAATTTCGTGCTGCGTGCACGGGCGAACAGCGGCGGCAAGAACCCGTCGTGGACCAGCTACGAGAAGCTGCGTGAAGTGATCGAGAAGAAGATGTTCTCGAACACGGAAGACCTGCTTCCGGTGATCTCGTTCAACGTCAAGGCCTCGGCCGAAGACATGAGCAAGCACCAGAGCTTCGTGGCGCGCATGGTGGAGAAGGGATACACCGAGAAGCAGGTGCGCCTGTTGTGCGAATGGTATCTCAGGGTTCGCAAATCTTCGTAACAAGGCTCAAATGAATTCGCTCATCGATCGTCGTCTGAACGGCCGTAACAAGAGCGCGGTCAACCGGGCGCGCTTCATCAGACGGTACAAAGACCAGATCCGCAAAGCCGTGCGCAATCTGGTCAACGAGCGCCCGATCGGGGAGATCGACCAGGGCGGCGACATCAACCTGCCTGCCCGGGACATCTCTGAGCCTACATTGCACCATGGCGCCGGCGGCGACCGCGAAATCGTGCACCCCGGCAACCGCGAGTTCCAGAAGGGCGATGCCATCGAACGCCCACGCGGCGGTGGCGGCGGGGGCCGTGGGCGCGAGCCCGGCGAAGGCGAGCTGGTCGACCAGTTCACCTTCACGCTGTCAAGGGCGGAGTTTCTTGATCTGTTCTTCGACGATCTCGAGCTGCCCAATCTCGTGCGCACGGTACTGGGCGACGTCAATCAGAAGAAGATGCAGCGTGCAGGCTACACCACCAGCGGCCCTCCCAGCCAGCTGAGCGTTCGGCGCACCTTGCAGACGTCGCTCCTGCGCCGGATTGCACTCGGGTCAGGTATCCGGGCGCAGCTCCACGAAGCGCAGCAACGGCTTGACGAAGCCGTACAGCGTGGCGCACCCGCAACCGAGCTCGCTGCACTACGCGAACAGGTAGAAGACTGCGAGCGTCGCCTGGCGCGCGTACCCTTTCTCGACGACATCGACCTGCGCTACCGCCATCGCGTGGCCGTGCCCGCACCGGTGGCCAAGGCCGTCATGTTCTGCCTCATGGACGTGTCCGGGTCGATGGACGAGAACAAGAAGGATCTCGCCAAGCGATTCTTCACGCTGCTCTATCTGTTCCTCACGCGCAACTACGAGCACGTGGAGCTGGTGTTCATCCGGCATACCGACAATGCCGAGGAAGTCGACGAACACACGTTCTTCCATGATCCCAAGAGCGGCGGCACGGTGGTGCTGTCAGCGCTTGAGCTGATGCACGACATCATGCAGGAACGTTACCCCTCGTCGTCGTGGAACATCTACGGGGCCCAGGCATCCGACGGGGATGCCTTCGGTGCCGACGCCGGCAAGAGCGCGCGCTTTCTGTCGGAACACATCCTGCCCTGCACGCGGTACTTCGCATATATCGAAGTGGTCGATCCCGATGACATCCGGCGCAGCAGCCTATGGGCCGAGTACGAACGGGAAACCGCGGCACACTTCGCGATGCGCAGGGTCAGGGAGCGCGGTGAGATCTATCCGGTATTTCACGAGTTGTTCAAGAAGGAGGCGGCATGAATACCATCGCTGCACCTTTCGTCCAGCGCCGCCAGCCCATCTCCTCCGGCGGAGAATGGACCTTCGAGCTGCTGCAACGTTACGACGAGGCCATCGCCGAAGTCGCGGCAGAGTTCGGGCTCGACACCTACCCCAGCCAGATCGAAGTCATCACCTCGGAACAGATGCTCGACGCCTACGCCTCGGCCGGCCTGCCCATCGGGTATCCGCACTGGTCCTACGGCAAGGAATTCATCCGGAACGAACAGGCCTACCGCAAGGGCTACCAGGGCCTGGCCTATGAAATCGTCATCAATTCGAACCCCTGCATTGCCTATCTCATGGAAGAGAACACCATGGCGATGCAGGCCCTGGTAATCGCGCACGCCTGCTACGGCCACAACTCCTTCTTCAAGGGCAATTACCTGTTCCGGCAATGGACCGACGCCGAGGGCGTACTCGACTACCTGGTGTTTGCCCGGCGCTACGTTCTCGAGTGCGAAGAACGCTACGGCATCCCTGCCGTGGAAGAAATCCTCGACTCCTGCCATGCCCTCATGTCTCACGGCATCGACCGCTATCCGCGACCGCAGCGGATCACGCCGAGGGAAGAAGAAGAGCGCAGGCGCCTGCGCGAAGAACATGAACGGCTGCGCTACGACGATCTGTGGCGCACCGTTCCCGTATCGCAGCAGCATGGCGAGGAAACCCGCGACAGGCGCGAACAGGTATTCCCGCCGGAGCCCGAGGAAAACATCCTGTACTTCATCGAGAAGCACTCCCCCCGGCTGGCCCCGTGGCAGCGCGAGCTCGTCCGCATCGTGCGCAAACTGGCGCAGTATTTCTACCCGCAAACCCAGACCAAGGTCATGAACGAAGGCTGGGCCACCTTCTGGCACTACACCATCCTGAATCGGCTGCACGAGAAAGGCCTGGTCGATGATGGTTTCATGCTCGAGTTCCTGCAGAACCACACCGCAGTCATCGCCCAGCCGCCATTCGATCATCCGGCCTACCGCGGCATCAATCCGTATGCCCTGGGTTTCGCCATGATGCAGGACATCAGGCGCATCTGCGAGAATCCCACCGAGGAAGACGAGGCCTGGTTCCCCGAAATTGCCGGCTCCAGCTGGCTCTCCACACTTGACTTCGCAATGCGCAATTTCAAGGACGAGTCGTTCATCGCCCAATACCTGTCGCCGCGTCTCATCCGCGAGTTCCGCTTCTTTGCCGTCGCCGACCACGAGAACGAGCCCGTCCTGTACATCGACTCGATCCACGACGATGAAGGCTACCGGCGGGTACGATCGCTGCTGGCCAACCAGTACAACCGCGATGCCCTCACGCCCGACATCCAGGTATGGCGCTATTTCCGGGATTCCGACCGCTCACTGGTGCTACGGCACCAGCAGACACGCAATCGGCCTCTGCATCCGGACGACACCGACGCGGTCATGAAGCACCTCGGCCGACTGTGGGGCTTCAAGGTGCGGCTCGAAGAAGTCAACGAGGACGGACGGGTCACTGCCGCGCGCGAACTGCGCCCGTAACCGTGCCGTGCTCCGACGCCGCCTGGCACGACTGCCGGGCCGCGGCACCCGACACCACGTACGCCAGACAGGCAAAATAAAAAACGCGCCCCGTCCCCGGGGCGCGTTACCTTTGCTGCCGGATGGCCGGGACATGCCCGGCCCGACACTCAGGCGGATTCGCTCGGCTGTTCGTTCTGCGCCTCACGTGCCTTGCGGCTCGCAATGTAGCGACCAACCACGACCACGATGGCAGCACCGACGATCTCCGCGATGATCTTCACGGTGGTCGTGGGCTCGCCGAAATGGTCGACCAGGAAGGGGTCGCCCACCAGCATGCCGCCCGCAATCCAGCCGAGCAGACCAGCACCGAAGAGCACCACGATGGGGAAGCGGTCGATCAGCTTCAGGACCAGCGTGCTGCCCCAGATGATGATGGGCACGCTGACCAGCAACCCGAAAATGACCAGGCCAATCTGGTGGTCGGGGTGAGCATTCTGAGCCGCACCCGCAATGGCGATGACGTTGTCCAGGCTCATCACGAAGTCGGCGATGATGATGGTCTTCACGGCCGACAACAGCGTGGTGGCGCCTTCGATATTGCCGTGCTCGTCGTCCTCTGGAATCAACAGCTTGATACCGATCCACACGAGCAGCAGGGCGCCGACAACCTTGAGGAAGGGGATGGTCAACAGCGTAAGGGCAAACGCGATGAGCACGACGCGCAGTGCAATGGCCCCGGCAGTTCCCCACAGAATACCCTGCAACCGGCGCTTCGGCGGCAGTCCGCGGCATGCCAGCGCAATGACCACGGCATTATCTCCACCCAGCAGGACATCGATGAGAATGATCTGAAATACTGCTGCCCAACTTAGCGTTTGGAAAAACTCTAACACTTGTCACCCCAATGATTGAAAACAGGCGCCTGGCCCACAAGCGGCCTGCCGGAACGGCACTGCATCCGTGTGCACAGCGTGGCAGCACTTGCACACTGCGGGTGGAGTGCCCCAATGACACGGCGTCGTTTTTAACACATGCTCACGACGCCAGGTTAAGCATGACCAGGCCGTTTGCCATGCGATCCAGTTCCGCCACGGGCAGATCGCCCGTGAGGGCATACGCCCACGCGCCATGTCGCCAGTACACGACTGCCGAGTCTTGCTCGTGGCGCACGACCGGCGTTTCTGAAAGGCCGCGATCGAACGCGTGCGTTGCGAACAGCGACACGCGACCCTGATCGCCAGCCCGGAGAATTACCTCGATACCCAAGCCATGGGTAGCTGGAAGCACCTGGACGTCTTCCACCGCCCAGTTCGCCGGAAAATCGGGCAATGCTATACCCGTCCGGAGGTAAATGGCAACTGGGTCGAACGCGATGCCGGCCGGTTGCGATGCAACGAGCGAGCGCACACGCGCCAGCTGATGAGCGCGCACGGCATCGCCCACCAGGGTGGGAGCAGCGTTCACGACGCCATCCGCCCGCTCGGCCCACGAGAGAAAGCTGACATGGCCCATCCACCCCAGGGCAAACAGCACCAGACACGCCGCCAGGCGCCGCAACTGCACCATGAGACGTGCGCGACCGAGCGCCTGCTCAAGGCGTCGTGCCAGCTGCTCCGTGCGCGGTGATGCCGCGGAAGACGCCACACCCTGGCTTCCCAGCGACCATTGCAACGCGTCGCGGATGCGCAGGTCGGCCATGACACGCATGGCTTCGGCGGCATGATGCGAAAGGTATTCCTCAACCTCGATGCGCCGCGCAGCATCGAGCTGTCCGTCGACATAGGCATTGAGGTCGATCTCACCGATCGTCGCCGATGTGTTGTTATCGTTCAACATCGCGCCCCCCTACCACCTTCAGGCTGCGGCGCCGCGCCTGCGCCGCATCCGGCATGTCTTCCAGGTCGCGCAGCGCAGCCCGTGCCCGCGAAAGGCGGGACATGAGCGTGCCGACAGGTACATCGAGCGCGGCGGCTGCTTCCTGATACGACATGCCTTCGATCGTGACCAGGTGCAGAGCGGCGCGCTGATCGTCGGGCAACTGCATGAATGCCCGCTTGATCTGGTTGAGTCGCACCACGTGCTCCTGGCCGGGCTCGACGCCCGCTTCGACTGCATCGTCGAGCGAGACCAGGTCGCCCCCGCTCTTCCGGCGCTTGCGCCAGTCGCTGACGAACACGTTGTGCAGGATCGACAGCAGCCACCCACGCAGGTGCGCCGCCGAGCGCAATTGATGACGTTGCGCATAGGCGCGCGCCAGTGCCTCCTGCACCAGATCCTCCGCATCGTGCTGATCGCGCGTCAGGCTTGCGGCATAACGCCGCAATGCGCCGAGCTGATCGAGAACGTTGAAAGAAGAAGGTCGGGATCTCATGCAAGGGTAGACGCAAAAAGCGGGTACTTCATCCATCAAGTTTCAATTTGTTTCAATTGAGCAGACCACCGTGGCCGATCATAGGTCAGCGTGGCAGCGATCCCATCGACGGGGGCGTGGAAGGGCAATCTCATGCAGATCACGCATAGCAGCATTCCGGAAAGTCAAATTGAAACGGCGACGGGTGGCGCAGATAATGCACCAACCCCATGGCCGGACTCCGCACGATTGCAGCACCCAGCCCGCCAGATGCGTTTCTGCCGACATCACCCCTGCAAGGACCCATGTTCGCCCTGACTCTAGAAATCGATACTGCCGCTGGCTCCCTTCCGGTTTATGCGTGTGTCCACAAGGACAGCGTTGCGCGCCCGCTTGTCGTCGTACTCCATCATCGCGGAGGCGTCGACGAGCACATGAAAGACGTGGCACACCGCCTGGGACGGGAGGGCTTCCACGTAGCGGTACCCGATCTGTTCCACCGCCAGCCGGACATTGCCGATCCCAGCGAGCGCGTCAGACTGCTCAACGACCTGGAAATCGTTGCGGATGTTCAGACCACCCTGACTGCCATGCAGTCGTACCAGCCCTCCTCGATCGCAGTGATCGGCTTCTGCAGCGGTGGCCGCAGCACGTACCTGTGTGCGACACACCTCGAGCTGGACGCTGCCGTGGTGTTCTACGGCGGCAACGTGATGAAGGCCCAGGGCGACGCCCTGAGCCCCTTCGAACGCACGCGTCACATCCGGTGCCCCGTCCTCGGCTTCTTTGGCAAGGACGATACCAACCCGTCCTCGCAGGACGTACGGGCCATGTCGGAACGCATGACCGAGCTCGGCATCTGGCATGAATTCCACTCATACAACGATACCGGACACGCCTTCCACAATTTCCTGTCACCCTACTACCGCGATCGGGCCGCCAAGTCATCCTGGACAACAATGCTGCATTTCCTGCGCGAAAAACTGCGTTGATTGCCGTTTGAAGAAGCAGCCCTCGATCAGGGGTGGACCCTGACCGAGGGCTGGTTCCGTCTCAGGTTCTCCTTGAACAGCTCAATGAAGGCCAGGGTGCGTTGCGGCAACAGCTTGCGCCCGGCGGTCACGCACCAGATCGGGGTCGGGGGCAGACACCAATCGGGCAGCACGCGAACTAGCCTGCCCTCACCCACCATCGGATCGGCAAAGGCCGTCGACAGCCCGACGATGCCCATGTCCTTCACTGCCAGCTCCTGCAGGAGGGCCAGCGAGTTGGCGGCGAGCCGATTCGACGGGAGACCCTGCCATTGCCTGGAGTCGCGCGCCAACACCCATTGCAGATGTTCGCCCCCGCTGCTCACCAGCACCAGACCGACATGCGCAAGCAGGTCCTCGGGTACCTGGGGCGCACCCTGCCGGCGCAAGTAGCCCGGACTGGCATACAGCCCATTCTCGAAAGTCGCCACGCAGCGGGCAACCAGCGTGTTGTCGTCGGGTAGACGACCCGCAACCCGGATGGCCACGTCAAAGCGCTCGGCGACCAGATCGACACGGCGCGCTGAGAGGTCAAGTTCGAGCCTCACCTGCGGATAGCGCCGCGCGTACTCCAGCAGCAGCTCCACCAGGGCCATTTCACGAAATTCAGGTGGCAGTGACACACGCAAAGTACCCTGGGGCACGACCTGGCGGTGCGCGGCAAACGACGCTACGGCTTCCAGCTGGCCGAGCATTTCGCGCGCATTATCCAGCACGGTCTCGCCAAACTCCGTGAGTATGAGGCGGCGCGTACTGCGCTGCAGCAGACGTTCGCCCAGCGTCTGTTCAAGCTGAGTGAGCCGCCGCGACAAGGTCGACTTGGGTAATCCGGTCAGCTGGGCCGCACGCGTGAAACTCCCGGCGTCCATGACATGGGCAAACAGGATGAGATCGTTGGCCAGCAGTGTGGGCATTGGCCCGCGCAAGGCCCGCTCCTGCCCCGGGACGGCCGCTGGCACTGGCGTTCCGGCAGCGTTCAGCGAACGATGTTTCATGGCATCCGGTTCCTGAGCGACGCGACGAAGTCGCCGGGCGCTTCGAGGGGAGAGGTTACTGGAGAACATGCGTTCGATCATGCGCTCGGCGAGCGGCGCCAGCCCCGGCCATGCAGTCAGGGCAAGACCTGTTCACGCGGTTCGCCAAGCTCCTGCTCCTTGATCAGTCGGCTCATGATGCGGCGGAAGCGCATGACCGCACCGTCGTTGGTCGTCGCGACCATTTCTTCACCCGGCGACTGCTGGATGACGCGTTGCTGCGCCTCGATGATGGTGCGGTCTTCCGCAAATGCCTTTTCGATGGACGCCAGCTGCTGTTCGATTCTGCCCGGGCGGGTGTCGCGCATCCGGTGCCCGCACGTGTAATAGTAGATGCTGGTCGTCGCCGTCACCGGGGTGACCGCCTGCTGAGTCATGTTCTGGAACAGCGGATCGGCTTCCGGTGTCCGGAACCCGATCCGTTCAGCCGTGCCCACCGGGTAGTACCTGGACGTCAGAAGGAAAATGCCCGGCACAAGAAATTCATAATAGGTCCAGCGGTCGAGCCGCACATCCGGATCCTCTGCAATATGGACGGGTACGGGATCGCTCACCAGCCAGCGCTCCACGCTGACACCCCGTTTCAGCTCCTGGATCTGGGGCCGGGTCTCGCCCCATTGCAGGCTGTGGCGCGCAAGCGTCTTCGCATGAACGAAACTGATGTGCGAGAGGTCCAGCAGATTGTCGTTGATGAGTTCATAGTTGGCCTGGTAGTCCATCTGACCACCCGACACCACCCATTCCGGATCGTCGTTGCCGATCAGTCCGGGCGGCAGCAGGCGGAGGTCGGCCTTTTCAGGATCGCCCATCCATACCCAGATCCAGCAGCCGTGCTCGGCCACCGGGTACGTGCGTACGCGCATGGCACCCGGCACGCGATCTTGACCAGGAACCTCAATGCAACGGCCATCACACCCGAACTTGATGCCATGGTACATGCATCGCAACGCATCGCCTTCCACGCGGCCCAGCGACAGGGGGGCCAGCCGATGTGGGCAACGATCAGCCATCGCGGTCAACCGGTGGTCGCTGCCCCGATACAGGACGAGCGACTGATTCAACACCGTCGCCTTCACCAGCTCGCCGGGCTGGACCCGGTCACGCCAGCCGACGACATACCAGCAGTCGTACAGAAACATGTTCATCCTCTTGGCGAAAGC
>ERZ777003.3643-NODE-3643-length-14544-cov-6.554214_pt1 | contig 14544 bp, 13 predicted proteins | sample MGYA00374956_ERZ777003 | MGnify/ENA primary metagenome ERZ777003 (study PRJEB29302, sample SAMN06268252) | bioreactor metagenome | isolation source: Joint BioEnergy Institute, California, USA | place: USA:Joint BioEnergy Institute, California, USA | collected... | reverse complement strand
CCCTCGCCGCCGCCCACCTCGAGGACGACGTCGCCAGGGTCGAGCTCGGCCTCGCGGACGATCGCGTCGAGCAGGTTCGGGTCCGCGAGGAAGTTCTGCCCCAACCTAACCACCGGCCGCGCCCTCCCGTTCGCGACCGGCGCCGCGGGCAGCGCTCATGACCAGCCGAAGACCCGTGCCGCGTTCGCCTCGACCAGGGCCTCGAGTTCCTCGTAGGAGACGCCGCGCTCGGCTGCGACCACCTTCGCGGTTTCGACCACGTTCGCGGGCTGGTTCGGCTTGCCGCGCTTGGGCTGCGGGCTCAGGTAGGGGGAATCGGTCTCGACGAGCAGGAGCTGATCCGGCACCGCGGCCGCCGCCTCACGCAACTCGCCGGCGCTCGGGTAGGTCACGTTTCCCGCGAACGAGCAGTACCAACCCCAGTTGGCGGCCTCGAGCACGCGCGCTCTGGGCGCGGAGAAGCAGTGGAGGATCACGGTGACCCCGGTCGCCTCGGAGCGCAGGGTGTCGAACGTCTCCTCGAGCGCCTCGCCGTCGGTGGTCTGGCCGCCGTCGCGCACGTGGATCACGAGCGGCTTCTCCACCCGGCGCGCGATCTCTATGTGCGCGCGGAACGCCGCGTGCTGATCCTCGCGCGAGGCCCGGTCGCGGTAGTAGTCGAGCCCCGTCTCGCCCACGGCGGCGACCCGCTCGTGCGCGGCGAGCCGCTCGAGCTCTGCCGCGGCCGCGTCGTCGAAGCCGGTCGTGCCGTTCGGATGCCTGCCCACGCAGGCGTAGACCTCCTCGAACTGCTCGGCCGCTGCGATCGCATCCCGGCTCGTGGCCTCGTCGATCCCGACCGTCAGCATCCGGCGCACGCCGGCGTCGCGAGCCGCGGCGACGAGCTCGTCGTTCGGGGGTTTGCACATCGTGAGGTGGCAGTGGCTGTCGATCACGGGTGCGAGTCTCGCATCCTGCGCTACAGGGGGCCGGGTGCCGTCAGTTCGGCAGCTCGACCGGCGCCGGGGCGATCCGCTGCTCCGTCGCGGCGTCCACCGGCACGGGCGCCGCCCGGCCCGGCCGCGCCGGCTCCCCGGTGGACGGCGCGACGTACGTCCACGGCGGCTCACCGACGTTGGGGGACTCCGGGTCGAGCACGGCGTACCACTGCGGCCCGTCCGCAGTCGCGATGAGCTCGAAGTAGGAGAAGTCGTCCAGGCTGAGCCGCGGGCGCTTCTCGCTCGCCTGCTCCGCGATCAGGGACGGCGCGGCCTCGTGCACGTCGTAGCGCTCGAACAGGCCGTCGCCGCTTGCGGTCTCGGCCTCGAGCGAACCTGGCATGACCCGCAACCGCAGAATGCCCTGCCCGGCGCCCATCTGCTCGTGCAGGCGATCGAGCGCGGGGCTCAGGTTCTGCGGCAGAAACAGCGAGCGCGCCTCTTTGCCCGCCACGGCCTCGGGCTCCTCGGCGGCAGTCACGACGGGCGCCTGCTCGGGCTCGGGCAAGTCCGGCGCGATCGCGTCCATCACGAGGAACCCGCCGATGATCCCCGCCGCGATCCCGACCACATGGACGAGGACGGCGATGGGGCTGAACCCGCTCTCGCGCACCACGCTACGGCCCGAACTTCCGCCGCGGCCCGTCGCCGAACCAGCTGAAGTTGAGCGCGAGCAGCCCGCCCGCGCCCATGATCGCCCCCATGAACCCGACGATCAGCCCGCCCTCCTTGCCGCCGGGGCCGGGATTCGCCTCGGGGCCCCAGACGCCGAGGAAGCACCCGATCGCGAGGCTCCAGAAGAGCCCGGTCCAGAACCACAGCACCACGCTCGCGTTCCGGGGCTTTCGGTCAGTGTCCGGCGGAGCGCCCCGCGAGCCGTAGATCGGGATCGCCACGAACAGCAGGAAGATGCCCCCGATCAGGGTGACGATCAACCTCCCCATCCCGTCGGGGCACTCCCGCGCGATCGCATACGGGCCGCCGCTCGCGCACGTGCCGACCTGCAGGAGCTGGAAGATCGAGTATCCGACGGCCACCCAGCAGAAGGCGAAGATCGCCATGCCGAGCAGCGTGCGCACGACGTATCTCATCGGCGGGCCCCCGGCATCGGCGCGCTCAGCCTAGAGCCCAGGCAGGATGATGTGCCGATGATCGACGAATCCCACTGGACCGAACCGCCCACCCCGCGGGTACCGCCGGCGACCACGCGCGAGCTCCATCCGCTGATCCGCCCGGTCGTATGGATCTCCGCCCGTGTCATGGGCGGCAAGGCCCCGCACATCATCACGACGTTCGCCCGCCACCCGAAGCTCCTGATCTCGTGGCTGATCTTCGGCGGGCGGCTGATGCCGCGCGGCCGCCTCGAGCGCACGGAGACCGAGCTCGTGATCCTCCGCGTCGCCTGGAACAACCGCTGCCGCTACGAGTGGGATCACCACGTGAAGATCGGCAAGCGCGCCGGCCTCACCGACGAGGACGTCGAGCGCGTCGCCGCCGGCCCCGACGCCGAGGGCTGGAGCGAGAGCCAGCGGGCGCTGCTGCGCGCCTGCGACGAGTTCGGCGCCGACGGCAAGATCGGCGACGCCACCTGGGACGAGCTCGCGACCCACTTCGACCAGCAGAACCTGGTCGAGATCGCGATGCTCATCGGCCACTACCAGATGCTCGCGGGCGTGATCGCCTCCCTGGGGATCAGGCCGGAGGCGGCGGGCCCGGCACCGGCCTGAGCCCGCCTCAGCGCCTCCTGAACTTCACCGAGAACGACTCGGCGTCCGCGCCGCCGGCGGCCGACGCGGTCACGTCGAGCTCGAGCTTGGTGCGCTTGCGCGTCCCCTTCTTCCTGATCGCCTTCTTCAGCTTCTTCCTGGCGGCCTTGCCCCAAGTCAGCTTGATGTCCCGGTCGGTCGCGGCGGGCAGGTCCGCGCTCGCTCCCTTGAGCGGCAGCCGCCCAGACTTCTTCACGGACCTCGGCACGCGGATCACGCCGCTCGCCTCGACGGAGCACTCGACGGTGCACCGCACCGTGAGAGTGAGCGGGCCGGCCGCCTTCACCTTCTTCGGCGCGCTCACCTGAAGATCGAGGCTGCCGGCCGGCGGGGGATCGGCGGGGTCGCAGGCGTCGCCGAGGCCGTCGCCGTCGGAGTCCTCCTGGCCGGTGTTCGCGACATCCGGGCAGTTGTCGAGCACCGCACCGATGCCGTCGCCATCGTCGTCGGGGCCGTTCGGGGTCGGATCGCAGGCGTCACCCAAGCCGTCGCCGTCCGCGTCGGCCTGGTCCGAGTTCGCGTCGTTCACGCAGTTGTCGACGCCGTCCTCGATCGTGTCGGTGTCCGTATCCGAGTACTCGAACGCGCCGGGGTCGCAATGGCCCGAGCCGGATGCGCCCGGGCGCGCGATTCCACGCTGGTCGACCGGTATGGACCCGGGGCACGGCAGCGTCGCAAGGCTGTTCGTGATCGAGGACGTCGGCGTGATCGCGTGGGTCTGGGTCGGGCCCCCGTAGTCACCCAGCGGCAGGAGCCCCGCGTCGGGAACGACGAAGTCGCCCAGGACGGGCGCGTAATCGCAGTCGGCGTCCGGCACCCCCTGCGCCTGCTGGACGTTCCCGCCCTGGCCGTCCACCGTGGCGCCCGAGGCGGCGCAGTTGTCGACGTTGTCGGGCTCGGCGTTCGCGAGGACCGTGCGCTCCATGACGACCGTAGTCGCCACCGCGGAGAACCCGTCGCCGAGACCCACGGCCTCGTTCTCGGCGAGCGTCACGTTGGCGAGGACGAACGTACCGCTGCTCATGCGGATGCCCCCGCCGTCGGCCGCGCTCGTATTGCCCGAAATCGTCGAGTTGGCCACCGTGAAGGTGGGCGCGAAGCTGTAGATGCCGCCCCCGGAGGATCGTGTGGCGTGGTTGTCCGCGATCGTCGAGCTGGCGATCGAGGTCGGATTCAAACCGCCACCGGACCTGAAGATGGCCCCGCCCCGCGGAGCCGAGTTCCCGGCGATCGTCGAGTCCTCGATCGTGACCGTTGCCGTGCTGCCGTCGATGCCGCCGCCGGCACCGTTGATCGCGGCCGGGTCAGCCGCCGAAACCTCGTTGTCGATGACCTGGGAGTTGTGGAGTTCGAGGGCCCCGAAGCCCGCGCTGATTCCGCCACCCTCCGGGGCGGCTGCGGCGTTGGCCGGATCGGTGTGCTCGGCGACGTTGCCCGACACGGTCGAGTCGGTGAGGGTCACGGTGCCGCCGCCCTGAATGCCGATGCCGCCGCCGTGGGCGTCAAGCGTGCCCGAGGTTGCGACGTTGTCCCGCACGGTGACGCGGACGAACTCAACCAGCGCCGAGCCATCGATGAAGACACCGGCCCCGAGGGTGCCCACCGTCCCCCCGGTGATCGTGAGATCCTCGAAGCGCAGGGTCTCCGAGGGGGTCAGGAGCCTGCTGAACACCCGGTCGTCCGGCGTTGCGTCCTGGCTGATGATCGTCGCGTCCTGCCCCGCGCCCTTGATCGTCACGGTGTCCGTGATGTCGAGGTCCCCGGTGACCGCGGCGTCCTCATTGGAACCAGCCTGGGTCAGCGAGATCGTCCCGGCGGGGAGCACGATCGTGTCGTCCTCGCTCGGCGTGGCGTTCGACTCGAGCACCGCCTCGCGCAGGCTGCAGACGCCGTCGTCGTCGCAGGTTCCGTCGGCGACGTAATTCACCGGATCCGGGGCGCCGGGAGTGACGGTGTAAACCGCCGCCGACGCAGACGCGACCAGGGACAGTGCGCTCACCAAGAAGATGCCGGCGAACGCCAAGGACCGCTTCCCGCCGCTCATGGGTTCCCCCTTCGTTGAGGCTAAGGCGACCGACTCTACCGGCGGCCCGCCTCGCAGGCGCTACCCGAGCTTCGGGAAGAGCGGCTCGCCGCGCTCGATGTGCTGGCCGCCGCCGCGAGCGCCGAACGAGTCGAGCTCGCGGTTGCCCTCACGCAGGTACTCGAGCAGCCGGCCGCTCGTCTCCGGCATGTAGGGGTGTAGGGCGAGGGCGAGCACGCGGATGCCCTCGGCGAGCGAGTAGAGCACGACGTCGAGGCGGTCCGACTGCGACTCGTCCTTCGCCAGCTCCCACGGCTTCGTCTCCTCGACGTAGCGGTTGAGCCTGCGCACCCGCGCCCAGATCGCGTCGAGCGCCTGGCTCAGCTCGAGCCGGTCGAGCAGGTCGCGGACGACACCGTCGATCCCCTCGATCGCGTCGTCGCCCGTCTCCAGCGCCGGGTCGGGCTTCGCGTCCGGGACGATCCCGTCGCGGTAGCGGTCGATCATCGCCAGCGTGCGGCTCGCGAGGTTGCCCCAGTCGTTGGCGAGCTCGGTCTCGTAGCGGGCCTCGAACCCGGCGGTCGAGATCGAGCCGTCCTGGCCGAACGAGACCTCTCGGAAGAGGTAGAAGCGCAGCGCGTCGGCGCCGAAGCGATCGATGACCTCGTTCGGGTCGAGGACGTTGCCGAGCGACTTGGACATCTTCTTCTCGCCCATCAGCAGGAAGCCGTGGATGACCATCCCGCGCGGCGGCTCGAGTCCGGCGGCGATCAGGAGCGCCGGCCAGATGATCGCGTGGAACTTGAGGATGTCCTTGCCGAGCACGTGCACGTTCGCGGGCCAGAAGCGCTCGGTGAGGTCCTCGCCGTCGCGCGCGAACGAGAGGCCCGTGTAGTAGTTGAGGAGCGCGTCGAACCAGACGTACATCCGCTGGCTCGGATCCCACGGCAGCTTCATCCCCCACTTCAGCTTCGGCCGCGAGAGCGAGACGTCCTCGAGCCCGCGCTCGATGAAGGCGAGCGCCTCGTTGCGCCGGAAGTCGGGAACGACGAAGGTCGGGTTCTCCGCGTAGAGGCGCTTCAGGTCAGGCTCGAACGAGGAGAGCCGGAAGAACCAGTTCTCCTCCTTCTCGCGCTCGAGCGGGATCTCGTGAATCGGGCAGGTGTTGTCCGGTCCCAGCTCGCGGTCGGTGTAGAAGGCCGCGCAGCGCGGGCAGTACCAGCCCTCGTACGTGCCCTCGTAGACGTGGCCGTTGTCGTAGACGCGCTGCATGACCTCTGCGACCCGGTCCGTATGCCGGGGGTCCGAGGTGCGGATGAAGAAGTCGTTCGTCGCTCCGACCCTGGCCGCCATCTCCTGGAACCGCGGCGCGTTGCGGTCGGCGATCTCCTGGGGCGATACCCCCTCCCGCTCGGCCGCGATCTCGACGGGCTCGCCGTGCTCGTCCGTGCCGGTGAGGAAGAAGACGTCGTCGCCGCGCTGGCGGTGGTGGCGAGCGAGGATGTCAGCCGCGATCGTCGAGTACGCGTGCCCCAGGTGAGGCGCGTCGTTCACGTAATAGATCGGCGTGGTGACGTAGAAGCTCACGGGCGGCTGAAGATACTTGGCGCCGCGCGTCGGCTGCCCGGGCGCCGCCCGCGGGCCGGCTCAGATCAGGCTCTCCTGGCCCTTGGCGCCGCCGCCCGAACCCGACCGGCGGCGCGGCGGGACGCCGGCGGCTTCCGCGAGGGCGTCCTCGACGTCGCGCAGGATCGCGCGCTCGGAGCGCGAGGCGACCAGGGGCTCGGCGATGCCCTCGACGTGGACGTAGGTGCGGCGACCGTCCCCGCGCTCGGACGGCGGCAACGGGACAAGGGCGAAGACGCGGTCGGCGCGCACGAAGCGGCCGTAACCGAGGGCGACCAAGCGTGGTTCCCGTGTCGTGGCCATCGGCACAAGGGTACGCCCCGGTCCGGCCGGGTTCGGGCGCCCGGCGTCAGTCGGAGGGGTCGAGCTTGTTGAGGCCCTTGCGGGCCGCCTTGCGGCAGTCCTTGGCGAACACCGGCACCCCGACCACCCCGATGTTCCCCTTGTTGCTGGTGACGACGAGGTCGCTGCTCTCCCTCGCCGCCTCGACCTCCTCGCGCGTGTTCAAGAGCTCCTTCTCGACCGAGCAGAAGAGGTCGCCGTCGATCGCGTACGAGTTCTCGCCGTCCAGCTTCTCGAGGTTGAGCCGCTTGATGATCTTGGCGTCGCCCACGCGGACGGGCTCACCGCCGCACGCCGCGACCCCCGATGCCACCAGCACCGCTGCGATCCCCGCCAATAGGAGCTCCCGACACTTCATGTCGAGCGCGGGAAGCTATCGGATAGCCCCGCCGCCAATGGCAGCACACGAAAAAGGGCGGCCCCGTGGGGCCGCCCTTCCTACGAGTGAATCCGGACTCGGATTACTTCTTGCCCTTGCACTTCTGCGTCGACTTGACGCTGACCGAGGGCGCGTCCGAGTAGGTCCAGTTCGACTTGGTGACGAGCTTCTTGTCCGAGCACCGGGCCTGGACGTACTTGCCCTTCTTCACCTTCACGCTGAACTCGGAGATCGCACCGCTGCCTCCGGCGAGCGGCGGGATGTCCACGCTCAGCGTCGCGCCCTTGAGGGTGCCCCTCAGGACCACGGTCGTACCGAGCGAGTCAACGCGCGAGTGGAGCAGGATGCCCTTCGAGTCACTGCGGTTGAAGGCGGTGACGGTCGCGGGGACGTCCTGGCGCGCGCCACCGAACGCGAGCGAGGCAACCGCCGAACCCTGACCGACCTTCGCCTGACCGCACTTGGCAAGCGCGTCCTGGGTGGTCGTGTTCTCGATGGCGTTCGGATCGCAGCCCGGGGCCGCCTTCGTGTCGAACTTGACGTCCTTCTTGTCGAACTTCAGGACGGCCTTCGTCGCCTTCGGCGGGATGCCGGCGGGGTTCGTGCCGTCGACGATCGACGTCTTGGCCTCGAGGGACGACTTCTTGAACTTCTTCTTCGACAGCTTCGGCTTCGCCTTGCCGCCGACCTGTACGTCCAGCGACTGAACCGCCGGAGCGCCGATCGCAACGCCGGTTACACCGACGGCGACGGCTGCGGCGACTGCGAGGCCGCCAATGATCCTCCTGTTGCGCATCTGTCCTCCTTGAAATCAGCGCCGCGCAGCGATTCGCTGCGCGCCATCCGTACAACAACACAAGCGGCGCTTACTAGTTGCGGCCGCCTCTGCCTCCTTTCGCGTCTGGTCGTCATGGAAGTGGGTTCACGTGCTGGTACTGCGTTGCCTCCGCCGGCGCGCCGATCGACGCGAACGGCCCCTGGGCCCGGCACGCCGGGGCGGGGATCGAGTTCGAGTCGGGCTGCCCGGTGAAGACGAACTCCTCCAGCCTGTTGAGGAAGTCCTGGGCCTGGTCCGGGTCTCCCCCGGTCCGCGAGTTGAAGTCGGGGTTCGAGGCCGCGTTCGGGTCGAGCCTCGCGTTGATTCCGTCCGCGCAGTGCGAGGTCGAGAACGAGGCGAGCCCGCCCCGCAGGTCGTACGCGCCCGGCGCGATGTAGGGGTTCGTGCGATCCGACCGCAGGCGGCGCGGGAACGCGGCCAGCATCTCCGGGCTGAAGACGGCGAGCGTGCGCAGGTAGTTGCGCGGGCCGCTGCCCTCGTCGTTGGTCGCGTTGGTTACCGCGGTGGCGTTGCCGAGGAACCCGGTGACCTCGCGGCGGTACTGGCGCAGCCCGGTGAAGATCGGCGTCACCTCGTTCAAGAACGGATCGAGGCGGCCGAGCAGCGGCGGCAGCTCGTTGCCGAGCAGCCCGCGCAGCGCGCCGAAGCCCGGCCGGGCGTTGTCGATCGCGCGGCGCAGGCCCGGCCACAGGAGGTCGAGCTCGCCGGCGAGGTCGGTCGTGGCGCGGATCGTCGGCCCGAGCTCGCGCGCCGCCGGGCGCAGCTGGGAGACGACCGGATCGGAGTCCGCCGCGAACCGATCGAGCCGGTTCAGGGTGAGCCGCGACTCGCGCAGGAAGGTCGGCAGGACGGTGAAGAGCTCCTCCAGGCTCCGGTTGCGGCGGGCGGTGACCTCGAAAACGGCGTTCGTGTTCTCGATCAGGCCGCGCAGCTGGCCCGGGCGCTCCGACAGGGCCTCGAAGACCTCGCCGCCGCTCGAGATCAGCCGGTTCACGGCGAGCTTCTGGCTGTCGAGGATCCGCAGCGCCTTGTCCGCCTCGGAGGCGAACGTGTCGAGCGAGGCAAGCGCGGTCGAGAGGTCCTGCCCGCGCCCGCGCAAGGCGGCGGCCGAGCCCTGCATCCAGGCGCGGAACGCGTTGCGCGTGCGCTCGTCGAAGGTGCGGAAGATCTCGTCGAGCTGGACCGACTCCGCCACCTGCGCCGCGGGCAGCCGCCCGCCCTCCGGCAGAGGCTCGGCCTCGTTGCTGCCAGGGGTGAGCTCGACGTAGGTCTCGCCGAGCAGCGTCTTCAACCGCAGGCTCGCGCGCGTGTCGCTCGGTATCGGCGCGTACCTGGGGTCCATCTCGACCGTGGCCAGCACCGTCCCGGTGTCGTCGAGATCGACGCGCTTCACCTTCCCCACCGGGACGCCCGAGATCCGCACGTCGGCCTCCTCGGCGAGCTGCGTGGCCTCGGTGACCGGCACCTCGAAGCGGTACGACTCCGGCTTGAGCGGGATCGGGCCGCCGAAAGCGAGCCACAGGAACAGCGCGATCCCGAAGCAGGAGAGGACGAAGCCTGTGGCGACCAGGATGCGGGTGATTGTCGGCGGGCGTGTCTCCATGCTCAGAGGGGCGGGCACACCCGCGGGTCGGTGGAGGTCGGCACGTTGGTCGCCTGCTGGAGGGTGCGCAGGAACGGGCGCGGCGCGGCTACGCCCTCGGCGAGCCCGGCGGTCCCGCACCCGAGGAGCACGAGCCCGCGGACCATCGGGCCCATCGCGTCCTGGCTGAAGAAGGTGGCGTTCGCGTTGTGGTTGAGCCAGGCAAGCCAGAAGAGGTAGCCGTCCTCCTGGGCGCCGGGCGGGTTGTAGGCGAGCGCGTTGCCGAGCATGTCGAGCTCGGAGAACGTCCCGGCGAGGCCCGAGGTCGTCTTGGCGAGCGGCCCGGACGCCTGCTTCAGGTGCCGGACCGGCGTCTGGGCGACGCGCGAGAACGGCCGGATCTGGTCGGCGAGCACCGGCGTCGTGCGCTCGAAGAACGGCTGGATCTCGCGCAGCGCCGGGCCAAGCTCCTGCGCCGCCGGGATCAGATCGCGCGAGGCCGGCCCCAGGCGCAGGGAGAACCGGTTGCCGCTCTCGAGCGCGCCCTCGGTTGCCGTGAGCGTCGACGGCAGCTCGCGCAGCGACTCGCGGATCGAGCGCTCCTGCGAGGCGAACGCGCGCAGCGTCCGTTCCGAGGCGGTGACGAACTCGGCGAGGCGGGAGTCCGTCCCGCCGAGCGCCTCGCTCACCTCGCCGAAGGCGGTGATCGCGCGGGCGATGTTGCGGCGCCGCTCGGCGAGCGCGCCGCCGATCCGCTTGAGGTTGCGCGCCAGCGGCTCGAACCGGCGGAACGTCGCCGAGAGCTGGCGGCCCTTGCCGCCGAGCCCCTCCGCGGCGCCCTGGACCAGCAGCAGCAGGTAGTCGCGCGTGTCGCGGTCGAGGCTCGCGAGGATCTCGTCGGGCTGGACGTTCGGCTCGGTCTGCGCGAGCGGGATCGTCGCCCCCTCCTCGACGGTCTCGCCCTCGCGGCCGGGGTCGAGCTCGATCGTCATGTCCTGCAGGCCCGTCCGCGGGCGGAGCAGCATCGTCGCGTCCTCGTGGATGAGCGGCGCGTACTCCTCCTCGATCTCCATCGTCACCACGGCCGAGGAGCCCTCGAGCTCGACCTCGGTGATGTCGCCGACCCGCAGCCCGGCGATGTTCACGGTCTGCCCCTGGCCGGGCGTCACCGCCTGCGCGCTCGAGAACTCGGCCCGCAGCTCGAACCGGTCACTGCCGATGAACGGGACCCACGACGGCGGCGTGACCCCCTGGCGCTCGAGGATCACCCCGACCGTGATCAGGGCGAGCACGAAGAGCACGGTGATCGCGACGAAGTCCTTGGCGTGTTCGCGAATCGCGCGCTTCATGGCACCGGGGCGGGATTCGGGGCTTCAACGTCGCCGGGGAGGCCGGCGCCGCCGGTGCCGTTGACATCGGGCAGCGGGTTGGACGCGCAGGCGACGTCCGGGCGGTAGGGGGGCGTCGCGGTCGTGAAGCTGGGGCGGCCGCCGAGCACGGGTCCCTGGTTGTTGGCGAACTGGGTCGTGTTGCGGAAGCCGCCCGTCGGATACGGCGTCGCGCCGAGGACTCCGCCGCCGCCGCTGTTCACGCGCAGCCAGGAGCCGTTGCCGTCGAAGCCCTGGCCGGCGCCCGCGAGGTTCACGAGCGCGGAGAGGAAGTCCTGATAGTTGGTGATCCCGGTCGGGTAGCCGGGGGCGCCCTGGCCGAACGGGTAGGCGCCCTCGTTGTTGTCGATGACGATGTTCCCCGTCGGCACCAGGTTGCGCGAGACGCAGCGCCCGAACGTCCGCGTCTCGTCGAAGAGCTTGCGGGCGTCGGCCGGCACCCGGGCGAGCCCGGGAGTCGCCGCGGCCAGCAGGCGCGCGAGGCCGCCGAGCTCGCGCTTGCCGAGGAGCGGCCGCGCCTGGTCGAGCCACGGCTCCGCCGCTTCGATCGTGCCGGGAAGCTGGCGCAGCGACGGCTCGAGCTCGAGCGCGAGGCGGCGCAGCGGGGGCAGCGCGTTCGAGAGGTGCCGGAGGGACGGCTCGGCGCGCTCGAGCGTCGGCTCGAGCAGCGCGACCGTGCGGCTCAGGTTCTGCGACTCCGCCGCGAAGGCGCCCGCGGTCACGTTGAAGTTCGTGATCAGGCCCTGGAGCTCCGCCTCGCGGTCGTCGAGCCGGCCGAAGAGGTCGCGCCCGGCGCGGATCATCCGGGCGAGGTCGCCGGGACGCACTCCGCGCAGGGCCTCGTTGACGATCGTGATGTCGCGGCCCGCCGGACCGCCGTAGCGGAGCGCCTGTTGGAGCGCCTCCGCCCCCGTCTCCCCCGACCGGGACTCGTAGGTGAGACCGGTCGCAAACCCTTCGAGGGCCCGCTGGAGCCCGCGCCTCGTCGGCTGCTGCAGCGCGGTCAGGACCTCGTCGATCTGCACCGCGGTCGCGGTCTGGGTGACCGGGATCGTGCCTTCGTTCGGCAGCTCCTCGGCGTTCGGGCTGCCCGGTTTGAGGTCGAGGAAGAAGTTGCCCTCGAGGAACAGCCGCGGCCGGATCACGACCTCGGCGTCCTGCTTGAGCTCGAGCCCGTCGTCGTCGATCGAGAAGGTCACCCTCGTCAGGTCGCCGTCGGCCTCGATCTCGGTCACCTCGCCGACGTTCACGCCCGCAACCCGCACCGGCGCGCTCTCGCGCAGCGTCGCGACGTTCTCGAAGGTCGCGCTGACCTGGTAGTCGGGGCTCGACCAGGGCAGCTCCTTGGCGAACGCGAGATAGACGCCGCAGCCGATCAGGACGGCCACGACGAGGCCGACGAGCCACGGCGCCGGCCCGCGGTAGTGGCGGCCCCAGATCCGCTCGTCGGGCTGGGGCTGGCGCGGGTCCCGCTTCACCGGGCGCACGGGGTTTGCCTTCGGCAGCCTGCTCACGGCAGCTCCCTCGTGTTCGTGCCCTGGTTGCCGGGGACGTTGCCGATCGACTGGCGCCCGGTGCGGTACGGCTCGTTCCCGGCCTCGCACTCGCGCGGCTGCCCCGGCGCCGCCGTGTTCGGGTACGGGTTCGAGTGCAGGAAGTTCTTGTTGTCCGGCCCGCCGCCGTTCGCCGGGGCGCTCGCCGGGCTGCCCTCGCTGTTCGGTCCCTTCGGGACGTCGAAGACGATGAAGCGCTGCCAGGCGCCCAGGTCGTTGCCGTCGCTGACGACGCCGTAGAGGTTCGCGGCGAGGATCGAGGCGTAGCTGCAAACCGTCTCCGCCGGGGTGATGAACCGCAGCGCCGGCCCGAGCTGGTCGGTCGAGCGCTTGACCGCGGCGAGACCGGTCGTCACCGCATCGTTCTCACCGAAGGCCTCGAGCGCCTCGAAGGTCGGCGCGAGCTGGTCGTTCAGGGTCGGCGAGTCGGCGAGCACCGGGCGCCCGGCTTCGAGCGTCTCGGCGATCAGCGGCATCCCGTCGCGCAGCGCGGTGGCCGCCGGGCGCAAATCCTCGAACAGGCCCGCCGTGTTCGCGAGGAACGGCCGCACGCGCGGCAGCGTCCGGAGCGCGGTCAGCTCCGTCGGCGGGCCCTCGCTGATCGAGTCCTGGATGTAGGGACGGGCGACCTCGGTGAGCGAGGTGAAGGTCGTGTCGAGGTTGGCGAACATCGCCGCCTGGATCTCCCCGACCGGGGCGACCTCGGCGGCGGTCGCGCCGGCCGCGCGGATGAAGCGCGCGAGGCCGGTGCTCGGCGAGCCGAGGTTGCGCATCACCGGCTCGAGCACCTCGAGCACGGCCGGGAGCTCGCCGAGAGCGGCGTTCAGCTCCGGCCCGCGACCGGCGAGCGCGTTGCCGAACTCGACCAGGTTCTCCTGGATCGCGACCCGCGTCGGCGGGTCGAACGTGCTCAGGACCTCGTCGAGCTCGACCGGGGTCGGTCGCGCCGCCTCGAGCGGGATCACCGAGCCCTGCTCGAAGCCCTCGGACGAGGTGCCGCGCTGGATCTCCAGGTACTTGAGGCCGAGCGCCGAACGCGAGCGCACGGTCACCGTCGAGTCGACGGGCAGCGGGTCGACGTCCTCCTCGAGCTTCAGGTTGAGCCGGGCCCGCACCGTGCCGTCCTCGTCCTGCATCGGGTCGATCGACTCGACCATGCCGACGCGGACGCCGCCGATCCGCACGTCGTTGCCGGGCACGAGCGTGTTCGCGTTCGGCACCTCGACGGCGATCCGGTAGGTCGGCACGAACGGCAGGCCCGTGTTCGCGTTGTAGGCGAGGAACACGGCGACGATCACGACCATCACGGTCACGGCGCCGATCAGCGTCGGGCTGGCGGCGATTCCGGCGACTCCCCTGCGCGGCCTCATTCGTCACCCACCGCGAAGTCGAGGAGCTCCTTGGCGGCCTTCAGGTCCTCGCCGGCCGCGCGCCCCTTCTTCGTCGCCCGCGCTCGCGAGGACCCGGTGCCTTCGACCGGGGGCAGGAAGTTCGCGATGCACCCGGTTTGCGGGGCGGTCACGTAGTCGTTGCAGTTCGTGATCAGCAGGAACGCCCGGGCGAAGTGGCCGAGGTTGTCGAAGCCGTTGAACGCCCCGGCGCCGCGCCAGATGAAGCGCAGGATGTTGCGGAAGCCGTCCTTGCGATCGAGCGAGCGCAGGAAGCGGTGTGCGTTCTTCGCGGCCGGGGCGCCCGACTTCGCCGTCCCGCGTACCTGGCGGATGATCGGGTCGGAGTTCAAGAGCGGCTGCCGGCTCGCCTCGGCGGCCTCGCCGAGCGAGGCGAGCGCCGTGGTCGCGCGGCGGGTGAAGGGGCCGAGCTCGCGGCTCGCGCGCACGGTCGCGGGGGCGGCCTCGGCAAGCTGGGTGAAGAGCGGCGTGCCGGCGTCGCTCAGGCGCTCGAGCTGACCCATCGTCGAACGGACCTCGCGCAGGGTGTCGGGCAGGAGCTCGAGCCCGCGCTCGAGGTCGTCCGCGCGCTCCGCGGTCGCCGCCGCCGTGTCCCCGGCCGAGTTGATGAAGCCGGTGACCCGGTCCCGCTCGCGTGCGAGGGGCGTCAGCGAAGCGTCGG
>ERZ777003.3642-NODE-3642-length-14553-cov-5.434888_pt1 | contig 14553 bp, 13 predicted proteins | sample MGYA00374956_ERZ777003 | MGnify/ENA primary metagenome ERZ777003 (study PRJEB29302, sample SAMN06268252) | bioreactor metagenome | isolation source: Joint BioEnergy Institute, California, USA | place: USA:Joint BioEnergy Institute, California, USA | collected... | reverse complement strand
GATCGAGCCGGATGCGGAGCCGCTGGCCGATCCCGGCGCTGGCCGCGGCGCGGACGATGCCGCTGCCGACCTTGAGTTCGATCAGGCCGCTGACGAGATCCTTCCCGCACACGCGGCCCTCGGTCACGCAGCCGGCGTCCGCAAAGTGGTGATGGTCCGCGGGGCTCTGGCTCAGCGCCGTCACCGTCCCCGACGCCGCCACCCGGCCATCCTCGAGCAGGATCGCATCCTCGGCCACGCGCGCAGCCTCGCGGACGTCGTGGCAGGCATAGAGGATCGTCGGCCCCAGCCCGCGGAGCGAGGCGGCGATCGCCCTCAGCCGGTCGCGCGGGCCGGGCTCCAGCCCTTCCGTCAGCCCGTCCACCAGGATGACCGGCCGCCCCGAGACCAGCGCGCCGCCGAGGGCGAGCTGCCGCCACTGCCACGGCGCGAGCGTGGCTGCGGGCATCGCCAGCAGCGGGGCGAGCTGCAGCCGCGCGATCACCTGCGCCGCCACCGATCCCTCCGGTGCATCCTTCACGCCCGGGATGTCCGCGCCCTGCCGCCGCTGCGGCGCCCGGGCACCGGCGGTGACGACCGCGACCGGTCGGCGGGCCGCAGGCACGCGCGACCGGCGGTCGGAATCGAACACGGCCAGGCTGCCGATGACGATGCGGCCCCGATCCGGATGATCGCGCCCGGCGAGGCAGTTGATCAGCAGTGTCTTGCCGGCGCCCGTGGGGCCGACGAGGGCCGTCACCGTACCGGGGCGGACGGAGACCGCGACATCCAGCGTGAAGTCGCCGCGCGCAAGGCCCACGACCACGTCGATGGCGGCACCGGTCATCGGCCGCCGGTCCTCCGGGAAGGGAGAGCGGAGGCTGTCGGGAAAGGGGCGGGAGCCGCGCGAAATGGCGGGAAGGGAGGCGAGATCGGTTGAAGGACGGCCTGCATGGCACATGACCTGCATAGGATTGCCGACGCTTGGCACCTGTGTTACGCACGGATTAAGGTCGGCAGAAGCAACAAACCGGCCGCCACGTGCAACAGGGATTTTTCGGAGGGGAGCACCAGCATGAAACATTCGAAACTGATCGCTGCTGCGCTGGCCGCCGTCGGTGCCATGAGCGGTTCGACTGCATTTGCCGGTGCGGACCTCGACGCAATCAAGGCTCGCGGCAACCTGATCTGCGGCGTCAACACCGGGCTGGCCGGCTTCAGCATCCCGGACAGCCAGGGCGAATGGACCGGGCTGGACGTTGACGTCTGCCGTGCAGTCGCCGCGGCCATCTTCGGTGACGCGAACGCCGTCAGCTTCGTGCCGCTCAGCGCCCAGCAGCGGTTCACCGCGCTGCAGTCGGGCGAAGTGGACATCCTGTCCCGCAACACGACCTGGACGCTCACCCGCGACGTGTCGCTGGGCATCGTGTTCACCGGCGTCACCTACTACGACGGCCAGGGCTTCATGGTTCCCGCCGAGCTCGGCGTCTCCAGCGCCCGCGAGCTCGATGGCGCCACCGTCTGCGTCCAGTCGGGCACGACCACCGAGCTCAACCTCGCCGACTGGTTCCGTGGCCAGGGCATGACCTTCGAGCCCGTGGTCATCGAGAGCTTCGACGAGTCCAAGACGGCCTTCTTCAACGGCCGCTGCGACGTCTACACCACCGACGCGTCCGGCCTGGCCTCGATCCGCGCGATCGACGCACCCAACCCGGACGACTACGTGATCCTGCCCGAGCTGATCTCCAAGGAGCCGCTGGGCCCGGCCGTCCGCCAGGGCGATCCCCAGTTCTTCAACATCGTGAAGTGGGTGGTCTTCGCCCTGATCGAGGCCGAGGAATATGGCGTCACCTCGCAGAACGTCGACGAGATGAAGGGCAGCGACAACCCCAACATCCAGCGGCTGCTCGGCACCGCCCCTGGCATGGGCGAGCTGCTCGGCCTGCCGGATGACTGGGCCGCCCGCGCGATCGCCGCGGTCGGCAACTATGGCGAGATCTTCGACCGCAATGTCGGTCCGGGCACGCCGCTGAACCTTCAGCGCGGGCTGAATGCCCTGTGGAAGGATGGCGGCATCATGTACGCGCCGCCGATCCGCTGAGCGGATGGGCCGCCGCCCGCCTTTCCGGACGGCGGCCCGCACTTCCCACGTCGGACCGCATAGGGGCGCCGTGCCATGACCGACGTGACGCGACCGGGCCGTCCCGCCGCCGGAAGCCTGCTGTACAACCGCACCGCGCGGGCCATCGTCTACCAGGTCGTGCTGATCGCGACCGTGATCGCGGTCGGCTGGTGGCTCGTGGACAACACGCTCACGAACCTCCGGCAGCAGGACATCGCGACCGGCTTCGGCTTCCTGACCAACCGGCAGGCCGGGTTCGCCATCAGCGAATCCGTCATCCCCTACAACGAGACCGACACGTACCTCCGCGCCTTCATCGTCGGGCTGCTCAACACCATCAAGGTCGCCCTTCTCGGCATCGTGCTCGCGACGCTCCTCGGCACGGTGATCGGCATCGCCCGCCTGTCGCCCAACTGGCTGCTGCGCAAGCTGTCCACCGCCTACATCGAGACGATCCGCAACATCCCCGTGCTGCTGCAGCTGATCTTCTGGTACACGATCCTCACCGAGACGCTGCCGCGGCCGCAGCAGGCGCTGCAGGCGTTCGATTCCGTGTTCCTCAGCAACAGGGGCCTGTTCCTGCCCGCGCCGGTGGATGCGCTCGGCTGGTGGCTGGCCCTGCTGGGGCTGCTGCTCTCGATCCCGGCGGTGATCTGGTTCCGCCGCGTCGCCCGGGCCCACCAGGATCGCACCGGCGAGGCCTGGCCGACCGGGCTCATTTCCGTGGGCATTGTCGTCGGTCTCGGCGTGCTGGGCTGGCTGGCCGGCGGCGCTCCGGCCGCGTTCACCTCTCCGGAGCTCCAGGGCTTCAACTTCCGCGGCGGCGCCCGGGTGTCGCCCGAGTTCCTCGCGCTCCTGATCGGCCTCACCCTCTACACCGCCGCCTTCATCGCCGAGATCGTGCGCAGCGGCATCCTTGCGGTCAGTCACGGCCAGACCGAGGCCGCGATGGCCCTCGGCTTCGGCCGCGGGCTCACCCTTCGCCTCATCATCCTGCCGCAGGCGCTGCGCGTGATCGTGCCGCCGATGACAAGCCAGTATCTGAACCTCACCAAGAACTCGTCGCTTGCCATCGCCATCGGCTACCCGGACCTGGTTTCGACGATGAACACCAGCCTGAACCAGACCGGGCAGGCGATCGAGTGCATTGCGATCGCGATGAGCGTCTATCTCGCGGTCAGCCTCGGCATCTCGCTGTTCATGAACTGGTACAACGCGCGCATCGCGCTGAGGGAGCGCTAGATGGCGTCGCAGGGCAACCAGCAGCAGCTCCCGTCGGGGATCCTCTGGCTGCGCGAAAACCTGTTCCCCAACTGGTGGAACGCGCTGCTGACCGTGGTCGTGGTCTGGCTGCTGGTCGAGCTCGTCTGGAGCCTCGCCGACTGGGTGATCCTCCACGCCGTGTGGGGCGCCGTCGATCCGGAAGGCCTCGTCCCCTACGACGAGCAATGGCGCCTGCTGCTGTCGGCGGCGGTGGTGGTCGGGCTGGTCATCGTCACCATGGTGCGGCTCGCCCGCGGCTCCGCCCTGGCCGCGGTGTGGGCGGTCGGCGCGGTGTTCATCGCGGTGATCATGTGGGACATGGTCGCCTCGATCGAGACCAACGCGTCTCCCGAGGCCTGCCGCGCCCCCGAGGCCGGCGCCTGCTGGGCGGTGATCGGCGACAAGTACCGCTTCATCCTGTTCGGCCGCTATCCCTTCGACGAGCAGTGGCGACCGCTGCTGGCGATGGTGATCTTCATCGGCCTCATCGTCTTCAGCTGCCTCAAGCTGGCGTGGAAGCCCTGGCTGGCGCTGGTCTGGGCGGGCGGGCTCGTCGTATGCGCCGGGCTGATGTACGGCGGCTTCTGGGGCATGCGCTTCGTCAACACCGAGCTGTGGGGCGGGCTGCCGCTGACCCTGATCCTGTCGGTGGTGAGCTGCGTGCTCGCCTTTCCGCTGGCGATCGCGCTCGCGCTCGGCCGCCGGTCCGACATGCCGATCGTGCGCGCCATCTGCGTCGGCTTCATCGAGCTCATCCGGGGCGTGCCGCTGATCACCGTGCTGTTCATGGCGTCGGTGATGCTGCCGCTGTTCCTGCCGTCGGGCGTGACCATCGACAAGGTGCTGCGGGCGCTGGTCGGCATCACCCTGTTCGCCGCCGCCTATCTTGCCGAGGTGGTCCGCGGCGGCCTGCAGGCGATGCCGCGCGGGCAGTATGAAGCCGCGGACGCGCTGGGCCTTACCTACTGGCAGAAGATGGCCACCGTCATCCTGCCCCAGGCGCTCCGCTCGGTAATTCCGCCGCTGGTCAACAGCTTCATCAGCACGTTCAAGGACACGTCGCTGGTGGTCATCATCAGCCTGACCGACCTGCTGCTGGCGGCGAAGGTCTCCACGGCCGATCCGCTGTGGCGGCCCTATTTCGTCGAGATCTATGTCTTCGTGGCCGTGATCTACTTCATCTTCTGCTTCTCGATGTCCCGCTACAGCCAGTGGCTGGAGCGCGATCTGGCCCGCGGCCAGCGACGGGACGCGCGGCAGAAGGTGGCCGTGATGGCGCGATCCGGTCCGGAAGGTGGGGGAGCCTGATGAGTCCGGAACATGAGGCGAGCGCGCCCGAGCACGAGATCGCGATCCAGCTCCTGGGCGTCAACAAGTGGTTCGGCGCCTTCCATGTGCTGCGCGACATCAACCTGTCGATCGCCCGCAAGGAGCGCGTGGTGGTGTGCGGGCCCTCGGGCTCCGGCAAGTCCACCATGATCCGCTGCATCAACCGGCTCGAGGAGCACCAGCAGGGCCGGATCATCGTCGACGGGATCGAGCTCACCAACGACCTCAAGAACATCGAGGCGATCCGCCGCGAGGTCGGCATGGTGTTCCAGAGCTTCAACCTGTTCCCGCACCTCACCGTGCTCGAGAACCTGACGCTCGCGCCGCGCTGGGTGCGCAAGATGCCGCGCAAGCAGGCGGAGGAGATCGCGCGCCACTTCCTCGAGCGGGTGCGCATCCCCGAGCAGGCCGACAAGTACCCCGGCCAGCTCAGCGGCGGCCAGCAGCAGCGGGTCGCGATCGCCCGGGCCCTGTGCATGCAGCCGAAGATCATGCTGTTCGACGAGCCGACGTCGGCCCTCGACCCGGAGATGGTGAAGGAGGTGCTCGACACCATGGTCGAGCTGGCCGAGGAGGGGATGACCATGGTCTGCGTCACCCACGAGATGGGCTTTGCCCGCCAGGTGGCGGACATGGTCGTGTTCATGGCCGACGGCGAGATCGTCGAGATGGCGCCGCCGGAGGTGTTCTTCACCAACCCGAAGGAACAGCGGACCCGGACCTTCCTCAGCCAGATCCTGCACTGACGGCGGTCAGCGCCCGGACAGCACCGGCAGCCGCCGGCAGAGCGCCGTGAGCCACCGCCGAAGCCGCCGGCGGTTGACGCCGAGGTCGGACCAGCCGACCCGAGAGCGCGAGAACAGCGCAATGGTGGACCGCCCGCCGGCGAGCGGGATGTAGGTGACGCCGATGTCGTCGGCGAAACGGAACAGGCGCGTCCGCTGGACAAGGTCCATGCCGTCCGGATCGTCGCGCAGCACCTCCGCCCGAGCCTCGCCGGCGATCAGGTCGCGCCACGCCGCCCGCAGTTCCTCCACGCCGACGCCGAACACGGGCGGATGCTCGTCGGGCTCGCGGTTGGCGTAGCCCGGCGGACAGATCAGCCAGCGGTTGGGACGGCGCGATTCCGGTATCGCGCGAAAGTTCATCGCCCGAGCCTCCACCCCCGCCGGCGAGGATAGCAGAGTCCTTCGCCCGCGTATCGGGGCGGCGCCGTCCGTCAGTTACCGGTCGGCAGCACGGGCGATATCCAGCCGGCGGATCAGCGGCTCGGGGTCGTCGATCAGCTTCGTCTCCTGCGAGACCGGCACGAAGCCGGCGCGCTGGTAGAGCGTCAGCGCCCGGGGATGATCGAAGGTGCAGGTGTTGACCGTGACCTTCGTCGTCGCGCCCTGCCACGCCTGCTCCACCGCCCAGGCGAGGAGATAGCGGCCGAAGCCGAGGCCGATGAACGCCGGCATCAGGCCAAGGAAGCGGATGTCCACCGTTTCGCCCTGGCGGCGGTCCAGCTCCACGAAGCCGGCCGGATTGCCGCGGACGTGGAGCACGAAGATCTCCACCGCCGGATCGTGGATGATCGCGCGCAGGGCATCGTCGTCGAGCAGCCGCCGCTCGTACCACAGCCACTTCCGGCCGATGGTGTCGTGGAGGAAACGGTAGAACGGCGGGTCCGGCTCGGTCGCGCGCAGGATGGCGTGGGGCAGGGCGGGGGGCGCCATGACCGCACGCGCCGGCCGGCGATCCATCTCGAGGAAGGTGATCGTGACCTCGCGCTTGCCGGCGGCGTCGGCGTCGGGCCGCGGCACCAGCCAGCGCTGGAGCAGGTTGACCGGCGACAGTGCGTAGCCGAGCTTCCGGTAGAAGCCTTCGGCCTCGCGGTTGAGGGCGCGCACCATCAGCATCGCCTTCGGGATACCCCGCTCGGCGAGCCAGGCCTCGGCCGCGGCGACCATCCGCCGGCCGTGCCCGCGACCGCGATGATCCGGGGCGACGGCAACGTAGTAGAGCCAGCCGCGGTGGCCGTCGTGCCCGACCATCGCCGAGGCGACGATCCCGGCCTCGGGATCGCCGCCGACCAGCAGCGTGCCGTGCCCCGTGCCGCGCAGCCGGTCGATGTCCTGCTGCGGCGGGTTCCAGGGCGTCACCAGGCCGCAGGCCGACCACAGAGCGGCCAGGGCCGGATCGTCTGCCGGCTCCGCCGGCCGGATCAGCAGCGGTTCGGTGTTCACGGGGCGACCGGCGTGTCTCCGGGCAGGCCCCACTCGGCCCAGGAACCGTCGTAGACCGCCGCGTCGGTGCGGCCGACGAGATAGGCGGCGAAGGCGAGGGCGGCGGCAGTGATGCCCGATCCGCAGGAGCATACCCAAGGTCGCCCGTCCTGCTTCGACAGGCAGACCCCCGCAGCCTCGAACTTCGCGCGGATGGCGTCGCCCGGCAGCAGCGTCTTCCGCTCCGGGTCCAGCAGCTCGGTGTAGGGCAGGTTGCGGCTGCCGGGGATGTGGCCGCGTCGGCGGCCGGGCCAGACCTCCTCCGCCGTCCCCGCGAAGCGCTCGGGGGCGCGGGCATCGAGGATGGCGGGGCTGCCGGAAGCCACCCGGTCGCGGATCTCGGCGATACCGGCCACCAGCTCCGGCCGGAACTGCGCTGTGAAGGCAGCGGCAGGCAGCGAAGTGGGTACGCTGGTCAGAGGGCGACCCTCGGCCTTCCACTTCGGCAGCCCGCCGTTGAGCACGGCGACGGCGTCGTGACCGAACACGCGGAAACTCCACCACACACGCGCCGCCGACATCAGTCCCAGCGCGTCATAGACGATCACCCGGTGCCCGTTGCCGATGCCGAGCGCGCCGACGGCTGCAGCAAAGGTGTCGGCATCCGGCAGCATGTGCGGCAGGCTCGAGCTGCGGTCGGAGATCGCGTCGATATCGAAGAAGACGGCGCCCGGAATGTGCGCGCTCTCGTACTCCTGCCGCGCGTCGCGCTTCATTGCAGGCAGGAAGTAGCTGCCGTCCACCACCCGGATGTCGGGATCGTCGAGATGGGCGGCGAGCCAGTCGGTTTCGACCAGCGCTTCGGGATGGGCATAGCCTGCGGACGTCATTCGGGCGTCTCCTCGACAAAGCCGACGCTGACCCGCCGGTTCTGGCGGCCCTTGCTTTCGATCTTCAGCACTGCGACCTGCCCGATCTCGCCGGTACGGCGGACGTGGGTGCCGCCGCAAGGCTGCAGGTCGCGGCCCTCGATCCGCACCAGCCGGACACGGCCGGTGCCGGTCGGCGGCTTGACCGCCATCGTCTTCACCAGCTCCGGCCGCGCGGCCAGCCCCTCGTCGGTGATCCACTCGGTGGTAACCGGGTCGTCGGCGGCGATAAGGGCCAGCAGCTTCTCCGTCAGCGCCTCCCTGTCCGGTGCCGCCCCATCCATGTCGAAGTCGAGCCGGCCCTTGTCCGCCGCGATCTGGCCGCCGGTGACGGGGTAGGGGAGCAGCGCCGACAGCAGGTGCATGCAGCTGTGCATCCGCATGTGGCGATAGCGCCGACCCCAGTCGAGGCGCAGTGTCACCGGGGTTCCCACTGCCGGCAACGGCTGGTCCGGCGCCGGCACGTGGACGATCTCGCCCGGCGCCTCGCCCTTCACCGTGGTGGCTATCGTCAGCGGCGCGCCGTCAGCGGGCACGATGAGGCCGCTGTCGCCCGGCTGACCGCCGCCGGTCGGATAGAAGATGGTGCGGTCCAGCACCACGCCGCCGCGCTCGTTGACCGCGACGACCGTGGCGGTCGCCTCGGCAAGATAGGCGTCGTCGCGGAACAGGGCCTCCGTCGCCATCGCGCTCTCCCGTTCAGGCCATCCAGTCGGGAACCGGCAGTCCCTTTTCACGCAGGAAGGCCGGGTTGAACAACCGCGACATGTAGCGCGATCCGGAATCGCAGAGCACGGTGACGATGGTGTGGCCCGGCCCGAGCTGTCGGGCGAGCCGGATGGCGCCGGCGACGTTGATGCCGCTCGACCCGCCCAGGCACAGCCCCTCGTTCTTCAGCAGGTCGAAGACGGTGAGCACGATCTCGGTATCGTCGATGCGGTAGGCCTCGTCCACCACCGCGCCCTCCAGGTTGGCGGTGATCCGCCCCTGGCCGATGCCTTCGGTGATCGAGGTGCCTTCCGCCTTCAGCTCGCCGTGCTTGTACCAGCTGTAGAGCGCGGCCCCGTGGGGGTCGGCCAGCCCGATCACCACGTTCGGGTTGCGCTCCTTCAGCGCCGCCCCGACGCCGGCCAGCGTGCCGCCGGTACCGACGGCGCAGATGAAGGCATCCACCTTGCCGCCGGTCTGCTCCCAGATCTCGGGGCCGGTGGTGCGGTAGTGGCCCTCGCGGTTGGCGACGTTGTCGAACTGGTTGGCCCAGAAGGCGCCGTGCGGCTCGGTGGCGTTCAGCTCCTCGGCCAGCCGACCCGACACCTTCACGTAGTTGTTCGGGTCCTTGTAGGGCACCGCCGGCACCTCGCGCAGGTCGGCGCCGCACATGCGGAGCGTGTCCTTCTTCTCCTGGCTCTGGGTGTCCGGGATCACGATCACGCTCTTCAGGCCCAGCGCGTTGCCCACCAGCGCCAGCCCGATGCCGGTGTTGCCGGCCGTCCCCTCGACAATGGTGCCGCCGGGCTCGATCTTCCCCTTGGCCAGCGCGTCCTGGATGATGGCGAGCGCGGCCCGGTCCTTCACCGACCCGCCGGGGTTCATGAACTCGGCCTTGCCGTAGATTTCGCAGCCGGTGAGCTCCGACGCCTTGCGCAGCCGGATCAGCGGCGTCCGCCCGATCGCCTCCAGCAGCCCTGCGCGCACGTCGCGGCCCGTACCTGTCATCGCCGCCAGTCCTCCTCCACCCGCGCCCGGTTGAGGGTGAGCCACTGCAGGGCGATGATGGTCAGCGCGTTGGTGATCTGTCCCGTCGTGCATTTGCGCATGGCCTCCTCGAGCGGCATGACGTGCACCCGGATGTCCTCATGCTCGTCTGCCAGGCCATGCAGGCCGGCAATGGCCGAAGCGTCGGTGCGGGCGCAGATGAAGGTGACGACCTCGTTGGTCCCCCCGGGACTGGTGAGATAGCGGCACACCTCGATCGGGTCGAGGATGGTGCAGCCGGCCTCCTCCATCGCCTCGCGGCGGGCGACCTCGAGCGGGCTCTCGCCCGGCTCCATCAGACCGGCGATTACCTCGAGCTGCCAGGCGGGCAGGTCGGCCAGCAGGGCGCCGGCGCGGAACTGCTCCACCAGCACCACGGACCCGGTCGCGGGATCGTACGGCAGCACGGCCACCGCCGGCCGCCGCACGAAGACCTCGCGCTCCAGCGGCGGCGACATGCCGCCGCGGAACAGGCGGTGGCGCAGCGACAGGATGTCCATGCGGAAGAAGCGCTGGTATGCGGTCTCCCGCGACAGGATCTCGACGTCGGGCGTGTTCGGTATGGTGGGCATGGGCTGATCCGGAGCGGGAGGCGGCGTCCGCAGCATCACCTGCTCTGACGCGGCTGCTTGGCAAGCGTCCTAGCCCGGATCGGGACCGGCACGCAATCACGGAGCCGCAGGCAGACGCGGGTCCGGCGCGCCATGGCTGCCTCGCGCCGGACGCCGAGTGCCTCAGGCTGCCGCGAACTCCTTCTCCAGCTCCGCAAGCTCGGAGCCGCCCGCCATCAGCTTCCGGATCTCCTCCGGGTTCAGGTCTTTCGCGGTGCCGGCACCGATCACCCGTCCGCGGCTGAGGAAGGTGAAGCGGTCGGCGATCAGCTTCGCATGCAGGTCGTTGTGGGTGATCAGGATGATCGCCACGTCGCTGTGGTCGTGCACCCGCTTGATCATCCGCAGCACCTCGAGCTGCTGCTTCTGGCCCAGCGCCGAGGTCGGCTCGTCCAGGATCAGCACGTTGGCGCCGAAATAGACCGCGCGCGCGATGGCCAGCGTCTGCCGCTGGCCGCCGGACATGGTGCCGATGGGCTGGTTCGGGTCGGCGACGTCGATGCCGAGCTTGGCCATCTCGCGCCGCGTGATCTCCGCCATGCGCTCCATGTCCAGCCACTTCACCGGGCCGATCCCCTTGCGGAGCTCCCGCCCCATGAAGAAATTGCGGGTCACCGACATCAGCGGCACCAGTGCCAGGTCCTGGTAGACCGTGCCGATTCCGGCCGCCGCTGCGGCGCGGGGCGAGGCGAACTGCACCGGCTTGCCCTCGATCAGGATCTGGCCGGACGTCGGCTGGTGAACGCCCGACAGCATCTTGATCAGGGTGGACTTGCCGGCGCCGTTGTCCCCCAGCAAGGCATGCACCTCGCCGCGGTAGGCTTTGAACGAGACGTCGGCCAGCGCGATGATGCTGCCGAAGCGCTTGCCGAGGTTGCGGACCTCGATCAGGGGCGTGTCGCTCATTCGGCCCCCCCTGTCATGCGGCGGCGGATGTAGGTGTTGAAGGCGACCGCCAGCAGCAGGATGCCGCCCAGGAACACGCGGTACCAGTCGCCGTCGATGGTGGTGTACTGGAAGCCCAGGTTGACCATGCCGTAGATCAGGGCGCCGAGGCAGGCGCCGATGACGCTGCCGTAACCGCCGGTCAGCAGCGCGCCGCCGATCACGGACGCCGCGATCGCCTCCAGTTCCTTCAGGTTGCCGCGCGCCGCATCGACCGCGCCGCCGTCGAAGGCCTGGATCGCGCCGAAGATGGCGGCGCACAGCGCCGTCAGCATGAACAGCGCGATCTTCACCGCATTCACCGGCACGCCGACCGAGCGTGCCGCGTTCGGCGCGCCGCCGGCAGCGAAGATCCAGTTGCCCGGGCGGGTGCGGGTCAGCACCCAGGTCGCGAGTGCCGCCAGCACGAACAGCCAGACCAGCGACATCGGCACGCCGACCTCGATGATGTTCTCGCGGCCGCCGCGGACGAAGGTCGCCTCCATGGTGAACAGGTCGCCGCCGAACAGCCAGGCGAAGAAGTCGGTCTGCTTCAGGTTGGCCATGCCCTCGACCTGGGTGTCGCCGTGGAAAAGGCGCATCGAAACGAGCATCGCCCCGCGCAGCAGGAACAGGAAGGCGAGGGTGACGATGAAGGAGGGCAGGCGTGTCACCACGACGATGGTGCCGATGATGAAGCCGATGCCGACGGCGAGCGAGAAGGCGATGAGGATGGCGAGCCACGGGGGAAGGCCGCCATTGACGATCAGGATGCCGAGGATGGCGCTGGAGAAGCCGATCATCGACCCGATGGACAGGTCGAATTCGCCGCCGATCATCAGCATGCAGGCGCCGATGGCGATGATGCCCAGCTGGGCGCAGACCTCGAGCCAGTTGAACAGGCCGCCCAGCGAGAACATCTGCGGACTTGCGGCCAGCAGGAAGAACACGATCAGGATGACGGCGCCGGAGATGGCGCCCAGTTCCGGCCGCGACATCATGCGCGAGATGAAGGGACGCGCATAGATGCGCTCGTCCTGAACCCGCTTCCCGGGTTCTGCCGCTGTCTCTGTCGTCATGGTTGCCTTCCTTCCGCGACCCGCTGCGGGAACGGGCTCACGGGCGGACCGGTCCTTCAGGCCCGGACCCGTTCCACCTGCACAGGGGAGGGGCCGGCGGTGGCCGCCGGCCCCGGGGCTCTCCTAGCGGTAGGTGCCGGCCAGATCGAGAACGAGCGCGGCGTTCTCGGTGGTCACGAAGCCGGGGCCGGACGGCACGTCGGCGCCGGGCAGCAGCCCGTACTTGTTGTAAAGGTCCAGCATGATGATCGGCAGGTAGCCCTGCAGATACTGCTGCTGGTCGATCGCGAAGGCGACGTCGCCGTTCTGGATGCCCTGCACCACGCCCGGCGTCAGGTCGAAGCAGCCGAGGTGGATCTGGCCGTTGAGGCCCAGCTCGGTCAGCGCCTGCACCGCCGCCTCGCACACGTGCGGGCCGGTGGCGAGCAGGCCGTCGATGCTCTCGTCGGACGACACGGCCGCGACGGTGCGCGCCTTGATCTCCGCCGGATCGTTGGTGACGTCGATCATGTTGAGCTCGAGCCCGAGGCCGTCGGCATAGCCCTGGCAGCGCTGCTCCAGCGCGACGTTGAACGCCTCCTGGTTCAGGCACAGGCCCTTGGTCACGCCTTCCGCCTTGGCGCGCTCGCCGCCGGCGAGACCGGCCTCGTACTCCGGCTGGCCGACGTGCATGAGAACGCCCAGGGAATCGGCAACGTCGGCGCCCGAATTGATCGAGATCACCGGAATGCCGGCCGCGACCGCAGCCCTGATCGGACCGCCGAGGATATCGGCGTCGGGGATGGAGACCACGATGCCGTCAGGGTTCTGCTGGATCGCCGCCTCGACGAGCTGGCCCATCTCGACCAGGTCGCCGGCCGACGGGTGCCGGTACTCCATGGTGGCGCCGACCGCAGCCGCGGCATCCTCCGCGCCGCGCTGCACCACCGGCCAGAACGGGTCGGTGCCTGCGGTGTGGGTGATGACGATGTAGGTCTCGGCCGCGGCCCCACCGGCCAGCACGGCCAGCGACCCGGCCGCAACCGCGGACGACAGCATGAGCCTGAGTGAAGACGTCATCTGCTAACCTCCCATGTTATCAGCATTCTTATGGTCGCTTCCCGTGCTCCTGCGGGGTGGCGATGGCGCCATGAGTTGCAGCAAAGGCCCTGTCTGTAAACCGGAATCTCAACAGCGCGACAACCCTCTCGCCCCGGTTGCCACAGGCACCACCGGCTAATCCGGCGTTGCAGGTTTGACTCGCCCCTCTCGCGTACCGATAATGGGTCTCAAACCAGCGTTGACTGTCCGGCAGCAACGCATGTCGTCGAGGGGGCGCCGCGCATCGACAATACTGGCCCCCGGCCGGCGGATAATACGGGAGATCACGAAAAGATCTGGGATTGGTCGCGTCCGTTACTTTGACAGGCGCCCCGGCTCGACACGACAACAGAGGGAGAGCCCGATGGCAGACAGGACATGGTGGAAGTCCGTGCACCCCGCCTTGCCGGAGATTGCCGAGAAGCTGCGCAGGGAGGAGATTGACCGCAGGGACTTCCTGCGAACCGCCAGTCTGCTGGGCATGTCCGCCGGAGCCGCCTATGCGCTGGCCGGCGAACTGACCGGGGAGGGCCTGATCAAGCCTGCCGCCGCCCAGCAGGAGGAAACTCCGGTGATGGGCGGCACGCTCCGCGTCGGGATGCGCGTCCAGGAGATGAAGGATCCCGCGGTGTTCGACTGGACCGAGAAGTCGAACCAGGCCCGCCAGATCCTCGAATACCTCGTCATGACCGACGAGAACAACGTCACCCATCCCTATCTGCTGGAAAGCTGGCAACCGTCCGAGGACCTCAAGACCTGGCAGCTCAACCTGCGCCGCGGCGTGAAGTGGAACAACGGCGACGACTTCATCGCCGAGGACGTGGCGCACAACTTCCGCCGCTGGATCGACCCTGCCACCGGCTCGTCCAACGCCAGCCTGTTCTCGTCCCTTCCCGAGAGCGGGATCGAGATCGTCAACGACCACACGGTCGTCCTGCACCTGAACGAGCCCGACCTGTCGGTGCCGGAGAACCTCTACAACTATCCGGCCGCGATCGTGCATCGGCGCTTCGACGAGATGGGCGGCGACTTCGAGGCGAACCCGATCGGCACCGGCCCCTACCAGCTGGCCGAGTTCTCGGTCGCCGGCGTCTGCCGCCTGACCAAGCGCCCGCCGGAGGAATACTGGGGTGACGAGGTCTACCTCGACGAGATCGCCTACATCGACTTCGGCGAGGGCACCGGCCCCACCGTCCAGGCATTGCTTGCCGGCGAGGTGGACACCGTCTACGAGATCGGCATCGAGGAAATCGAGATCATCGAGGAGAACCCGAA